>Ga0306922_10004352_pt1 | contig 13413 bp, 13 predicted proteins | sample sta12Cox44000082_FD_203758 | JGI IMG/M metagenome (GOLD analysis project Ga0306922, IMG submission 203758) | Lab enrichment of tropical soil microbial communities from Luquillo Experimental Forest, Puerto Rico - statoxic.12C.oxic.44.000.082 (v2)... | ecosystem: Environmental > Terrestrial >... | reverse complement strand
TGAGTCAACCCATACGACACCGTTTGGTACTTACCGCGATGCGTTGGGTTCTTCCTCAGGCATCGGCCATCGGCGTGAACCACTCTTCGGTCCTTCCTGTCCCACTCAGCCCCAACGAAATCAAGTACCTGGAGGGAGTGTCTTCCATCCTTTACACGCCGCAATATGCTTACCATTGTCGTCGCGCGACTCCGCCCACCATAAGCCATCCTCAGAAGAACGACCGTACTTCACAATCAAACGCGGGTGATACTCGGGGAAAACGATTGTGCCCTTAAGACGTGAGTATTTCTTTGAAGGAAGGATTGCGAAAGAAGCGCGCAACTTATCAACCGCGTCTTGCAGAGTGTCCCGAGTGCGGCTTGGAGTTTTCCACGGGTCGGGACGTCAGTCCAGCAACTCCTGCAAATAGTCCCGCTGAGGTGAAGTGGCGATGACCACGTCCTCCAGCTTTCTTCTATGATCCAAAACATCGCGGATTTGCGATAGCTTCTCCTGCACCACATGAATGTTCCTGACGTCTAACTGATTTTCGATGAACTCCGCGATGGGAATCAGGCAGGTATCAACGTCGTGGAGCGCCTTCAGCCGACTGCATGGTTTCCCAGTCCGGTCTCAAGTGAAACGTTTTCTGAGTTTCGGCTTGGTCCAGATCGGCTGAGACCTTCTGAATCTTGGCGTAATATGGCTCGAATGCGATCGCGGATTCAGGTTTAATTCCGGACAGTTCCGCTTCAAAATCGGTTCGCCCGTTCTCGTCAATGATGTTATCGAGGTAAGACTGTTCTAGGCGTTTCCTTATCTCTGCGAGTCGGTCGGCCAACTGAGCCCGAGATTTGCGGAGCGAAGATTCAAATCGCTGGCGCATCGCGGCGCTCTCGTTTTCGGACGTGCGCTCCAATAGCTGTGGAACGAAGCGGTAATCGTTACGACGAATCCAACCCTCGATCCCCTGAGCGGGTGTTCGACATTCGGAGCGAGAGGCCAAAAAGGCTGGCTCAACTTCCTGGAGATTGGTGGGCTCACCATCGGACCCCAAATCAAGCTCGTAATAGCTCACCAACCCCTGGGCAATAGTTGATCGCAAGTCTCGACACCGCTTAACGTTCCAGCCCGGAAGTAGGGGTTGTTCGGGCTTGTCGTAAAATAATCCGAACAATTCGGCCAGATTGGAAATTGAATTCATGAGGCAATGTAGTGCTGTCCGGGCTGGCCCGGAGCTGGAATCCGTAATGGCGCGCATGAGTTCGGATTGCAATGGGCCGATGAGATTGGAAATCTGTGTCCTTAAGGCTGCAAACTGTTCTCGCGACCAATCGCTTTCCACTGCGGCCCTCGTGACATCTTCGGCGGCATCACACCAAACCTTGAGCAGGCCAGCCGCTTCCTCGATATTGCGAAGGAGCGCCTGCCGGTTGGAGCCATCAATTCTTTCGCTGGATAGCCGGTCTACTTGCCTGTTTCTGTATGCCGGCTTCTGCCATTGATCCGCTTTCTCGCGTAACAAGGCCACGGTTGTCGTGCTTTCGGCGGCGGATCGCACGAGGGCTTGGAGTTCCCCTGTTGGCCCGCACAATTCGCGCCAGACTTCCGTAGCGGGCTTATATACCATCCCGCGGCGCGGCGCATCTTCAAGCCATTCCTCAAGCGTCTGCCTAGCATGCGCCAGCATGAGTTGAACGGTGCTCTGCTCTATGGCCCTGGTCAGGTCTTGGCGGCTGAAGACCAGGTTGCTCTCGCTAAACGCAAGCAACGCCTCCGATAGCTTGCGGACGGTGGGGAGTCCAGAAGGGATTCTGGCCCAGCTACGGACTTCGAGGGTCGGCGCCAATACCGCCGGCCGTAGCGCGGCGGCAACCTCAAGCAGCGGGTGCGAGGCTTCGGTCAGCGCGTATTCCGTTACGAGGCCGCGCATTTCTTCAATGATCGGATCTTCAGACGACTCAATTAGCCGACTGCCAATCAGCATGCCGATCAAGCTAGGCGGAATTCCCGGTTCTTCGTCACGGGCCGACCGGGAGCTCGCAAGCCAGTACGCCAATGAAAGGTCCTCCGCTTCGATAAAGCTCCAAAGAAGGGCGTGGCCTTCCGGGGCCTGGACTGCGACCGCTCGAGAGGCTTCTGATGGCGCAGTTGCTACCTGTGCGTGAGGTTCCCCCGCGGGCGGATCTGTGACCTGCGCAGGGGCGGCATCATCCGCATAAGAGCCGCCGGCTCCTTCAATGTCAGGAATATCAGGCAAGGGAACTAAGGTAATCGGTGGTGCTTCGTGAGGCAGAGGCGCCTCAGTAACGGCGACCGCAACGTCCGGCTCCGTAGCGGCAACACGCGCGGCGCCAGCAGTGATCTGCGTCTTATTCTCAGCTGTGCTGGGCTCACTGACGGGAGATTCTACGTGGGCAGGAGTAGTCGCCAACTCGGATTTGGATTCCGCCTCCGACGTTTCAGGTGGGAGTTCACTGGGAGCAACTGCCGCGGGTTCGGATGTGATCGTGCCAGTAAACCCAGGCTCCTCAGTACCCTCCCCAGCCTCCGGTTTCGGGCTACCCGGTTCGGGCCCTGATTTGGTTACTAGGGAGTCCAACATTGCATACAATTCGCCAATTTGTTTGTCCTCGGCGAAGAGCCGATTGTACCGGTCCTGATCTGCCGCATAGGTGGTACACCGTTCGTCGGAGATCAGTTGCCTCTTGCGAAAGCTTTCTGCTAAGTCGTCGATTGCCTTCTTACAACCAGAGAGCCTGTCGTCAGATACGTCGTCCACCTTAAACGTGACGAGACTGGTGTGGCCGAAATACTCGATCAGGCCAGCATAGGACTTTTGCAGCTCTTCAATCGCGGCTTGCACCGAGACGCGGCTCCGAATCTCCTGCCGCTTCGATTCCGCGATCCCCTGAACTGCCGCGATGAAGGCATCGATCTCATTCCACGATGGATCGTTTGCCGGGAGAGCCCGTAATTCCTTCAGCCAAGCGGAGAGCTGCGGTGAAGCGAGATCTAAGTCCATTGGGGCCGACTACTCCTCCATTTCAACGGGCGATTGGTTATTCAAATAACCTGCCAGCGCTAACGCCAACTCGCGGGATATGCCAGGGTGACTCTTCTTGAACTTGTCAACAACCCGATCCACGTCCGAAACTTGCCATCGTCGCTCCAACCACAAAAGCGCCTATGAACACCGTAACAAGAAATTGATCTCATGGCTTCGGTCCTTGGCTAATAGAACCTCGTAGACGCCGGCCACCTTCAGGACTCGCCGAGATTTTCTGACGGCGAGGCACAAAGGCGGCACACTGGAAGCCGAATCGACGGTTCTCCCGAAGGCATGGAGAAGCAAGTGCATTACCACTCGGAAGGTGGCTAGCTCGCAATATTCAGTTGACAAGATTTCGCTCGTCCCCCGCGGTCATCGACTCGTCCCGCAACAGGCCTAGGACCCTGCCGGTATGGTCGAGGGAACAAACCAGTTCTGCCTCCTGCCGTTCGTACATTGCTCGGATTTGTCTGGTGGTTCGATCGCCTGCGGCCCTATCTTGCTTCACGGCTTCAAACAGCTTCCGCAGCGGCATTGTGCCTAATCTAGACAGCGAAAAGGCGCGTGAGACCCTCCCGCTGTCAGCCATATTGGCTTGTTGCGGTTTGTTGTGGTTGCGACCATCCGCCACGTCTATACACCACCACCCGTACGTAGCAACCTTATGACCAAATAAACTGGCAGGTTTAGTTGGCTTGGCGCGCAGATCAGCAACGCTGTTCAGCGCCGTAGATTCCCAAGACGTTTGCTGAGGAATACAAGATTGTGCGGCGAGGGCCGAATAAGTGCATAACTTTGCACCTGAATGGATCGGTTTCGAGCATCGCCGAGCAGGTCTGCCTTTAGCTGGCGGTTCCAGACTAAGGGCCCCTCTAAACGGCACTGCACAAGAATCTGACGAGGGGTGCATTTTAGGCGGCTTTCTGGAAAACGACGACTTCAGCCCATCGGGGAGGCCGAATATCCGATTTCGAAGAAAATGGGCAGAATTCGCTGCTTTGCTGTGGAAATGGCGCGCCGAGGGCGGGGGGAGGAATAACTAACCTGAGATTCTTGGTTCGCCCTCGGCGCTTGGAAACCCGCACCGAACGCGGGTTCCCACATTTCCCCAGCAACGTGCTCTCTTGCCCCTCTAAAACGCCAAACCCGCCAAAATCGCGGTGTCCGCCAGATTCTCGCGCAGAACCCTCTAAACATCGGTCGGAGTTCTGGACCCACCGTAGGAGCCGTCGTTAACACACTCATTTCTCAGCGCTTACAGCTGTTTGAAGCCAGAGAGAATCTCAACTGGCTTACAAAGTGGCCTACAAGGTTTCAGCTATTTCCAGAGGGCTCGCGGCGATTCGCTGTATGTCCTGCTTACGCCAGCATCAGATCGTCCTTCTGTGACCTGTGTTACTTAGCTGCTATGTGTAATTTATCCCTTCGGGCCCAAGTACTGAGCTTGGGGCTATGGCTTCTGCCGTTTACGGAAGAGCCTAGGGGAACCTCTGCGCTTGAACTAGGGGTATTAACGACGATATTTGCGGAGTACGCGAACCGCTGCCCTAGAATCCAATTTTTTATGGACCGCACACTACGAGACCACATCTCGCATTTAGAACTTCTAATCAGGGGTCTGCGCGATGAACTCGAGCAAGGGCACCGCATGGACGCAGAACGCAATTGTATTCAAGCCGAAATTCGCGTCGCCGAGTTGGCCCTGACGCGCTACCGGGCGGCGCTGAAGCCGGAGGGCGAATAACCGCTGCCCTAGAATCCAATTTGTAGACCGCACACAACCACATCTCGCATTTAGAACTGCGAATCTGGGGTCTGCGCGATGAACTCGAGCAAGGACACCGCATGGACGCAGAACGCAATTGTATTCAAGCCAAAATTCGCGTCGCCGAGTTGGCCCTGACGCGCTATCGGGTGGCGCTGAAGCTGGAGGGCGAATTGAGGCCAACAACGCGAAGCACAATGAAACCGTCTGACTGTTGAGAAATCGCGCCTTCTCGTGAGTAGTCGGGCTTGCCGCGATTGTTTAGATACGGCTCTCATATCGCCCGGGCCGTCTGGGGGGCCTGTTCTTCCGGTTACTCCATCCGAACGTCAGCAGGTAAGGGCAGATCCTGACCAGTTCTTGATTGAATCCGTCACATCAATTTAAAGAACACTGGCCCTTTATCGGCTACTATGCTGGTTGTCATTTCAGGAAGGGATGGTCTAAGAAACCAGAGTTCATACGGCGGAGGTTATTTGAGAGATACACTGGGAATCATTTAAGGAATGGCACGATATGACAGCTCGCTAGAATGAAGCCCCTATATTGCAGAGTGCTCATATCTCGCCGGATGCTATTGCGACCGATCGGTTGCGTACATTCTCAGAACCAAGGCTCCCAAAACGAAATCCAGACGGGAGTTCTTTTTTGTGGGAGTAGCTGCCAGAGACGCATACTATCCAGTAAGTCTTCACTCATAGCGCAACGCAGTCATTGGACTGAGGCGCATCGCCCGACGCGCCGGGATATAGCTTGCTGACAGCGCAGCAGTTGTCAGTAGCAATGCAGCCGTTCCCAACATCACTGGCGAAGTCGGACTTACGCCGAAGAGGAGGCTGCGTATGATACGCATCAGCGCGAGAGCGCTTATGACGCCGATACCAGTCCCGATTAAGGAAATCTTCGCGCCACGACCTAGGACCAATCCGAGGATATCTTTCCGTGTAGCACCAAGCGCCATACGGATTCCGATCTCATGTTTCTGCTGGCTCACCGAGTAAGCGAGGACGCCATAAATTCCCACGTAGGCCAATGTCAATGCTAAAGCTCCCAAACCGCCGAGGAGTCGAGCTTGCACCGACCGCGGCTCTACTTCCCGATTCAGGACATCGTCCATTGTCATAATGTCGGAAACTGGCTGGTCAGGATCGACTGACCACACCGCCTGGCGTACCGCATTTGCAAGCGTTGTTGTGTCGTCTCTTGCATGAACGATCAAAGTGCCGGGAACCATATAATTTCCCTGCGCTTGCCAAAACGGGAAATACATCTCCTCCTTCGGAGTCTCGTCTAGGGCGAGTTCCCTGACATTCTCGACAATTCCGACGATTTGAAACGACCGGAAGCCTCCCCCAACAAGATTGAACTGAAAACGCTTGCCCAGAGCTTCCTCGTCAGGCCAAAATTTTCGCGCCATCGCCTGGTTGATGATCGCCACCGATGGGGCATAGGGACCATCCTGATTATCGAAAAAGCGGCCGCGAAGCAGCCGTATCTGCATGGTCTCGAAATAGCCGGGCGAAACCACACGATCAAGAGCCCCATATTGAATGTCGGGCCGGAGAATCCCCTCGGGTTGAAAGCCAGCCATCCCCAAAAAGCCGCCCATGCCGTTCTTCCAGGTGAAAGGTAGGACGCTGGTAAAGCCCGCACTGGTTACGCCCGGTACAGCGCGGACGTGGTCCAGAACCGCCTGGAAAAATCGCGCTCTTCTCACGAAGTCGGCATACCTTGTTTCAGGCACATCAATCTGCGCCGTGAGCACTCGACTAGAAGTGAAGCCCGGATCGAGGCTGCGTAACTTCACTAAGCTCTCGAGCAACAAGCCTGAAGCGAAAAGCAACACAAAAGAAAGCGCGACCTCGCCAACTACGAGAAGACTGCCAACGATTTTGTTGCGCCGACCAGCAACCCCTCTGCCTCCTTCTTTCAAAGAATCACTCGCGCTCATCTCCGAACCCTGGCGAGCGGGGATCAGCCCAAACAGAAAAACGCTGGCGAATGAGATAAGGATTGCGAACGCAAGAATGTGTAGGTTAAGCCTTAGGGAAACGGTGCGAGAGAGGTCGGCCGGAATCAGAGCTTTGAGAAAACTGAAACTCGCTTCCGTGAACAGGATCCCGAGCATGCCTCCTGTTGCTGCAATGACTGCGCCCTCGGTCAACAACTGCCGGACGATCCGCCCTCTACTTGCACCGAGCGCAATGCGGACAGCGATCTCCTGGTGTCGTGAGGCCGCGCGAGAGAGCAGCAGGTTCGCGATGTTCGCACAGCCTATTAATAGAATGAAGACAACAGCAGTTAGAAGGACGAGCAATCCCCCGCGTGCCTCGTGTGTGTAAACCTCCTGCAGTGGCACGGCAATGAAGCTGTCAACAAATCGCATGATGTCCATGTGCTGCTGCCTCAGGTTTTGAGAAAGAACGCGAAGCTCTGAGTTCGCACGCGCTACGCTCACGCTGGGCTGCAATGCTGCGACAACTGTGAGGAAGTGCGCTCCGCGATCGGCGAGTTGCTGAGAACTGAATGCCAGCGGAACCCAGAGATCTGAGGCTTTATCAGGAAAGGCAAACCACGGTGGCATAACTCCAACGACTGAATACTTCACGCCGTTAAGAAAGATTGCTTGACCGACTACGTTCCGATCTCCCCCGAATCTGCTCTGCCATAAACGATGACTGAGCAGTACAACGTGTTCAGAACCTGGAGTATCTTCTTCCGGTAGAAACACGCGACCCAGCAACGGCTGGACTCCCAATATGGAAAACAAATTATGAGTGACACCCTCTGCGGAGAGTCTTTCCGGCTGCTCACCGTTTCCTGTCAGGTTGTAAAAACGGTCAGCATCGACAGCAGCGACATCGCTGAAGACCGATTTTTGTAACTTGCAATCTGCGAAATTTGCCGGAGTGAATTGCCTTTTGTGAAAACCGGTGCTGCTTCTGTCTTCGTAGAGTGAGACAAGTCGACTGGCGTCGGCATACGGAAGACTGCGGAGCAGCACAGCGTCCACTACACTGAAGATGCTCACCGTTGCGCCGATGCCCAGCGTTAACGTCAGCACTGCAATAGCGGTGAAGCCGGGATTCTTGCGCAACATGCGCAGACCAAACTGCAAATCCTGACTGAAGTCTTGAATCCAATTTACGCGTCGCGCGTCGCGGCATTTTTCTTTGGTTTGCTCGATACCGCCCAGGTCGAGACGCGCGTTACGATGTGCCTCTTCTTGCGTCATCCCTTGCGCCACGTATTCTTCGATTTTCAGTTCAAGGTGATCGCGCAGCTCGTCGTCCAGTTCCTGCTCGACCTGCGCCCGACGAAACAGTGACCGCAGCCGCAGTGGAATCGTGTACAGCCAATGCTCCGGTCGCATTTTCAACCTCCGTTTCGCGCCGCGCGCGACGCTCACGCCTCTTTGAGCTTAATCACTCGCGAGATAGCGTTCGAAAGCCTGCCCCAGTTGTCGGCCTCTTTTTCGAGCTGTCGGCGTCCCAGCCGCGTGAGCGAATAATATTTCGCCTGGCGGCCATACTCGGACGTTTTCCACTCGGACGTGATCCACCCCTCCTGCTCCAACTTATGCAGAGCCGGGTACAGCGATCCGTCGCTCACTTGCAACACGTCGCCGGACACCTGCTTTAACCGCTGACTCACGGCGAAGCCGTTCATCGGCCCAAGCGCAAGAATTTTCAGCAGCAACATGTCTAACGTGCCCTGCACTAGGTCGGACGGTTTGCTCATATCATGTCCTCGGTTACCGAGAGTAACACCAATACGATGGGTAAGCGACGGAGATGGTTGACATTGGTCGCAGTGCTTGAGTCGTGGCGGACAATCACCGATTTCAAGGCCGAAGGTTTGGGCGTCGCCCTGGAAGGCGGGAGCACAGCCCTATCTATTGAATGCAGTCCAGCGGGATTACGTCGTACCTGCCGCTAAGCGTGCTGGCATAGGTCAGATCGGCTGACACACGTTCCGGCACACCTACAGGACTTGGATGGACAGGGTTGGAACGCCGCTGGGCGTCCAGAAGGACTTGATGCGGCACGCTGACATCAAGACGACGATGAACGCTTACGGAGGTGCGCGGCGGTTTGTAAATTGTTGAAAATCTGGCGGAGAGACAGGGATTCGAACCCTGGATACGGTTTCCCGTATACACGCTTTCCAAGCGTGCGCCTTCAGCCACTCGGCCATCTCTCCGTACCTTAAGAATCAATTAGTTAGTGAAGCTCAACCCGGAGGCGAACACTCTGTGTGACGTAAATTGTGACGTAGCCCCTCACTGAGTCCTCGACTTAGTGGCGATTTCCTCGAACTTCGCCTCTCGGCGGGCGTCGAGGGCGTCCAGAGCCTCCCTCTTGGCCTCTAGACGCACATGCGAGTAATGCTCCAGCATACGACGCGATAGATGCCCACTGATGGACTCCATTACGTGGTCAGGAACGCCAGCCTCAGCTAACTCAGTGATGATTGTATGGCGCAGGTCGTGGAACCGCAACTTGGGCAGCCCTGCCTTGGCTCGCAGATTTCGCCACGCGGTATCCCACTTCTTCGCCGGGCGAGTCGGATCAAGCCGTCCCCATTGCCTCGCGTACCAGACAAAGTGTTCTGGTTCAGTAAATCCCAGCATCTCAGCGCGCGACCTCATCACAGCCAAAGCCTTCCTTGCTGTTGCATTGACTGGAATTACCCGATGACTGCTTTGCAGCTTGCTCCGGGCGACCCGAATCACGCAGTCCATTAAGTCAATGTTTTTCCATTGCAAGTGCTTGACTTCCACCGGCCGCAGAGACGTGTTCGCAGCTACAACTGCCGCAAGATAGACAGGCTCCCGGTCGGGATTAGATCCCGCGATTTGCCATAGCCGGTACTGTTCTTCATACGTCAGCGCACGTCCAATTGTTGAGGCCGTCTCGGGCAGTTGTTTAACTCGCTCCTCGATTGCTCGCCACAATCCAAAGTGCTTGAGCGTTCGGCTCAATGCACCTACGTCCATATTGATTGTCCGGTTCGCTATGCCGCACTTTTTGCGCTCTTGCTGATAACGCTGGATGGCAGCAGGCGTGATCGCGCTTAGCCTGGAGTCGCCAAAGAATTTCTTGACCATCTTCAACCGCTCGATCTCTAGTTCAATCGTTCTTGGAGCGCACCTAACTCTCTTGTCGTCGAGATAGATCGCAGTGGCCTCAAATAACCGCTTAGGAACGCCCGAGTCGGCCAACTTGTCGCCGCGCATTAGAAAGTGCGGTTTTTTGATCTCACGCCGGGACAAGAAGGAGTTTTTAGCATCATCGCCGGAGCGTGGCGACGGCTGGTGCAGTCCAGCATCATCGCCGGAGCGCAGCGGAGGCTTTCTGGTAAGTTAGAGTCGACGAGGCGGAGAGTGAAAACCCCGATCGCAGCAACGATCGGGGTTTCCGTTTCTCATGGCCCTTCCCGTAAGCGCGAGAGAACCACAAGCACCAACCTCAGCGTGGCACAACGGGACGGCCATTGTCCACTCCTGCCTGGGAGGCAATGGCTTCGGGACTGGTATTGCGACAGTTGTTTTGCCGCGCCGTGGGTTGCGGGGCGATGTTCTTCCTCTGTCTTTCCTGCTATCGCGGACAGACCTACTGCAGCCAACCCTGCCGCGAGAAGAGCCGGCGGGAACAGTTGCGCCAGGCCAACCGACGTTACCAGCGGAGTTGGGAAGCCCGGCTCGATCACCGGGATCGCCAGCGCCAGTATCGCCGCCGGCGTTGTGGTCGCGTGACAGATCAATCTTCCCTTGCCCCCTACTCCTGCCGCAGGATGGCCCGAGCGCCGGCTCCTGCAGCTGCACCGCCAGCCTCGGAGGACTCGATGGATCACGGTCAACGGACCCGGCAAGAGCATTTCCAGCGTCTCTTCTGCATCGTGTGCGGGCGCTGGGGGCAGTTCATCGAGATCTTCCGCCGCAGGTGATGAATGATCGATCACGAGTTGGTGGCAAAAATCCGTCTCCTGTTCTTCGCCGAACACTGGAAGATCGGCACCATCGCTAAGCAATTGAACTTGCATCGCGATACAGTGCGCGCGGCTCTGGAAACCGACCGCTTCAATCGCCCCAAGCAAGATCGCACCGCGCGCAAGACCGATCCCTATCTGGACTTCATCCGCCAAACCCTGGCTCAGTATCCCCGGCTGCGCTCCACCCGGATCTTCCAGATGATTCGCGCCCGTGGTTATGAAGGTGGCTCCTCGCAACTGCGCCGTCTGGTAGCTCAGCTTCGCCCCGTGGTCCAGGAGCCGTTCTTGCAGCTGCGAACCCTGCCCGGCGAGCAGGCTCAGGCCGATTGGGCTGACTTCGGCGAAGTGCGCATCGGGCAAGCCCGCCGCCGGCTTTCTTGCTTTGTCATCACCCTTTCCTACTCTCGTGCCTTGGCCCTGAACTTCTTCTTCGATCAGACTTTGGAAAGCTTGTTGCACGCCCACGTTCAGGCCTTCGCCCAGTTTCAGGGCTGTCCCCGCGTCATCCTCTACGACAACATGCGCAGCGTGGTTCTGGCCCGCTACGAAAATCAAGTCCGTTTCCATCCTCGTCTGCTGGAGCTGGCCGCGCATTATCACTTCGCCGCCCATCCCTGCCGTCCGGCGCGCGGCAACGAGAAAGGACGTGTGGAGAGAGTCATTCGCTATATACGCGAGTCCTTCTTCGCCGCTCGCCCTTTCACGACGTTAGAAGACTTCAATCGCCAGGCTCATCTCTGGCGCGAGCAAGTGGCTCATCAGCGCCCTTGGCCGCAGGATGATTCCCGCACCGTGGCCCAAGCTTTCGCCGAGGAACAGCCGCGCCTGCTGCCGCTGCCCGCGCATCCGCTGGAAACCGATCGTCTGGTCTCCTTCCATTCCGGAAAAACCATCTACGTGCGTTTCGATCTGAACAATTACTCGATTCCGCCCACGGCGGTGGGACGAGCGCTGACCTTGCTCGCCTCTCCCTCCACGATCCGCATCTTGCAAGATAGCGTCGAGATCGCCCGTCACCGCCGCTGTTGGGACCGCCGTCAGGTCATCGAAGAGCCCGCTCATCGCCAGGCTTTGCTGGAAGAAAAACGCCGCGCTCTGGGCGCTTCGCCTTCCGGCCGGCTCCGCCAGGCGGTCCCGGAAAGCGAAGCTCTGCTGGAAGAAGCTTTCCGCCGCGGCGAATCCTTAGGCCCGGCCTCGCAGCAACTCATCGAGTTCCTCGATGACTACGGCGCCGAAGAGTTACGCCAAGCCATTCGCCTGGCTCTCGATCGCGCCACGCCCCGTCTCTCTTCCGTCGCCTACATCCTCCAGCAACGACGCCGTCGCCAGCAGTTGCGCGTTCTGCGGCCGGTCCACCTGGAACGCCGCCCCGATCTGGCCGACCTGCACGTTCAGCCTCATGACTCGGATATCTACGATGAACTCTCCCACGATGCAGAAGAAGATGATGAATCCCGCGACTGATCTCCCTACACAACTCGGCCAGCTCGGCCTCCATGCCACCGCGCAGGCCTTGGACGACTTCCTGGCTCGCGCCACCAAGTCGCGCTGGTCGCCGCAACTGATGCTGGAAGAAATGGCCCGCGCTGAACTTCGCGAACGCTCCCGCCGCTCCGTGGAACGGCGTCTCCGCCTGGCTCGCATTGGCCGCTTCCGCCCCATGGCCGACTTCGATTGGCACTGGCCCAAGAAAATCGACCGCCCCACCATCGAACGCGCCCTCACCCTGGACTTCATCCCCGAAGCCCGCAACTTCATCCTCCTGGGCTCCAATGGCCTGGGCAAAACCATGATCGCGCAAAACATCGCTTACGCCGCGGTTCAGGCCGGCTACACCGTGCTGTTTCGCACTGCCGCCGACATCCTCACCGATCTGCACTGCGACTCGCCCCAGATCCTGCGCCGTCGCTTGCAACGCTATGCCCGCCCCGACTTGCTGGTGATCGATGAACTGGCCTATCTCTCCTACGACGACAATGCTGCCGATCTGCTCTATGAACTGGTCAGCCGCCGCTACGAGCGCCGTTCCATCGTCATCACCACCAACAAAGCGTTTAAAGAATGGAACACCGTCTTCCCCAACGCCACCTCCATCGCCACCTTGCTCGACCGCCTGACTCACCACGCCGATGTCACGCTGCTGGAAGGCCCGAGCTATCGTGTGCGCGAAAGTGAAATCGAAATCGCCGCCCGGCGCAAGAAAGCATGAGCGAACAGGCCTACATCCAAGCCCTTCGCAGTCTCTATCTCCAACTGCCGAACACGCATCGCCGCTTCCGCCGCTCCGACCGGTGCCTGGCCTCCAGCCTCTACCAACGCGGCTTCTCACTGGAGCTGGTCCGATCCGCCTTACTCCTGGCCACCGCACGCCGTCTGCTGCGCAACCCGGCCCAACCTCCTCCGCCCCCGGTCCGTTCTCTTCATTACTTCCTGCCGGTCTTGGAAGAAATCAGAGTCCAACCACTCCCACCTGGATACTTGCAATATCTGGAAGCCAAAGTCCGCGCCGCTTCGCTGCACCCTTCTACCCAGCCGTCAGACCTTCAGCAAACCGGCGCGTGATCAAAAAACCGCGTTTTCTGATGCGCGCCAACACCTCGGACAAAACGTGCGCAAGTAT
>Ga0306922_10004347_pt1 | contig 13416 bp, 12 predicted proteins | sample sta12Cox44000082_FD_203758 | JGI IMG/M metagenome (GOLD analysis project Ga0306922, IMG submission 203758) | Lab enrichment of tropical soil microbial communities from Luquillo Experimental Forest, Puerto Rico - statoxic.12C.oxic.44.000.082 (v2)... | ecosystem: Environmental > Terrestrial >... | reverse complement strand
GCCGCCGGTCGAGTTCGACACCGCCAGCGTCGACCGGGGGCGGATCGTCTCTCGGGTCACCGCGACCGGGACGCTCTCCGCGCTGGTCACGGTCCAGGTCGGGACGCAGGTGTCGGGGACGGTCCAGAAGCTGTTCGCCGACTTCAACTCCCCGGTCAAGCAGGGGCAGCTGATCGCCAAGATCGACCCCCAGCTGTTCGAAGCGGCGCTCGAGCAGGCCAAGGCCAACCACGAGGCGGCCGCGGGGAACCTGCTCAAGGCCGAGGCGCAGGAGCGGGACGCCGGACGCCAGTTCGACCGCCAGAAGGCGCTGCTCGACCGGAAGCTGATCGCCCAGGCCGACTACGACACCGCGCAGGCGAACCTCGAGGTGGCGCGCGGCTCCACCGCGGCCGCGCGCGGGGCGATGGCCCAGGCAAAGGCCGCGCTGTCGCAGGCGCAGGTCAACCTCGCCTACACCAAGATCGTCTCGCCCACCGACGGCGTGGTCATCTCGCGCAACGTCGACGTCGGCCAGACGGTGGCCGCCTCGCTGTCGGCGCCGACGCTGTTCGTGATCGCCAAAGACCTGCGCGAGATGCAGGTCGACACCTCCGTCGCGGAGGCCGACGTCGGCAAGCTGCAAGCGGCGATGTCGGCGACGTTCACCGTCGACGCCTACCCGGGCGAGCGCTTCCGGGGCAAGGTCCGGCAGATCCGCAACGCGGCCCAGACCGTGCAGAACGTCGTCACCTACGACGCGGTGATCGACGTCGACAACAGCGACCTCAAGCTGCGGCCAGGGATGACCGCGAACATCACCTTCATCGCCGCAGAGAAGGACAACGTGCTGCGGGCCCCGAACGCCGCCATGCGCTTCCGGCCAGCGGCCGAGATCTTCGCGTCGCTCGGCATGCCGGTCCCCAACGAGGCGCAAGCCGCGCCACCCCGCGGCGATCGCGCGGTCGGGGGGCCGCCGGGCGGTGGCGGCGGTGGACCGCGCCAAGGGCAAGGTCAAAGCGACGGCGGCGGCGGTCCCCGTCCGGGCGGCGGCGGGGGCGGGGGCTGGAAGGGGCGTGGCGGCAAGGGCGAAGCGGCGAGCGACAAGCGAACGGTCTGGCTGCTTCGTAACGGGCAGCCGCAGCCGGCCCCGCTCCGCGTGGGGCTCTCCGACGGCAGCATGACCGAGATCGTCGAGGGGGAGGTGCACGAGGGCGACGTCCTGATCGTCGACGCCTCGCTCCAGGGACACGCCGCCGCCACGACGACGAATCAGCCGCCGGGCGGCATGAGGCGCCTCTTCTAGAGGCGGCGCGATGGCCCTCGTCGAGCTGGAACGGGTCTCGAAGGTCTACCGGATGGGCGACGTCGAGGTGCACGCGCTGCGCGAGATGTCGTTCGCCACCGAGGAGCGCGACTTCGTCGCCGTCATGGGGGCCTCGGGGTCGGGGAAGTCGACGCTCATGAACATCATCGGCTGCCTCGACCGGCCCACGACCGGCACCTACCGCCTCGACGGGCAGGAGGTGTCGCGCCTCGATCGCCGCGAGCTCGCCCACGTGCGCAACCGGACGCTCGGGTTCGTGTTCCAGAGCTTCAACCTCCTGTCGCGCACGAGCGCGCTCGAGAACGTGGAGCTGCCGCTGCTCTACGGCGGCGTGCCGGCGCGCGAACGCAGGCAGCGCGCCGCGGAGGCGCTCGGGCGCGTCGGCCTCGGCGAGCGGATCCACCACCACTCGAACCAGATGTCGGGCGGCCAGCAGCAGCGGGTGGCGGTCGCGCGCGCGCTCGTGACCCGCCCGCGCCTCATCCTCGCCGACGAGCCGACCGGCAACCTCGACTCGCGCACCAGCATCGAGATCATGGCCCTGTTCCAGGAGCTCGGCGGCGCGGGGATCACGGTCCTCCTCGTCACGCACGAGCCGGACGTCGCCGCCTACGCCTCGCGCGTGGTGGTCATGCGCGACGGCCGCGTGCTCTCCGACAAGCGCCAGGCGCCGCGCCTCGCCGCCGACGACCTCGCCGCCCCGCCGGCGCCCGAACCCGAGTCCCCTGCGGCCGCGCACGCGGAGACTGCGTCGTGATCCCGCTGGAGACGTTCCGGGTCGCGCTCCGCGCGCTGCTCCGGAACAAGATGCGTTCTTTCCTGACAGTCCTCGGCATCATCATCGGCGTCGGCGCGGTGATCGCCATGGTGGCGATCGGCGAGGGGGCCAAGGCCCAGGTCGAGGCCTCGTTCGCGTCGATGGGCTCGAACCTCCTCATCCTCCTGCCCGGCTCGACGACGTCGGGAGGCGCCCACGGCGGCTTCGGGTCGATGCCGACGCTGACCTGGGACGACCTGCGCGCCATCCGCCGCGAGGTCCCCTCCGTCCGCTACGCCGCGGTCCAGCTCCGGAGCAACGCCCAGGTCATGAGCGAGGACCAGAACTGGGCCACCTCCGTCACCGGCACCTCGCCCGAATACTTCCAGATCCGGAGCTGGCGGACGCAGAGCGGGCGCCCGCTGCTCGATTCGGACATCGAGTCCTCGTCGAAGATCGTCGTCTTGGGTCAGACCGTCGTCGACAAGCTGTACGGGCCGTCGGCCGACCCGGTGGGGCAGACGGTCCGCATCAAGAACATCCCGTTCGAGGTCGTCGGCGTGCTGGCCCGCAAGGGGCAGTCGCCGATGGGGCAGGACTACGACGACGGCGTGTTCGTCCCCCAGAGCACGTTCCAGTCGAAGATCCAGGGGGGGCTGCAGAAGTTCATCTCCGGCACGATCATCATGGGCGCGGTGTCGACCGACGCCACGGGGCGCGCGCAGACGCAGGTCACGGCGCTGCTCCGCGACCGCCACCACCTCGAGGGGGGCGCCGACGACGACTTCTCGATCCGGAACCTCACCGAGATGGCCAACGCCCAGGCCGAGGGGACCCGCACGCTCACCACGCTGCTCGCCAGCATCGCCGGCGTGTCGCTGCTCGTGGGCGGCATCGGCATCATGAACATCATGCTCGTCAGCGTCACCGAGCGGACGCGCGAGATCGGCGTCCGCATGGCCGTCGGCGCCACCCCGTTCAACATCCTGCTGCAGTTCCTCGTCGAGGCCCTCACCCTGGCCGTCGCGGGCGGGATGGTCGGCGTCGCCCTCGGCGTGTTCACCGCCGGCCGCCTGGCCGCCAAGTTCGGCTGGCCGACCCTGATCCGCCCCGACATCGTCGTCATCTCGGTCTGCTTCTCGGGCCTGGTCGGCGTCGTCTTCGGCCTCTACCCCGCCCGCAAGGCCTCGCGCCTCGACCCCATCGACGCCCTGAGGTACGAATGACGCGCCTGTTCGCCACGGTGTTCGTGCTCGCGCTCTCGCTCGTGGCGCTCGCCGCGTCTCCAGCCGGCGCCGCGGAGGTGGTGACGCTCGACCAGGCGCTGCGCACCGCGCGCGCCCACCAGCCGGCCCTCGATCTGGCTCGCGGCAGCCTGATCAACGCCGAGGGCCAGGCGGACAGCGCCCGCGCCCCGCTCCTGCCGCAGGTGAGCGGCATCGGGACCTACACCCGCGGGACCACGAACCCCTACTGCAACCCGAATACGGGGATGCCGTGCCCGGCCACGTTTCGGGGGCCCACCTTCGACACCACGGCGCTCTGGAAGTTCGGCGTCAACGCGAGCCAGTTGGTCTACGACTTTGGCGAGTCGATCAACAAGTGGAAGGCGGCACGCGTGGGGATGGAAGCCCAGGGGGAGAGCGTGCGTACCGCCGAGGTGCAGGTGGCGTTCAACGCGCGCTCGGCGTTCTTCACGGCGCGCGCGGCCAAGGACATGGTGGGCGTGGCGCGCGAGACGCTGGCCAACCAAGAGCGCCACCTCGGTCAGGTCAAGGGCTTCGTCGAGGTGGGGACCCGGCCGGAGATCGACCTGACGCAGGCTAAGGCCGATCGCGCCAACGCCCAAGTCCAGGTCATCAACGCCGACAACGCCTACGCCGTGGCGCGCGCGCAGCTCAATCAGGCGATGGGGGTCGAGCGATCGATCGACTACGACCTCTCCGACGAGGACCTGCCGCCGGTCGAGGGAGAGGACGGCGACGTGGAGGCGCTGGTGGGGGAGGCCCAGCACACACGCCCCGAGGTCTCGAGCCTCCGCCTCTCCGCGCAGAGCCAGGAGCTGACCCTCAAGTCGGCGCACGACCAGTACTGGCCGAACCTGGGTCTGTCGGGAAACGCGACCGAGACCGGCTCGGACCCCGAGCACCTGGCCTGGAATTTCAGCGGCCTCGTCACGCTCAGCGTCCCGATCCTTCAAGGGGGCGGCATCAACGCCGCGATCAAATCGGCCGAGGGGCAGCTCGTGACGGCCAAGGCGCAGCTCGAGGCCGGCAAGCAGCAGGTCCGGCTCGACGTCGAGCAGGCGCGGCTCGGGGTCCGGGCGGCCAAGGCGGCCATCGCCGCGGCCGAGGACGCGCTCGCCAACACGCGTGACCGGCTCCGGCTCGCCGAGGGGCGCTACCAGACCGGCGTCGGAAGCATCATCGAGCTCGGGGACGCGCAGCTCGCTCTCACCACCACCGCCGCCCAGCGCGTCCAGGCGCAGTACCAGCTCTACACGGCGCGCGCCCAGCTGCTCAAGGCGCTCGGGCGGCCGTAAACGGCCCGGACTACTCCGGGACCTTGACGCCCGCCATCCGGAAGATGCGGGTCGCGATCCAGCGGGGGCTCACCTGGTACTGCCCCGCGGCGACGAGCTTGCGAAGAGCCTCGACGCGCGACGGCGACGTGACGCTGTCGACGGTGATGGGGGCCGCGAGCATCCCGCGGGGGGCGGGAATGGGGGAACGACGGGTGGTGGGCCGGTTGGTGGCGCTCATACCCACACCATCGGCCGATGTGCCCGCCGGCTTTAACGACATTTTCACACCCGGTTGACCGGGCGGAAACATGCCGTGGTGCCGCGGGTTTACGCGGCGGCGGCCGCCGGGTTTACGCGGCGGCCTCGGCCGCCAGCTCCCCGAGCTGGTCGCGCAGGCGGCGGGTGGCCTCGCCGTGGATCTGGCAGACGCGCGACTCGGTCACGCCCAGCACCGCCCCGATCTCCTTGAGGTTCAGGTTGTCGCAGTAGTAGAGCGACAGCACCTGCTGCATCTTCTCGGGCAGCTCACCGATGCCCGAGACGAGGCGGTTCAGCATCTCGCGGCGGGAGGCGATCTCGAAGGGGTCCTCGGCCGACTGGTCGCCGGTCCGCTCGAGCAGGTCGGGGCCGGCGTCGTCGATGCCCACCACCGAGGACCCGCTGAGCTTCTGCTGGCGGGCGTAGAGCTCGTCGACGCCGAGGCCGAGGCGCTTGGCGATCTCCTCGTGGTCGGGCGTGCGACCGAGCTGGGCCTCGAGGCGGCGGGTGGCGTCGCGCAGCTCGTTCGACAGACGGCGCATGTCGCGGGACAGCGTGTCGCGCGAGCGGAGGTCGTCGAGCATGGCGCCGCGGATGCGGAACTCGGCGAAGGCCTCGAAGCGGTCGACGCGCTTCGGGTCGAAGCGCTCGGCCGCCTCCATGAGGCCGATGACCCCCGAGGAGATGAGGTCGTCGATCTCGACGTGCGCCGGGAGGCGGCGCGCCAGCCGGCGGGCCACCTTCTCGATGTAGGGAAAGAACTTCGCCGCGTACTCGTTCCGCCGCGTGACCAGGTCCTTCTTCCCCGCCTTCTTCGCCACGGACTTCGCGGGGGCCTTGCCGGCAGTCTTCCGCTTCGCAGTCGTCGCCATGGCCGTCGTCATGAGCACGACTCGTGCCACGATCATGGCGGCTCGAACCCCGCGCCGTCCGCGGGGCCGCCGACGCGGCCGGTCCAGATCCGTCAAGCGATTGGCGCTCGCCTTCGTGGCGCGCCGTCAAACGAGTGACGGTCTCCTGGTTCCTGACGTCGGTGATGCTGTGGGCGCGCCTGCGCTAGGCGACCATCTTTCGGCGTAGCTTCTCGATCAGCGTGCCGCGACTGAGGCGGAGCAGCGCCGCGGCCCGATCGCGGTTGCCGGCGGCGCGCTGGAGCGCCTCGATGATCATCCGCTCCTCGATCTCGGCGAGCAGGATGGCGAGGTCCACGCCGCCGGCCGGGAGATCGAGCCCCACCGCCTCGAGATCGACCACCTCCGTGCGCAGGTGGCAGGGGAGGTCACCCATGACCACCATCCGGTTGGCGGCCACGACGACCAGGCGCTCGACGAGGTTCTGGAGCTCGCGGACGTTCCCCGGCCAGTCGTAGTGCGATAGGCGCTGCATGACGTCGAGCGCGAACCCCGGCACCCGGCGCCCCTCGCGGGCGTTGATCTCGTCGCGGAAGTGCTCGGCGAGGGCCGGGATGTCGTCGCGCCGGGCGCGCAGCGGCGGGATCTCGATGGGGAGCACGTCGAGGCGGTAGTAGAGGTCCTCGCGGAACCGGCCGTCGGCGACCATGGCGGCCAGATCCCGCTGCGTCGCGGCGATGACCCGCACGTCGACGGGGATGGGCGCCGAGGCGCCGACCGGCGTGATCGCGCGTTCCTGCAGCACGCGCAGGAGCTTGGCCTGGACGCTGCGCGGGAGGTCGCCGATCTCGTCGAAGAACAGCGTGCCGCCGTCGGCGGCGGCCATGCGCCCGGTGCGGGCCCGATCGGCGCCGGCCAGGCCGCCGGCCACGCACCCGAACAGCTCGGCCTCGGCGAGCGAGGCCGGGATGGCGGCGAGGTTCACGGCCACGAACGGCCGGGCCCGGCGGGCGCTGGCGCCGTGGATCAGCCGGGCGACGACCTCCTTGCCGGTGCCGGTCTCACCGCGCACGAGCACGCTCGCGTCGGCGTCGGCGATCTGCTCGACGCGATCGAGCACCAGGCGCATCGCCGGGTGGTCGCCGATGATGGCGACGCCAGGCGTCCGCCGGCCGCGCGACCCGCCCTCGGGGGTCGAGGCGGTCACGCGCCGCAAGGCCTCCTCGATCGCGGAGGCGTGGAACGGCTTGGCGACGACGTCGGCGGCCCCGGCGCGCAGCGCCTCCACGGCGCCCGCCACCGAACCCTCGGCGCTGAGCGCCAGGGCGGTGACCGCCGGGCGGCTCGCCCGCGCCTTCAAGATCACCGCCGCCCCCTCTCCCGACGGGAGCCCCACGTCGACGATGCAGAGGTCATAGCGCCCGCCGGCGAGCCGGGCGATGGCGTCCGCGGCGCTCGCGGTCATGGTCGGTTCGTAGCCGAGCGTGTGCAGAAGATTGGGGAGCCCGGGAACGAGCGCCGGATCGTCTGCCGCCAGAAGGACCTGCTTCGCCATCTCTAAGGGGTTCAATCGGCCCGCGCGGCGGGGCGCTTGAGGGCGCGCGCTGTTGCAAACACCGCAACAGCGTTCAGGAATCTGTGCGTTTTCGCCTCTAGGGCCGCTCGCCGCGCGGCCTTCGGCTGTTGCCGCCCGACCGCGGGCTCCCGATCTTTATCCGGCGGGCGTCTCGGCGCGTGGATAGGAGCCGAGCACCTTGAACGTCTCGCACGCTTTCTTGACTTCGGCGAGGGCCCCCGCGACCGCGGCGTCGTGCTCGTGGCCGTCGACGTCGACGAAGAACACGTACTCCCAGGCGCGCTTCCGCGAGGGGCGGCTCTCGATCTTCGACATGTTGATGCCGCGGGAGGCGAAGGCGCCGAGCACGCGGAACAGCACGCCGGGCTCGTCGCGCGTGACCAGCAGCAGCGAGGTCTTGTCGCGCCCCGTCGGCTCGGCCTGGTCGCGGCCGACCACGAGGAAGCGGGTCATGTTGTGGGCGGAGTCCTCGATGTTCCGGCGCAGGACGGCGAGGTCGTAGAGCCGGGCCGCGATCTCGGCGGCCACGGCGGCGCCGCGCGCGTCGTCGTGCGCGAGGCGGGCGCCGTCGGCCGTCGAGCGCGCCTCGACCACCGTCGCGCGCGGCAGGTTGGTGGCCAGCCAGCGGCGGCACTGCCCGGCGGCGACCGGGAGGGAATAGACGCGCTCGATCTGCCCGAGCTCGATGCCCGCCCGCGCCAAGAGGCACATGTGGATCTGGAGCGCGATCTCCGCGCTGATGCGCAGGTCGCTGTCGAGGAAGGTGTCGAAGGTGTGGATGATCCCGCCCTCGGTCGTGTTCTCGACGGGGACGACCCCGAAGTCGGCGTTGCCGCGCTCGACCTCCTCGAACACCGCCGGGATGGTGCCGATGGGCGTGGCGCGCGCCGACAGCCCGAACTGCTGCTTGACGGCCATCTGCGAGAACGTCCCCTCGGGCCCGAGGTAGGCGACGCGCACCCGCTTCTCGAGCGTCAGGCAGGCGCTGAAGATCTCCTGGAACACGACGCGAATCGCCTCGGTCGGGAACGGTCCCCCGTTCTTCGCCGACAGCCGCTCGGCGATCTGCCGCTCGCGCGACGGGACGTGGAACGGGACCTCGAGCGCGGTCTTGAGATCCGCGACCTCGGACACGAGGCGCGCGCGGCGGTTGAGGGCGTCGAGGATCTCGTCGTCGGTCCCGTCGATCCCCGCGCGCAGCTCGGCGAGCCGTGCGTTCAGCGCCTCCGGATCCGTGCCCGGCTGCTTGGCCATGGCCCGAGAGCTTACTACACTGCCTGCATGAGGCTGGCGACGCTGCGTGACGGGACGCGGGACGGCGCGCTGGTGGTCGTCGGCGCCGACGGCCGCACGTTCGCGCGGGCGGCACGCGTGGCCCCCACGCTGCAGGCGGCGCTCGACGACTGGGCGCGGGCCGCCCCCGCGCTGGCGGCGCTGGCCCCGCACGCCGCGGAGCCGCTCGACCCCGCGCGCGTCGGCCCGCCGCTGCCGCGGGCCTACGAGTGGATCGACGGCTCGGCTTACCTCAACCACGTCCGGCTGGTGCGCAAGGCGCGCGGCGCCGCGCCGCCGCCGACGCTGGAGACCGATCCGCTCGTCTACCAGGGCGGCTCCGGCGTGCTGCTCGGGCCGCGCGACGACATCCCGCTCGTCGATCCCGCCTGGGGGCTCGACTTCGAGTCGGAGGTGGCGGTCATCCTCGGCGACGTCCCGCGCGGGACATCTCCGGCGGACGCGCACGCGCACGTCCGGCTCCTCGTGCTCGCCAACGACATCACGCTCCGGAACCTGGTTCCCGCCGAGCTCGACAAAGGGTTCGGCTTCTTCCAGTCGAAGCCGGCGACGGCGTTCTCGCCCTTCGCCGTCACGCCCGACGAGCTCGGCGGCGCCTGGCGCGACGGCCGCGTCCACCTCCCGCTCCGCACGACGTACAACGGCGCGCTGGCCGGCGACCCGGACGCCGGACCGGAGATGCACTTCTCGTTCTTCGATCTCGTCGCGCACGTGGCCCGCACGCGGGCCTTCGCCGCCGGCACCATCCTCGGCGGCGGCACGGTGTCGAACGCCGATCGCGCGCGCGGCGTCTCCTGCCTCGCCGAGCGGCGCGCCATCGAGATGATCGACGGCGGAGTGGCCGTGACGCCTTTCTTGTCACCCGGCGACACGGTGGCGATCGAGATGCGCGACGCCGCCGGCCGTGACATCTTCGGTCGCATCGACCAGAAGGTGGTGGCGGCATGATTCTCTACGATTACTGGCGCTCGAGCTCGGCGTGGCGCGTGCGCATCGCGCTCGGCCTCAAGGGGCTCGCCTTCGAGCGCCGCGTGGTGAACCTGGCGGCCCGCGAGCAGGACGCGCCGAGCTTCCGGTCCCTGAACCCGCTCGGCCAGGTGCCGGTGCTGGTCACCGACGAAGGGACGCTCACGCAGTCGCAGGCCATCCTCGCCTACCTCGAAGACCGCTTCCCGACCCCGTCGCTCTACCCGCAAGCGCCCTGGCCGCGGGCGCGCGCGAATCAGTTGGCGGAGATGATGATCTCCGGCATCCAGCCGCTGCAGAACCTGAGCGTGCTCGCCTACCTCCGCGCCGCGGGCCTCGACGACCCGATGGCCGTCGCCCGCCACTACAACGCGCGCGGCCTGGCCGGCGTGGAGATCGTGGCCCGTGAGACCGCAGGCACGTTCCTCGTGGGCGGCGCCCCGACCATCGCCGACGTCTGCCTGGTACCGCAGCTCTTCTCGGCGCGCCGCTTCGGCGTCGACGTCGCCGGCTACCCGACGCTCCTCCGTGTCGAGGCCGCCTGCGAGACCCTCCCCGCTTTTCGCAACGCCCACGCGGACGCGCAGACCGACGCCGTGCGCGAGCCGCCGCGATGACATGGCGCATGCGCATCACCCGACTGTCCCTGCTCGCCCTCGTGGCCGCCCTCCCGGCCTGCGGCCGCGTCTCCGGGCTCGCGGCCTCGCCGCCCACCGCTCCGGATCTCCGATCGGACAAGCTGCGGGTCACCGATCCCGCGGTCTCGAGCGACGACGCCGCGGCGCTCGCGGCCGGCAACCTCGCCTTCGGCGTCGATCTCTACGCCAAGCTCAGGGCGACGAACGCCGGCAACTTCATCTTCTCCCAGACCAGCATCTCGATCGCGCTCGCCATGCTCTACGGCGGCGCGGCCGCGAACACGGCCGCCCAGATGGCGTCGACGTTGCATTTCACGCTGCCGCCCGAGCGGCTCCACCCGGCCTTCGATGCGCTCGATCTCGCCCTGACGACGCCGCCCGCGGCGAGCGCCGCGAACGCCTTCCAGCTCGCGATCGCGAACTCGACCTGGGTGCAGCAGGGGTTTACGTTCCTGCCGAGCTATCTCGATCTGCTCGCCACGAGCTACGGCGCCGGTCTCTACGCCGAGGACTTCGCAGGCGCGCCCGAGGCGGCGCGCCTCGCCATCGACGCCTGGGTCGCGAACGCGACCGACGGCATGATCCCGGACCTGTTCCCGCCAGGATCGATCAAGCCCGAGACGCGCCTCGTGCTCGCGGACGCGGTCTACTTCCACGGCGATTGGAAGCTGCCGTTCGGCCGCCCGACGGCGAACGCGACATTCCACGCTCCGACCGGCGACGTCAGCGTGCCGATGATGGCGGCCAGTGTGCCGAACGCGGCCGTCTGGACGGGCGCCGGCTGGAGCGCTGCCGCGCTCTCCTACGTAGGCGGCACGGCATCGATGCTGCTCGTGGTCCCCGACGCCGGGACATTCGACGCCTTCGAGAGCGGGCTCACCGCCGACGGGCTCGCGGCGATGCTCGCGGGGACCGCCGGCGCGACCGACATGGTCATGTTGCCCAGGTTCAGCTTCGCGACCGGCAGCTCGCTCCCAGAGACGCTGAAGGCGCTCGGCATGACCGACGCATTCACGCCCGGCGTCGCAGACTTCTCCGCGATGAACGGCGGCCACGACCTCTCGGTCGAGGATGTCCTGCACAAGGCCGTCATCGCCGTCAGTGAGCAGGGAACCACCGCCGCCGCGGCGACCGGCACCACCCTCACGACGAACGGCATCGCGATCGCCGGAAGGCTGTTGGTCGTCGACCGTCCGTTTCTGTTCTTCATCCGCCACGACCCCACGGGCGCGATCCTCTTTCAGGGCCGCGTCCTCGACCCGTCCATGTAGCCCCCGGGTGGTTACCTTCTTGGGGGAGAGGGAGGTCAGCCATGCGGGGGAGCTGGGTGTTGGTGGTGGGGTTGGCTCTGGCCGTCGGGCCGGTGGCGCGGGCCCAGGGGCTGCGCGCGCCGCAGAACGTGAACGTCGGGCCGGGGGACAAGCAGTCGGCTGAGCTGTCGACGCGGGCGGCGCTCGCGCAGATGAACGGCAACGCCGCGGGCGCGGTCACGCTCGCCAACCAGGGGATCCGGGCCAACCCCGAAGATCCCTGGCCTTACTACAACAGGGGGATGGCCCTCGCCTCGCTCGGCCAGGTGAATGCGGCCGTCGCGTCGCTCACCGAGGCGGAGAAGCGCTTCTCGGACCACGATCTGTGGGGGAAGTCGGTGGCCATCTACGGCCGCGCGCACACGCTCAGCCAGGTCGGCCGCTGCGCCGAGGCGCGCGAGGCCTACGAGCAGTACGCGACGCTCGTCGAACCGCACGACGCCGAGGACGCCCGAATGGCGCGCCGCTACGCCGCCACCTGCCACCCGGCGCCGATCGCACCCGCGCCGTCGGCGGCCGCGCCCACGACCGAGCCGCCGGCGGCGAAGTAAGTGCGTTGATCGCGTCGGGGCGCAGGCGGCTCCGCCGCCGGAGCCCCATCGCGGGGGGTGCGGGACCCTCTCAGGGTCCCGCTGTTTAAGAAGCGCAGGCGGCTCCGCCGCCGGAGCCCCATCGCGGGGGGTGCGGGACCCTCTCAGGGTCCCGCTGTTTAAGAAGCGAAGGCGGCTCCGCCGCCGGAGCCCCATCGCGGGGGGTGCGGGACCCTCTCCGGGTCCCGCTGTTTAAGAAGCGAAGGCGGCTCCGCCGCCGGAGCCCCATCGCGGGGGGTGCGGGACCCTCTCAGGGTCCCGCCATCTCAAGGCCAGCGCTGCCGCGGCGGCTCGAGTGTGCCCATCCGCGCCGGCGACGAGCCGACTGTCCGCCAGACGGGGGTGCCCGGGGGCAGGTGGCGGACGTGGTAGCGGAAGGCGGCCCAGGTGGCGAGGCCCATCCCGCCGAGCAGCGCCGCGGCGGTCCCGAGCGCCCAGGGGAGCAGCACGGGACCCAGGCTCCGCGACGGGAGCCGCAGCGTGGCGTCGAGCAGCTCGAGCCGGTTGGTGACGCCGCGGAACGGACCGCCACCGAAGCTCGCGTCCTCGAGGGTCCCGTCCACCTCCAGCTGCTCGCCGGGGTGGATCACGCACTCCTCGACGGAGATCGCGCCCGAGAAGCCGAAGGCCCGCGCCACGGCGAGCGCGCCGGGGGTCCCCTCGCGGTGCAGGGCCAGGGCCCCCTCGACGCGCGCGCTGCCGGGATCGAGCCGGACGCGCGCTGGCTGCCGCCCCTCGCCCCACACTAGCTCGAACGGCTCGGAGGAGGCGAGCTCGTGGACGAGCTCGCTGCGCGCGGTGAGGTGCTCGACCACCCGCAGCCGCCAGTAGACGCACGGCTGGCCCGTGACCGGCGAGCGCACGGCGTCGATCCCCGGCTCGGCGCGCGCCTCCAGGGTCACGGGCATGCGGACGATGCGCGCGTCGCCGGCGACGTTCATCTCTCGGTCTCCCCGGCGCCGCCGTCGCTCCGGTCCCCGCCGCCTGCGCCGGCCGCGTACTCCTCGAGCTTGCGGTAGAGCGTCTTGCGGTCGAGCCCCAACCGCTGCGCGGCGCGCGTCTTGTTGCCGCCCTCGTCCTCGAGCACGCGCTCGATGAACTCGCGTTCGAGCTCGGCGAGCGACATCCGGCGGGCGACTGCGGCGCCGAGGAAGTCGGCGGGACGGCGTTCGCGCACGTGCGGTGGCAGGTCGTCGTCGGCGATCAGCTCGCCCTGGCACAGCGCGACGCCGCGCTCGAGCACGTTCATCAGCTCGCGCACGTTGCCGGGCCAGTGATACGCGAGCAACAGGTGCTGCGCCTCCGGCGACAGCCGCATCTTCTTGTTCTGCTTCGCGCCGAGCTGGA
>Ga0306922_10004345_pt1 | contig 13419 bp, 9 predicted proteins | sample sta12Cox44000082_FD_203758 | JGI IMG/M metagenome (GOLD analysis project Ga0306922, IMG submission 203758) | Lab enrichment of tropical soil microbial communities from Luquillo Experimental Forest, Puerto Rico - statoxic.12C.oxic.44.000.082 (v2)... | ecosystem: Environmental > Terrestrial > Soil... | reverse complement strand
TGTTGTCGTCGCACGTCTTATCGATGCGAATTGTCTTCCTCTCAAAGTTCAGGCGGTCAATCGTCAACGCCAACAACTCACCGGCCCGCACGCCTGTGTACCATGCGACCGCGAACAGTGTTTTGTATGGCTCCTTCGCTGCCGCAATGATTCGCATCACCTGTGACTGCGTAAAGAATGGGGCCGCAGGCCCTTTCTGGGCTTTCCCCAGCTTCAGGTCTCGCAGCGACACTTTGGCGACGAGTGTCCGGCATTTCTCCGCATAAGCGATGATGTCGAAAATGGTGATGAGCACCTGGACGACGGTTTTCCGCGAAAGAACTTTTCGCAGGTCGGTGGCAAATTGCTGAAGCGCTTCTGCGTCGAGTGTGTGGGGTGCTGCGTCCGCGAACTTCGGTAGGATATGCGTCCGCAGATGGCTCTCCCGTTGTCTACGGGTTGACGGGGACAAGCTGGGAGCAATTGCTTTGCGCCATGACTCCGTTGCGTCTTGGAACGTGCGGCCCTTAATAGCAGGAGCCACACTCCCGCGCTTACGATTCACTTCCTGCATGATTCGGTCGTGTTCGCGAAGCGCTGCCCGTTCGCTGAGTTCATCTGGTACGCGTCCAATGAAGTGGCGCACTTTACGAGGCTTCAGCGTCCCGTCCGGTTGCTTGCAATCCTCGTAGTAGAAGGTGTACGCCATTCCGTCCTTTAACCAAAAACAGCCTTGCTGATACCTCCGCTTTGGCACTGGTCCTCGTTTCCGTCCAGTGACTCGCGGCGTTGCGACAGCAAGACTACCATTCCCGGGCTGAGGAGGCGAGGCGCCTCGATCATCGCACGGGCTAGCGACGATGGCTTGTGCGGAGCCTGCAGCCGTTTTGGGATCTTGGTGGGGTAATACTGTGATCATATCGGCTATTCGGGCGGAGATTCGACCGATGTAAGGTTCTCCTTCTTGCTACGGCTCAAACTCCTGAGCCTTGTCGTCGGTCGGACGCTGTGTTCCCACGCGTGCCGAATTGCAGCGGTGGTGCATAGGGTTCTAGTTCAGTTCCAGTTGGAGAGATTCTCCCTTCGAGATGGCTTCGCGCTTGTTCGTGTGTTGGCCTGCAAGCCAGGCATGGAACGCCTTGTCTTTGCGATAGAGAAGTTTGAGGACTTCACTGACTATGTAGGACGGGCTTGCATCGAGGAACTCTGCATACCTGTCCAGGTTGAGTCTTACATCTTCCTCCAGGCGGACCTGGAGCATTGTGGTCTTTGGTTGCTTTGATGGTGCTTTCAAAAGTGCCAAGTGCTTGTTCTCCTTTTCGTCATTCGCGTGTATTACACGGTGCATTACAAATTGAATGCTCCGACTTTTGGCGGGCAAAACACGAGCTGCGTCTTCTGAGCTGGGCTGGAACGACCCCACGGGTCACTTTGGCCACGCAGTCTGGGCAAAAAGGGGGTCGTTCCAGCCCAGTTCGGTGTTTTGCCCGCGTCCAAATTCTTCGTCACGCGCCACGCAACCTCTCGCTCTTCACAACCTTCGTGTCGCCGTTGAGGTGACGCGAACCGTGCCGGGCACAGTGAACCGTGTCTTTTACGCACCCGTCACCGTGGCCAGCATCTCCGGCTGAACCGAGCGATCACCGCGGACCAAATAAGTGTCAAAGAAGATGGTGGGCTCGGCCTTCCGCCGCGAGATTTGCGCCCGCAATTCAGACTCAGCAAGCTCACCCGAGCGCCAAGATTTGTAAAGACGCTCGACGTTCTCATTCCGAAAACGCTCCCGTGCGTCCCTGAGGAACTCCAGATCCTCCGTCACTGGAATGATGTATTCGTGGTTGTCCCACTTCCTACGAATCCGGAAATACCGCAGGAGTTCGCTCGATACATCAGGTTCTAGCGCTCGCCTGACGCTGGACTGGAAACGCTCTCGGACTCCGTGAAAATAGACTTCCTGCGTAGCGATATATAGAAACCGGAGACCATCAAGTTGCCGAAAGAGCGGTTGGTAGGCGGCAAGATACGAACCAAAACCGGACGGCCTTGCGAGGCCAGCATCCACGTAACTGAAGGTGACCACAGGGGGAAGACCTGAAAAGGGCGGGGCAACAAAAAGAGGGAATTTGTCGACAAAGTAGCGGATGGTCTTTTGATCGGGTGCAGCGCCCTCGTATACGGTAGCCGGTAGGTACTCCTTGGAAATGCCCAATTCTTGGCAAAAGAAGTTCACTGTTTCTTGCTCCGTTTCGAAGTAGGCCAGGTCCAGGTTGACCAGAACGAAGTCGAGCAGGACCAGTCTTGTACGCATAAAACCAAGTGAGTGGCGCTTGCGGTTGCGGAGGTTATCCTTCTCCATTTGGCCGTAAACGGTTCTGGAAAAGAGATGGAACAGGAATCCTCTCCGTGCCTGGCCACAGATGCGGGCGTGCCCTTGCTCAATAAGTTTTTCAGCAAAGGAGGCAGGGCGTTTCCCGTAACTGGCGCCCGTAAAGGCACGGAACTGTCCCAGCGTGAAGTAGCCGGAAAACACGGCAACGATGTAGAGAAAGCGAGCCTCGGACTCGGTGTAGCCCAAGCCTCGGATTCGCTCAATGTGAACGCCGGGAATATTCATATTACAAATCTCCTGATGGATTCTTGTTTCCCCACCCTGGCCCGCGGCGTCAGCCGAGGGTGAAACCCCTGAGGCAACCAGTCAGTGTCGGCCGTCAAAATCCAGACCACACGTAGTACCTTGCCGACGACACACCCGCTCCATCGCCTCAAGCGCGTGAGGTCTACTTTCGCATCTGGCTCGCCGTCCCTCGGCCGAGTGCGATCACTGGTGGATTATTCGCTGCAAAACAGCTCCACCAAGCGGGAAGGGAAAAAGAGGGAAAAAAGCCCCTCTACATATACAGAGCACCTGAAAACGGAAAACGTCAGACACAATTTTGCAAATTTTTGTGGGTAACACGAAATCCCGGTGACCGTAACCCCGGCCCATGGCTGAACCGTAGGATCGGGATTACCTTGACCTGCAGGCTACCAGTCGGAATCGACGCAAGTGGATGTGTTTCGCGGCGGCCACCGGGATATTCCTTTTCCCTTCGTGGGCCGCTTGATCTAAGGAATCGATCCGTCACGCGGGGAGGGTGGAACAGGGGTTTGGGAATTGGCGCTTCGCTCGAGGGTCAATTGGTTCTTGGCAGGGGGCAGGTCGCGTCAGGGGTATACGGAGACTCTTGCTGGACCGTTTCTTACCCGAAACTGTGACATTGAAGCATAGAAGCTCCCTTCCGTGGGCAGATTACGTAGGAACCGTCTTTGCTACAGGTCAGACTATCGAAAGTCCTGGATCGCCGTCGGAATTAACCTCTCCTTGGCAATTTGGTTGGGGCAGATTCACAAAGAAGGCCATTCGTAAGGAAAGAACGCGCCGGCAGCCTCGGGTGTGACCGTGGCGCCACAGAGTTCCGCCGCGCGGACCACAACGGGATCACGCCCGGCTGCCAAATCCGCTGCCGTGGGTAGAACTAGTTCATCCGGCGTGACGCCCGAATGCTCGAGACTTTTGCCGTCAGTCATGACAATGTCGGCATCAGTTATGGACGCGCCGTAATAACTGACAGTGTCCGTTCCCAATTTGTAGCTGTAGTGCTTCGCTTCCATAACGGCGCCGGCGGTTTTGTCGCCCAGGACGGTGGCACGCATTTCGAGCTGCATCACCCGCGAAAACAATTCCGCTGCGGATCCGGATTCGCTGTCCGCCAAAATCACCAATTTGGCAGTGAAGGCGTTATGGCCTTTCGATTTCGCTCCAATGGGCTTCGAGCCGTCCCGCGCAACACGATCCCCGATCTTCAGCTCGTGATCCAGCACTTCGCCAATCAGTGCCACGGTTGGGATCGCATGTTGAGTCTCCTCACTAGAATTGGCCAAGACACCCCAAGCATACTTTCGTTCAAGGCAACTGAGGCATTACCGGGCATCTAATACTAACGCGAGTCGCAGAGGGATCGCTCCTGCGTGATCACGACGGCGCCAGTATAGTCCGGCGATGGGCCAGATAGCAGCGCGCTTGGTAATTCGTGGCGAACATTGGCATCCAGGAACGCAGCAACATAGTCTCGCACAGCGGACATGGTTTTTTCTGGGCCCATGGGGCCCGTTTCGATGGCATCTCTTGCCAACCAAATCCAGTCGGAGAACGCAGCATGCTCGCTGCCCTGCAGGTTTACGGCGATCCGAGGCCCTTGTAGGTCGCTCCACAAGTGGCACTCGCCTGCATCCCACTGCTGTCTTCCAGCCGCTAGGATCAGGGTGGGCGTTTTGGTTGTACTGGCCAAAGCTTCGGGTACGGCAGCATCAAGCATCAGGGTCGCCTTGAAGCGGTGATCCAGTTGCGCGCTTAGGAAGGCTGTCGATCCGCCCATTGAATGACCGGCGACCGCAACTTCAGATAGGTCGAGATGGCCGTTGAAGGGGCTGCCGGTCTGGGAATTCAATCTTCCAAGTTCATTGAGGACAAATTCCAGGTCCTGAAGCCGTACGCGAGTGGCTAAGGAAAAGGCCTGCTCATCGCCCCGCCACGTATTGTCCAGATGGCTGCCAAAGACCGATTTGGCCAGCCTGCCACCAGCCAATTCGACCGCAGTCGACTCGTACGTGTGTGCAACCGAGGCGACCATGTAGCCCCTGCTAGCCAGATCTTCGAACAGAAATGTGTAGTCAGTGAATGTCGCCGTGTAGCCTGGCGTAAACACTACCACCGGATGCTCCCCGTCGCTGACAGGACCGTTTAAGCAACTGTTGGTCGCCACGTGGATCGGCTCAACATTCAGAAGGTGCGCAAAATACTTCCAGACGGCGGTCGAAGTGTATTCGGCCGGCTGACACTCCCGCCTCGGCATCATCGGATACCAGAGACGGACTGCCACTTCTCTCTTGGCCCCACCGGGCAGATAAGGATCGTTGCGCGTCGGGTCAGTCAGATAGATCACCTCAGAACCCACCGCGTTCCGCCCTGTCGGTGCGGGGATAGCAATCTGCCCGGAACCAGTCAAGCCGGGGCGTACCGCCGCAACGCCCCGCTTCGTGTATCCGACGCCGGTTAAACTCACCTGCTGCGGGCTGTCAGTGCTGCTGTCAACAATGGAGATGTTAGCGCTGCGAGTGCCGATGTTGATCGGAGTGAAAGTCACCGAAATGCTGCAGGACGTTCCTGCACCCACACTCGAATTGCAGGTGTTCGTTTGCGCAAAGTCTCCTGGATCAGAGCCGGTGATCGTAATGCTGGTTATGCTCAAGACCGAGGTCCCAGTATTGGTGAGCGTTGTTGCTTGGGCTGAACTGGTGTTGTGGGTAAGCACCCGGCCCAAGTTGATGTTGTATGGAACAATCTCGACAGTGCCTGCTGTGAGTGTAATGGCTACAGTTCCTGTATTGGCCGGGTTGGTCAAGGAAGCGGCCGTAATTGTCACGGAGGGGTTGTTGGGCAGGTTGGCGGGAGCAGTAAAGGTAGCTGGGCTGCCGCCAAGGGTGCTAGAGGGCGCGACACTCCCGCAAGCCGGCGCACAGGCAGTACCATTCTGAGTGAGCGTCCAAGATACGCCCTGGTTGTTCGGGTCGTAGGAGACTGTCGCTGTGATCTGAACGTTCGTGGTCAATGGAAGTAGTGCACTTGACGGGCTGACTGACACCTGGATAGCTTTCACGTTTGCGGTTGCTGATGCAGACGCTGCGGAATTGGTCACTGATGTGGCGGTGAGCGTAACTGCCAAATCGCTTGATGGTGGCGTCGCGGGTGCAGTGTAGGTAGTAGCCGTTCCGCTCGCGGTGCTGGTTGGAGAAATTGAGCCGCATGAGGCTGCAGAACAAGACACTGTCCACGTGACTCCGTTTTTCGATGGGTCGTCCGTGACGCTTGCTGTGAACTGTGCCGTTGCAGCTGCTTCGACGTCAGCGGCGCTAGGAGCAATTGAAACCTTTACCCCAGGAATTGTGATGAATCCTTGGACTCCCTCAGTCGAAACGGCGTTGTTCGCAACGGAAGTGGCCACAATGTCCACTTCCAAATCGCCTGCTGGCGGAGTTACGGGTGCAGCATAAGTTGTGGCAGCACCACTGGGTGTGCTGGTAGGCGATACCGTGCCACAAACTGTAGCTGAGGGACACGGAACAAGCCCGCCGTTTTGAACGTAGGTAAGAGTCCATATGACTCCCTGATTAGAAGAATCGTTAACCACGGTAGCTGAGAATTGTTGAGTGCTGCCCACTGGAACAGTCACGCTGGCCGGCGAAATTACAATCGCAATTCCAGGAACACTGATGGTTGCGGAGGCGACGGCATTCCCGGTCACGGAGGTCGCAGTGAGCGTTACCGTCAAATCTCCGAAGCTCGGCGCTGTGTAGGTTGTTGGTGTTCCGCTTGGCGTAGCCGTTGAAGATACCGTGCCGCACGTTGCATTGACGTACGCTCCAGGAAGTGTCGTGGAACATGAGACACTCCAGGTAACCCCCGCGTTCGCCGGGTCGTTTGTAACAGTCGCAGTTACCTGCAAGGTCTTTCCAGGCTGGACGGAGCCCGTGGAAGGAGTAACGACCACAGCAAGTGAGCCGGATGTGCTAATGGCCGCGGAAGTGCCCGTAATCGATTTCGTCGCTGTGTCCGTGGCCGTAATGGTCTGGTTACCGGCAGTCTTCAGCGTGATCTGCAGGGTTGCCATCCCGCTCGCCAGTGATTGATCACCCGGCAGCACGGCCTGGGCATCGCTGCTGGTGAAATGCACGGTTCCAGAGTACGTGGGCACCTGGTTGTTCGAGGCGTCCAGCGCCGTCACGGTAAAACTGAAGGCAATCCCGGGCGTCGCCGTGGGCTGGGCTATCACCGAAAAATGAGTTGCCGGGCTCGCTGGTGGCGGGGTGTAACTTGTGCCGCCCCCGCCCCCGCAGCCGCCGAGAAGACACGCACCGAAAAGCACCAGTGCAAAGTAGCGCTTCATCGCAAGCCTCCTAACGATTACTAGTGGCGGCCCCAGCGTCAAAATTAGGAGCGCCCCACAACAGAGTTGGTCTCATGCTTGCCTTCAATTGTGCGGCGGTTCCGACGTTTCGGGTGCGACCTTCTGTTGCTGCGGCTTCGCCAGCGTACCGCCTTCTGGCGGCATCGAGAGGAACACCACGCGCCCGCATACCTCCTCAGAAAATTCAGTGCCATTGCTTTCCAAGGTGAGGCGAATCCCTTCCGCGGAACGTTCGCGTGGCACCTGGCTCAAAGCGCAGTTTACTTGCAGCACTGCGGTTCTTGACGGACCTTGCATCGGCACAAGACGTATACGGAATACCGCAAGACCACCCGTCGGCACGGGCGCGGAGTCCATCGGCAAACGCTTGGACCCTAAAGAGCCAAGGCCGTACGCTAAACCCTGACGCTGAATCGCGCCCGGCGCTGCGCCGTAAGAGTCGAAACTCACCAATTCACTCGCGGTCCAGACCCCGGTCTCCAGTACGTTCCCATTGGGGGACTTATGAGTGAAGTTCCCGGCTGCTTTCACCGATTTGTTCTGCGTTTCGAACGTTCCAGCGCCGCTCATCTCATAGCTGCCGCCCGCATTGGCCTTCACCGCTGCTGGGCAAGTGGAAGTGTCGCCAGGATCGCAAAGAAAACCTGAAGCCAGCAGGAACACGTAATTGCTGCTGTTACCTTGAGCCGCCGCCGGAAACGCGAACAAAAGTATCGCCATGCACCGCACCACTAATCTAATGATGGGGCGAATCAAGAAAGCACTCAGCATAAACTTCTCCCTCTCGCCCCCATCAGGAAATCCCCGATGAGGGCTCGGCGTTGGGCATGTGCAAGGCGTGTGGAGGCGCGGTAGTCCGAACCCAGAAACAAAGACTGGCCCACCCGTCCCACGTACCCGTGAATTACAAACATCTTTATGGCTGGCGCAGGAAGCCGTGCACCACGTTGTTCGCATCAAGGTACCATCCGATGAATGTCCCCTGTAAGTTGTCAGAAGCAGGGAAGGTGCCTTGGCCGGTACCCGTGCCCGCGCCCGGGACGTCAAACGTCGAAATCACGCCAAGATGAGTTCGGAAGAAGCCATGACTGACGTTGTTCGCATCAATGTAGAACCCTGGAATACCTCCGACATCGTCGATGGTGCTGGGTAACGTCCCTTGGCCAGGGCCGCTGCCAGCGCCTACGACATCGAATGCGGTGGAGCTTCCGTTACGAAATCGCAGAAAGCCGTGATTTACGTTGTTTGCGTCAATAGCGTCGACCGCAATTGCTCCAGTTGAACTGATACCTTCAGCAATGGACCCCTGATAGGGGCCTGTACCTGCGTTCGGGGCGTCAAACGCCGTAATGGCGCCAGCACCAGAACGAAAGAAACTGTGATAAGCGTTGTTTGCGTCAAGGTAAATTCCTGAGATTTCACCAGCCGCATTGAGATTATCAGGGAGCGTCGTGGAAGTTCCCTGCCCGGAGCCAGTTCCAGCACCTGGTGCATCGAAAGTGATGAAGACGCCGTTAGGATACCTCAGGAAGCCATGGCTGACGCCGTTTGGGTCCGTGTAACCTCCCGCGATCTCGCCTTCAATGTTGATGTTTGCCGCAAAGGTGCCCAAATCGGGCTCTGTGCCCGCACCTGGTGCGTCGAAAGTGATGACGGAGCCTTGCGACGTGCGCAAAAAGCCGTGCTGCACCTTGTTTGCGTCCCAGTAGAATCCAGTAACTTCGCCTTTCAGATTGATGCCGAAGGAAAAGGTTCCCAGCTTTGGACTCGTAGCTGCCCCCGGGGCATCAAAAGTTTCGATCTTTCCAAGAGCAGTACGCAAGAACCCGTGTTTCACGTCGTTCTCGTCGATGTACCACCCAGTAATTTCGCCAACCGCATTGATACCGACGGGGAACGTGCCCTGGCCGCCTGCAGTGCCTGCGCCAGGGACGTCCAACGTCGTGAATTTCGGTCCGTTGGCAATTGTGGTGGGGCTCATCAGTAAGGCGCATAACGCCAAGCAGAGGGCTGTTTTCCGGTAGTTTGAATTTGAGGATTCCACGTGACCTCGTCCGTTTCTCATTGCTCGATGACCTCCAATCGGTGGGAACTCGTGAGAATGGGCCCTATAACGCACTCGATGGCGTGCTGACCGAAAGACTTGCGGCGATCGCAGCCGGCACGGGGGCGCCGCCTCCTCCACACCAGCTGAAGAGGCGCAGACCCCACACAGCAAATAAAATGCAGTAGAGGTTCTTCCCTGCTCGCCCGTTATTGGGTTGCATTCCGCAAGACCTTCCTACCTACTCATGCGGAAATCAGGACCTAAACTGCTCATCTCGGCCTTTGGGTGCTTGACGGCTGACCGAGGAGTAACCCTCGAGGACGCAGGTGTATAATGCAGCCACGACCGCCCATGTCGAGCAGTCACCAGGTAACCCTTCTCCTAGCGGAGTGGGCCAAAGGTAGCGCGAAAGCTCTCAATGAGCTAACGCCACTTGTCTACAGCGAACTTCACCAACTTGCAGCCAGCTACTTACGGAAAGAACGCAATGGTCACACGCTGCAGCCAACAGCGCTCGTGCATGAAGCTTATCTGCGACTGGTCGACCAGGCGAGTCCGAACTGGCAGAACCGTTCTCATTTCTACGGAGTAGCAGCGCGTCTCATGCGGCAAATCCTTGTGGATCATGCCCGGCGGAGGCATGCGGGGAAGCGCATGGGAAGCAGCGTGAAGGTATCGCTAGACAAATCACTGGGTTTCCAAAAAGAGCGGCCCATGGACCTCCTCGCACTCGATACTAGCCTCAGTGCTCTTGAGAAAATCGATGCACGGAAATGCAAGGCTGTGGAGCTTCGCTATTTTGGCGGGCTCTCCCTGGACGAGATCGCTCAAGCGTTGGATGTGTCCGTGATTACCGTTCGGCGCGACTTGAAGATGGCGGAAGCGTGGCTGCAACGCGAAATGCAGGGTGGCTAGGCGTCCCTTGACTCCAGAACGCTGGGCACAAATCGAGAAGATATTCCATCGCGCGGCGGAGTGCGATCCCGAAAAGCGTGCCACACTACTCGATGAAAGCTGCCGCGGAGACTTGGAGCTGCGCGAAGAAGTTGAATCCTTGCTCTCGAGAGCGTCGGGTTCCGGAAATCTTGTGCAGGCTGCGGTGTGTTCCTCGCTCGACGACTTCGGATTCTCCTTGATCGGAAAAGTTGTATCACATTATCGCATTCTCGCTGGGCTCGGTGGCGGCGGAATGGGTTTGGTATACCGGGCCGAGGACCTCAAACTAGGACGCCAGGTAGCGATAAAATTTCTACCTGAAGAATCAGCCAAGGATCCCCTAGCGCTGGCGCGCTTCGAACGCGAGGCGCGCGCAGCCTCGGCATTGGAACACCCCAACATCTGTCCTATCTACGAATTTGGAGAGCACCAGGGCCAGCTCTTCCTGGTGATGCAACTCTTAGAAGGGCAAACGTTACGGGAACTGTTAAAGGGGAGAACCAACGATGATCAGAGGTCGCATTCTGCTTCTTTTGGAGCTGCATCGAGACAGGAAAGCGCACTGTCGCTCAAAGAGGTTGTTGAGCTTTCTGAGCAAATTGCGGCGGGACTGGAAGCGGCACACAGGAAAGGCATCATCCATCGAGACATCAAGCCAGCAAATATTTTTGTGACCAACGGGGGGCAAGCGAAGATTTTGGACTTCGGCTTGGCCAAACTCGTCCGCACGGAAACGGACCCAGGCGTCAGCTTTCCCGAGAGTTCTTATGGCATCGGCGCAAAAGGCCCCAGCCCCACTCCCAATCCATACCTTAGCCGAACCGGAGTGGCAATGGGCACGGCGGGCTATATGTCGCCAGAGCAAGCACGCGGAGAGAAACTGGATGCGCGGACGGACCTGTTTTCCTTCGGTCTGGTCCTTTATGAAATGGCTACCGGACACCGGGCATTTTCCGGCGATACGGGACCTGTTCTTCACGAGGCGATTCTCAATTACAAGCCCACTCCGGCCCGTCAGTCAAATCCAGAAGTCCCCGCTAGGCTCGAACAGGTCATAACTAAGGCCCTCGAAAAAAACCGCGAAACACGCTATCAGACCGTGGGAGAGTTGCGCGCCGACCTGGAGTTTCTTAAACATGAGATGGCTCCGAGGAATTTGCCACGCCGGTGGTTGTTGACATCCGCCTCAGTCATGGCGCTCCTGATTGCAGGTACGATTTTCTGGTTTGCTAGACGCCAGTCAACGTCTCCCCAGACTCTACCGGATCTCAAACTTCGGCAGCTCACGGTAAACTCCTCCGAGAATCCAGTGAAAAGTGGGGCGATCTCACCCGACGGGAAGTACCTCGCTTATACCGAGGGAAAAGGGATGCACATCAAGCTGATTGGAAGCGACGAGGCGCAGTCTGTTCCCCAGCCGGAAACCCTCAAGAATAGCAATGTGAATTGGGAGGTTGTTCCCACCGGCTGGTTCCCCGACAGCACAAAATTCCTGGCTAACGCCCATCCGGCAACCGAGAGAAAGAGCGAATGGTCATCCGAGACTGGCAGCATTTGGATAGTTTCGGTCGCGGGAGGAGCGCCCCGAAAGCTTCGCGATCATGCCATAGCATCTTCAGTTTCCCCGGACGGCCTTTCCATCTCCTTTGGAACAAACAAGGACGCGTTTGGCGAGCGTGAAATTTGGCTGATGGGACCCAACGGAGAATGGGCACGCAAACTCTTTGAGGCCGGGGAAAACGGCGCGATTTGCTGCCTTCATTTCTTTCCGAATGAACAACGGGTCTCGTACATATCAACCGACGATTTGGGTCGCAATCTTGTTGCCCGCGATCTAAAGGGTGGTCCGGTCACCATTCTACTTCCACCCTCCGAAATGCAAAAACTGGATAACCTTATGTGGTTGCCCGACGGACGGCTGACCTATTCTGACGCGTGCAGACCTTCGCAAGTGGTTCCCGACATGCCTTGCAATTTTTGGATCCTGCGGCTCGGCACAGAGTACGGAAAGCGCATCGAAAAGCCGAAGCGCCTGACGAATTGGGTTGGGTTTTGGATAAATGGACCAAGTGCCACCGCGGACAGCAAACACATTGCATTCCTGGAGTCCTCGGTCCTCGGCGCCAACCACATAGCTGATCTTGAAGCCGGGGGGACACACCTCGTCAATTCGAGACGATTCCCGCTGGATGACGGAGGGGTAGATACTATCGTGGGCTTCACCGCCGACAGCAAAGCAGTCATTGTTGCCGAAGGTCGCGGTGATTATTACTGGATCCGCAAGCAGTTGCTGAACTCGGACACACAAGAAACCATCGTGTCCTCCGCAACCGGTCTTATTCAAGTGTTGTTGGTGAGTCCTGACGGTAAGTGGGTCATAACCCAGGTTCGGCCGCTCTCTACGGGTGTGAGTGTGCAGCTCATGCGCGTTCCTATCACTGGCGGGTCGCCGGAATTGATATTTTCTGCGCGTGATGGCACTTTGTCCATCTGCGCCAGGCCACCTTCTAATTTGTGCGCGATTGCCGAGCCGACCGAGGATCTCAGGCATGCGATAGTGACAGCCTTCGATCCCGTGAAAGGCCGGGGACCCGAACTAGCCCGATTTGACCTCGATTCAAGCTGGCAGCAGATCGGTTCGCCACTCTTTGATATTTCCCCCGACGGCACGCGCTTCGTTACCAGTCCGGGCGCGCACGGCCCAATTGAAATTCGTTCCTGGGGCAGCCAGTCAGTGCAGGTTATTCGAGCAGAAGGCGTGAACAATATGCGGAGTCTCATGTGGACCGGGGACGGAAAGGGCCTGCTTCTGACTAACTCCTCAGAGGATGGTCCCGCATTCATGCACGTCGATTTGCGGGGCAACTCCCAAGTCTTGTGGAGGTGCAGTAACCCTCAAGGCTGTGGTGGATCACCATCTCCTGACGGCCGGCTTATGGCGATCTCCGATTGGAAGCTCAGCGCCAACATGTGGATGATGGAAAATTTCTGACCGCCGAGCCTTTTGTGGTCGGTGTTTGTGTTCGAATCGAACAGAATATTGGCCAATCTGATAATCGGGGAGCGGCGACTTGCCCGCATACGATATGTTCGTAAGCGTCGTTAGCTCGAGTATTTTTACGATTTTCATCTCTGTTCAGCCAGTTTAAAGGAGTTCACTTCATACGCTGATCGACGCTTTTGCGAGAATACCGCCATCACAAACAAGGTGCGATCCGGTGACGTAAGAAAACTCCTCTGACAGTAACCAGGCGACCGCTCGGGCCTGTCCTCCGCAAAAAATCCGTAGGCGATGAATTTGTAGACGGAAATCTACGAGAAACGCTAGATTGCACCCACTATTCACCCGTGGCATGCTCCCAGCTACATGAGAACTGCGCATTCCGTGCTTCGCTTGGTCTTCATACTTTCCTCTCTGGCTCGGGATGCTCTCCGATTCTTGTTGTTGGGCAC
>Ga0306922_10004343_pt1 | contig 13420 bp, 12 predicted proteins | sample sta12Cox44000082_FD_203758 | JGI IMG/M metagenome (GOLD analysis project Ga0306922, IMG submission 203758) | Lab enrichment of tropical soil microbial communities from Luquillo Experimental Forest, Puerto Rico - statoxic.12C.oxic.44.000.082 (v2)... | ecosystem: Environmental > Terrestrial >... | reverse complement strand
CATTTCAATTGGTGACCGGCCGGGTGTGGCGAGGAACCGCGTTCGGCGGCGCCCGCGGCCGCACCGACGTGCCTAAAATCGTCGACTGGTACATGGAAGGGCGAATTGAGATCGATCCCATGATCACGCACACGATGCCGCTGAGCGACATCAATAAGGCTTTCAGCCTGATGCGCGAGGGTGAATCGATCCGCAGCGTTGTCGTTTACTGACTGCCAGGCGTAGGGCCGGGAAGCGGGGATTCCGACTCAGTCAAGAAGTCGCGGCGCGCAAGCAAAACCAATTGAATGGCGCGAGCATATTCGTGCGGAGACGGTCGATACCTAAGACCAGGTGTTCGGGACGGCCGGTTGAGCCGGCGGCATAGTGGACTCGCCTTAGAAGCAACGTACCTCGGCTTCCGCCTGAGCGCGGCGAAGATCATCGAGTGCAGCACGAGCAATTTCGGTTGAACGAAACTCAGCACCGAGGTTTCCCGGCACTTGCGAAATACTCAGCACTGTCTGCGCGGCGACGTAGCGATCATACGACAAAAGCGAAGCAATGACATCGATCGAGCAGGAGCATTTTTGCAGCGAAACTTGCGTCTCCCCGTTTGCCTTCATGCAGGCGAAGACGTAGTCCACGCGCGCGGAAGTCGGGTAATCATTCAGGTCTGCGGCCCTCACGATTAAGCTCGGGACCGTCAAGCTCGTGGCACAGGCGATGAAAAGCGCGACCCTAGTTACGATCGATTTGACGCCACGCATGAGCAATTACCTTTCGCAAGTGTCTTGATCGTTGGCCAATAACATCAAAACCGCAGCCAATGGAATCATCACAGGTCTTTTCCATGGGTCTGAAGGCTTCGTAATGGTTCTGGAAAGCATCCCATTCCTTTGAGCTCAGATCATGATGGATCTAGACCATCCCATGACTGCAGCTGAATCAGTTCATCTGGTGTGGCTTGGCTTTCATATGACGGTATAGCGTCGCCTGCGGTCGCCGCCGCGGCCAGGACTTATTGGTGGACATCCGACGAGCTTCTGGATGTTATTCGAGAGGCGCGCGATGCAGCGTGTCATTGCTCAGTGGGAGCGGCACTCACTGCCCTCGCTTCACTAAATGGCGGACCTAGTGTAGTGAGGAGAACATGCGGTTAACACTAAATTTGTTATGGATTTCATGGCTAATGCTAGCACCATCTACTGCCCTAGCCGCGGAGCTGACACGCCTAGAAGTGCAATCGCTACTTGCTTCTATCCCTGCTGGCCAAGCGGCAAGCTTCGCTGGCATGTCGCTGTCTGGTGCGGATCTTCATGACTTGGATTTCGGCAATGCCGACCTTTCAGGTGCGGACCTCTCGGGCGCTGACCTGCGTGGAGCCAAGTTAGTTCGGAGCAAACTCATCGGCGCCAAACTGCCGGGGGCACGACTGAACCTTGCTTGGATCATCGGCGCGGATTTTTCCCATGCTGACCTCTCCGGTGCGTACCTAGAGACACTTGTCGTCTCCACCGGGCTGCAGACTCGTCCGCACGAGGCAGCTACTTTCGTCGGCGCCAATCTCTCTGGCGCCAAGGTTACCGCACGTTTTAACCTCGATGACATGCGCGGCGCTAATCTTTCTCATCTTCGAGCCTCTGCCGATATGAGAAATCAATCTATGGGACTCATCCGAACCGAGTTTTCACAGGCGAACTTAACCGACGCCAATTTCCAAGGTGCGGCTTTAGCGCGCGTAAACTTCGAGTTTGCGAAACTCTCACGTGCTAATTTCTCGGGGGCGGATCTGAGCGGTGCGAACCTAACGGGTGCAGATTTGACCGATGCGGATCTGACAGGCGCCAACACAACCAACACAGACTTCACTAACGCAGTACTCCGGGGCACGAAGGGTTACCAATAATGCATTGATAGCCGATCGAATCGACTGAGGAGGTGGGGTAAGTTGCCCAAACGGACTTGCTGTTCCTAAATGTCACGACCAAAGAACTACTTCCTCCTATGGCTTGCAAACGCCGCCGTGAACTTTGTAAAGAATCCGACGGAGCCGGAATAAAAGGTAAGACAAAATGACGGTATCGCGGACCCTATCAATTGCGACAATATTGGTAATGGCGATACAGACACAGCCGCCGCGGACCGAAGGACGCTTGCCCCAAAATGGCTCCTACGAAATCGCGGCTCGTCTTGAATTGCCGCATCTCGAACGCTGGGCCGTGGACAAAAAGACGATCATTTGTCTGCCAGGTGTGCTGAGTAATAACCTGCTTCCTATCCCAATTATCAGTGCGAACAACCCATTCGGGAAATGCAGCACTGCAAACGTAACGATGGAAGATTCCAAACTCGAATACGACATTATTTGTCCCGGACGCGGATCCGCGAAGGGCCACGCAATCTACATAGTCTCCATCAACAAATTCTCTGGCCGCGTGGCAATGGTATTAGGTGCTAAAAACATGACAATGACGGAAGTGCAAGAAGCTCGTCGTATTGGATCTTGCAGCCCAGGGGCGCTTAATCTGTCACTGACCCAATGATCCCGCCGCAAGCAAAGGTGGTTGCTTCTTCGCTGCCAGCTTCCTTCCTTTCTGTAATTTGACCGAATGCCAGAGGAGCTACCCGCCGAATTTGTAGTTGAGGCCCGCCCGGATAATGCTCTCGTTGAATTGGACGATCACACCAGGGATGGTGGGTGGTCCCAATGGATTTGGGCCAAGCCCTCCCGGATTTTGAAGCGCGCAATCTGTCGTGCAGGACCCACTACCAAGGTCGACAAACAGATATTCGGCCTTAGCGCTCCAATTAAAACCAAGGGCATATTCCACGCCGGCGCCGATAGCCCAACCGGTTTTGGTTGAGGTCGTTACGGGATTATTGGAGAAGTTCGCCTGGATATTGCCGAAGGCGGCTCCTACAGTGCCGTAGGCGAGGAAACGGTCGAAAGCATAGCCGGCGCGGCCACGCACCGTAGCGAGCCAACTGTTCTTCGTGAGGCACCCTCCGGCGCAGAGGCTAGACGTGCTAGTGGTGGTGAAGGTGCCGAAGCCGCTCGAATTGGCCCAGTCGCCATCGGCCTCGGCGCCGAACACCCACGAGCCAGCTTGGAAATTGGCGCCGACCGTCCCGCCGAAAACAAAACCGAGGGTGCTGAAGTTGTCGCTTGAGGTGCCGGTTACACTATCCGTCCAATCGCTAGCACCGAAAGTGAAGCCGCCGTTGAGACCAAGGTAGACCCCGGTCCAATTAACAGCAGACGGCAAACTGACCGGCGCTGCTTTTGCAATTAATCGCCGCGAAGTGTCAGCCGCGAATACCGGTGTTACGGAAGGCAGTGTCCCCCGCACACCCAGATACGCCGCAAATGGCATGCCCGGAGTGAAGGTCCGCGGGTCGGTCAGATTCAGAAAAGGATAGGAAGCGATGTCGAAGAATGTACCGGCGACGGCATAGTGTTGATTGAACACATTGCGCACCAGCCCGAACACCTCGACGTTCTCAGAGATCTTGTACGAAGAATGCAGATTCACGACCCAATAGGCCGGCAGTTTGGGATTCTGGTTTGATTGGTCGCCGACCAGCCATTGACTGCCGATGACGTTGAGGTCGACCCCGAATTTCCAAGGATCGGTGATCTGATACTCGCCGCCCAGCTTAAAGCGGAAGTTCGGGATACCGGGAATGTGGTCGCCGGGAACCACGAAAATGTTGCCGTTGGCGTCAGCAAACGGATTGAACGGCGATTGTAGTGTCAGCGGAGTTTGGAAGGTGGCATCGACAAAGGTGTAGTTTGCATAGATGTTCCAGCGATCCTGTTTGTAGGTCAGATTGGCTTCGATCCCCTTGCGCACCGTGTCGCCGGCGTTCTGAAAAAATGAGTGCCCTATGATCGGGCTCGAAACGTTGATAATGTCGCTAGTATTGAGCGCGTGGTAGGCGCCCACGCTCCAATTCAATTGTCCTTTGGCGAGGTCGAATTGCCCACGTAAGCCGGCCTCATAGGTGTACGTCACCACTTGTTGCAGAGGGGGGTCTCCGACAAGGGTGCTGTCGATCAGACAGGGCCGGTTTGGATCGGAACAGGCCAATTCCAACGGGGTGGGCGCACGATTCGCTATCGCATAATCGCCGTAGAGTGTGAGATTGGGCGTGAGCTTATAGGTCGCGCCGACCATGGGATTAAAGTGAGTGTAGGTGTTGTTACTATTGAGCGCGGAGTCATTGCCGAGTTCGTCGATCAAGTTGATTTGGGCGAAGTTGTAACGGGCCCCTGCGGTAACCGACAGACGCGGGGTGAGATCGAGGGTGTCGGTCGCATAGAGACCGGTATAGAGCGTGTGGGCCCCCAATCCGACCGGTGCGACGTCGCCGGAGGGCTGGTCGATGAAAAGCCCGAAGCCTTGGACTGTTGGAAACTGGCCGGCGTTGTCCGTTCCCAATTCGCTCGTGGTCGCGAACTGCACCAGTCCGCGGTCGACGCTTAGCCCGATCACAAAGTTGTTTTCGAGACCAAATACTTTCTCCGAAGACGCCGCCTGGACCGAGCCGCCAAAACTGTTGGTTGCTGTCCAGGTGCGGTCGATTTCGCTCAAGATATTCGGAAAACCAAGCGCACCAGAGTTCGGGACCCTCTGTCCCCTGGTCGTGGTGAGGTTGGAAACCGTGCCGTCGAGGTTGGGAAAGCACAGCAATGTGGGATCGGGACACACCGTCGTATCATTCGATGCGTTGGTGTTGTTGCCGTCGACGTGCGCTTGATGATAATCGCGATAATAGGCCACTGCCTGATAGGTCCACGTGTCGCTCGGTCTCCAGGTCGCGCTTGCCGTCAGGAACGCGAGCTGATTATGCGTGGTTTGCGGATTAGTGTAGATGCTCGACCAGTTCTGATCGAGCATCTGCACTGGCGTCGCGGCGGTGCCGTTGAAGAAATTGTCAGCACCAGTGAATGTGAGGTGAAATTCGGTCTGGTCCCCGCGAGCACCGAGGTCGGCGTAGACGCGGCGTAATGACGACGGGGAGTCATTGCGCCAGCCGGCATCGTTGATCGCGTCAGCCGTGAAATAGCCGGACAGGTTGCCGACTTCGCCGCCGGCTTGAACGGACGCAACAGCACGCCCGTATGAGCCGCCGCTCACTTCGCCCTCAACACCATGATAGGTGTATCCGTTCTTCATCTGAAACGCGAGCGCGCCGCCAGTCGCGTTGAGGCCGTAAACCGGATTGCTGGGAACGAGCGTTAGCTGATTGATGGCATTCTGCGGGATGAAGTCCCAATTGACGATGTCGCCAAAGACCTCGTTGATACGAACTCCATTCTGGTAAACGGCGAGTCCTTGCGGCGTGCCAATCACCGGCGAAGCAATAAAGCCGCGATAATTGAAATCGAGCTGAAATTCGTTGCCAGTCTGGCTGCTCAGCGCAACGCCGGGCAGCGCTCGGACCATGGATTGCAACAGGTCGGGTGTCACTGTGTACGAGAAATCGGGAGCGCCGGCTGTCTGGACGTTGGACGGGATCTTATCCTGGTCGACTACGCCAGGTATGGGTGTCGTGGTGGTCGTCTCCGCCGGTACCGCAGGAGCCGCGGTCGCGCGAGCCGGGGCCGCACCGCCCGACACTCTGGCGGGCGCCCTTCGCGGTGGCGGCGCCACCGGTGTAGTCGCGATGACCTGAATTTGGGGTAGTTTAACACCCCTCGGATCTACTGCCGAACCAGTCTGCTGGGCCGTAGCAACCCAAGGCAGCATCGGGGCAAAAAAAGCGATGATCTTTAGGGCACTATGAAGCTGTGACTGAAAGGTCGGTTCGCATGTACGACCGTGAAGACTTATAACTGCACGCATTGCGCGCCGCCTCCGAGCGGCCGATTGTGCCATCTGCATTCACAGCGGTGTCAGGGAAGAATTGCCAATCGAGTCGGGAACATCTGGCAAACCCAAGGTCAGTTCCCTTGAGTCAACATGAGAAGCGCGCGACCAAAAGAATTCACATTCGACCAAGCCGCACCGAGTTGGGGCATGCCAAGGGCAATTCCAAAACGGATATGCGCTTTTTTGAGTCGTTTCGCCGATTCCAGGCACGTGACAGTGGAATGCAGTGCACCGCCGCGATGCCTCGTTCCAACCAGGGCACGTCCGCCAGAGACGGCAACGATCTGGCGATGAAACAGGCTTACGTGTATGCTGGCGTCCATCAAGGCAAAGAATAGCTGACAACCGGAACTCAAATACCGACACAGGCAAGCCTGTAATGTGGAGGATGTCCTATGCCACAGCTCTCGATTCATCCAGCGGTAGATAATGGGGTAATGCCGGTTTCACCAAACTTTTCGGGCGGCACGCTTCACTGCAAATGTGCGAGCAATCCGGTCGAGGTAACTATCACCACGCAATCTGCCTATAACCACGTGTGCGGATGCACCAAGTGTTGGAAACCCAAGGGTGCATTGTTCTCACAAGTCGCCGTGGTCCCGCGCGATAAGCTCCGCGTCACTAAAGGTGCAGACAAGCTGAAGATCGTCGATCCTAATGCTGCCATCCAACGGTACGCTTGCAAAGATTGTGGCGTGCACATGTACGGTCGCATCGAGAATACCAAACATCCGTTTTATGGGTTTGATTTTGTCCACACCGAGCTTTCAAACGAGCAGGGATGGTCACCCCCTGAATTCGCGGCGTTCGTATCCTCAATCATCGAATCTGGTGCTCCTCCAAACGAGATGCCAGCCGTGCGGGCCCGCTTAAAGGGATTGGGATTGGAGCCGTATGACTGCCTTTCACCGGCACTGATGGATGCAATTGCAACCCATGTCGCGAAAGCATCTGGGGTGCTGAAGGCCTGATAAGTCCTGTTGGCTTCCTAGGCGCGGCGAATAGTGACAGCAGAATAAGCCCGAATGATTCGCTTATAACTTATGGGCGTGTTCGGGGCGACCCGGCTGCTGCGCCTTTGGAGAAGCGGCGGCCAATTAGATCATTCCGTTATCGCAACCGTAGCGGCTCGTGCATCGGAAGTCGGGCAGGATGGTAAAGCAGCGAAGCAGCAGCGGCTAAGACACCGCTTCAGTTGTCCAGCATGCCTTCTGCCATTAGCCCGTTAACTTCCAAACTAAAACAGTCAGCACAACGGACATCCACTGTACCGACGCTGACGTACATCCCGGCCAAGGCGCGGCAAACTCTTAGGGCGCCTAGTGACGCAATTTGTAGCAGTGCCCGCCCCCGCCAGTTCTTACGTGTGCGCGACACGCTTTGTGCGACGAAAATGAGCAGTCAGGGTGTCCTGTGGCTGTCGCCCCTCTTAACTCTGCACAATACTTTGCGGCATATGCAGCGCCTTGAGGACAAAAGACGAACCCAATCGAGAGAAGCATCATTGTAGCGATAAGCCGGCCTGTCGCTTTTAAACTCAACATCTTAACCTCCCTTCAAAATCTTCCCGAAAACTTCCGCGCAGTAATACAAGGTTTCTGGTCGCGTTTGGTTCGTTGTCGCTTGCGGAGATGCCATCATAATATCTTCCCTGTCGTGCAGATGGCTGGCGGCGACTCACAGATGTACGCAAACCCACGCCGAAATCTTTTCGTAGCCGGTTTTCCCGCCGTCACCGTGATTCGTAGCGGCTTTGCGGAAAATTTATGCGGTCAAGCCGCCACGGTCGCGAGGCGGCCTTCAACGCGTCAGTTGCCATTTATTGCTGAAGGGTCGCAATCCAAATTGCTATAAGATTGACAGGAACCGGTAGCGGACCACCCGGCCGACGCGCTGAGCACGCCGCGAAGTAATCAAATCCGGTGGCCGTGACATTCTTGGCCTCCACACCGCATCCACGATACGTCCCTCCCACGTTTTGGTCTTTTATGGAAAGCACGACTTTCGGAGTGGATGGAAACGGTGGATCGAAGGTTACATGGGGTGCTTGGGGACTAACTTCGCCAACTTCGACCATCGAAGGGTTAAATTGCTGCGCCGATGCCATCGCCGGAACTACGAGGCCGATAATTACCAAATACATTCTCGGTCGCATTGTCGCCCCGCGCAGGATGCTTAAACAACACATCATTGAACACCAGAACCGACCGAGCAAGGGGCCACTTGTGACCGGCTCTGATGAAATCTGACGATGAAGCCCAGTTCTCGTAGACGCGGGTTCGCGGGTCGAGGACCGTCAAGTTACCGCGCAACCCGTGGTGCCATCCCTAATACCCTGTGAGGCTATCCTCTCCGCTCGAAATAAGGGGTGGATAGGGAGGGACCCATGCGATCTTTGCTGTTGTGCCTTCAGGTTACGCTCGCTGGCCTGTTATTGGCGTCAGCACCGGGCGTTGCGCAGCAACCGTCTCCTACGCAGCCGAGCGCGGCCGGGCCCCAGGCTTTGCCGTCGCCAACGAGCAGTTCGGTGCTTGCCGATCGGCCCACCACGGCAGAAGCGCAAAAGCTTGCTCCGGTCGCGCCGCCACCCATTGCGACCGCCGCTGACAAGTTGCCGGTGGATCAGCTAAAGGTTCCGCGTGGTTTCAAGCTCGAAGTCTACGCCAGTGGAATGGTGAACGCGCGCTCGCTCGCGCGCGGCGACAAAGGAACGATATTCGTCAGTACACGACTGCTCGATCGTATCTACGCGATAACGGACAGGGATGGAAAACGTGAGGTGAAGCCACTCTTCTCTGGGACGCTATTCCGACCAAATGGCATCGCCTTCAAGAACGGCACGCTCTATATCGCCGAGCTCAACAAAATCTCAAAGGTCGAGCACATCGAGGATAATCTTGACAATCCGCCCAAACCGGTCGTGATCTATAGCGACCTACCGAGCGACGAGCCGCATGGCTGGAAGTATTTGACCATCGGCCCGGATAACAAACTCTATTTCCAGGTCGGCGCACCGTGCAATATTTGCATGCCACCGCCGACGCATGCGCAGATTCGCCGTATCAATATGGACGGCAGCGGCGCCGAGGTTATCGCTCGGGGAATTCGACAGATCGTTGGCATGGACTTCCATCCAACTTCAAAAGTGCTCTACTTTAGCGAGAACCAACGCGACTGGATGTCTGAGGACACACCAGAGGACAAGCTCAATCGGCTGCTTCATCCAGGGAAGGACTTCTTCGGTTTCCCCTATTGCCACCAGGGCAATTTGGCAGACCCACAGTTAGGGTGGGGTCATAACTGTCTGAAGGAGGTAACCCAGCCGATCGCGTTGCTGGGCGCACACACTGCACCGCTCGGCACGCGCTTCTATACTGGGCATATGTTCCCGAACCAATATCATGACGCTCTGTTCGTGGCTCGGCATGGTTCCTGGAACAAAACCGAAAAGATCGGCGGCGACATCATTGCCGTGCATCTCAAGCCGGATGGGACAGTGAAGTCGTGGGAGCCGTTCCTGACCGGGTTCCTGGTCGACAACAAATATATCGGCCGCCCTGTCGATATGCTGCAGATGCCCGATGGCTCGATGCTGATCTCTGATGACTGGAACGGCGCGGTATATCGCTTGAGTTATGGCGGACCGAAAATATCGTCCCAGTAATCACCTAAATTCTCAAACGACCTTCAATTTGTTGATCAGATGCGCGTGACCGTCATCTGCGCCGTTGCGGTACACCTGGCGATCACTTTGCCTGCCGCTTATGCTCAAGCCGGCTCAGTGGTCGCGCAGCGACTGCCAGCCTGTCTGTCCTGCCATGGCGAGGATGGCCAATCGCAAACCCCGGATGTCCCATCTCTCGGCGGCTCTTTATGTTTCGCGAGCGACTGCGAGTTGCTCCGCCTATGAACGAAAATACGAAAGGATGGAGCGATGAAGATCTGCAAAGTATGTCCATCGCGCTGTCCAAGCTGCCGCCGCCGAGGCCGCTCGCCGAGAAGGGCGATCCGCAACGCCTCGCGCGCGGCAGCGCGCTCGCCGAGCAAAACCACTGCAATATCTGCCATCGATCCGATTTTACCGGACAGGAAAACGTGCCGCGACTCGCAGACCAGCGCGAGGATTATCTCCTCAAGACACTCAGGGAGTACAAGACGGGGGCGCGGCATGCCTACGATGCAACCATGGCCGAAGTCCTCCAGCCGGTCGATGATAAAGACGTGAAAATACTCGCTTACTTTATCGCGCACGCACGAGGGGCCCAACATTAGCGGCTTGTGCGGACAAAAATCACACTAGCGCCTGCCCGCGAATTGCGGCAGCGCAAGAGTCTCACGTCGCGGACTTGTTGCGATTTCGGCTTTATTAAATAAATTACTGCGACTGAACGAAACGGCCTGACAGTTTACCGCGAAGGCTACAATGAGACGACGGATAGTTATCAGCTTGTTCCTAACGGTGGCTTTAGGCCTCGCGGGCTGGATCGCGGTTGATGCGCGCTTCCCTTTGTTTTCTGAGACTCAGATGTTGCCCACAAATGCATTGTCCACTTTGCGCACCCTATATGCCGTCAACCAAGCCTCAGCTATGCGGGGATCTATCTCGGTCTACGACATTGATCGCGGACACCGATTCGTTAAGACAATCTCCACAGTCTCAAATGTGGCGGACGTCAGAGGCGTAGCGGTCAGTACCGCGACAGGCAAACTCTACGTGTCTTACAGGACTCATTCGGGCGTCGGGATGATTTACTGTCTCAGCGTCGACCAGGATCGAGTCTTGTGGAATAGAGCGATCAAACCCGATGTCGACAGGCTGTCAATCCACCCAAATGGACGTCTTTTGTACGTGCCGACGTGGGAGGGCGGTTCGGCCGATTATATCAACGTTTTAGATGCGGACAGCGGTGACGTGGTTCGCGAGGTAAATTTTTCTAACCGGTCGCACGATACTCAGTTCCCGCTGTCTGGACCCCTTTTTCAAGAGACCAAAGCTACCGATGGAAGCGGCAACTATCTGTATATGATCGATCCGAGTAGTTACGCAGTCTCGCGCATCGGGCCCTATTTAGGAATCCTTGGACCGTATGCAGTCGACAGCGTGAGCCGGCATGTGGTGAACAACGTGACCGGCCTCTGGGGCATGCAAGTAGCCGATATCAAGGCTGGCGAAATCGTTTCTGCAAGTATTCCAGAGCACCCGCCAAAAGAACCTGGGCTGTTGCACGGGATCGGCTGGACACCTGATGAGAGCGAGGTCTGGGAAAACAGCAGCTATAGCGATCCACACGTATACATCTGGGATATGTTGGATCCGATGGTCCCGAAATTAAAGGCGAAACTGAGTCTGAGAGGCAAACATGGAGGGCACTGGCTGACATTCGATCTAAAAGGGCACTACGCTTATATTGCACCCGAGAAAAATAGCGACGACGCAACTGAGATATTTGACGCACAAACACATAAGTCGGTTGGATCAATCGGTTCGTCGGAAGATATGGTCGAGATAGACTTTACGGCCGGGTTGATCACCGGGGCGAACGATCAATACGCAATTGGACGTGCTGCGCGATAACAGCGTCACGAGAATGCTCTAATGCATGGGTCTCAAATTGGCACAAAGCAGACATCCAGTTCGCTCCTACGAATGTCGGTACGGAGCCAATATCGCTGACCTGTTTCGGCGCGCCGCTGACTATGTCGACAAGGATTCTCAAGGGCCGATCGTGCTGAACAATGTCCGCTTTTGGGTGAATAGCGGACATGACGCGGACCTAATGCGATGTCCGCTTTTGACCCGATTCGGAACTCGTGCACTCAAACTTGCTGTGGTGCACAATGGTTAGGTCGCCTGGTTATCTGCTCACTAAAAAAAGCCCGAGATAGCCGCGCAATCTTCCAGGATTTCAACCCTTGACCCCACCCATAGTAAGACCAGCGATCATGCGACGGCGGAATGCATAATAGATCGCGACCGGTGGCAGCGCATACACGATCGCCGTCGCCATCATGTAATTCCACGGCGCCTCGTCGCTGTTGAGGAACTGCGCCAACGCCACCGGCACCGTCATATTCTTCTTCGAGGACAGCAGCAGGAACTGATAGAGGTACTCATTCCATGCCAGCAGCAACGCGTAGGTGCCGACCGCGACCAAGGCGGGCGCCATCAACGGCAGGTAGATGTGCAGATAAACTTGGATAGGTGAAGCACCGTCGATCCGTGCCGCCTCATCGAGCTCGATTGGAATGCTGACGCCGTATTGCTGGAAGATGAAAATCGCATAAGGGGTTGCGAAGGTAACTTCTGCAGCAATAACCGACCAGAGGTCGTTCGTAAGGCCGTATTTCTGCATGATCCGGTAGAACGGGATGGCGAGAAACGATGATGGAATGACGTAGGTCAAGAGCGCAGCATTGCTTACGATCCAGCCGTGCCGCAAACGCATTCGCCCGATCGAGAAGCTGACCAGCGACCCAATGAGCAATGTCAGGAAAACAGTGGCCGCACCGACATACAAACTGTTGCCGAATTGGTGCCAGAAATATTCAAGGTACCAATAGCCCTGCGTCGCTACGATCCAGAAACTGTCGAGCGACGGCTTGGCGGGCCAGATGTCATTGGTGAACACGTCGCCGCGGGATTCGAGCGCCACCGCTACCATGTTGTAGATCGGGACGAGCGTCCAGATCGTGATTACAACGCCAAACCCGACTGCCGCCGCTTCGGTCAGGTTTCGGCGTAGTCGGTAATGCGGCTCTCGACGAACCGATCGCCCGTTTATGACATCGGTATTCACAACTGTACCTCTGTGGTGCGCAGTTTCCGCATCAAGATAATGATCAGGGGGATCATCAGCGGCAAAGCCGACATCACCGCCGCCACTCCGAGTTCCGGCCGAGCAACTTCGAAAGCGTTGCGGATGCCAAGGGTCGCCAATACGTGCGTAGATAACGCTGGTCCGCCGCCGGAGACGAAAAAGACTGTGTTGAAATCACCGAGCGTGAAGATCGTCGAGAGGAGCGTGCAGACTAGATATAAATTGGCCAGCAATGGAAAGGTGACATATACGAACCGTTGCACGCTGGTGGCGCCGTCTACTTCGGCCGCGTCGTAAAGCTCCTGCGGTATCGCCATCCGTCCCGCGAGTAAAATTACTGTCCAAAACGGCAGCCATTTCCAAATATGGGATACAATGACCGCGCCAAGCGCCAGCCAGCGTGACGTCTCGATCCAGCCAGGGCCGTCGATACCAAAGACATTCCACAGAAAATTATTGAGTAGGCCCCACTGGCCGTTCAGCATCCAGTGGATCGAGATAAAGGTGGGCAGCGCGGGTACGGCCCACGGCAGGACAAAGATTAGCAGCAGGCCCTTGATCCACCAGCCGCGCCGCATGAAGAAACCCGACATCAACAGTGCGAGAAACAACTTCAAATTCACGCCAATGCCGACATAAAGCAGGGTGTTCACCACCGTGCGCTGGTAAATGGGATCATTGAACAGTTCTGCGTAGAGACTCGGTGCATGGCCGAGCCACAGCCCGTAAACGACGGGATAGGCC
>Ga0306922_10004338_pt1 | contig 13434 bp, 14 predicted proteins | sample sta12Cox44000082_FD_203758 | JGI IMG/M metagenome (GOLD analysis project Ga0306922, IMG submission 203758) | Lab enrichment of tropical soil microbial communities from Luquillo Experimental Forest, Puerto Rico - statoxic.12C.oxic.44.000.082 (v2)... | ecosystem: Environmental > Terrestrial >... | reverse complement strand
TCGCAGTGCTGGAAGGAGAGCTCGATGAAATCCGCGAAACTGTTTGTCCTACTGGTTGGGCTGATGGTGCTGCTCGCGTTTGCGATATATGCCGGCTCGCAGGCGAAAGGCGAGACCAAGACTGTGACCGGCTGTTTGCAGAAGGGCGACGAACCGAACGAATACAGCATTACGGATACCAGCGGAAAAACCTCTGAAATGCGCAGCTCAGATGTGAATCTGGCAGATCATTTGGGGCACAAGGTGACTGTCACCGGCCGTATCAAAGATGAAACCGACGAGGACGAAGAGCGTGAAGCCAAGGGTAGCAAGAAGGAAGCGGGCTATATTCAAGTTACGAAGCTCACAATGGTGAGCACGTCCTGCCAGTGAAGTAATTACGACATGTCTCTCTGAGCTCTGATATCCATGGTTTTCGGGTATTGGATTGTTCCGGGTTGTCCATCGTTTTATACGAAAGCGGCTCGCCAAAGACGAGCCCGTTTCCTAGGAACTATCGTTTGGAGAGGAGCCATAAGATGAGGAAAAGCTTGATTGTTCTGGTTTCGCTGGCATTGCTTTTGGGCATGGCAGGGAGCGTCCGAAGCGACGATGAGAAGCCCAAGGGGCCTGAACAAACGGAAAACCCGGTCAAAGCCGTGGCAGTTTCTCTCCCGGGAGGGGAGGAAGGCATCGGTTTTGACGACATCGTTTACGCACCGGCTTTACACCAAGTCATAGTCCCTGCGGCGCAAACGGGTCGCGTGTACTTGATCGATCCCGCGACCTGGTCTCACGAGTCATGTGCCGTTTGGCAGGGAAGAACCACCTCCGCGGACGCCGGCGATGGCTACGTGTTCGCGGTTGACCGCACCCACTCTGCCGTGAACGTTATCGACCCCAAGCTGCACAAGGTCGTAGCTTCCGCGGCCCTCGAAATGGAGCCGGATATTGTGAGATACGTTCCCGCCACCCACGAGGTTTGGGTGACCGAGGAAGACCCCCAAAAAGGCCAGGTCGAAATCCTGGCGTTTTCGGCCAACGGCAAGGTCCAGCTCTCCCACGCCGCGGACGTGAAGGTGGCCGGAGGGGGAGGGCCGGAGTCGCTTGCCGTGGACCCGGTCCGGTCGCGGGTCTACACGAACCGCGAGGATCAGAAGGTTACCGTCGCCATCGATATTGCCTCACGCCGAATCGTGGCGGAGTGGAAGAGTGGCACCGAAGGTTCGTCGAGCGGTCTCGCGCTGGACGAAACCGCAGCGTGGCTTTTCGTCGGCTCCGGCGCTGGAGGCGTCTCCGTGGTTGACGTGGCCCATAACGGACGAATCCTTGGCGCCCTCAAGGTTGGAAAGGGCACGGACCTGATCGGATACAACCCGACCCTCCGGCATGTCTACGTGCCCGACCCGAAGGAGGGAACGCTGGCCATCATCGGAGTCTCCCCCGGCGGGGAGCCCCGCTTGCTTGGCACGGTTGAAACGGCCAAGGGCTCCCACGCGGCGACGGCGGACAACCGCGGTCAAGTTTGGGTCACTGACCCGCACCACGGCCGACTCCTCGTAGTGAAAGATACCCTTTAACGAACATGACCTGACCGTGTCTGGCACGAGCTGCGGGTTGAGCCGGTAAGCAGACCTGGTCGCAATGCCAAAGGAGGTTCTCGTGAACAAGGCAATCCGAGCGCTCAGCATATCCGTTTTCATTATCGCCGTCGGGTTCGGATTGGGCACAGCTCAAGATATTCCTAGTGACTACCAGCAGGTGCTCAAGAATGTCGGCAAGTCGGGCGACTATAAGTCGAATGTGCTCAAAGTCAACATTCCACGCAACGACATTCACGTCACCATCGACAATCTCGCGGTGCCCACGCCTTTCGGCTTTGGCGGATGGTTCGCTATGACCAAAGGTGATGGCGGAGATGACGTGATGATGGGTGACCTCGTACTGCTGCAGGAAGAAGTTAATCCCGTCATATCGGCGCTGCTCGACAACGGGCTGGAGGTGACAGCCCTCCACAATCACTTCTTCTGGGAGAACCCCCGCATCTACTACATGCACATTCACGGCCACGGCAAGGCCGCGGATCTCGCGGAACATATCAAGCCGGCGCTCGCCTTGATCGGAAAAGGTCAACCACCGCCCGCATCAAGTAGCGCGCCAACAACTTCGCTCGACACCGCCAGGCTCGTCAAGATTGTCGGTCACGATGGCGAGCAGAATGGCGCAGTCTACAAGATCACCGTCGGTCGTGACGACCTGAAGCTCAAAGAGATGGGCGCCGTGATTAACTCTCGGATGGGCCTGAATACCTGGGCGGCGTTCTACGGCACTGACCAGGACGCTGCCATCGCCGGAGACGTTGCGATGCTGGAGAGCGAAGTCACTCCGACGCTGAGAGCGCTGCGCTCGCATGGGATCGATGTGGTTGCGATTCACCACCACATGATTGAGACGCAGCCAGTGATCATCTTCCTACACTACTGGGGACGCGGCCCTGCGCCGCAACTGGCACAAGGATTCAAAGCTGCCCTCGACCAACTCGGCAAAGGAGGCAAGTAATAACAACCGCCGATGAATTCACTCAGTGTGCGCCATTCCAGCCCAGGTAGCGCCGAAAATACGGCCACGCAGTTTGGCCTGATCGAACTCGCACTTTATTTTCTGCGCCTTGGGACCTTCGGATTTGGCGGCCCCATTGCACTCGTTGGCCACATGCAGAAAGACCTGGTCGAGGAGCGGCAGTGGTTCTCCCAGCAGGATTACTTGCAAGGTCTGGCTTTCTGTCAGCTCTCGCCCGGGCCTCTGGCCGCACAACTCGCGATCTATCTTGGATGGCTACGCTACGGCGCATTTGGCGGAACACTCACCGGCGTTACCTTCGTCCTGCCGTCATTTCTTATGGTCCTGGTGCTGGCCGCCTTCTACGTGCGCTTCGGCAGCCTGTCGTGGATTCAGGGAGCTTTCTACAGCATCGGCGCAGCCGTAATCGCGATCATCGCGCGCAGCGCCGTCAAGCTCGTGCGCGCCACGGTTGGCCGCGACCGCATACTCTGGGCCATCTTCCTGCAATGGCGATAACCACGGCGTGGAAGCAGTCGGAGATCATCTGGCTGTTTCTCGTGTGCGGCGTGGTTGCCATGCTGCTGCGAGCGGCACCTAGCTAAGCTAGGCTGAGTCGCGCCGCGTCTGCTTCATTTCGAATCCCAAGTCTCAGCACGCTTACCACCGGCGCATACGGATCGGCTGCGCTCGGGACGATCGGTGCGCTGTTCCTTTTCTTCGTCAAGGCTGGAGCGTTTGTCTTCGGGAGCGGCCTCGCCATCGTCCCGTTCCTCTATGGGGGAGTGGTCACCCGCTATCACTGGCTTACGGAGCGGCAGTTCGTCGATGCCGTCGCTGTCGCCATGATCACTCCCGGCCCAATTGTGATTACCTCGGGCTTCATTGGCTACCTCGTCGCGGGTGTCTTGGGCGCGATTGCTGCTGCCTTCGCAGTATTCGCGCCCCCATACTTTTTCGTTCTCATCGGCGCGCCGTATTACCGTCGTTTCGCCGATGTTCCTCAGGTCAAGGCCTTCGTTCAGGGCGTGACCGCTGCGGCCGTTGGCGCCATCGCGGGAGCGGCTTACATCCTCGCGCGCCGCTCACTAATCGATTTGTCAACGGTGCTCATCGCCATGGTAACGTTTGTCGTACTCACCAAGACAAAGAAGATTCCCGAGCCGCTATTGATCGTGGCGGCCGGAGCCGTTGGCATGATCCTCAAAGGAAATGTCCGATGAGCTGGACGCCCCGAGTTTGCCCGGCAGCTGTCAGCGCCAACCTCGGCTCTCTTTGCGTTTGGAACGGCGGCATTTTCCTTTCCCTCTTTCTCGTCCTTTTCTCCTCTCTGCTGATGGGTCAGGAACGAGAATCGCAGCAGCAAGTCACGCCGGATACCACGGTCAGCGAACCGCGGTCATTGCAAGCCAGCCGTGTCGATCGAGCGCCGAAAATGGACGGCACGCTCAACGACCCGCTGTGGCGAGAGGCCAAACCAATCACCAACTTCCTGCAGCGCGAGCCCTACGAAGGACAGCCGCCCACCGAACGCACCGAGGTACGAGTGCTCTACACGAAGCACGCGGTGTACTTCGGAATAGCGTGCTTAGATTCTGATCCAAAGAAAATTGTTGCAACCGAGCTTCGTCGTGATGTCAGCCAACACCTCGAAGACTACTTCGAAATCGTCATCGACTCTGCGCATGATCGCCGCAATGCCTATGTCTTCCAGATCACACCACTCGGTACTCAGCGCGATGCGCTCATTACCGAAGAGCAGCAAGGTGACAGCGATCACGACGGCGATCCCGGGTGGGACGGCATCTGGGTCTCCGAAGCCAGGATTGGCGAGCTAGGCTGGACGGCCACTGTCGAAATCCCTTTCTCGACCCTCAACTTCATGAAGTCGAATGATGTGATCTGGGGAATCAACTTCAAGCGCTTCATTCGGCGCAAGAATGAAGAAGACCTCTGGTCGGGTTGGCAGCGGGTCAACGGAGCCGCCCGCATCAGCCAGGCTGGCGAGCTGCACGGCATCTCCGACATCGGCAGCGGCCGGCTCTTTGTCATCAAGCCCTACGGGATGGTTGGATTTAGCATCTGCCGGAGAGCGTTGCCGGCACTGGATTGACTCCCGGCTGGAGCTGCATGTGTACAGGCGGCGTGGATGCGAAAGTCGGCTTGCGTTCGAACCTTGTCGCCAATGCCACAGTCAACACTGACTTTGCCGACACCGACGTCGATCTCCAGAACTTCAACCTCACGCCTTACCCTTTGTACTATCCCGAGAAGCGTCAGTTCTTTTTAGAAAACGCGGGCATCTTCAATTTTCCCCTTGGTGGCGACAGCGGGGATTTGCTTTTCTTCAGCCGACAGATCGGCATCGATCCGGTTACTGGACAGGAGGTCCCCGTTAACGTCGGAGGGAAAGTGACCGGATCGCTTGGCAACTTTGAGCTCGGCGTAATGGACGTCAACACCCGCGAGTCTGGTCCAAATCCCGCGGCGAACTACGTTGTGGGCCGTGTCAAACGCTCACTGTGGGGCGGTTCCTACATCGGTGTCATGGGAATCGACAAGACTTCAGGTAGCTCTACGGACAGCTACAACGAGGCTGCGGGTGCAGATACGCGGCTTGTCTTTTGGCGCGATTTAGTAGTGAGTGCGTATGCAGCGCAAACAAGATCGCCGGGCGTCTCTTCCGGACAAACGAATTGGGGTGCCGGTCTTAACTACAAGACCAATTGGTTGGAAATCTTCGCCCAGCACCGCACAGTAGGCCCGAACTTCAATCCAGAGGTAGGCTTTTTGGAGCGCAATGACTGCCTATGCAATTACGTCGATGCCCACACTGAAAGCGCGACCACGGCTTCCCGGCGTGCGTGAGGTCCAGTTTGAAGGCTTCCTCTTTCACGCCCCCGATACCAAGCACGTCCTCGAAACCCAGGAATGGCAGGGCACATTTCGTATCGAGTTCCACAACGGCTCTTACAGCGATGATGACATCGTTGATGTGTTCACCCAGCGGCTGACTGAACCATTCAACATCTACCGCAACGTGTTCATTCCCGTCGGCCTCTATCACTGGACCCGTCACCAGCTCACCTACGGCACGCCGCTAAACCGCCGCTTCACCATGCGCTTCTTCGAGCGGTTTGGCTCTTATTACAACGGCAGCCTGAACGAAGCTCGCGTGCGATGGAGCTACCACGCTAACGAGCGCCTGTCTTTTGATTTCAGCCAGCAGTGGAATAAGTTCCAGTTGCCCGTGCCCGGAGGAAACTTCTCCGTCCTCTTCGGTGGCTTTCAGACCAACTACTCGTTTTCCCGTTTTCTGATGCTGACCGCACTTGTCCAGGTGAATACCGCCAACAATCAGGCGTTCACCGGCACGGTCCGCCTGCGGTGGAACTATCGCCCCGACAGCGACCTGTACATCATCTACACCGCCGGGCAGCGCTTCGCCAGCCTGGAGACCAACGCTCCTCAGTACTACCAGAACAGCCTGACCGCCAAGCTCACGTATTCGTGGCGGCCGTAGCACCCCCCAGGCGTTTCGACTATCTCGACTCTCGTGAGGGCATGCGATGCGCACGTGATGATGCCAACGACCGGTCCTTTGACCTGAATCGTTATACGCGATCGGGTTCTACTGATTTTTAGCTATTCTTGCCTTAGCGCGACCATTGGATCGACTTGGGAGGCACGCCGCGCCGGGACCCACGCAGCAACCAATGCCACCAATAGCAACAGGAACGCAAATCCGACAAACACCGATGCCCTGATCGTGACAACCCCAAACAGCATCGATTGAGCGGCCTTCGCCACAACGAATGCCAGTATGCTGCCAAGCGCGAGCCCCAGGACCGTGAGGCGCAACGCGCGTCCAGTCACCAGCACGAGGACGTCGCGCCGTACCGCGCCCAGCGCCATACGCACACCGAACTCATGCGTGCCCTCTGCTACTGCGTGTCCCACCACGCCATAGATGCCGATCCCCGACAGAGCGAGCGCCACCGTCCCAAAGCCCAGCATGAGCAAGCCAATCATCCGCAGCGGGGCCAGCGAATCATTCACTTCCACGGTGTACCGATCCAGTTCGCCGGTTGCCAGCAGCGGATCGAGTTGGGCCAAAACATGGCGCACCGGCGCTCGATAGTCTGCAGGGTCCCCTACCGTGCGGACGAGAACTTTTAGGCTGCGCGCGGGGACTTGGGTGTACGGCGAGTACACAACTGCGCCAGGCACAGGTTCAAACCAGTTCAGTTGAATGTCTCGCACCACGCCAACGATGGTGATCCAGGGAGCATCGCTTGCACCGAAGCGGATGCGCTCGCCAACCGGAGAGCCATTGGGCCAGTAGCGCTCAGCAAATGCGTGACTGACTACCGCTACAGCCGGCGAAATGGGGCCGTCGCTTGGGGCGAGAAGACGTCCGTCCATGAGCGAAATGCGCAGCACCGAGAAAATTTCGGGGTTCACCGTCTGTCGCTCCGCAACCGGCGTCTCGGCTGCGCGTTGCGACTCGTGTCCGGCAATCGCGAACTGTTCCTGGCGATTGGGCACATTACTGGCTGGATTGTTCGTGATCATGCCCGTGCCGCTTACGCCGGACAAACTCGTCAGGCTCGTATTCAGGCGATCATAAAATTGCGCCGCCTGCGCCGGCGCATAGCGGCTCTCCGGAAGGCTGATCTCAAAGCGCAGAATGTGTTCCGCGTCGAGTGCCGCGAACACATTTTGCAACCGTTGAAATCCCGAAACGACCAAGCCGGCACCGACTAGTAGAACTACCGCAAGTATGATCTGGATGACGACCAGCGCGTTGCGCAGCAAGTGATGTCGCCGGCTCGAGCCGACGCGTCCACCTTCCTTCAACGTTGGGTATGCATCGATGCGGGCGGCATGAAACACCGCCGCTATACCAAGCAGCAACGCCACGGCCACGACAACAGTCAGCGCAGCAGTGAGTACATTGCCGTCAACGCGCATGTTATTCCAACCAGCTACCCAGCGGCTGTAGTTGGGCGAAAGACTGGTACGGATTACCTCAACACACCACAGGGAGGCTGCCACCGCTGCAACACCCGCGGCGAGGCAGAACAGAAGGGTTTCGGAAACAAACAGCTGTATCAGTCGCGACGGCGAGGCTCCGAGGGCAGTGCGGATTGCCAGCTCGCGTTGCCTTCCAAGCAATCGAATCAACACCAAAACACCCAAATTGGCGCAAGCCAGCAACAGGACGAAACAAGCTCCGGCCTGAAGCATCAGCAGCAGCGGCGCGGTCTCGGACCACTGCTCCTCGCGCAGCCTGTGCAATGTGAAGCTGCGTCCCACGTTGGTCGACGGATACGCGTGCCCAAGGCGGGCTGCGGCCGTGCCGAGGGCGGCTCGCGCTTCGTTCAGCGAAACCCCGGGCTCAAGCCGCGCCACTGCCCACTCTGTTTCCTTCGCGCGGTCCACAGCTGCTTCCGGAGACATCGCTAAGGGCTGCCACACTTCTGCTCCGGCGGGATAGTTGAATTCCTTCGGCATGATGCCGACCACCGTTGCGTTGTGTCCATCAACGGTGATCTTGGAACCGACCACTTTGGAATCGCCTCCGAAGCGGCGATGCCAGAAGTTGTGGCTCAGCAGCACGATATTCTCATGACCCGGTTGCGCATCGCCCGCAACGAACGGCCGTCCGCGTTCGGGCGCCGTCCCGAGCAGGTCGAAGAAATTCCCGCTCACCAGGAAACCAGTCGCGCTATCGGTCTCTCCGTTCCGTGACAGGTTCAGATCGCGATACTGGTAGGCGGCCACGTCTTGGAACAGGTGGGGCTCACGCGCAAGGTCGAGAACATCTCCGGGCGTCAACCGATTCTGCTCGCCCGCCCGCCCTTGCACCAATTCGCGTAGCACCACAAGCCGATTCAGTTCGGGAAACTTATGTGGGCGCAACAACACCGAGTTGGTGACGCTGAAGATCGCAGTGTTGGCGCCGACACCGAGCGCTAGAGTCAGTACAGCTGTCGCAGTGAATCCAGGTGATTTCCTAAGCCCGCGGAGCGCATAACTTATGTCTCGCAAAAGCTTCGTCATAATGTGCAGCGCCAACCCCCACCCACTTTCAAAGCAATCTCCATGCCTGCCTTACGAGCCATCAACCGTTGTTTGTCCAGTAACTTACGCGCCGAAGCAGAACCTCTGCGTCCGATTTCGACTTCGCCATGTACGGAAACGGACACATTTGTTGCCTCGGCCGTGGGCCCAATGCGATTCGACGCCCCGGATGGTTGCTCTGCAAAGCTCGAGAGCCGAGAGAGACTGCGGGGATAGTCCCGAATTTGGCTTCTAGGAAGTCGGCGCGGCCCGGAATACGGCTGCCGATAGCCCTATATCTGGGGAGCTTGCCAACGACTGTGCAGTTCTACGACATGCCGACTATACGTCCATCTCTAACAATGTTGTGAGTGTCAAGAGTTTTTTGAGCACACTACTCCCGGCCCTCACATGTACGAGATGCCGACGCATTCGTCCAAGTGATTTTGCACCCGACAGGACTGACTCTACGCCAGATCCTTACACACATGGCGCGTTGTCGGTACTAATCCGACGGTTAGCGCCAATCCGTCCCCTCCGATGACGACATTAATCAGGAGACTGCGCGCCGAAAGGCGAAGCGTGGTGGTCAGTTCTGCTCACCGATTACTTCACCCACTTCGTCGAGCACGCAGTACCAGCTCGAGCGGTCTCCCAAATCCAACCCGATCGTCAGCTTCCGATGCAGATTCTTGTTGTTTGCTGTCGCCGCAGTGCTAGCCTTTTTCATGCCGGTCTCCTTATATCTCCCAACCGTGACATTGTGGGAGGCCAGCACGGGTGCACCTCAGCAACTCGCACCGACCAAGACGGACGGAAATAGTCGCTTCGAGTTGCGCGGCAAGAGCGTCGGCAGCGACAGCATCCTATATCTCATCGCCGCCGGAGGTGAAGCCAAGGCCAAAAAAGGCAGTGGCGACAATCCCGGTATCGTACTCCCTGATCAATACAGTGATCGGGGCCCTTTCGGGGACTACTGAGCCTGCTGGGAAATAAGCCGCCGGACAAAGTTGTCATCAACGAGCTAACGACGGTGGCCTCGGCGTTTACCGCGGCGCGATTCATCAACGGGACGTCGATTTCGGGCAATTCGCTGGGATTGAGGATCGCGGCCGGAAATGCCTCTAACCTGGTGGACCCAACGACGGGTACCTGGGGCAGAGTGCTGCTCGATCCCCTCAACAGCACGCAGACGGCGACGCTGGCAACGCTGGATACGCTGGGGTCGCTGGTCACCGCCTCCTTCGCGGTTGCGGACGACAATTGGCGCGCAAGCTTCTACAAGGCCGCAACTCCGACCGGAGGTGCGACTCCAAAGAACACATTGGAAGCTGTCGCCGGAATCGCGCGCGAACCGTGGGCTGCGCCGAAGGAACTCTTTGCGCTTTTTGCCCAGGCCTATCCAGAAGCGAAGGACGGCTCTCCTCGCGCTGCGCCCTTCGTGCCATACCTGGAACTGGCTCCGCCAGACTTCGCCCTCAGTCTTTCTTTTGCGGGCGGCGGCATGTTTGCCAATGGACGCTTCATGTTCGACAAGGACGGCAATCTGTGGAGCGGCCAAAATTGGATGCCGGGTTCGCAGTCAGGTGTGATCCGCAACATAGGGGGAGGCGTGCTGAAGATGTCTCCCAACGGAACGCCGCTTTCACCTCCCATTAACGGTTTCAGGGGCATGGGGCTTGACGGAGTCGGCTGGGGCACTCTCGTGACGGCTGACCGGGTCTGGACTTCGGGCTTTAATGGAAAGATCCTGGTGATGGATCTGAATGGCCGTCCGGTAAGCGACAGCGTAATTCCAATTACGAAGGGTCTGTTCGGTTTAAATGGGCGTCAACGTCGCGGAAAACGGTGACATCTGGATCTGCAACGGCCCAGGCAATCAGATGCTGTACTTCCCGGGAGGAAAAGTTCAGGACGGGAAGATCGTCAAGGTGGAGGGACTGGATTCTCCCTTCGACGTCATCATCGATGCGCAAAATCGCGTATGGGTGAGCAATTCGGCTTCTAATACTACTGTGTTATAAAAAAGGAGCTCCGCAAAAAGGGCAACTGGAGAGTTGCCGGAGCAGAACCCGTGCAATGACTTGTCGGAGGCTTGCGATGGAGAAAGGATTATGCCGCTCCCCGCGCACGGGCCGAGCCCCGAGTGCGGAATTCCCGCGGCAGTCTGCGTCGGGGTAATCCCAATTGGCCGGCGCGGGCAGAGGGGGAAAAACGGCTCCGTTCGGCCACCAGGAAGCCATAGGCCGCAGTACAGAGGGTAGCGTGATGGTGAAAGCCACGCCAACCGCGTCCTTCGTAATGCCCCAATCCGAGTTCTTGTTTTAGTTCTTCATAATCGCGCTCGATGATCCAGCGATGCTTGGCCAAGCGCACCAGGTCTCTGAGATGGGTATGGGCGGGCAGAGTGGATAACCAATACTTGGTCGGTTCCTTTTCCTGCTTCGGCCATTCCATCAGCAGCCACTCCTCAGGACGGGGCTGCCGGCTCCAGTTGTCGCGATGCGCGGGGCGGATGCGGACGGCAGTAAAACGGGAACGTAGCGCCTTACGAGTTCCTTTCCGCCAGCTCACTGTCTTCCAGGCGGAAGCAGGCAGACTCATAGCCAGCTCGCAAGCGGTCACGGGATGGTGCCGTGGATTGCGTCGTACTAAGGTTGGCGGGCGGCCCACTCCTTTCCATTTCGCTTTGGGTAACGGTTCCTGCCCCGGCGGCCACACACTTACCGACGATTGGATACCCAATACATACAACAAATCTAAGTCGGTAATGCCATCACGAAATTTTGTGTCGTTGCCATAACCCGCGTCGCCCAGCACGGGTGCTTTTGGGATCCCTCGATCTACGGCGGTGCGGATCTGTTCCAAGGAAATCTGCGGCTTGGTTTGAAATTTGATTTCCGGAGGTACACCGGTAGCTTTTCTTCGTTCCTTGTCTTCACTCCATACTTCCGGCAAGTACAAACGCCAGGCGATGGGCAGACTTGCCGCTGCGGTGCTGATCGACAAGCTGACGACGACTCGGCAATTCTCTTGCTTACCGACTTGCCCGCAGTACTGTCGCGTGACCCCCACCGAGTGTGTCCCTTTTTTCACCAAGCCCGTGTCATCTACCACCCAGGCTTCGATCGGCGCTTGTTTCTGCATAGCCGTGAGCGCGTAGTGGCGTACGGCTTCGAGAATGTCTTCATCACTCCACGGAGAGTCGGCCACGATGTGGTGTAAAGACTGATGGGTTTGGCGTACGTTCACCGGACAGAGGCGCGCGGCCATGGGCTCTACACTCTTCCGTTCTCCGGGTAACAGTAAGCCTGTGCAGTAGGACTTCAGAGGAGCTACACGATCTTGGTGCCCCGCGGCTTGCGCCAGGCTATCTAGATAAGCCGCGAAGCGTTTTTGTTGGGCGCCTGGCGCAACAGATTTGGCGCTCATGAATGCAACTTAGCATGATGCGGACAAATCGCATTCAACTTTTCACAGAGTAGAACCAAACTTTATAACACAGTAGTACTAGCAGCCTGGTGCGATTTCCGGCAAGCGATCCGAGCAAAGTCGAAACCTTTCACGCCGGGCTGAGCGTTCGCGCTCTCGCCCTTGACCAGAAGGGCAATCTCTGGGTGACCAGCAACCTGTCGCCGGATTTTCCAGCGCCGAAAATGCCACCGCACGCCACCATCATGGAGCAGTTCAAGATAATTGCTGGCGCCGCACTGATGGACCCAAAACCGACCGGCGTTGTTAACATGATCCAGCCTGACGGGACGCAGGTTGTGCCGGGAGGCTATACCGGAAACGGGACCGTCGATGCTCCGTGGGGCGTGAATATCGATGGCAACGGGGACGTATGGGTGGGAATGATCAAAAATCGTTCTATCGTTGTGCTCGCCGGTGACGACACCAAAGGCCACCCGGCAGGCACCAAGGCCGGTGACCTCATCCATCAGTTCACGGGCGGCAACATTCAGATGATTACGGATGTCAACATTGATCCCGCCGGTGATGTCTGGATCGCGAACAACTGGAATTCGATTGATGCCGCAACGGCGGAAAGTCCGTTGTTTGCCACATCGACATGGGGCGGCGGATCTGGGCTGACGGTGATCTACGGCGTGGCGAGTCCGGTGAAGCGCTGTGAATCAACTTCTGAAGAGCGTAGTGCGGTGAAACGGCACCCTACGTTCTGTGGGAGCCGGGGACGGGTGACCGCCCCGGCCACCCGGTGGAGATCTCCGGCGAGCTATGGTCGACCTATCCGGGCACGAAGCTGGAAACGGCGGATACAGCCAAGGAGAACCTAAAGCTCACCGGGTCTCCTCTACTCGGAGGCCCGATTTCTGACGTCGTCGGAGCCCCTCCTTCCCGTGTCTCTTTCGCTTGGAAATACACGCGGAAGTTCGGGTCGAAACGGTAATACGCATCGATTTCAGGCAGCGCCTGAAACGTTTGCGCGCGGGCAACGACAGTATCGCGGCCAGCAGGATCGCCAATGTTAGCCACGCTCTTCGCATTACAATCGAGTGTTACCCCAAGTTTGAACAAACGCTCACGGACGCTCTGTTATCGGTGGCTCTCTCGTCGTGGCGTGCCATTTCACTACAAGGTGAGGCTGGATGGAACTGTCAAGAGTAACAGCCAAGCCGCGCGGCCTTACTGTCACTTTTGCCAGTAGTCATCTCTGCCCCATTCTCATAGGCTGACCGTATCGGGCCAGCACAGTGCAAGCTTCAATGAACGCTGCTCTCGCGTGCATGGTTCCAGATTCAACACCATTCGAGGAGGCAACGTGAAGAACCGAATTCCAGTCACCATCGCGGCGGTGCTGCTCGTCTT
>Ga0306922_10004337_pt1 | contig 13434 bp, 13 predicted proteins | sample sta12Cox44000082_FD_203758 | JGI IMG/M metagenome (GOLD analysis project Ga0306922, IMG submission 203758) | Lab enrichment of tropical soil microbial communities from Luquillo Experimental Forest, Puerto Rico - statoxic.12C.oxic.44.000.082 (v2)... | ecosystem: Environmental > Terrestrial >... | reverse complement strand
TGGACGGGGAGCTTATCCACGAAGGCTCAATCAACTTCATCCCTGTTGAGGGAACCAAGGGGCCTGGCGCCGGTGCGGTCATCAAGGATGGCAAGTATCACATTCCCCGTTCCCATGGGGTGACGGTCGGCCGGAACCGCGTCGAGTTGCGTGCCTTCAAGAACACCGGGAAGAAAGTGCAGGACCCAATCGGTTCCCCGGGCGCACTGGTCGACGTGCGCGTCCCGGCCTTTCCACCGGAGTACAACGACCAGAGCACGATTATCAAGGAGATCCAGGCCGGTTCCAGCACGATCGATTTTGACGTGTCCGTCAAACGGGTGGGGAAGTGAAGTTCCGATCCTCGGGCCGCCTGCCGGGCGGCCGGCGAACGCAGTAGAGGGCTTTTATGCGTCTCTCTTATCTCTCAAAGCGCGGTGGCTTCACGCTCATCGAGCTATTGGTGGTTATCGCCATTATTGGCATCCTCATTGCCCTGCTCTTGCCCGCTGTGCAAAAGGTCCGCGAGGCCGCCAATCGCATAAAGTGCTCAAATAATCTCAAGCAGCTCGCGCTCGCCTTGCATGCGCGGCACGACAGCTTCGGTAGTTTTCCCAAGGGGGCGGCCTGGACCGGGCCATTTGTCGGGCCTTACCTCGGCCCTGCACCCTACTATGGCTTCCCCCGCTCCGGCTGGAACTACCATCTCTTTCCCTATATCGAACAGGACAACTTGTATCGGCAGCTCCCGACCGCGGCCCGCTCAAACGAGTGGGAGCCTTGGGGAAGTTCCGAAGCGACCAACCCCAACGGCCCGACCCGCGTGACCATCCCGATCTGGCTGTGTCCCAGCGATGACGGCGTTCTGTTCGATTCGCAGGCCTGGGGCGTATTCTCCCTGGGCAACTACCACGCCTTTTTTGGCGGACTCAACCTCGGCGCGGCCCTCCAAAACGTCCCTTCTCAGCGCGCCGCGATGGGCATCAACTTCGGCGCCCGACTCGCTGACATTGCCGATGGTACCAGCAATACCATGGTGCTCGGGGAATATCTGCGCTCGCGTGGTGCCGGCAACGATCAGCGCTGTTTGGTGTGGGGAGACCAACCGGGCTATGGCCAGATCTACACCCAACTTTCGCCCAACAGCACCAGCCCGGACTTCCTCTATGTCGGCTGGTGTGACAACCGGCCCGAGGTCAACCTGCCGTGCATCAGCGGCGACTACGGGCCTAACAACACCGCCGCGGCACGCAGCTGGCATCAGGGCGGCCTGAATGTCGCACTCGCCGATGGCTCGGTGCGCTTTGTCAGCCAGAGCGTCGATCTGCTTACCGTCTGGCGTCCCATGGCAACAATCGCAGGCGGTGAGGTCATCGGCGATTATTGACCGACCGCCTAATCTGGAACCGACGGCAACCGGGGTGATGGCCTCTCCTACATCATGGACGATAACGTGATCGTGAGCAATGGGACGCGCAAGCTACGGGACGAAAAGCGTGACGTGGTGGGGCCCATAAGCGGGCACGTCGATCACTACACCTCGGACTATTGCCTCTTCATCTTTCCTTCATATAATCCCCTCATGAGACCCCACCCTACCCTTACACGGAGATCTGCCATGCGACGGCACGCACAGACGATCTTGTCCAGGGCACGAAAGCGGTCCAGCGATTCCGAAAACCAGCCGGTCGCTCTCATGCGAACCGGGCTTTCGCCAACCACGCATTTTGTATCCTCGACCGGCCAAACCGGAGGCGCGGTTTTGGCCGAGGAACCTGACGGGTTCCTGGAGGATCTCCAACCTGCGATTGCAACAACTGAAGTAACCGCATAGCCGAGATTTCGCAGCCACGGCTTTATGCCGGCGAAACCTCCAGAAAAACGGCGCGGCCGTCGTCAAGGGCGACCGCTGCTTGCGTTCCCAATGCGCCAAGCGCAATGCTCACCGGCGGTAAATCCAGGTCGAACGTGGCCAGAATGCGCCCGGCGGCATCGAGCTGGTAAAGACGTTCGCCGAGGCCGGCGGCCAGCAGGCGTTGTCCGTCAAAAGATTGCGCTACTAGCCGGCACGCTTCACCGATTCGCAAGGCCTCACTTTTCTTACCTGCCAGGGAATAGCGCTGCAATCCTTCCGTGTAGCAAGCCAGAACAATGGCCGCGCCATCCCCGCTGCATGTTAGCGCGCCGATGTCCGCCACCAATCCTTCGCGCCAAACAAATCGACCGCCCATGTCCAAGCAACCGACCAGGCCGAAATCGGCCGCTCCCAGCAAGTAGGGAGCGGCCGGGACGAATGCCAGGTGGTGCAACGGGCGCGGCGTCTCGATTTGCAAGATGGATTCCCCCGCACGATCGAACACGTGGACCCGGCCGCCGGCATCGGCAACGGCCAGGAATTGGCCGAATGGGTCCAGGGCCGCTGCCACCGTTCGCTGCGGCATGGAGCGTTGCCACGCCGTCATCAGGTCGGGAGAAAACCGCCAGATTTCGCCTTGTGCGCCCACTGCCGCGTAGGCGGACCCGTCATCCGCAGCACACGCCGCCACGAGCTTTCCCGGCGTATGGATTTGTCCCTGAATGTCGCCCGTAAAATTGAGGAGATAGATCCAGTCGTTGGCGTCCCAGGCCAAAAAACCCCCTTGCTCTCGCGCTTGCACCAGGCCGCGCAACGACTTGGAAAGTACCTGCGACCGGAGCAGTCGAATAGCGCCTCCGACAAAAAAGCTGTACGCCCTCCGCCAACTTACTGCCGCATGAACGCCAACGAAATGGCTTGCTGAATGGCGGCTTCCAGTTGCTGGTCGCCCTGGTCGATGATCAGGTCCGGCTTGATCCCGTTGCGGCTGTATGGTTCATTGAGCGGGGAAAGCAGCTTGGCCAGCGTAATCCGGACCCCGGAGCCGGACGCTTCCAGTTGCAGCACGCGCTGGATCGACCACTTGCCGTAGGTGGTTTGGCCGACCAGTGTAGCGCGCACGTTGTCCTTCAAAGCGGCGGCAAGCACTTCCGCAGCACTGGCGGTTTCGCCGTCTACCAGGACCACCAGCGGCACCGTAAGCGCATCCGCGTAGTTGGCTTTGAATCGCCGATTTTGATCGGCCACGCCGCTTTGAGTCGCGACGATCGGTTTTCCTTTCGCCAGGAATCGCTCCGCCACCTGGACGGCCGCGGTGAGCAATCCGCCCCGGTTGCCCCGCAAATCCAGGATCAGCACTTTCAGCCCCTGCATTTTCAATTCGACAAGCGTGTCGTCCAGTTCCTGAACAGTGGTCTTTTGAAAGGTCAGAATCCGGCAATAGCCAAGGCCTTCGTGTTGGGGCAGAATCTGCGCCTGCACAATGCTGGGAAACCGCAGAACTTCGCGCACCAACTCGACAGTGCGCGCCTTCATGTCCATCATGGAAAATATTTCCAGTTCCACTTTGCTTCCGGACGGGCCGCGCAGCCGTTCATTGATGATTTCTTCGGGCAGGTTGTCCACCGGCTTGCCATCGAGACGAATAATCCAATCACGCGGCTTCAATCCCCCATTCCCCGCCGGGCTTCCCATGAGTACCTCGGTAATCAGCACACGCTGGTCGCGAATAGTGATGGCGATTCCGATCCCGATGATTTCGCCTTCCAGCGTACTCAAGGCATCGCTGATTTGCCCGGGAGTCAAGTAAAGCGTGTATTCGTCCAGGCCGGCGCATGCGCCGCAGGCAAACTCCATGACCGTGACCACCGGTTTCAGGTTGAGGATTTTCCGGGCGGCCAGGGCCACTTCAAATACCTGCACAGAAGCTTCGCGCGGATCGGCAACCGTTTGCTGGCCCCACTGTTCGCGTAATTGCGCCTGAAACTGGTTCACATCCGCAATCTTCATATTGGCCGGCAAATGATCGTTCCGGAAAACTTCGTTGTCCAGCGCAAAAATTAGTTGTTCCAGGCCGCTCTGAAAAAGTTTGGTGAAGTCTGACCTGTCTTTGTCAAAGTAATTCGCGTGCAGCTTCGTCAAGATCTCCTTGTAAACCTTGAGGGCAAAATTGATGTCCCGGTTCAGGATTTGTTGTTGAAAGGTGGGATCCCGGTGCCGGTCGATCAGGTTGCTGTGCCGTAGGCAAGTCTGATAGCGTTCTCGAATATCGCCAAGGCTGCGGTCTTGAGCGAGGAGTTGATCGTACAGTTCGCAGGCTTTTTTCCACTGGCCTTTTGTTTCGGCTTCTCGCGCTTGTTCGCGAAGGCTTCCGGCAAGTTTGGGCTCGGCGGCCGCCTCGACTGGGGGAATCCACCATGCCGTCCAGACTAAGGCGATGATCACGGAGATCCCGTTGCGGTAACTTCGCTTCGTTGCCAAGGTTTACCTCCGGGTCAGGCCGCTACCATCCGGTGGTGCGGAGGAAATCTCTTTCGAACCCGTTTGCCGCCCGATTCCTTCCTCAACTGTCGTTCTGAAGGCTTCATCAAGTATAAAAAGGATGACCCTCCCAGTCAAATAGACGTTTGCGAATGTCACATAGTTTTTTCATAACTCGAACCCAGAACGACTTTCACGAATCTATTTCAGCAAATCTTATAGTAACCGGATTCTCAAAAACGAAAGGCCGTCGAAACTAGCTCGGCGGCCTTTACTCCCATTCAAGTTTTCATTTCAACTTCGCGACTTAACAGCCCCCGCAGCAGACCGGCATATTGTTCATGAGCATGCAGCAGGTGCAGCCGTCTTTCAACATGCACCCCATGCAATCGCAACAGGCCTGAATCATTTCGCAACATTTGGCGTCGCCGCTGGTGCACGTGAGGCAAACGCCGTCCTTGGTCATTTCGCATTTGCACATGCCCATCGTAAGATTGCAGCAGCAAATCATCATACCGTTCATCATCATGCAACAACTGCACATACCGCCTGCCAACATCGTACACAAGTTTTGTACCATGCTGCACGCCATCGCATCGTCGCAGGAACAAGTAATTTTCATGCCTCCCGTGCACTTTTCCATTTTGAATTTGCACCGGGGCACCATCGTCCAGTTGGCAGCACCTGTCATTCCCGCGGGAGCACCCATAGCTGGCGTTCCCATGCCGGAAACACCCATCCCTTGCATTCCCATTCCCGTTCGTTCCATCATCATGGTTGACATCGCCTAAATCCTTTCTTGTCTTGGGCCGAAAACTTCCCCTAGACCCATTACGGGGAGACTCTGCATCCATGCCCGACCGCCGAGCATTCTGGAATGCTGGGATTATAAATAACGGAAATACCGAATGCAACGGTTTTTAGGATCAAAAAACCGCTCAAGAACAGCGGACCTGAAATTCTCCCGGATTTTGAATTGTTTACTAAGACGATTTAGATGATATACTATTGATTACGGAACTACTTATTCCCAAACGGAACACGGGAAGGAAATCACCATGTCGCGCCGCTCTGCAGATGATAGGCTTCCGGGCTTGTTCCGGCGGACCAAAACACCGGCAATGTCGCCGGCCGGTTTCATGATGTGCCCGAGTTTTCTGATGCAACATCTGATGGGTACGCCGCAAATCTGGTATTCCGGTCTTTATCAGCTAGCCTTGGAACAAGCGCTGGCCGCTGCCAGACCCTCCCTTCCCGAGCGCGACCTCCTGGCAGTGTGGAATTAAGCGATCCATCCCATGCATATCCATTCGCGCTCTCATTGCGGATGTTTTTCGTAGCCATTTTGCAAATAACTAATAGCTAATATCTTATAACCACTTTCGCAAGAACGCGCAAACTGAAACTAGCACCATTCCCTATCATCACCTGCCATGCTCGATCCCGTTCGACAAGAAGTTATCACCCAGACCCATACGGTGGTCATAAAAGTCGGCACGAATGTTTTGGCCGGCTCCGACGGGAAGCTCAATTCCGATCGGCTCCAGTCATTGGCGGATCAAGTGCAAGCCATTCGGCAATCAGGCCGGAAAGTGGCCCTGGTCAGTTCCGGAGCCATCGGCGCCGGCGTCGGGCGGCTGGGACTGGGCCAGCGCCCGACCGATCTTCGCCATTTGCAAGCCTGTGCGGCCGTCGGCCAGGGTTATTTGATGCGGGCCTACGAGGAATGCCTCGCCCGCTACGGCACCCATACCGCCCAGATCCTGCTCACCGCCGGCGACTTCGATAACCGGACGCGCTACCTCAACGTCCGCAACACCATTCTCACTCTTTTGGAATGGGGATGTCTGCCGATCATCAACGAAAATGACACGGTTAGTATTGATGAGATTCGCTTCGGCGACAACGACCACCTGGCTGCCCTCGTGACCAACCTTCTGCAGGCGCCGTTACTGGTTCTGCTCACCGTTGTCGATGGCCTTTGTACGGCGGATCCCCGCACCCATCCGCAGGCTTCCTTACTGACCACGGTCCCCGTCCTGGACAATCAAGTCTTGGCATTGGCCGGTGCCGGCCGCAGTCCGCTGGGTTCCGGGGGCATGCCCAGTAAATTGCGGGCCGCGCGTCTGGTGACTTCGGCAGGGGAATCAGTCATCATTGCCAATGGCACCCGCCCCGGCGTCGTCGACGAAATCTTTCAGGGAAAACCGATCGGCACTCTATTCCTTCCCCAGGGGGGAACGGTGCCGGCCTGGAAACGGTGGTTGGGCTATACGGCCCGGCCCAAGGGACAATTGATCGTTGATGCCGGCGCTCGGCTGGCGGTCCAGGGTAAGGGCACCAGCCTCCTTCCCATCGGCGTGGCCCAGGTGACGGGCACTTTTGCCAAGGGCGATGTTGTTTCCCTGTGCGATCCGGGGGGCGTTGAATTTGCCCGCGGCCTGACCAATTACTCGGCGGCCGACGCCGCCCGTATTCGCGGCCTCCGCACCGAACAAATCGGCGCAGTCCTCGGTACATTCCCTTACGAGGAAATTGTCCACCGCGATAATCTTGTAGTGATCGTTTGAGCGCAAGTCGGGCGAAGTTAATGGCGCTTGACTATTTTTTGCTGTCGTCGCCCAGATACTCTTCCAAGAATTGAATCGTCTCCTGCACCCCCGCCAATTCCGGGTTGATATCGTGCGCGATCCGAAATGCCTTGAGGGCGGAGCCGGGTTTTTTTAACTTCATGTAGCATTGCGCCATCCCCGCCTGCGCTCCGAAATGAAAAGGATTGAGTCGAATCACGGTTTCGCAATCCACAATCGACTTGTGATATTGTTTCAGCCGGAAATACAAAATCGCCCGTTGGTTGTATGCCTCGGCAAAGCAGGGAGCTTGCCGCACGAGTTCATCGAGTCGGACCAAAGAATCGTGCGGATCGCCGATCCCCATGAGACGCCTGAGTTCCTGATTATTGGCGCTGGTATCGGCTTGAAACCACAAGGACCATAGCGAATCCACAGTCCAGAGACGAACCACTCGATCTTCGTCATGTAGCCGGGCCGCTACTGCGCGGTTGGAATCCATCGTGCCCATGAGGCCCAGGGCGAGCACTGCCGCACGGCGCGTGGGAACGTGGCGACTTTCCAGCAGCCGCTGCAAGGTGGCTTCCGAGTAACGGCCTTTCACCTTCTCCCGAAATTGGTCCAATGCTTTTTGAAATCGGGCCGCTTTCAAATTCGGTAAGGAGTCGCCCGCCCGGGATTGCGGCAATTCCTGAAATAATTCCACCAATAGGGGGTTACCCACAGGCCCACTCCTTGTTGCAAATCCCCTTATAAAATGAATTCGTTGCAGTCTAATCGGTTTCACGGTGCTCTGCAACAAAAAAATTGACAATTTTTTTTCTTTTTTCCATTTGCCGAAAAATTTGTTGTTCCCTGACTTTCGCGAATGATTAATACCCGCCTGACGATTCGGTTCGTTTCGCCCCATCCCGCTTGACGCCTTGCAAAACCGCTTTACAATCGTCCAATATTGTTTTGGTTGCCGAGGCACCCACCCGCGCCACGCCAAGCGCCCGGACTTCCAACAGCCGATCGAACGTGCGGATGCCACCCGCCGCCTTGACCTTGACGTGGGCCGGCGTGCAGCGGCGCATGAGCTCCAAGTCTTCGTCCGTGGCGCCGCTAGAACCGTAGCCGGTCGACGTCTTTACAAAATCCGCTCCGACCTCGGCGCAAATCCGGCACAGTTCTTCCTTGTGCTCATTCGCCAGGTAACAGTTCTCGAAAATGAGTTTCACGATCGCTTTGGCTCGATGAGCAGTTGCCACCACAGCCTGGATATCCCCCGCGACGTAGCGCCAATCCTTGCTAAGCACTTTGCCGATGTTAACAACCATGTCGAGTTCGCGGGCCCCGTCTTGGATCGCCAACTCCGCTTCCGCGGTCTTCGCCGCTGTCGCGTGGCCCCCGTGAGGAAAGCCGATGGTCGTTCCCACGGCCACCGTCGTATCTTGCAGAATTCTCGCTGCCAGCCGGATTCCGTAAGGTTTGATACACACGGAAGCCACATCGTAATCCCGCGCCAGCCGGCACCCTGCTTCCAACTCCAAATCGGTCAAGTTGGGTTGCAACAGTGAATGATCGAGCATCTTGGCGATCTCGGCATACGTAAAATCCGCCATGAGAATCTCCTCACAACTGTCTAAACCGATCCGTTCTACCAAAACAGTATAGAGCGCGGGCCGCGGACCGTGGAGCGTGCGGCGTGGGGCGGGAGAATATGTTTGCTTCGCTCCACGCCCCACGCTCCACGATTCTCCGCCCCGCGTCGTTACCTCCTTCCTGAATTCTCACACTTGCCCAAATTGGTCGAAGGCTGGGCTTGTGTTAATTTGGCTGTTCGGTATAAGCACCGCCGTCCGAAACATTGTCCAAACTCTGGGTTGTGCCATTTCTTTGGGAGCTGTTGCGCTTCACCCGGAGGAAGGTATTTTTCCGAATTAAAAGAAAGCGGAAAAACTCATATCAGGAGAACTACCATGCGACCGGGGCATTTAATCATAAGCGTGGCCTTCCTCGCCGCGCTTGCTTTTCCCGTGCTGGCCCAATCCGAACTTAATGTCGCAACCATTACCCAAGCCGTCTATGTTCGCAGCGGCCCCAGCGACAGTTTTTACCCCACCGCTAGACTCAACCCCGGCGACAAAGTGACTCTCGCCGATGAAAAACAATATCCCTGGCTCGAAAAAAAACGCCCGCCTCCCGGCTGGTTGGCCATCAAACCTCCGGACAAATCTTTTAGCTGGGTGAACAAACGCTTTTTGAAGGTCGAGGGGAGAACCGCGTTCGTCACGGAAGAAACCACTGCCAATATCGGCAGTGCCGAATACGATCAGTTTCCCAATGTGAAACAGGTCAAGCTGAAACCGGGCGATATCCTGGTCATCGTCGGCGAAGAAAAGACAGCTCCCGAAGGCGGCATCTGGGTCATGGTGGCGCCACCGCCTCAGGAAGTCCGTTACATACCGGCCCAGGCGATTCAAACCAATCCGGCTGCCACCGCGGCCGCGACAACGCCAGCGGCGACTCCGCCGCCGGCCAAGGCGCCTGGCGCCGATACTTGGAATCCTCCCGCCTCTTCTTCCGCTCCTGCCGCGGCCGACAACCAGCTTTGGGCGCAAGCCGACAAAGCCCAACAAGAGGGCCGCCGGGAAGAAGCCGAGCGCTTGTACTCCCAGTTGGCCAACCAAACCACGGACGCCAACATGCGCATCTGGGCCCTGAACCGGCTCGAGTTTCTCCGCAAAAACGCCGCCTCTGTCGTTACCACTGGCACTCAGCCGCCTGCACCTTTGAATCCACAGACGGTTGCCAATAACACCGCCGTTCCCAACTATCCCTATGGACCGACGGTGTCCGCGCCCCCGCTCGCCCAGGGCCGCGTTACTTCCCAGTACGCCTATGACCGGGACCGGCCGCCGAACGCCAATACCCCGATTGCGAGCCCCAAATCGGTGGAACAATGGACGGACGTCGGCGAATTACGCAAATCGTACCTGCAAGTCGATGGGAACAAAGTTTATGCGTTGGAGATGAACAATGGGCAACGATTCTTGTATGTCACCGCGTACCCCGGGCTGAATCTGGACCAATACGTCAATCGCAAGATCGTTCTGTTCGGGCCGATTCTCTACAGCGGTTCGCTGCGGAACTATTACATGTCGGCCACGCACCTGCGCATGGCCCAGTAACATCGCTTAATGGTTTAAAATAAACTCATTGCTGTTGATGAGCGCCCAGAGCAAATCCTCCCAGGGGCCCAGGGGATCCTTGTCGGGAACGCGCAGCCCGCGCAATTTCCCCATGATCTCGGAGCTTTCCTTGGATGTCGGTTTCCGATTTAGCGTGGCGAGGAAAATCGCATCCATGATGCTCTGCGGATTCTTGGCGCCATGATCTTTCACCGCGTCCACAATCGGACCTTTTTTGTGCTGGCATATGGCGTCGTTGATTTCCTTGCCGTTCATCAAAATCAGAGCTTGCACGACAGTACCGTTGAAGCTGGCTTCATTCCCTTCATCGTCGCCGAAGTTCACGACGAGTTTCCGCAGCCATTCCTCGCGCAATTTTTTCTTGGCGTCTTTCGTCTCCGAAACTTCGGCTTGTGTGGCCACCATGAGTGATTCAAACAACTGTTCCGGCGACATGCTCTTTAGAAGCATTCTGCTGAAGAACGGCTCCGTGTCAGCCTTGTCGTTAGTCTTGTTGGCCACGCTACTCAGGCCATAAGCTTCGCTGTTGCAAATCCACCGGATCAATTCCCGCGGATTATGGCCATAGGCGCGGAATTCTTGGGCCAGGTAGTTCATCAACTCCGGATGCGAGATCTGGTTGTCTCCGTTGAGATCGTCAAAAGCGCCGGGACTGTTCATGCCATGGCCGAAAAAGTGGAACCACATCCGGTTGATGAAGGATATGGCAAAGTATTCATCTTTCGTAACAAACTCCGCCAATTGTTGCCGGCGGCTGCCTTCCGTTTTCGGGGTGATCTTCTTATCTTTGATGTGGGGTAATCCGAACAGTGGACCGGTAGATAACAACACCCCGTTGCGTTTTTCGAAGAAGACAAGCCCCGGCTTGCCCTCGTTGTCCATGTTCCAACTCGTGTTTTCGGTCAATTCGAGATTGGCAGCGGGCATGTTGCGTTGCATTACCGGTGTGCCCTTACGTTCAACTTGCCGAAAAAACGCGTTCACTCCCCAGAAATGCTTTTGCTTCAGTACGCTGTTAAAGGGATGGTCGTGGCACTGCACGCACTGGATCTGCATTCCTAGAAACAACCGGGCCGTGCGCGAGGTAATCGGCACGTAATTGAATTGTCCCTCTTCCCCGACTCTCTCGGCCGGTGTCGGTTCACCCAGGTGAGCAAGTACAAAATTCGCAGCGCCGTTTTCGGAATTCTTTCCCGTCGCCGTCAGAAGTTCCTGCACCGTCTTGTCCCAGGCATGATCCTTTCGGGAAAAGCGCTCCCACAGCCATAAATGCATTTGCTCGTGATATTCGCGGGGCCCGCTGCGGGTCAGTAGCCAGGTCGTCCAGATCGTCGCCCAGTTATTGCCATAGTCCTCGCTATTGAGCAAGCGTTCGATGAGCTGGCTGCGGCGTGTTTGCGGCGGGTCGGCAAGAAATCTCGTGATCTCTTTTGGAGTTGCAATCCTTCCAATAATGTCGAGTGTGGCTCGGCGAATGAATTCATAGTCGGTTGCCGGTTTCGAAGGCGTCAGTTTGTTTTCCTTCCATTTGTCCGAAATCCGCTGATTGATGACCTTAACTTGCTCCGAAACAAACCCGCCCGCGCTGGCAACTTGTGCCCGCGCCGCCGATGACAATCCGCCCCAAGAGACAAGGCACAGGGACAGGACGAGGGTCCGGAAACCGCCCCACTTGGCATTCGTCATGGTTTCAACTCCCGATTTGCGCTGGAATCGTTGGCTTTTTGGATCGCACCCTTGGTCTTTGCGGCGGCGATCCCCCGGCAAGTATTCATCTTAAAAGGTTATTGCCGGTCTCGTCAAACCTAAATATTAAGACGATAACGAATGAGTTTTGGTTCCCCAACCCCTGGCTGCCATGCAATTTGAAGCGGAACGCGTTCGACGAAATGTGCAAAATGCTACCACGGAAGATCTGTTAGATCGGATCACAGTGTACCGCAAAGGCATGGAGCTTGAAGCGATTGCCATTATCGAAGGCGAACTACAGGACCGGGGTATCTATCGCGACGGCATCCGCGCCCATGCGGCCCGTCGGGAGCGTCAAATCCTCCCTCCGCGCGACGGCATAGCGATTTCGTGCAGCTTTTGCCACCGCCCGGCCATTGCCGAGGGATGGGGCTGGCACTGGTTGAGCAAGATGATCTGGGGCCAGAGGCGGCGCTTGCTCCCGGTCTTCCCGCGCTTCCTGCATTATTGCGAGGAACATCGCCCGCCTGCTCTCCTGCCTACCTCAGAAGAGTCGCCACATCTTCCTGAGTGATCAGCCGGCCCGGCTTGTTCAGGCGTACACTCAGCCAGCTCATCACCGGAGGGGTATAGGGCAGTTTGCCTTTGCGGACCGCGTCCAAAAGGCGTGCCTCGCGCCGGACCCGTTCCTTGTTTTTCTGTATGCCGTTCCGGTGCCGCGATTCGGCCATGTCCTCCCGCCGTTGTTCTCTGCGAATGCGCCGTGCGCCCATACTGTTTTCCTTTCTCGATCAAGACAAAATGAAAGAATACGAATCCCATAAGGCACCGGGAAGAGGAGGCTTGGACATTTAACCGTGAGGCGTGAAGCATGGTGCATGGCAGAGCGGTCTACGCCCCACGCCCGCTGAAATCATGTGTGTGATGTAAGATGTGGTCGGGGACGCCGGCGTGCGCCAACTGGAGTTTGGCATCTGTGAAGGCAAGGGTTCCGGCATAATTTGCACCGATCAAAAGGCGGTTGTGGCCGATGTCCGGATCGCCGAGAACGAGGCTGAGGTAATTGGGGAATTCGCTTTGCCAGGCTTGCCAGGTTTCATCACAGCCCGCTCGAGTGTCGGCGATGAGCGGATTCCAGATCAGGTTTTTAACACAGACCCCGCCGTCGGCCAGATTCAAGCGGAGTCGATGCACATGGTTCGCATCTCGGCCGCGACACGGCACGTGTTGAAAGCCGTCGAACAAATCATCCACAATGAAGTCATATTGCTGCGGTTGTTCCGCCAGGAACTGTTCGCCGGGTATGCCGTGAAAACGAATTCGGGCGAAAGCCGGCAGCTCCAGGCGGAAATAGCGGCGCGCGATCCGTTCGAGCTGGTCCTCGATATCGACGGCATCAACCACCGCACCGGGATGATCTACGGCCAACAACTTGGGCGCGGTGAAGGCGCCCGCTCCCAAAACCAGTGCCCGCCCGACCGGCCCTTGGGCCAGAAAACTGCATTTGTGGAACCAAAGATAATGAAAGACCGGATTTTCCGAATGGACATCCATGGCTCCTTCTTCCGTGCCGTCCAATTGCAGATACCGGATACCATTTTCTTCCGTCACGGTAATCCAGCCATGAGAACCGGCGCCATCGTAGAGGACTGCCATGGAGAGAATC
>Ga0306922_10004333_pt1 | contig 13440 bp, 14 predicted proteins | sample sta12Cox44000082_FD_203758 | JGI IMG/M metagenome (GOLD analysis project Ga0306922, IMG submission 203758) | Lab enrichment of tropical soil microbial communities from Luquillo Experimental Forest, Puerto Rico - statoxic.12C.oxic.44.000.082 (v2)... | ecosystem: Environmental > Terrestrial >... | reverse complement strand
CGAGTGGAGCAAGAAGTCCAGATTGAAGAGCGGTCAAGCGGGGACACGCCGGTCATCGCGGTCAGCGGCGAGATCGACGTGGCCACGGCCCCACAGCTGCGAGAGTGCCTGCACCGGCTGGTCTCGACCGGCCACGCCACCATCGTCCTCGACCTCCTCGGCGTCACCTTCTTGGACTCGACCGCTCTGGGCGTCCTCGTCGGGGCGCTGAAGCGCTGCCGCGAGCAGGGCGGTGATCTCCATGTCGTCATCGCCGATCCCCGCATCGTCAAGATCTTCGAGATCACGGGGCTCACCAACGTCTTCACCATTGCGGACTCGCTCCAGGCAGCTGGCGCGGCGTGAGCGACACCGGCGACGGCCTGGGTAGAGGGGATCGGATCGAGCTGACGTTCCCGGCCCGGGGTGACCTCGTCGTCCTGGCCCGACTGGTGGCCAGCGCGGTGGCGGCGCGGGCCGGATTCGACATCGAGGAGCTCGAAGACCTGCGTCTCGCCACCAACGAGTTGTGCATGCTGGCGATGCAGGGCAGCGACGCGCAGAGCGGCGCTCTCCGTCTCGAGCTGACCATGCATGGCGAAGCCATCGGCGCCGTCTGCACGCTGGAACGGGCAGCAGCGGCCCACGCGCCCACGCCCGAGGGCGAGGAGATCGCGCGCCTGAGGAAGCACATCCTCGACGCGCTGGTCGACGAGCACGGCCGCGAGAGCCACGACGGCGCAGTGCGGACCTGGCTGCGGAAGCAGCGGGGGGAGCATGGCGCGTGAAGGGTGGCCGGGAACGCGCTCCCGGGTCCGAGAAGGAGAAGCCCGGGTCCGCCGCTGACGAAGCTGGCGCGGCGACCGTGAGCCCGCACCTCGACGCCGCACAGCGGGAGGAGCTCATCACGGCCAACCTGGGCCTGGCGCACCAGCTGGCCCGCCGGTTCCTCCACCGGGGTGAGCCACTGGACGACCTCGTCCAGGTGGCATCCGTCGCGCTGGTCAAGTCGGTGGACCGCTTCGATCCCGACCGCGGTGTCGACTTCGCCGCCTTCGCCACCCGCACCATCATCGGCGAGCTGAAGCGCCACTTCCGGGACAAGGGGTGGGCGGTGCGTGCCAGCCGGCGGGTCCAAGAGCTGTACCTCGAGCTCGGCCACGCGACCGCCACACTCGTCCAGCAGTTGGGCCGGAATCCCACGGTGGCCGAGCTGGCCGAGGCGACCGGAGCCAGTGAGGAAGCGGTGATCGAGGCGATCGAAGCCGGCCAGGGCTATCGCGCCGCGTCGATCGACGCCTCCGAGAGCGAGGACGACCCCCTCGCCGTTCGGCTCGGCGCGTTCGACGGGAACTATGACTCGGTCGAGGACCGCGCGCTGTTGGGGCCGGCCCTGGCCACCCTCCCGCCGCGAGAGCAGTCGATCCTCCACATGCGCTTCGTCGACGGGTTGACGCAGTCGGAGATCGCGGCGGCGGTGGGCGTGAGCCAGATGCACGTCTCCCGACTGCTCAGTGCCAGCTTGGAGAAGCTCCGCGAGACCATCGGACAGGCCGAGGCCGGACGCCCCTGACGAATTCGGGCACCAGGAGCGCTGCTAACCCGTGAAATGGTGGGCCGAAGCGCTCGTTTGGGACGAGATCCGAGGACATCCCCCAGAAATCTGAGCAATTCTGGCGTGGGTTGAGTATCGTTCCGCAAGAGTTGGAACGGACCCACGGGGGGGTTGCGATGGTTCATCTCGACGCAACGCTGGCGCACGAACGGGACGCAGGCGGCCCGATTGACAAAGGCCTCAAGGGGGGCGCGCTCGGGCTGTTCTCCTCGATCGTGGTGGGTGTGGCCTCGACGGCCCCGGCCTACAGCCTGGCGGCGACGCTCGGCTTCGTCGTCATCGCCATCAGCGGGCTGGGGGCGCCGATCATCACGATCCTGGCCTTCATCCCGATGCTGTTCATCTCCTACGCCTACAAGGAGCTGAACTACGCCGACCCCGACTGCGGCACCACCTTCACCTGGGGGGCGCGGGCCTTCGGTCCCAAGACCGGCTGGTTCGGGGGTTGGGGCATCGTCGCGGCGGACATCCTCGTCATGGCGAGTCTGGCCCAGATCGCCGGGCAGTACGTCTTCTTGCTCTTCGGTGCCGGCGGCATCGGATCGAACGCCGCCAGCACGTGGGTGCTCATCGTCGGGATCCTCTGGATCGTCGTCATGACGACGATCTGCTACATCGGGATCGAGATCTCCGCCAACATGCAAAAGGTGCTGCTCGGGATCGAGTTGACGATCTTGATCCTCTTCGCGGTGGTCGCGCTCATAAAGGTGGGAACGGGCCACGCGCCGCCAGGCCACCTCACGCCGAGCGCCGAGTGGTTCAACCCCTTCCACCACCTCTCCTTCACGAGCTTCATGGTCGGGTTCAGTTTGATGCTCTTCATTTACTGGGGCTGGGACACCTCCGTGTCGGTGAACGAGGAAACGAAAGACTCGCGGCGCACGCCCGGACGCGCAGCCGTCATTTCGACGGTGATCCTCTTGCTCACCTACGCCCTGGTCGTGATGGCCTCGCAGTCCTACGCCGGCATCGGCACCCACGGCATCGGACTGGCCAACCCAGACAACTCAGGGGACGTGATCAATGTGCTCGGGACCTCGGTGTTCGGGACATCGGGCATCGGATGGTTCATGACGAAACTGCTCCTGTTGATGGTGCTGAGCTCCGCTGCGGCATCCACGCAGACCACGATCCTCCCGACGGCGCGGACGACCTTATCGATGGCGACGTACAAGGCCCTTCCCTCGGCCTTCGCCCGGGTGCACAAACGCTTCCTCACACCGACCGTGGCCACCGTGGCGATCGGCCTCGTCTCCATCGCGCTTTACATCCCCATGAACTACCTGTCAAATAACAGCAGCGTGATTGGCGACTCAGTGGCGGCTCTCGGCGCGATGATCGCGTTCTACTACGGGCTGACCGGCTTCGCCTGCGTCTGGTACTACCGGAAGACCCTCACGTCGAGCACCCGCAACCTTTGGGTGCGCGGCATCCTCCCGTTCGCGGGCGCCGTGATCCTGTGGGCCACCATGTTCTGGTTCATCTACTACAACTGGTTCACCCCGTCCTACAGCTACACGACCTGGACGATTCCTGGTACCCACAAGGTGATGGGTGGGATCATCACCTTGGTCATCGCTGCAGTGGTCGTCGGCATCGTGCTGTTCTTCGTCTTGTGGGCTGCGAAGCCTGCGTACTTCCGCGGTGAGGTGCTCAACAAGGACACGCCCACGTTGGTGCCAGAAGCCCTCGGCACGCCCGTGGGGCTGTTCGGGATCGAGCCGGACGGGCCCGCGCCCCACGATGCGGTCATCGGCGCCGGAGAGCCGGAGCAGCCCGAGCCCACCTCCCCTTAGCGACTGCGGCCGGACGCGGCGCGCCCCGGGCGGGCCGGTTCCGCTAGACCGTGGTGGCCGCGGACCACCGCGGCCCGGCACCGGGAGGCGCAATGACGCAGAGACTGGAAGGGACGGTCGCCCTCGTGACGGGCGCGAGCAGCGGGATCGGCGAGGCGACGGCGGCCGCCCTGGCGCAGGAGGGAGCCCTCGTGGCGGTCGTGGCGAGGCGCAAGGACCGCCTCGAGGCCTTGGCCGAACGCATCGGCACCGACCGCGCGCTGGTGATCGAGGCCGACGTCACCGACCCGGAGCAGGCGTCCGGCGCCATGGACCGCGCCGCGTCCGAGCTAGGGCGCCTCGACGTGCTGGTCAACAACGCAGGCGTCATGCTGCTCGGGCCGATCGTCGACGCGCCCGTCGACGAGTGGCAGCGCATGGTGCAGCTGAACGTCCTCGGATTGCTCTACTGCACCCATGCCGCGCTGCCCCATCTGCTCAAGTCCGCCGAGTCCGATCCGCGCTCGGTCGCCGACGTCGTCAACGTGAGCTCCGTGGCCGGCCGGGTGGCCCGGTTGAACAGCGGCGTCTACAACGCTACGAAGCACGGGGTCGGCGCCTTCAGCGAGTCCCTGCGCCAGGAGGTCACGGCGCGCCACGTACGGGTCACGCTCATTGAGCCCGGCGCGACGGCGACCGAGTTGGCCTTCCACAACCGACCGGAGATCCTCGAAGGCATGGCCCAGACCTTCGGCGGGATCGAGATCATGCAGGCGGAGGACATCGCCGAGGCGATCCGCTATGCGGTGACCCAACCCCGCCGAGTCGCGGTGAACGAGATCCTCATCCGGCCGACCGAGCAGGAGCGCTGAGATCGACCGCATTGTCGTCGTCGGCTGTTCGGGCTCGGGAAAGACGACACTGGCCGGCGCGCTGGCGCGCCAGCTCCGGGTGCCCCACGTGGAGCTGGACTCCATCTTCCACCAGCCTGGGTGGACGCCACTGGGGGACGAGGAATTCCGCCGGCGGGTGACGGCGCTGACCGAGCCTGACCGTTGGGTCGTCGACGGGAACTACTCCGTCGTGACCGACATCGTGTGGGGCCGGGCCGACACGGTCGTGTGGTTCGACCTGCCGTTCGCCACCGTGATGGCGCGGACGATCCGCCGGACGGTGCGCCGGACGATGACGCGGGAAGAGCTGTGGAACGGGAACAAGGAGCCGTTCTCCAACCTGTGGCGATTGAACCCGGAGAAGTCCATCATCGCCTGGTCGGCCACGCGCCACCGCGTCTACCGTCGTCGCTACCTCGAGGCCGAGCTGGACCCGCGCTGGTCCGGACTGCGCTTCGTGCGACTGTGCAGCCAGAGGGAGGCCGACGCGTTCCTGGCCGGCCTGGCACCGGCGGGAGAGGAGTGACCCATGGATCTCGAGCTGACGGGCAAGGCCTTCCTGATCACGGGCGGCACCGACGGCCTCGGCCTCGCCCTCGCCTCCCAGCTCGCGGCCGAGGGGGCGTCGGTGGCGATCTGCGGACGTGACGAGGAGCGGCTCCGCACCGCCGAGGCAACCGTGACGGCGGCGGCCGGGTCGGAGCAGGCGGTCCTCGCACTGCGAGCCGACGTGTCGCGCTCGGACGACCTCGCCGCCTTCGCCGAGGGTGCGCTCTCCCGGTGGGGACGGATCGACGGCGTGGTGCACAACGCAGGACGAGCGTCCGCCGGCCAGCTCGAGTCGATCGAGGACGGCACCTGGGAGGCAGACCTCCAATTGAAATTGATGGCGGCGGTCCGCCTGACCCGGCTCACGCTGCCGCAGTTGCGGGACAGCCGGGGTGCGGTGCTGTTCACGTTGGCGTTGGCGGCCAAGGCGCCGGCGGGCGGGAGCGAGCCGAGCTCGGTGACCCGTGCAGCCGGGATGGCGCTCATGAAAGCCCTCTCCAAGGAACTGGCGCCGGACGGCGTCCGGGTTAACGCGATCCTCATCGGGCTGATCGAAAGTGGGCAGTGGGTTCGGGCGGCCGCAGGCGCCCAGAAGGATCTCGAACGCTTCTACGCCGACTTCGCCCGTGACGCCGGCATTCCCCTCGGACGCTTCGGCCGGGCGGACGAGTTCGCCGACCTGGCCAGTTATCTCCTCTCGGCGCGGTCGTCCTACGTCACCGGAACGGCGATCAACCTTGACGGGGGCATGTCGCCGGTGGTCTGACCGTCCCGGACGTGCCGCGGCTACTCGTCGTAGCCGACGGTCTCCAGCGCGTCGCCCTCGCCTCGTTGCTCCAGCGCGACGGCGTACCCGTCGATCATGTCGAGGCGGGTGAGCGCGTCGACATGGGGGCGCCCGTCGCCGCCCCACTTGGCCTTGGCCGCTCGACGGGCGGCCCGCACGTCCTCGGCGACGACGAAGACCACTTCGTGGTCCTCGCCCATGCGCCCGGGACCCAGGTCACCTCCGAGAAAGGCGGCGAAGAGATGCACGCGGGCAGCGTAGCGAGTACGAAGGGGCCCATGAGCTCCGCGCTGCAAGGTGCCACCATCGTCGTCACGGGCGTGACCGGTCAGGTCGCCCGCCCGCTCGCCACCACGCTCGCCCGCGACAACCGTGTCGTGGGTGCCGCGCGCTTCTCGGACACTGCGGTCCGCGAGGAGCTGGAGGCAGCCGGCGTGGAGTGTGTGACGGTGGACCTTGCGAAGTCGGACGTGGGCAGCCTTCCGCCCGACGCGGACTACGTGCTCAATTTCGCCGTGGCGAAGACGAACGACTGGGAGAGGGACCTGGCCGCCAACAGCGGCGGCCTCGCCTCGCTGATGGAGCACCACCACGCGGCCAAAGCCTTCCTGCATTGCTCGTCGACGGCCGTCTACAAGCCGGACGGTCACCGCATCTTCGCCGAGGACGGGCCGCTCGGAGACAACCACGGGGTGTGGCCGTTCCTGCGCACCTACTCCATTTGCAAGATCGCGGCGGAAGGGACGGCACGCTGGGGGGCGGCCCGACACGCGCTCCCCACCACCATCGCCCGGCTGTCCGTGCCCTACGGGGACAACGGCGGCTGGCCCGCCATCCACCTGCACATGATGCGGGCGGGCCACGCCATCCCCGTCCACGTCGACGCGCCGAGCATCTACAACCCTTTACACGCCGACGACATCGCCGCCATGGTGCCGCGCCTGCTCGCCGCGGCCTCGGTGCCGGCGGTGACGGTGAACTGGGGCGGGAGCGAGGCGGTCAGCATCGAGGAGTGGTGCACCTATCTGGGCGAGCTCACGAGGACCGAGGCGCGTTTCGATCCGACCGAGCAGACGATCGACAGCGTCCAGATCGACACGACCCGGATGCACGAGCTGGCCGGACGCACGACCGTCCCCTGGCGCGACGGCATGCGCCGCATGGTGGAGGCGCTCCACCCCGACCTGGTGACGTGAGCACGGTCCGCTTCGAACTCTCGGATCCCGAGACGCAGCCGGCCTCAGACCTGCTCACCGCCATGCGGGTCGAGCTCAACGACGTCTACGAGACCTTCAGCCGCCTCGACAGCCCGCCGCTCTCGACGTCCGAATTGCGGGCGCCGGGCGGCGCGTACGTCGTCGGCTACGAGGGGACCGAGGCGGTCGCGGGTGGCGGCGTGCGCCGGCTGGCGGACGGGGTCGCAGAGATCAAGCGGATGTACGTGCGCCCCGACGCGCGCTCGCGCGGCGTCGCCCGGGCTCTGCTGGCTGCGCTGGAAGCTTCGGCGCGCGCGCTCGGTTACGAGACGGTCCGTCTCGACACCGGTCCCAAACAGGTGCATGCGCTCGCCTTGTACCGCTCGGCCGGGTACGTGGACGTGGCGCCCTACAACGACAATCCCTTCGCGTGTTTCTGGGGTGAGAAGCGGCTGGACCCGACTCACCTGTCGTAACGGACGTGGCGCGCGGAGAACAGGTGTCGGCCGCCAGCACGCGGTCGTCACTGGGCCGGGACCGAGGACATGGTCTCCGTGGCTTCAGCCGAGGGCACGGGCACGTCGTGGGTCGCGACGCCTCGGGCCAGGGAGCGGCTACGAGCGGGACGGTACTGTGAGGGCGTGGGGACCCAAGTGACGATCGTCGGCGGCGGCAGCTACCAGTGGGCGCCCGAGCTGATGGCCGACCTGTTCGGCACGCCTGCGCTGGCCGGGATGCACCTTGTCCTCGAGGACATCGACCCGGCACCGCTGCCCAAGATGGAGGCCCTGGCGCACAAAGTCAACGAGGCGTTGGGTGCCGGCGCCACCGTCGCGACGACGACGGACCTCGGAGCGGCCCTCGACGGCGCCGACTTCGTCATCGTGTGCATCTCCACCGGCGGCTTTCGCTCCATGGCGGTCGACCTCGACGTGCCGGCGGTGCACGGGATCACCCAGACGGTGGGCGACACCGTGGGTCCCGGCGGCATCAACCGCGCCCTGCGCAACGTCCCCGTCCTCGTGGGTATCGGCAAGGCCATGGAACAGCACTGTCCCGACGCCTGGCTCTTCAACATCACCAACCCGATGACGTGCCTGACGCGGGCGGTTTGCCGCGAGACGCGGATCAAGACGGTCGGCCTCTGCCACGAGGTGGGCAACTTCTGCATGGACCTGGCCATCGCGATGGGGCGCCCCTTCGAGGCCGTCTCGTGTGCCGTTACGGGCGTCAACCACTTTCCGGTGCTCACGTCGCTCGAGGTCGATGGTGCCGAAGGGTTCGACGTGCTGCGCAAGCTCGTCGACGAGGTCGGGGGCCTGGAGTCCCTGACGCCGTACCCCGACCGACCGGAGGCCGAGCCGTTCTCGAAACTCGACTTCGCGCGGCGCCACGTCTTCAAGCTCACGCTGCTCGACCGCTGGGGCACCTTTCCGGCGGCCGGGGACCGGCACATCGCCGAGTTCGTCTCCTTCGCGTTGACCTCGGAGTCCGACTGGGGGGCTGCCTACAACATCGGCCTGAGCCCGATCTCCAAACGGGAAGAGCACCAGGCGCAATACGTGGCGGACGTCGACAGCTGGCTCGCCGGCACCAAAGACCTGCAGACCTGGCAATCGGGCGAGCTGCCGTCGCCGATGATCCAGGCGATGCTCACCGGCGAGCCGTACGAGGCGCCGGTCAACATCCCCAACAGCGGGCAGGGCGTCGGTTTGCCGCCCGACGTGGTCCTCGAGTCCATCTGCGTCATCGACGGCGACGGAATCCGCGGCCGCGATCGCGCGGCGCTGCCCCGACCCTACGACGAGATCGTGCGGCGCCATGTCGCCACGCAAGAGCTCACGGTCGAGGCCGCACTACGCGGCGACCGCATGTTGGCGGGCGAGGCCTTCGCCCTCGATCCGCTGGCTGGACGCGGCGACCTTCGCGTCACCGAGGCCATGGTCGACGAGCTGCTCGCCGGCACCGCCGAGTGGTTGCCCCAATTCGCGTAACCCACCGCAACGTCTGGAGGACTGACGCATGCGCATCGGATTCGTCGGGCTCGGCGCCATGGGGCTTCCGATGGCCGGCCACCTCGTCGCGGCCGGCCACGACGTCACGGTGGCCTCGCGGAGCCGCGGCCCGATCGAGTCGGCGGTGTCCAAGGGCGCCCGCGACGGCGGCTCGCCCCGGGGCGTTGCCGAAGCCTCCGAGGTCGTGATCCTGTGCGTCCCGAATTCGCCCGAGGTGGCCGAGGTCGTCGAGGGCATGTTGCCGGTCCTGGGTGCCGCGCACACGGTGGTCGACTGCTCCACCATCGACCCCGACGTCGAGCGGGCCCAACACGAACGGGTCGGTGCGACCGGCGCCCGGTACCTCGACGCGCCCCTGTCGGGTGGCACCGCCGGCGCCCAGAAGGGGACACTGACCCTGATGGTCGGCGGCGATGCGGCGGTGCTCGAAGCGACGACGCCCGCGCTCGGCCCGTTCGCCGGCCTCATCGTGCACGTGGGCGGTCCCGGCATGGGACAAGTCGTGAAGCTCTGCAACAACCTCATCTATGCCGCGCAGATGACGGCGACGGCCGAGGCCACGGCGATGGCGGTGACCTCCGGCGTCGACATGGCCAAGCTGCTCGAGGTGCTCACGCACGCCACCGGCGACTGCGTCGCCGTGCGTACCCGCCTGCCGGTGCCCGGCGTGATCCCCGACAGCCCGGCGTCCAACGAGTGGAAGCCGGGGTTCATGACCGATCTCATGGCCAAGGACCTCGACCTGGCCATGGCCTACGCCGCCAAGTGCGGCGTGCCGGTGTCCACCACGGCCGCGGCGCGCCAGCTGCTCACGGCGGCCAGCAGCGCGGGGTACGGACGTGAGGATTTCTCCGCCGTGGCCAAAGTGGTGCTGGCCTTGTCCGGTGGGGACGCACCGCCTCCATGACCCAACCTGCGGCCCTGCCCACACCCACGCTGATCCTGGCGGCCGATCACCGCGCCCGCGCCGTGCTCACCACCGAGAACTGGGCCGAGTTCGTCGGCGCACTCGCCGCGGCGATGCCCTCGTGCGACGGAATCCTGGCCACGGCGCAGCCGCTGGCCGGGTTGGCCGAATCGGGCCATGTCACCGCGAGCCACCGCACGTACCTCTCCATCAACCGCACTGGGCTGGCCGGGTCTGCCTTCGAGCTCGACGACCGGCTGGTGGCCTCCGTGGGCCGGGCTGCCCGCGACGGATGGACGGGGGTCAAGCACATGACCCGGATCGACCTGGCGGATCCGGTGTCCTCGTCTGCCCTCGAGCTGCTGGGTCAGGTGCTCGAGCAGGCGCGCGACGCGAATCTCGAGGCGCTGGTCGAGCCGTTGCTCTGGAGCGACGGCCGGGTGCGCCGCGACGTCGACTCCATCGTGCTGGCGGCGGTGATCGCCCACGACATCGGTGCGCCGGTGATCAAGGTGCCGGTTCCCGCGGTTGAGCCCGGCGAGACGCGTCGGCGCGCGGTGTCCCGGGTCGTGGCCAGCGTCGGCGTGCCCGTGCTGTTCCTCGGGGGCCCGAGGACCGATGCCGGGCGGGACGACGTGCTCGAGGAGGTGCGCGACGTGATGGACGGGGGCGGCGCCGGCATGGCCATGGGCCGGACGATCTACCAGGACCCCGACCCCGCCGAGATGGCCGGGCTCGTGCGCGCGGCGGTGCACGAGCGGTGATCCTCACCATCGATTTCGGCACATCGGTCACCAAGGTCGGCCTCTGGGGCGACGACGGCCTCGTGACCATGGCGCGATCGGAGCTCACCACGACGCACCCGAAGGTCGGCTGGGCCGAACAGGACCCCCTGCGCTGGTGGACGACCCTCGTCATCGCGTGCGCCGAGGCGCGAGCCCAAGCACCGGGCGTATTCGGCGAGGTCGACGTCGTCGCCTTCTCGGGTGCCCGTCAGACCTTCGTCCCGGTGACCGCCCAGGGCGAGCCGATCGGCAAGGCCATCTTGTGGTCCGACCACCGGGCCGCCGCCGAGGCGCGGGCCCTTGCCGACCGAATGGGTGGCGACGACATCAACCGAGCACGTACGGGCATCCCACTCGACGCCGGAGCGGTGGCGGCGAAGCTCGCTTGGCTGGCCGAGAACGAGCCGGGCCGCCTGGAGGCGTGCGACCTCATCCTCTCGCCGCGCGATCTCGTCGCCTTCCGCATCACCGACCAGGTGGTCACCGACGCCACCTTCGCCTCTCGCAGCGGCCTCTACGACTTCGACGGCAACGCGGTCCGCGAGCTCGCCGGTCCCGCCCTGGGCAAGCTGCCGAGCGTGGTCGCCTCCGACACCGTCATCGGACAGCTCAAGGCGGTCCCGGGCGCCGAGCTCGGCCTGCGTCCCGGGCTGCCCGTCGTCATCGGTGCGGGCGACCGCCAGTGCGAGGTCCTCGGTTCTGGCGCCTCGGAAGACCATCCGATGGTGAGTTGGGGCACCACCGCCAACGTGTCGGTGCCCGTCCAGGAGCGCCCGGTCCCCTCGCCCGCCGGCGCGGTCGTGACGCGCGGGGCCGACGGCAGCTGGCTCCTCGAGGGAGGTCTGTCGTCGGCCGGCTCATTCATGGCGTGGCTCGGCAAGCTGCTGAACCGCTCGCCCGACGAGCTGGCCAAGCTGGCAGGGGAGAGCCCGCCCGGTTCGCGAGGAGTGATGGCCGTGCCCTGGCTCGACGGCGCGCGGGCCCCGTGGTGGCGAGACGACGCGCGGGCAGGCTTCATGGGCCTAGGCGCGGCACACGGCCCGAGCGACCTGGCGCGGGCCGTGATGGAGTCGGTGGCCTGGGACGTCCTGCGCATGATGGAGGTGGTCACAGTCGGGCGCCTGGGCGGCGCGCCGGCGGAAGGGGTGACGCTCGGCGGGGCGGGTTCGGGCCTCCCCGTCTGGGTGGAGGTGCTGACGTCGGTCCTCGGTGTCCCGGCCATCCGTCACCGGTCCGGTGAAGCGGCGTCCGCCGGGGCGGCGCTGGTCGCCGGGCGTGCCCTCGGCATGGGCCTGCGGCTGGACCAACTCGATCCGGTCGCGGCAGTGATCGAGCCGGACCCCGATGCGGTCGAGGTCTACCGGCGTCAGCGCCCCCAGGTCGACCATGTGGCCAACGCCGTGCTCGCGGCCACCGAGTCGTTGCCCGACCCCGACCGAAACCCCATCTTCTGAGCGCCGTGCACGTCGAGCTCGCCTACGGCCGCCGGGGGACGTCGGTCGAGGTGCCCGACGGTGCCGAGGTCATCCTGCCCGTCGATGCCCCGGCGCTGCAGGACGAGCCGGGCGCTGTCGCCCGCGGGCTGGCGGAGCCGTTGGGCGGGCCGCCGCTGGCCGAGCTCGTCGCGGGCGGGGCACGGGTCGCCGTCGTGTTTCCTGACCTGACCCGACCAATGCCCAATCGCACGGTGTTGCCGCCGCTCCTCGCCGCGCTGGAGGGAGCCGGGGTGACGGACGACCGCATCACGCTCCTGTGCGCGACGGGGACGCACCGCCGAGCGACGCCGAGCGAAATGACCGAGCTGGTGGGGCCCGCCATCGCGTCGCGCTTCGCGATCGTCGACCACGACGCCACGAGCGATCAGCACGTGCGCGTCGGCGACGTCGACGGCGTGCCCGTGCTGCTCCAACGCGAATACGTCGAGGCGGACGTCCGCATCGTGACAGGCTTCGTCGAACCGCACTTCTTCGCCGGTTTCAGTGGCGGCCCGAAGGCCGTGTGCCCGGGCCTCGCCGCCACCGAGACGATTCTCGAGGCACACCACCCACGACGCATCGCTGACCCCCGCGCGACCTTCGTCACTCGTGTCGGCAATCCGGTGCACGACTTCGTCCGTGCGGCCACCGCCCTGGCGCCGCCCCAGCTGTCCGTCGACGTGACCATCAACCGGACGCGCGGGGTCACTGCGGTGTTCGCGGGACCATTGGCCGTCGCGCACGACGCCGCCTGCGCCCACGTGGCCGCAACGGCGGTCCGGGAGGTGTCCGCGCCCTACGACCTGGTGGTCTCGACCAACGGCGGGTACCCGCTCGATCGCAACCTCTATCAGGCGGTCAAGGGGATGGCCGCAGCGGACCGCATCGTGCGAGGCGGCGGTGTCGTCGTGATGGCGGCCGCCTGCGTCGACGGCGTACCCGACGGTGGCGCGTTCGCCCACCTGCTCGCCTCCGCGCGCACTCCCGCCGACCTCGCCGGCGCGGCAGGTCGCAACGAGCTCGACCGCTGGCAGGCGCAGGTGCTCGGCCGCGTGCTCGAGCGAACGGAGGTGCAGCTCTACAGCGAGGGCTTGAGCGACGACGCCGTTCGCGCGGCCCAGCTGGTCCCGGTGCACGACCTGACCGACGCGGTGCGGGCGGCGCTGACTCGGTTCGGTGCCGCGCCGCGCGTCGCAGTGCTGCCCGAGGGGCCGCTCACCGTGGCGACCGTCGCGGCCGCCTCCGTTCCCTGACGCAGGTGTCAGGTTAGAGTCCGCACGTGGCCGAACCGCTGTTCGACTTCGCGGTCCCCGACGACCTGCTGCGTGAGGCCGTGACGCAGGTCAAGGACCCCGATGTCGTCGCGGACGTGGCGGTCATGCCCGGCACCGGCGAAGGGAAGCCGCCCCCGCTCATGGGCATCCTGCGCACGTCGGGGTTCGCACCTCTGGTCCTGATGACGGC
>Ga0306922_10004328_pt1 | contig 13445 bp, 14 predicted proteins | sample sta12Cox44000082_FD_203758 | JGI IMG/M metagenome (GOLD analysis project Ga0306922, IMG submission 203758) | Lab enrichment of tropical soil microbial communities from Luquillo Experimental Forest, Puerto Rico - statoxic.12C.oxic.44.000.082 (v2)... | ecosystem: Environmental > Terrestrial >... | reverse complement strand
GGGGCAGCCGCGCCGCGAGAACGCCTCATCGAGCGTGCCCTGGAACCAGACGATCTCGCTGACCTTGTGATGAGCGCCGCCGCCGCTGTGTGCGGGCGCGACGTCGGGCTTGCCGGCGGGAGGCAAGCCGCCCGGGATGTCAGGACAGCCACTCAGCAGCAGCGCCGCGGTTCCCGCTCCGCAGGTGATCACAAGCGATCTCATCGGCCCACCCCTTGCCATCACTGGACGTGACGTTAGCATGGCCCACGCGCCGGCGGCGGCGGAGCGGTATCCGCTGCGCACCCGGCCCCAGGAAGGAGACCCGGCATGAAGCTCTATTATTTCTCCGGCGCCTGCTCGCTGGCCTCGAACATCTCGCTGCGGGAGGCGGGTCTGGCGTTCGAGCTCGTAAAGGTCGACCGCCGCACGAAGAAAACGGCCGACGGTCTCGACTTCAACGAGGTCAACCCCAAGGGATATGTGCCGGCCTTGAGGCTCGATAACGGCGAGGTCCTGACCGAGAACGTCGCGGTGCTGCAATACATCGCCGACCGCAACCCCGCGGCTCAGCTGGCCCCCGCCGCCGGCACGCTCGAGCGTTATCGACTAATGGAGTGGCTCGGGTTCATCAACTCCGAAGTCCACAAGAACTTTTCGCCGTTGTTCCGCGACGATGCGCACGAGGAAGTGAAGCAGTATGCGCGCCGGGCCCTCGGAGTGCGACTCGACTATCTGGATCGCAGCATCGGCAACCGCACGTTTCTCACCGGCGAGCCGTTCACCGTCGCGGATGCCTACCTGTTCACGGTGCTCGGCTGGGGGCGTTACGTGAACGTCGACCTCGGGCAGTGGCCGCAGCTGCAGCGCTACGTCGAGCGTGTCGGCGCCCGCCCGCACGTCATCGAGGCGCTGAAGTCCGAACGATTGCTCAAGTAGGCCGTGGCGCGGTCGTGAACTGGACACTGTGAGTGGCACCCGGCCATTTGCTGTTACCATCGGCAACACGTGCAGTGTTTGGGTGAGAGGACGCAATGGCTACCAAGCTCAATAAGCTACTGAAGCGCGAGATCGACGTGGACGGCAAGCCCTACATGGTCACGCTCTCGCCCGAAGGCGTGAAGCTCACCGAGAAGGGCAAGCGGCTCGGGCGCGAGCATAGCTGGAAGGAATTGCTCGGCGGCGGCGGCGGCGCGACCGCCCCATCCGCGTCGGGCGCACCGCTCGGCTCGGCGGGTTGAGGGGCCCGCCAGGGGGATTGGGCCGTGGCCGGAGAGAGCCTGCGGGAACTGCTCGCCCAAGTGCATGAGCGGCTGGGTGCGAGCGGCGCCACGCTGGACGCCGAGGCCCGGCAGCTGCTCGGGACCGTCATGCGAGACATCGAGCGTGCGCTCGACAGGTCCGACCGGGTTGCAGAGGAGTCGGCCGCCGCCGCCGCGGCACATACCCCGCGCCTGGAGTCGCTGGCGGTAAGGTTCGAGGCGGGGCATCCGGCCATCGCCGAAGCGGTGCGCGGGCTGATCGACGCCCTCGTCAAGGCCGGGATCTAAGCCACCCCAAGAAATCACGCTTAGCGTTACCGGCGAAACATCGGCCGTCGATCAAGACGCGTGATTTCTTGGGGGCCCCGGCCGGCACCCCGCGAATGCGCTCGCCATGAACGGTGAGCGCGCATCGGTCAGCAAGACGCGCAATTTCGCGGGGACCCCGCTCCAGAGCCGAAGTAAAAAGGCCCGGCGTTGCTCCAACGCCGGGCCTGCGACTTTCGGCGCGTGGGGGTGATCAGTCGTCCATCAGGAAACTGCGCAACTGCTCGCTGCGGCTCGGATGTCGCAGCTTGCGCAGCGCCTTGGCCTCGATCTGACGGATGCGCTCGCGCGTGACGTCGAACTGTTTGCCGACCTCCTCGAGCGTATGGTCGGTGTTCATATCGATGCCGAAGCGCATGCGCAGCACCTTGGCCTCGCGCGGCGTGAGCTGCGCCAGCACCGCGTGCGTGGTCTCGCGCAGCGACTCCATGGTCGCCTGGTCGATGGGTGAGGCCACCGAGGTGTCCTCGATGAAGTCGCCCAGGTGCGAGTCCTCGTCGTCGCCAATGGGCGTCTCCATGGAGATCGGCTCCTTGGCGATCTTCAGCACCTTGCGCACCTTGTCCTCAGGCATCTCCATGCGCACCGCGAGCTCCTCGGGTGTCGGCTCGCGGCCCATCTCCTGCAGCATCTGGCGTGAGATGCGGTTGAGCTTGTTGATCGTCTCGATCATGTGCACCGGGATGCGGATGGTGCGCGCCTGGTCGGCGATCGAGCGCGTGATCGCCTGGCGGATCCACCACGTCGCATAGGTGCTGAACTTGTAGCCGCGGCGGTATTCGAACTTGTCGACCGCCTTCATCAGGCCGATGTTGCCTTCCTGGATGAGGTCGAGGAACTGCAGGCCGCGGTTGGTGTACTTCTTGGCGATGGAGATCACCAGACGCAGATTCGCCTCGACCATCTCCTTCTTGGCGCGCCGCGCCTTGGCCTCGCCGATCGACACCTCGCGGTTCACTTCCTTGATGTCGTTGATGCTGAGGTGATACAGCCCTTCGAGCTGCTCGAGCTTCTTCTGCCGCCGCTCGATCTCGTCCTTGAATTTCGCCAGCAGCAGCGAGTACTTCTTGCCGCCCTTGACGTGCTTGCCGAGCCAGCGCGGGTTGGTTTCGTTCTTGGGGAAGGAGGCGATGAAGTCCTTGCGCGGCATGCCGGCATCGCGCACCGCGATCACCATGATCTCCTTCTCGAGCTGGCGGACTTCCGCCACGTGCGTGCGCAGGTTGAGGATCAGGGCGTCGAACATGCGCGGCGACAGCCGCAGCTCCATGAACTCGTCGGCGAGCTTCTTGCGCTGGCGCAGCGTCTTCGGATCACGCGCGCCGAGCTTGGCGATCGCGCCGAGCGCCTGGGCATGGAGCTTCGCGAGCGAGGCGAAGCGTGCCGCCGCCTCCACTGGATCGGGGCCGGTGTCGACCGCCTCCTCTTCCTCGCTCTCGCCGCCCTCGCCGTTCTCTTCGCCCTCTTCGTCCTCGTCGACCTTTTCCTCGGCGGCAACTACCTCCACCTTGGTCGGGTTCTGCGGCTGTGCGATCACATCCGGGGCGTTGGGATCGATGAAACCGACGATCACATCGACCAGGCGCCCCTGGCCGGCCTTCACCGGTTCGTAGGCCTTCAGCAGGAAGTCGTAAGTCGGCGGATACATGGCGAGCGCGCTGCGAACCGCATCGAGTCCCTCCTCGATGCGCTTGGCGATGCGGATCTCGCCCTCGCGGGTGAGCAGCTCTACGGTGCCCATCTCGCGCATGTACATGCGCACCGGATCGGTGGTGCGGCCGAGCTCGGCATCGAGCGCCGCGAGCGCTGCGGCCGCCTCTTCGATCGCCTCCTCGTCCGCGGGCGCGGAGGGCTCGGTAGCGAGCAGCGACTCGGTATCCGGTGCCTTCTCGTACACCGGAATGCCCATGTCGTTGATGGTGTTGACGATGTCTTCGATCTGTTCCGGATCGACGATCTCGGAGGGCAGGTGATCGTTCACCTGCGCGTAGGTGAGATAGCCCTGTTCCTTCCCGCGTGCGATCAGCAGCTTCAGCTGCGACTGGCGGTCCTCGGGCATCACGGGCACGCGCCGCTCGAGGCCGAGCAGACGCTTGTCCGCATTGAGCTTGCCACCGGCGAGCTTCGCGTCCACCGCGCGCGCGTTGTCGTTCACCTTGGGCGCAGCGACCCCGACGCGCGCGCTGACGCCCGCCGCGCCCTTGCGCACGATGACTGCAGCATGCTTGCCGCGATCCTTGTCACGCAGACCCGCCACTGCCGCGACCGCCTTCTCGGCGGCAGCTACCTTCAGCGGTTTGCTGTTCGGCGCGGCGGGTCGCTTCTTGTGTGCGTTCTGAGGCTTGTGCTTACGTGTCATGTGTCGAGGCGGGGGGTTGACGGCCTGGTTTCCCCTATGTGCTGCCCGGAAGGGGTCGCCTCAAGGGGGCCAAAGGCAAAGCCCGCAATTTTATTTGACGTTTGTCGAATCACCAAATTCATTTAGCCACCGCCCTCACATTTTTTTAAGCCAACGCCATCACATTTAGGCCCCCTCATCAGGTACCGCGGGCGTCGCGATGGCCCAGTCTCTCGATAAGTCTTTGAAATTCATTGATTTCATCAGCTGCCAAGGCACCGGCCCGACTCTTGGCCTCGAGCGCTTCGAGGCGCCGTCCGGCGGCCTGATCGGCGAGTTTCAGCAGGGCTGCCCGCAGCTCCCCTGCGGCGGCCGCCGCTCCGGTAACGACCTCATCGCGCTCGAGGAGTTTCTGCAGGGTCTCCCCGTCCTTGTGGCCCATCCAGCGCTGAATCACCTGCGCGGGTATCTGCGCGGGCTGCTCGCGCAGGTTGTCGAGCAGCTCGCGCAGCAGTGCTGCGCCGGGCTCCTCACTCGCGTCGAGTCCGGTGCGCTCGACCGCGCTCACCTCGAGCGCAATCGTCGGGTAATGCAGCAGCCGCACGATCGCCTGGCGTACGAGACTGCCGCGGCCCGCTGCCCGTGCCGGGCGTGCCGTCGTCGCGCGGCGAGCGGGCGCTGACGCCGCCGGCGCGAGGGCCGCGCCGGTCGGCCCCTGCGTCCACAGCGCCTCGAGCCGTGCGGGCGAGAGCCGCACCACTTCGGCCAAGCGCTCGAGCAACAGCTCCCGGTAGACGCCGGCGGGCACGCGGGCAAAGAGCGGTCGCGCCTGCTCGGCAAAGCGCGCGCGACCGTCGGCCGAGCCGAGCTCGCTCTGCTCGGAGAGCTCACGCACCAGGTATTCGGACAACGGCACGGCAGCGGCCAGTCGCTCCTCGAACGCAGCGGGCCCCTCGGCGGCGATGAGCGTGTCCGGATCGTGGCCCTGCGGCAGGAACAGGAAGCGAATCTCGCGCCCCTCGCGCGCTTCGGGCAACGCCTGCTGCAGCGCGCGCCACGCGGCGGCGCGCCCGGCGCGATCGCCGTCGAAAGCGAACACTACCGTCGGCACCACACGGAAGATGCGCCGGAAATGCTCGGCGGTCGTGGCGGTGCCGAGGGTCGCCACCGCGTAGTCGATGCCCGACTGATGCAGGCTCACCGCGTCCATGTAGCCCTCGACGACGATCAGTCTGTCGAGAGTGCGACGCGCACGGCGCGCCTCGTACAGCGCGTAGAGCTCGTGTCCCTTGTGGAACAACACGGTCTCTGGGGAGTTGAGATACTTCGGCTCGCCGGCATCGATGACGCGCCCGCCGAAGGCGATGACGCGGCCGCGGGCATCGCGAATGGGAAACATCACACGGTCGCGGAAGCGATCGTAGTAGCGCTCGCCCTCGCGGGCGCTGCCGCGCTCGCGCTCCACGATGAGGCCCGCATCCGCGAGGCGCTTGCGCTCGGCATCGCCGGTGCCGAAGCGGCGCAGCAGCTCGTTCCACGAGTTGGGCGCGTAGCCAATGGCGAAGCGCTCGAGGGTCGCAGCCGTCAGGCCGCGCTTGGCAAGGTATTCGCGCGCGCGCGCCTCGCGCGCCAGCTGCTCGGTGTAGAAGCGCGCAACGCGCGCCAGGAGCTCATAGAGCGGCTCGTCCGCGTGCGGCGCGCTGCGCTCGGCGCCGCCCTCGTGCGGGACCTCGACCCCAAGGCGCGTGGCGAGCTCCTCGACCGCCTCGCGGAACCCGAGATGATCGTGGTCCATGAGGAAACCGAGTGCGGTGCCGTGCTTGCCGCAGCCGAAGCAGTGATAGAACTGCTTGTCGGGGCTAACCCAGAAGGAGGGCGTCTTCTCGGCGTGGAACGGACAGCAGGCTTTGAACTCGCGGCCGGATTTCTTCAGGGGCACCCGCGCGCCGATCAGCTCCACGATATCGGTGCGGGCGATGAGCTCGTCGATGAAGTGCTGGGGTATGCGTCCCAAGAGCCGCTTCCGGCGACACAGGTCAGCCGAGTTTCTGCTTGATCCGCGCGCTGAGCGCGCCCATGTCGGCGCGGCCCTGCGCCTTTCCCTTCACGAAGCCCATCACCTTGCCCATGTCCTTGATGGAGGCGGCACCGGTCGCGGCGATCGCCTCGGTGATCAGGGCATCGATCTCGGCCGCGGTGAGCTGCGCCGGGAGGTAGGCCTGCAGCACCGTCGTTTCGGCGGTCTCCTTCGCAACCAGGTCGGCGCGTCCGCCGGCTTCGAACTGGGAGATGGCCTCGCGCCGCTGTTTGATCATCTTGTCGATGACCGCCAGCACCTGGCCGTCATCGAGCGTGATGCGCTCGTCCACCTCGCGCTGCTTGATGGCGGCCAGCAGCAGCCGGACCGTCGCGAGCCGCTCCTTGTCTCCGGCTCGCATCGCCGTCTTCATGTCCTCGGTGATGCGTTCCTTGAGCGCCATGGCGCCGGGAGTCCGTCTACCGGGAGTTGCGCATGCCGTCGCGGGAGACGCGCTTCATGTGGCGCTTGATGGCGGCGGCCTTCTTGCGCTTACGCTCCTGCGTGGGCTTCTCGTAGAACTCGCGCCGGCGCAGCTCGGTGAGAATGCCGGCCTTCTCGCACGCGCGTTTGAAACGCCGCAAGGCGGCATCGAAGTACTCGTTCTCACGGACACGAACGCTCGGCATCGAAACCTCAAGTTACTGATCTAAAAGGGAATCTGTAGCTCGCAACCGGCGGCACGAGAGAGCCCGCCGCCAGCCGGGGGCGGGCAAGTCTAAAGGAGCTCCGGAGCAAAGGCAAAAACGCGAAGAGTCCCTCGGCGCGGCGCTTTCAGCGACACGCGCACATGGCCGTCCTTTGGCACGAGGGCCCGCCGGAGGGCCACTCCTCGCCCGGCACGCAGATGGCTTCCCTGTCTCCACAATTTACCGAGCATCCGCCGCAGCTGCCGCGCGGCGTGGAGGCCGGCGCACTGCAGGAATTGCCCTGCGAGTGGCGCTCGGAAGCGGCCGGCCCGGAGGCCGCAGTGCCCGGGGGACCGGTCTCGGCGGCCGGCCCGCTGGGGTGATTGCCGCTCGTGGCGCAACCGTGGGAAACGAGCAGCATTGCAGCCAAAGCAGCCGGGAGCAGGAAGCGACACAGCGTCATCGAACGAGTCCTCGTGTCCGTCGCCATCAGGGAGTGATGCCGTAACGCGCCGCGTGCTCCGCCATCTTCGGCTCGAGAGCGTTTGCGGCGGCAACGTCCGTCTGTCCGTCGGCGGTCAGGCCCTTGCGCAGCTTCGCCAGACCGCGGCCGTACAGGGACCAGGCGCTCTTCGGCTGCAGATGCAGCGCGGCGTTGTAATCCGCGATGGCCTTGTCGTAGTCGTTCTTCCGCAGATACACGAGGCCACGGCTGTCGAGGTACGCGGCGGTGTTGGGTCTCATCCTGAGCGATGCGTTGCAGTCGCCGAGCGCCTGCTCGAGTTCCTGCCCGGCGAGTGCCCGGCTGCGGCAGCGCGAGTTGAGCGCCCGCGGCATGAACAGGTTGTCGCGTGGATGCGAGTCGATCCACTTCGAGTACTCGATCAGCGCGGGAACCGGCTGCCCGGCAGATTCGTAGAGGTCGCCGATTCGCAGGCGCACCTCCGCTTGCAGCGGCAGAGCCCGGCTGGCAGCTTCGAGATCCGGGGTAACCTCCGCGGCGGGTGCATGGCGTCCGACGCGCAGGCTGGCACGGTCGAGGAGGGCGTCGACGTTGTCGGGCTTGAGCATGATCGCCTGGTTGAAGTCGGCCAGCGCTGCATCCTCCTGGCCCTTGTGCCAGTAGACGACCCCGCGCTGATAGAAGTTGCTGGACTCGGTCGGCGCGAGCTCGCAGGCGCGGGTGAGGTCGGCGAGCGCGGCGGCATAGTCGTGTCGCGCATCGGACGCGGCGCCGCGGCGCGCGAAGCCGGCGGCATCGGTGGGCTCATCCAGCCGCAGGGCGGCATCCGGAGCGGCTGGCGGCGACGGGACGCCCGAGGCGTCAACGCCAGGTGCAGCGGCTGCGGCTGCTTCCGCGGGCGCGCGAGCCGCCGAGAGGTCGAACACCGGGCCGCCGTTGTAGGTGAAGTAGAGCCGGCTCTGACTGGTGGCGACATAGACGCGATGGGAGAGGAAGAAATCGGCACCGATCAGCATGTCGGCGTTCATCAGAAGGACATCGCCGAAACGCAGCTGCGCATGCTGAATTTCCTCATCGCCGATCTTGAAGCTGGAGAAGCGCGTGATCCAGGTCTGGGTCAGCTTGTGACCCAAGCCCCATGAATCCCCTCCCTCGGTCACTCCAGGGCTCGTCGGCGTGATTCCCGCCCGCTTTGCGGCGCCGAGCGTGAGTAATGACTGCGCGGCGCCCGTGTCGAATATCACTCCGATCTTCACCCCGTTCAGATAGGCGACCGACCGGGTGTGCGGCTGCCCCACCCTGGCGAACTCGATGTCGATCACCGAATAGGGCTTGTTGGCGGCATCCGCCCAATAGGCGAGATTCGTGCGCTTGCAGTCTCCCTTGGGTTTGACGAGCCGGATCACGCCGTTCGCGAGGTCATATTCGACATCCGCGATGCGGAGTACGTTCTGTCCAAGCAGCCCAACCGCACCTCCCCCGAACCCACTGCCGGCGACGACGAACTCGACGTCGTCCCAGGTCGTGCCGAGCAGGGTGAATTTCCTCACCCGCACGACGCGCGCCGACTCGTGGCCGCCGATGCCTTCGACGTAGAGTCCGGGGAATTCCTTGTACGGCAGCTGGAACTGCTGGACCGCCGCGGGCGTCAGCATGCTAAAGAACGCGCCACTGTCGACGGCGAGCGCGGCGTCCTGACCGTTGATCTGCGCATGCACCACCGGTCGAAGCCCGCTCATGGTCACCGGGATGTCGGGAGAACGGACGATCTGGCAGGTCCCGGCATGTGCCGCGCTCGCCGCGAGAATGGCCCAGGCAAGCAACGCGCGGCCCAGGGGCAGGCGCGCAGAGTCGATTGGCACACGCGGCATGTTCAGGGGCCGGCTCTTGAGCTCAGACTATACGTGGCGCCAGGCGCCGTCGAGCCCGCGAGACCCCATGTGGCAACTGCGCTAGAGTTGTTTCATGAGGGTGTTGGCGATCGAATCCTCCTGTGACGAGAGTGCCGCCGCAGTGCTCGATGCACACGGCGGCCTGCTCTCGCACGAGCTCTTCAGCCAGGTCGATTTGCACCGCACGTACGGCGGCGTCGTCCCGGAGCTCGCCTCGCGCGACCACGTGCGGCGGCTGCTGCCGCTGGTGCGCGGCGCGCTGCAGCGCGCCGCCACCGATGCGCGCGATCTGCACGGCGTCGCCTACACCGCAGGTCCCGGCCTCATCGGTGCGCTGCTCACGGGAGCCTCGCTCGCGCGCAGCCTCGCCTACGCCTGGAAGTTGCCGGCGATCGGCGTGCACCACCTCGAGGGACACCTGCTCGCCCCATTGCTCGAGGCCGAGCCGCCACCCTTTCCACATCTGGCGCTGCTGGTTTCCGGCGGGCACACGCTGCTCATCGAGGTCGCTGGCATCGGCGGCTATCGGGTGTTGGGCGCGAGCCGCGATGACGCCGCGGGCGAAGCCTTCGACAAGACCGCCAAGCTCCTCGGGCTCCCTTATCCCGGCGGACCGCAGCTCGCGGAGATCGCCGCGGCCGGCAGGCACGGCGCCTTCACCTTCCCCCGACCCATGCTGGAACGGGCGGGGCTCGAGTTCAGCTTCTCGGGGCTGAAGACCGCGGTGCGCCACGCACTGGAGGGCAGGCAGCTCACGCCGCGGCTGCGCGCGGATGTCGCGCGGGGGGTCCAGGAAGCGATCATCGACACGCTCGTCGCCAAGGCGCTGCGCGCGCTCGAGTACACCGGGCTCACCGCGCTCGTGGTGTCGGGCGGTGTGAGCGCCAATCGGGAGCTGCGCGCGCGCCTCAGTGCCGCTGCGGGCAGGACCGGGGCGCGCGTGTACTATCCGCGCATCGAGTTCTCCACCGACAACGCGGCGATGATTGCGGTCGCAGGTCTCAAACGCCTCGAGGCCGGCCAGCACGACGGCCTCGCCATCCAGGCGCGTGCGCAGTGGCCGCTCGAGTCGCTGCCGGCGCTGCAGCCATGAGCCCCGGCGGCACTGCGGGCGACCGCATCTTCCTGCACGGCCTGACCGTCGAGTGCGTCATCGGTTTCATCGACTGGGAGCGTCGCGTCAAGCAGACCGTGGTGCTCGATATCGAGCTGCCGGTCGACTGTCGACGCGCCTCGCTCACCGATGAGGTCGCGGACACGCTCGACTACAAGAAAGTGGCGAAGCGCGTACAGGCGTTCGTGGCGGCTTCCGAGTTCAAGCTGGTCGAAACGCTGGCGCACCGCGTCGCGCTGCTGATCCTCGAGGAGTTCGCCGTGGAGTGGGTCCGCGTTGCGCTCAACAAGCCGGGCGCCATCCGTGACTCGCGCGACGTCGGCGTCGTGATCGAGCGCAGCCGCGCGGATCTGCCCGCTGCGGTCGCGGCCCGCGTGCCGACCGGCGGCGGCTGACGCCGTGCCCACGGTCTACGTCGGCGCCGGCAGCAACGTGGCGCCCGAGCGCCACATGGCACGCGCGGTCGCGGAGCTCACCCGTGAGTTTCCCGGCATCCGCTTCTCGCCCTGGTACCGCAACCGCGCACTTGGCTTCGAGGGTGAGGATTTCATCAACCTGGTCGCCGGCTTCGATACCGAGCTCCCGGTGCACGCCGTGCTCGCCAAGCTGCATGCCATCGAGTCGAGTTGCGGCCGTCCGCGCGAGGCGCCCCGCTGGGCGCCGCGCTCGATGGATCTCGACGTGCTGCTCTACGGCGATCTCGTGTGTGAGGAACCAGGCCTCAAGTTGCCGCGGCCCGACCTGCTCAAGCGCGCCTACATGCTCGGGCCCCTCGCGGCGCTCGCGCCGCAGGTGGTGCATCCCACCCTGCACCTGACCATCGGCGAGCTATGGCGCCGCTTCGATCGGTCACAGCACGAGCTCGTGCCGGTTCCGGCAACACCGCCGGAGCACCCGTGACCGGCGCCGGCCGCCCGCACCCTCACCAGCCGATGCTGCGGCCTCCGTCCACCGCGAGAACCTGCCCGGTGACATACGGCGCCTCGGTGGCGAAGAACAGGCAGGCCCGCGCCACATCTTCCGCCGAGCCGGCGCGCTTGAGCGCGGTGCGCTGGGTGATCTTTTCCTGCAGCGCGCGATCGACCCCGTCCTCCGGCCACATCACCGGTCCCGGAGCCACCGCATTCACGCGCACGTGCGGGCCGAGCTCGCGCGCCAGCGAGCGGGTCAGCATGATCAGCCCCGCCTTCGCGATGCTGTATATGGGGTAGCGGCGCAGCGGCTTCATGCCATGGATATCCGCCAGGTTCAGGATCAGGCCGTGAGCCTCGTGAAGGCGCGATGCCGCGGCCTGTGCGAGAAACAGCGGCGCCTTCAGATTGGTGCCGATGAGATCGTCCCAGTCCATCTCGGTCACATCGCCGATCGGTGTCGGGTAGAAGGTCGAGGCGTTGTTCACGAGAATGTCCAAGCCGCCAAACTCCGCCGCCGCGGCCTCGATCAGCGCCGGCAGGCGGTCCGTCTCGAGCAGATCGCATTCGACGCGCGCCGCCGATGCGGGGCGCACGGCATTGAGCTCGCCGGCGAGTGCCGCGGCGTCGTCCGCCGAGCTGCGATAGTGGAGCACGAGATTCGCACCGGCGGTGTGCAGCGTACGGGCGATGGTGGCCCCCACGCGGCGCGCAGCGCCGGTGATCAGCACCGTCTTGCCGAGGAGGCTGTGCGGCACCGGCGCGCCGTGCGCGTCAGGTGTCTCGGGTGTATCGGGTGTGTCTTGTGTCATGAGGCTCGATTATGACGGGACCAGCGCAGCACTCAATGCTGCCGCCGCTCACGGCCGAGGAACGCTCGCACAGCGAGCGTCTGGGTGCACATATCCGCACACAGCTCCTGGGCGCCGGCGGCTGGCTGTCCTTCGAGCGTTTCATGGAGCTGGCCCTGTACGCCCCGGGTCTCGGCTATTACAGCGCCGGCAGCGTGAAGCTCGGCGTGGACGGGGACTTCATCACCGCTCCCGAGGCTTCCGACCTCTTCTCGCGTTGTATCGCCCGGCAGTGCGCCGCCGTGCTCGCGCGCACCGGCGGGGAGATTCTCGAGCTCGGTGCCGGTAGCGGCCGGATGGCGGTCGCGGTGCTCAGCGAGCTTGCCGCGCGGCGCATGCTGCCCGAGCGCTACGCGATTCTCGAGGTCAGCGCCGAGCTCGCTGAGCGCCAGCGTGGGCGCGTCGCCTGCCTCCCCCGGCCACTGCGCGAGCGCGTCATATGGCTCGAACGGCTGCCCGAGCGGCCGCTGCAGGGTGTGATGCTGGCCAATGAGGTGGCCGATGCGCTGCCGTGCCGGCGCTTCAGGTGCGAGGTGGACGGCCTGGTGGAGCTCGGGGTCGGACTCGACGATCGGGCCAACGAGGTCGCGGTCGACGCTGCGCAGATCCGGCTCCGCGAGCAGGCCGCCGCCGCCGATGCCGGGCTGCAGCGTGCGGGCGCTGAGATTTTCGACGGCCTGGCCGAGCCGCTCGCGCCCGGATATACCTCCGAGCTATGCCTGCGAGTCACCCCGTGGATCGCGGCACTGAGTGCGTGTCTGTCACGCGGTCTGCTGCTGCTGTGCGACTACGGACTGCCGCGCCGCCACTACTACCATCCGCAGCGCACGAGCGGCACGCTGCGCTGCCACTTCAGGCAACGGGTGCACGATGACCCGTACATCAACCTCGGTGTGCAGGACATCACTGCCTGGGTGGATTTCACACGCGTCGCCGATGCCGCAGTCGAAACGGGACTCGAGGTGAGCGGCTTCGCCACGCAGGCCGCATTTCTACTCGGCCTCGGCATCGAGCAACTGGTGGGCGAGGCGGGCGGGGCCGTCGAGCGCGCACGCCTCGCCGGGGAGGCCCGGCGGCTGATCATGCCCGAGGAGATGGGCGAGGCCGTCAAGATGATCGCGCTCACACGCGAGCTCGACATCGCGCTCGAAGGCTTCGCGCTGCAGGACCTGCGTCACCTGTTGTGATCGCGGCGTCAACGACGCACGCCGCGTGAATTCCCCGACGCCCGACCCCGGCCGGCGGTTAATATGGCGCCCCCGATGCCCTACCCCAGCGAGCCGCAGACCGTGACCGACACTCTCAACACCGTGATCCTCGGTATCGTCGAGGGCATCACCGAGTTTCTGCCTATCTCGAGCACCGGCCATCTGCTCATCGCAGAGCGCTGGCTCGGAGAGCGCTCGGAGCTGTTCAACGTCTCGATCCAGGCGGGGGCAATCCTTGCGATCGTGCTGATCTACTGGCGGCGGCTGCTGAACCTGCTCACGCGCTTCGATGAGGCGCAGAACCGGGACTACCTGTTCAAGCTGGTGGTGGCCTTCTTGATCACCGCAGCCGGCGGCTTCGTCGCCACGCGGCTTGGGTGGAAGCTTCCGGAGA
>Ga0306922_10004327_pt1 | contig 13445 bp, 9 predicted proteins | sample sta12Cox44000082_FD_203758 | JGI IMG/M metagenome (GOLD analysis project Ga0306922, IMG submission 203758) | Lab enrichment of tropical soil microbial communities from Luquillo Experimental Forest, Puerto Rico - statoxic.12C.oxic.44.000.082 (v2)... | ecosystem: Environmental > Terrestrial > Soil... | reverse complement strand
GCGACATAGCGGCCGTCGCAAGCCCGTTTTCGATCCCCTTGTCGATGGACATCAGCGTCTCTCCCGAGAAGACCCGGCGCCTGAACAAGGTCAGCTGCAACGGCTTGGCAAAAAGCCTTATTCCGATACGTTGCCAAGAATCGCGGATCAGCTCTAACACATCCGATTGCTCAGTCGACTCACCAGAATTCTCTACAATGATCTCCATAGGCCGGCCGTCCGGAAGCAGACGTGTGCCGTTGCTGTCGCGTTTCGTAAGACCGATCAGATCGAGGAGGCGATTGGCCTCGTGCACGTCAAAGATTGCCCAGGTTGAGCGATATCGGGACTCGTAGAGGGGACTCTGAGGCAGAACCGTGTTCTGTCCTTCGATCGCCAGCCCGAAGTAGATCGCCTGATTGATCTCGTGACGGTTCACGGCTAGCGATAGGGCGCGGCGAAAGCGCAGATCGTGTACCAGGGCACGCCAAGTCTCATCGTTTACGTTGAGGTTTGGGTAGAGGGCGAGTTGGCTGCCCGGGCCAGTACGCCAGAGCTGCACCCTGTATTTATTGCGCTCGCCGCTTTCTTTCAGGAACGTGTAATTGTCAAAGCGGAGGTAGCGGGCCTGGAGATCGCTTTCGCCTGCACCAGTCTTCGCCGGGATGATCTTGCTGTCGGCAATCGACATGATTACGCGGTCGATATACGGAAGCTGATGTCCGGCTTCGTCAACACGATAATAATAAGGATTTCTTTCGAATATGAACCTGTCAGAAGGTGGTTTCGTCTTCAGAACCCAGGGTTCCAAGGCGGGCAAGTTCGGGTTGTCGTTGCGGTACATCGTATCCATTCTGGCATGTAACGCCGCCCAGTTGCGTTGGTTATTCTTTTTGACGAGCGCTTCGAGAGTGAGCTTGTCCGCGAATTTTTCATGGAATTGTTTCAGATAATGTGACGGGCAATAGATGTAGAGCGGGTCCGCTCCGGCGAGATCAGGCAGAAACAACGGGTTCGGCCGCGTCCAAGCGTATCGAATTGTGGTGTCATCCAGCACCTCGAACCGAGGTACCTCGCCTTGTACCATCATGGATACCGGCAGGCCCGAAGGCGATAATTGGTTGTTCTGGGCAACATCCTCAAACCAATAGCGGAAGTCTTCGGAGGTAAAAGGATGCCCGTCCGACCATTTATGTCCGCTACGCAAATGGAGCGTGAAGATGCGGCCGTCCTGGACATCTACCGATTTCAGGATGTCAGGCACGAGCGTCAGCGCGGGGGTGTAACCGACCAGCCTTGCGTAGCCGTAAACAACCATCATGCGAATGTCCTTGGGCCCCCCCATCAACATCCGCAACTCGCCTCCGGGATTGCCGATTGTTTCGGATCCCGCCATCGCCGGATCGCTTGGCAGCCGTCCGTCAACCCTGGAAAGTTTTCCGCTGACTACCTCTTGCTTAAAAAACGGCGTCTCCTGCGGCTCAGCCTGTGCCGCGTTGAGAACAGCGATCAAGATGGCCCCGATGAGGTCGATCAGTTTCATATCGCTCCTCCCTACAGGTTTCTTGGTCTCTCCAACTTACGAGGAGATGGCGTTGCTGGTCCGAGCCGCCATCGCAGACGGCGACGCCCTTGCCTCCACCCAATGGCCTGGACCGATCTCGATGAAAGGCGGTGTGCTCATCGGTTCACGACGGAACGGCTCAGGCCAAGCGGCCGGGTCCGAGGCTTTGTCCTCCATCAACCGGTGGAGATCGAGTGAGCGCGACGGGTCCGGCGTGGGCACGGCTGCGAGCAGGGCCAAGGTGTAGGGATGAACCGGATTGCGAAACAGCGTCGCGCGATCGGCGATTTCGACGATCCGGCCGGCGCACATCACTGCGATGCGATCGGCAATATAGTCGACGACGGCGAGATTGTGCGAAATGAAAAGGTAGGTAAGCGAGAGCTTCTTTTTCAAATCCATTAGCAGGTTGAGAATCTGCGCTTGGATCGAAACATCGAGCGCTGATGTCGGTTCATCGCAGATCACTAGATCAGGCCGCAACGCAAGGGCGCGCGCTATGCCGATGCGCTGGCGCTGACCCCCGGAAAAGCTGTGAGGATACCGTTTGAGATGGCGGGGATCGAGGCCAACGAGGGTGACCAGTTCATGCACCATCTCACGACGAGAGCGAACATCGCCGATCCCATGGATTACGAGCGGCTCCTCAATGATGTCATAGACCGTCATCCGCGGGTTCAGCGATCCGAAAGGGTCCTGGAAGATGAACTGCACCTGCCGTCGAAACCGCTTCAAGTCCTCGCCGTCTAGACAGAGCACATCGATGAGCTTTCCACGGTCGTTGAAGCGGATCGCTCCTGAATCGGGTGATACGGCCCGCAGCAGCAGTTTGCTCAAGGTCGTCTTGCCGCACCCGCTCTCGCCGACCAGCCCGAGACACTCACCGCGCTCGATCCTCACGCTGATACCGTCGACAGCAACGACCTGCGGACCTGATCTTCCGCTTCCGAACCACCCGCTCTTGCGGATGGTGAAGGTCTTTCGCACGCCGACGCACTCGACCAGGGGCCCATCGGCACCAGCGGGCCATTCCGCTTTCTCAGCCATCAGATGCGGCGCATCTCCGGGCGGGATTTCGCGGATCGGTACGAGGCGCTCACCGGGCTTCATGTCGAAATGGGGAACCGCGCGCAGCAGCGCCCGCAGATAAGGATGCTCCGCTCGACGAAAGATGTCATCGAGGGTGCCGCTCTCCATAACCTCGCCATGGTACATCACCACAATTTCCTCGGCGACATTGGCAACGACACCAAGGTCGTGGGTGATCAACAGCACCGCCATGCTGAGCTCATGCTGGAGCTCTATGATCAGCTTAAGGATTTGCGCCTGAATGGTAACATCGAGAGCGGTCGTCGGTTCGTCCGCAATAAGCAGCGCGGGGCGGCAGACCAACGCCATGGCAATCATAGCGCGCTGTCGTAACCCGCCGGATAGCTCAAATGGATAGCTACGCAAAGCTCGTTTGGGGTCCGGAAATCCGACGAGGCGTAGCATCTCCTCGGTCAATTCGGAGGCTTGCACAGCGCTTACCGGTCGATGGAGTCGCAGCGCCTCGCTGACCTGATTGCCGACGGTGTGAACCGAGGACAATGAGGTCATAGGCTCCTGGAAGATGATCGAGATCCGCCCACCCCGGATCGCTCGCATCTCCGCGCCGTCATCTGGCAGTTTCACAAGATCAACAGTTTCGCCGTTGAGCCGGGGATCAGTAAACAAGATCTCACCACGGGTGATGACACCACTGCGAGGCAAGATGCGAAGGATCGTCTGACTGACCACCGACTTTCCCGAGCCGGATTCGCCCACCAACGCCACGGTTGATCGAGGTCTCACGCGGAACGAGACGCCCGTCACCGCTCGGATAAAGCCGCCCGGGGCGGCGAAGCGAACATGCAGGTCGCGGATGGTGAGGAGATCGGTCAAGCCGGAGCTCCCGCCGCGTCCCGGGCACCGGGCTCCGTGTGTAAACTGACCCCGAGGGCAGCCAAATTAGCTAACGTGGCTGCATTCAGCGTTAACCCCCGGACCTCCGCGGCGCTGGCCGACTTACTTACGAGGTCCGCAAAGCCCTCGATCCGACTGTCAAGGCATACTTTCTTCCAGCCGGAGCGAAGTTCGAGCTGCATCCAGCCGTCGCGCCGATCGCGCCGGGTGGAGTAGTAAACAAGCGTCATACCGTCGAGTTCCCTCCAAGCAATCGAGGTTCGACGCAATCCCGACCCGCGCAGAGCCGACTTGGTAATTTCAAAGCGGGTCCCTTGGCGAACTATCGTGCGCACACCGAAAACTGCAAAGAGTGTTGCGAGGCCGCCCAAAACAGTAGCCGCAACCAAGCCAACAGGCATGATCGCGAGAATTGTTGCGGTCGGGACGAACCCGACAGCGGCGCGAAGATAATCACCAAACATAGCTGAGGTCGGGTAAGCGTAACAGGTCATCGCCCGGGATCAGAGCGCGTCCGAGAATACTTCTGCCGCATCGAGCCAACGCGCCGCAGGATGCTCCTCGGTGATTGTGACGAGCCGGCGAAGGAACGCATCTGTCGCCTCGTCCTGCACTAGGTGGTGGGTCAAAATTCCAGTCGGCTCGTCATTGTCGCCTTCGCCAAGACGACGCGCCTGCAAGTGCCTAACGACACCACCCAGCGCTGCCTCCTGCCCTATAAAACCGCGATCCCCTGCCCACGCGACGAGGTCAATGTGAACGTTGACCTCGATGATGCCGGGTGCCGCCCAAGGAGTGCGGCGCGGCTTTACGCACGAGATCCCGCCGAGGCCGCAGGCGGGGAGGAGTGGCAGAAAACATGAAGCAAAACGATTCCAAGGCGGGACCAGAACCGGGAGCGCGCGGGTCCCGAAGAGCGCAGCCAGGCGCGCTCGCCCCGCGGTCAGGTCGTATTCTACAGTACGGCAGGAACGCACCGATGGGAACTCGTTCTTCTTGCCATCGACGACGTGGTTTGTGTGGCACCACCCGTGCTGCAGGACAGAAAGACGCGTCGCTTGAGGCGACCGAGGAGGATGAGCGATCCACGCGGCAAGTCGCGGATCCGCAAGCGCCGGTATCACCGCGAGCGAGATTGGAACGTCGCCCGCGATAGAAACGAGGCGGTCGAGTCGGCAGCTCGCGGTCACCGCATCGTCATCTCGCCACCAGAGGGTCGCAACTCGGCCCGCCTCTCCCCATTGGTCAAACTCGCTGACCAGACTGGACCATCCCGCTGTCGTCACCAAATGTTGGCGTAGCAAAGACTTCATGCGCTGATAATACCGCCGGCCAACCGCGATACAAAATCCCTGTTCTTGAGTTCGGTAACATTCCCGGGATCACGGATCATGTTCGCGATCAGGTGGGCCGAGCGGCGCGCCCCGCCCGTATCCACCGAGATCGTTCGAGCGTCGCGCCTTATCGCGCGTTCGACGGTTTGAGCGAGCCGCGCCGGGGTAAGTTGCGTCTCCGCAAGCAGCTCGAGAACCCCACAGGCAGCCAAGCGCTCCGCCCTCAATGCTTGCTCGGTTTCTCGCTCTGACGCAAACGGCACAACGACGGCTCTAGCGCCGGCGGCGAGAATATCGAGAATGGTGTTATACCCGGCTTGGCTCACCGATACGCGACAGCGCCGGAGCATCCCGGGGAATTCCTGGCGATATCGTTCGAGGACTACGTCTTCCGGCAAAGCACCCGCAAGCGTCCCAAATGTGTGTTCCGGCAGGTTGGGTCCGGCCAGCAAGTGCCAAGTGAGATTGGCGAGACAACCACGTCGCCGAGCCTCGAGCGCCGTCGACAAGAGGGTGCTGCCGACCGCACCTCCGCCAACGGAGACCAATACCTCATTCGCTCCCAAAGTCTCGTCTGCTCCATCGGCTTGATCTGGGTCGCCAATGTAACCCGTATAGATCAGGCGATCGGCGATCTCCCATGCAGCAGGGAAACTCGCTTCCAGCGGTATGAAGGTCGGATCTCCGTGAACGAGCACAAAGTCGAAATCAGCCCGCACCCGATCTATAATATCGCGATGTCGGCTCGCTTCGTCGGGAATGACTACAATGTCTCGAACCGAGCAAAGCATTCGCGGTCGAGGACATCGTGATCGCGCCGCTTCGATCAGCGGCTCAATCTCGAAGCGGAATGCCCGCCGCCCGAAGGGAAATGCTTCGATTACGACGGCATTGGGCCGCGTCGAGGCGAAGGCTGCAAGCAGCACCTCCCGTCGAGCCTTTTGCAATTTTTCGTCAACCGGCTGGCCGTCCGGACCAACGAGCTCCTTGAAGGTCGCATCGCGGGCTCTGATCGGCGCGAGCTGAACAATGTGCGCAGATCCCGCGCGAATTGGCGCTCCGGGGGGTTCTCCACCCGAGACGAGGGTGACCTCGATGCCTTCGCCCGCGACGGCATCGGCAAGTCGCAAAGTGCGCTGCATGTGGCCGATGCCGAGCAGGTGCTGTACGTAAAATAAAACTGAGCCGCTCACGAGATCTCACGGAAAAAATTCCGGTGGCCGGGGCCGCACAGGGACGCCGCTGACCTGAAAGCGGGTATTGATGCTTGCATCACGGGGCACAATCATGAACGACCGCATCAATCACGGCAGCCAATCGACGGGCCGCGGTCGGGAGGTTATGCTCCAGCATAATGTGCTGCCGCGCCGCTTTTGCAAAGGCTGACCGCCGATCGTGATCAAGGATCACACTACGCACCGCCGCCGCGAAAGCAGAGGCGTCGCCAGGTGCGACAAGGAGACCGGTGACCTCGGATACGATGATTCCTCCGACGCCCCCGACTGCTCCGGCCACTACGGGCAGCCCGCTAGCCTGCGCTTCTAGCAGCGCCATGCCAAAGGCTTCGTTGCAGGCGGGCCAGACAAAGAGATCCGACATGGCAAGTCGTTCCGCGATCGCCGCGTGCTCGAGCGACCCCACCCAGGTCACTCGCTCATTGAGGGGGGCGAGTGCATTCTCGACATCGCGTCGCGCTGGACCGTCGCCGACTACCTCCAGCGACCAAGGCAAATCGAGCAGGCGAGACAGCGAAGCGCCGAGAAGGCGGTATGAGGCAAGCTTGTCGCCGTGGCGCATCATCGCGACCGTTATCACGCGGAATGGCCCGCGCTTTGGTTCCCTTCTTCGACCATAGATCGCCGCGTCGACAAATGGCTTGACGGTTACCCAGCGCCAGGGCTCCTGCAGCAACGGCAGGATGCAGTCTCGATCTTCAGAGTTCAGTCCGATCACCGTATTGGCCCGTCGAATCGCGCTTTCGGTGGCCCGATAGCCAGCTGCCCAAGGACCGCACCGCTGAATCGGAGCCACGGAAGCTTCGGCGACGACATATGGGACGCCGAGCCCGTCTGCGACCGTCGGCCCCAGCCAATCCGGCGCCTTGTGATAAACATGGTACGAGAACCAAAGCTCTGGCACAAATTCAGGACGCGCTTGGTAATGGCGGAGAAGACGGTCGGCGATTTGCTCTCCGAGTACAGCCAATCGGGCTTGTCGGAGCGCATCGCCATGGCCCTCATAGCTACGAAACCGCGAAATGAGAACAGGCTCATGCCCGGCAAGGCGTAGAGCCGCGAGAAACAGCTGCGCGATTTGGCGATCACCCGACGGAACCGGATGATCGGGTGGCTTTAGCGGCGCGTAGAAGGCGATGCGCATGCGCTTGGGATACCCCCGCCGCGGCTATCTCTCCGACCGTTGACGGACGAGAACCTTGGGGAGATGAGAACCGGATATCTGGAGAACCGGATCCCCGCCGACGCGATGGGTGTCGTGTAGCGGCCGGGGGACACCTTGCAAACTTACCGCCCGCTGATTAGGTGGAAGCAGCCCAAACCGCACTGCGAGCGCATCGATACCAGAGTTCATGGCAAAGGCGCCGCGAACGCGGCGTTCTCCAGCGGCGCCGAACGCAGCACGCCTCGCCGGGTCGCGGATCAGCGCGCTCAGCGCTTGAGAAAGTCCAGCCGGGTCATCGGGCGGCACGAGCAACCCCGTCACTCCCTGTTCGATCAACTCGGGTATCCCCGACACATCTGTAGCGACACAGGCGAGCCTCTGACTCTGCGCCTCGATCAGGACGTTGGGCAGGCCATCGCGGTCGCCATCCTCAGCTACCTTCGAAGCGAGTGCAAACAGATCCGCTTGGCGATAACCGGCGAGCACGTCCGGTTGAGCTAAGGCCCCGCGCCATTCGATCTTGTGCGACAGACCGAGGCGCCTAGCCTGGTGCAACAGCGCACTCCTGAGAGCGCCGCCACCGATATGGACGAAGCGCCATTCCAGACCCGGTGGAAGCAGCGCTAACGCCGCAAGCAAATCCTCGTAGCCCTTCTTGGCAACCAGTCTCCCGACCGAGAGCAGGATGACCGGATGCTCAGGATCACTGCCGTCGCTCCCGATTGATCGCGCTGGCGCCGCCGGAAATCTCTCGAGGTCGAGCCCGTGATAGCAGAGCGCGACCTTATCGCAGCGCGGTACCAGGCTCGAGAGGTGGCTTCGCCCAGCTTCCGTACAGGTCACTACCCAATCCGCCTCGGCGAGCTTGGCGCGCGTCTCCCACACCGGAACCGTCCAAATATCTTTAGCGTGTGCTGAAACTGTCCAACTAAGACCTGTGATCAGCGCGGCATAGCGGGCAACCGAGGCTGGCGTATGGAGGAAATGTGCGTGGAGGTGGCTGACATTCTCGGGCAGCTCTGCCGCCAACACTAGTGCCTGACCGAAGCGACGGATGCGGTTCGGTGTCGGGTCGCGTCGCAAATCGGCGAGCCAAGCGCGCCGTGCGGCGCGGTATCCCAAGCATCGGCGCGAACGCAACCATCCACGCCAGACACGACGTGGCTCCTGGTATAGATACTCCGGAAGGTACAGTAGCGCCGCGTGGATTAGCCGGTGGACCGGATGCGTGGTGCGGTCTGTCGGATGGCGCAATGAGACGATCAGGATTTCGAGCCCGCGTCGTTCGAGAGCGAGGATCTCCTGAGCTATAAAAGTCTCAGATAGTCGCGGATAGCCCTTCAGAACAAAAACGACACAACTGGCCGTCGGGGGTGACGATGGAACGATGCTCACGCGTCAAGACGCTCACGTGCCGCAAAGCAGCCGGCCCGACCCTCATCGAGCCATTTCCGCACGAGCCGGTTAACATTCGGCATTCCGTTGAGCAAGCCAGGGATCACGACGGTCGAGGGCGGGGGCTGTCCAGTCAAGCGGCGCAGGGCCGCGGCCATCACTTTGGGATCGCGACCCTCTTGCTCGGATAACATGGTCAGAAGTCCGAGTTCCGCAGCACGTTCAGCCCTGATGAACTGCTCCAGACGCGGCGCGGTTCGTGGCACAATCAGCGCTCGCTTGTCAAAAGAGAGAATTTCGCAAAAAGTATTGTAGCCACCCATAGCGACTACGCCGGCGGCGCGAGCCATCAGAGATTCGAGCCGCGCGTTGAAAGTGATGGCGCGAACGTTCGGCAGTCGTGAAGCCCGGTTTGCGAACTCGGCCCGCTGCTCGGGGAGCATAAAGGGGCCGAACACGAGCAAGGCGGCGAGCGGAAGGTCGCGATCGTACTCATAAGCGGAGAGAACCAAGTCGATCAGCCCTTCGCCGTCTCCTCCGCCGCCGGGCGTGACCAACACAAATTCGCTGTCGAGAATATCCAGAATCTCTGGCGTAACTTGCGGTTGAGCTGCGCTGCGCCGAAGATACCCGGTGTAGATCATACGCTCGCGTACACTCCTCGGTACCGAGAGTCCGTCGAGCGGATCGCAGATCTGCGGCAAGCCGTACACCCAAACCTCGTCGTAGTACTCGGCCAAGGCTGGGACCGCTTGCTTGCGTTCCCACTCACTCTCTAACGCCTCGGGATCGTCCATTACGTCGCGCAGCCCAAGGACCAAGGCCGTCCCGCGGCGTCGCAAGAGATCGAGTGTATCAAGTACCTCACCGCGCAACCCCAACGGCTCTTTATCAACGATCAGCAGATCAGGGTCGAAAATATCCGCCGTATGGCGAATGATCGAAGAGCGCATTGCCAGCGTCTCTTCGATATCGATATGGAGATTTAGCGAAACATATTCACCGTTGCGCAGCTTGATGACGCCGGGCACTCGCACAAAATCGACACGGGAACGAAAATCGAAACTGCCGATGATTGGCGACCCCGATAGAATCAGCACCGAAACCGCGGGATCGGAATCGACCAATGAGTGTGCAATGGCGCGGCACCGGCGCAAATGGCCCAGCCCGAAGCTGTCATGGCTGTAGATGAGCACCCGCTTATGGTGACGGCGAACGGCCACGCGGACCCTCTCGTCGAACCGGCGACGAGACTATTGCATACCCGCCACCGCGGCGAAATGATCTTTTTATGAAGGCCATGGTCATCAAGGGAATGGCGGCGCTGGTCACCACAGCCGAGGATGCGCTTCGACCGGCGCGAGATTGGTTTGGATTTCTGCCGCGGCGACCGAAACGGGCGGCTTCGACGCCCACAAAAAGGCCGCAGCAAAAGGAAACCGGGGATCCGAGCGCTCTCGAGCCGACGATCTATCGCTACATTCTCCGGCACAGCCTGCCGTCCCAGATTTTCCTTCTGGTGCTGACCCTGGCGTCGTTCCCGTTTCAATACTATTCGCTGGTGCTTCCGAAAACTATAACCAACGAGGCCATCAGGAGCGGCAAGCATTTCCCCCAGCCGATTCTCGGAGTAGAATTAGACCAGGTCAGCTATTTGATGGTGCTGTGCGCCGCGTTCTTGGTTTTGGTCCTTATTGGCGGGGCTCTTAAACTCTACATTAATACTTTCAAGGGCCGGCTTGGAGAACGGATGCTGCGGCGGTTCCGTTATCAGCTATATCAGCGTATGTTGCTGTTCCCGCTGTCCTATTTTTCCAGGAACTCGTCCGCCCAGATCATTCCGATGATCACGGTTGAGTGCGAGTCGCTGGGCGGGTTCATCGGCGATGCAATTGCTTTGCCGCTGTATCAGGGGGGACAACTGCTGACGAACATCTTCTTCATGTTCATGCAGAACCGTGTCCTGGGCTTCGCGGCGGTGGCGCTCTATCCTGTGCAAGGGTACGTAATCCCGAAGTTGCAGCGCAAGGTGAACCAGCTCAGCCGGCTCCGGGTAGGCACGATCCGTCAGGTAGCCGATCGGGTCCAGGAATCGGCGGCCGGAATGGCCGATATCCTCGCCAATGACAATGCCCGCCTTCAACTGACTGGATTTGCCCACCTTATGGGCACGATCTACGATATCCGCTTCGAAATGTTTCAACGCAAGTTCTTTGCGAAATTCCTGAACAATTTCTTGGGGCAGTTGACGCCTTTCTTCTTTCTTTCGATTGGTGGCTACCTGGTCATTCGCGACAAGCTTTCCGTAGGCGCACTGTTGGCGGTGCTCGTCGCCTACAAGGATTTGGCGTCGCCGTGGAATGAATTACTAGGTTTTTACCAGATCTTCCAGACTTCCAAGATCACCTACGAGCAAATTGTCGAGCAATTCCGACCGGCCGGTATGATGGACGTGCGGTTGCAGCTCGACGAGCCCGACCGGGTGCCGCGGCTCACCGGCGAAGTAACCGTTTCCAATCTGTCGCTCGCCGAGGATGGCGGCAGCCGGGTACTCGACGGCATTACGTTTAATGTCCCGCTCGATGCTCATGTAGCGGTCATCGGCCAAGGAGGCAGCGGCAAAAACGAGCTTGCTCTGCTGCTGGCCCGTCTGGTCCCGCCGACAAGCGGCCGGATCGCTATCGGCGGGGTCGACATCGCCTCCCTCCCGACAGCGGTGACCGGCCGCCGAATCGGTTATGTCGGTGCGACCCCTTATATTTTTGCCGGTACCTTGCGCCACAATCTTCTGCTCGGCCTGCGTCACCACCCGATCCGACCAGCCGATTACGACTCGGCGGCGGCGAAGCGGCGCGCGACCCAGCTTTACGAAGCCCGCCGGTCCGGTAACATCGACCTCGATCTTCACGCCGATTGGCTAGATTACGAGGGCGCCGGGGTCGCAGGCCCGGAGGAGCTGTCCAGACGGCTGACCGAGGTGTTGGCCCGGGTCGACCTCGAAGAGGCGGTCTACACTTTGGGGCTGCGCTGGCGGCTAGATCCGGAAGCCCAGCCCCAAGCGGCAGCACGGCTGCTCGAAGCGCGCAAAGCGCTTGCCCGGCGCCTCAGCGAGGACGGCATCGCCCACCTCGTGGAGACGTACGACCCCGATCGGTTCAACCTCAATGCCTCGGTTGCGGAGAACTTGCTCTTCGGAACCCCGATCGGTCCGGCTTTCGACTTCGAAGCGCTCGCCGAGAATACCTACGTCTTGCAGGTCCTGGCAAAGGTCGGGCTGATCGACGACCTCGTCGAAGCCGGGAGGCAGGTTGCCGAAACCATGATCGAGTTGTTCGCAGACCTACCTCCCGATCACGAGTTCTTCGAACAATTCAGCTTCATCAGCGCGAATGACCTGCCGGAATTCGGAGCGATCCTCGGGCGCATCGGCGCCGATGGGCCGCGGGCGCTCCCCAGAGCCGATCGTACCAAGCTGCTCTCTCTGCCGTTCAAACTGATCCCGGCGCGGCACCGGCTCGACGTCCTCGACGACACAATGCAAAATCGCTTGCTCGAGGCGCGCAGGGTGTTCCGGGCCGATCTCCCGGCGGAGGCGCGGTCGCAGATCGAGTTCTTTGATGCGGAGCACTACAACGCCGCCGCCTCGGTACAGGACAATATTCTCTTCGGTAAGATCGCTTATGGCGAGGCCGACGCGCCGGTTCGCATCCCGTCTGTGCTTGCCGAGGTGGTCGACGAGTTGTCGTTGCGGCAGACCATCATCGAGGTTGGGCTCGATTACAATGTCGGAACCGGCGGATCGCGGCTGTCTTTCGCCGAACGCCAAAAGGCGGGGATAGCACGCGAGGTTCTCAAGCGCCCCGATCTGCTGATCCTCAACGAGGCGACCTCGGCGCTCGACGGGCAGTCGCAGTCGAGAGTGACAAAGGGGTTGAAGGACGAGTTCGCGGGCCGAGGCATCATCTGGGTGCTGCACCGGGCCGACCTGACCAAGAACTTCGACCGCGTTCTCGTTCTCAGCAACGGGAAGTTGGAGGAACAAGGCATCCCGTCCGAGCTCGACAACAATGAGTCACTGATGTCCATGCTCATCGCAGCCGAATGACCAATCGAAAGGGCAGTGTGCGAATGCGAATGCTGGGAGGAAACAGATGAGCCTGAAGGAAGAATTCGAGCTGCTTCGTCGCGTGCCGATCTTTGCCGAGATCGAGCCCTCCAAGCTGAAGCTCTTGGCCTTCATGAGCGAGCGGGTCGGCTTCGATCCCGGCAAACAGCTGATGCGGCAAGGCGACCCGGCCGACGCGGCCTATCTGATCATGGACGGCCATGCAGAGGTCATCCTCGAAACCCCTGCCGGACCAGTGGTCGTGGCGACACTCGGCGCCAACGATTTCGTCGGCGAAAGCGGGATATTGGGCGACGCGCCCCGTAACGCGACGGTCTGCGCCAAAGATCGCCTCATCGCCTTGCGCATCTCGAAGGAGCCGTTCATGCGCATGGTCCGCGAATTTCCGACCATGGCGGTCTCGATCATGCGGGAACTGGCGCAGCGGGTCGATTCGACGAACCATCTGCTGAGCGCGGCGCGGGCCGAGGTCAATCGATTGCGCGAACAGGCCGGCATCGCCGCCTGATCCCAGTGAGCCGGCTCGACAGCTTTATCCGGCGCCTCGAGGCGCAGCGCGACTGCCTCGATCTGGCGGCCCTCCTTGTCCGGGAATTGGAGGGCGAGGTACTCGAGCTAGGACTCGGGAACGGTCGGACCTACGACCATCTGCGCCAACTCTTTCCGAATCGGAAAATCTACGTCTGCGAGCGCCGGGTCGCGG
>Ga0306922_10004326_pt1 | contig 13447 bp, 20 predicted proteins | sample sta12Cox44000082_FD_203758 | JGI IMG/M metagenome (GOLD analysis project Ga0306922, IMG submission 203758) | Lab enrichment of tropical soil microbial communities from Luquillo Experimental Forest, Puerto Rico - statoxic.12C.oxic.44.000.082 (v2)... | ecosystem: Environmental > Terrestrial >... | reverse complement strand
ATTCCCGCGTGTACTCGTCGATCAGTGTCAGAATCCGCAGCGTCCTGCCGTCGTGCGTCAGCGCGCTCACAAAGTCGTAGCTCCACACATGATTGGCTCGCTCCGGCCTCAGCCGCACACACGAGCCGTCCTCCAGCCACAACCGTCCCCGGGGCTTGTGTTTGGCGGGTACTTTCAGCCCTTCGCGTCGCCAGATGCACTGTACTCGATCCTTGCCCACCTGCCACCCTGCACTCCGCAACAGCGCCGTTATCCTCGGTAGCCGTAGCGTCCGTACTTACTCGCCAGGGTGACAATGGCTCGCGTCAGCTCATCCTCGTCGTTGCGCTGGATCGGCTCGTAGCGCTGCGTCCCGCGCCACTGTTCCAGTAACCGGCAAGCGTGTCGTTCCCTCATCCCGTACTGCTCCCGCGCACGCTTCACCGCACAACGACGCCGCTCCGGGCTCAGAAGTTTCCCGAGGCCACGTCCTTCAACACCTGCTTCTCCAACGACAGCTCTGCCACCAGCCGTTTCAGCCGACTGTTCTCCTTCTCCAGGTCCTTCATTCGCTTCGCCTGTTCCAACTTCAACCCGCCATACTCCTTCCGCCAGCGGTAAAAAGTTTGCACGGTGATGCCCGCTTCGTTACAGGCTTGCGGTGTGGTCTTGCCGTTGCCGATCGATACTTCGATCTGCCGCAGCAAGGTTACGATCTGCTCAGGCTTGTACCTCTGGATAGCCATGACCGGCTTCCTCCTCGGTGGATTCTCTCACTCCACCTGGTACAAAAAGTGCCGGTCACGTCAACTCAGGCCGCTGCTGACGCGGCGGAGCTATAATTTTGCGCTGTTGGTGCCCCAGGAGTCACCTGATGGAATGTCCAATCTGCAACGAGAACACGGACGTAAAAGCAGAGAGCGGGGGTCCGGATTGGTATTACTGCCCACGGTGCCAATTCAGCTTTCAGTTGCACGCAGACGGAGGCTTTAGCGGCAGCGGAAGCTTGAGCGAGCAAGCCGAGAAGCTGCTCCGGGCTTCCATGACTGACGATCTTGGCGACGCACAAATCACGGTTAACTTCACCATCAAAGGCGCGAATCCAGGCAATAAGATGCCTCCAGACACGCGGTGCCCGATCTGCGACCGACTTGTGACCGAGCACTCGGGAGAACAGGTTCGGCAATGCGCCCATATCGACAGGGACCGGCGCTTCCCGCAGTTGCGGGACTTGTAGCCGCGTCCTCTAGACGAACAAAAAGCGAAAGCGTAGAATGCCGCTCTCATGGACGAGGGGCGCAAAAGTGTTCTGCTGATTGCGGCAGCGATCCTTGCAGCGCGGAAGCTGGCTCAACTGCCCGCCGGTCGCACACCTGCTTCCAATTGCGCCATCTCAGACGCAATCCAATTCGAGAATTACCCCTACGAAAACGCCCCGATTCCCAAGTATTCTCTGCGGGCGCAGGCTTCTTGAAAGTAACTGACTCCGAAATTGCACTAAGCCCAACAAAGAAGCCTCAGCCCCAAGCTGGGGCCTTCTATTTCGTCGGCCACGCCCGGTCAATCTCCGTCATGATCTGATTCGAAGCTTCATTCCAAATGGAGGGAAGGAGTGGGAGTACGGTCAGGTCTTCTGTCAAAAGAAAGTTCCACCCTGAAGGCGCACAGGTCCATCCCCTCGCGCCTCACCTGCGCCCCCACGTCACAAACCCGTTGCCTGCCGTGTTTACGTATAGGCGCAGATATCGTTAACTGACTCGTCTCCGGGTCATTTCTCTTAAGAAGTGGAGACAACACTCGCGTGCATTGGCGAGGAGTCGCGACCTGAGGAAGATTCACCATTGTGACCTCGCCTTTCCAACCTAGATGTTCCACTCAGGCTTCATCAGCTGTATCAGGGCAACTTCCATTCCCGCCGAGGTATTGACCGGAAGCCCATTCCATTCGCAAGCTTCAGGAGTGGCAGTCAGGACCTTGATGGTTTGTCCGCTTTCTAGAGCAGTTTTGATAAGGCCATTTACTCTGCAACTGGTCCGCTGGCGCGGGTCGCCACGGCGGTATTGACGCATACGACCTTGCAAGCTCCGAAGCGTCACTCCGACATAGACAATCACGTCACCGAGGACAAAGGCGTAGATGCCAGGTTCGTCGGGCGCGTGACCTTCCAATGTGATTTTCTCTGCTGGGGCAAAAGCCCATTCCCCAATTAGCCGAAATCCCGCCTCAAGTAGAGTTGATGGAGGAATGTTGCGGCGCGGTGCGTCGGCAACCGGAATTGGCGGCTGCGGCACTTCGGCTCGGCGACGCAATCCGATTGATATTCCCGCATCAAGCAGCACCTTGCGAACGTGCTGATATCTGATGCCAAGCACCTCGCTAATGTCGGTGCGCGAATATCCGGCCTTCGACAAAGCTCGTATCTTGTCAGACTTCGTTTTGAGATCCTGAATCAGCAGGTCTGCTCGAACTCGTTCTGTCGTCATTTGCCCAGCGCTCCTTCTGCGGCGGCAGACTTGATCCGTTCGCACCATCGGTTCGGGTTCATTCGGAAAGGCTCCAAATCTCGTAACCAGTCCGGCCCCGGATTCGGTATCGAATATCCATTCTTTATCCGCCAGCTGCTCGTCTTGGTGTGTTTACGCTTGTCCAGCAGATGGAACGCTTCCCGGTACGTTAGGGCATACACGCATGCCTTGGCCGGGTCGTCAATGTACCAGACGTAAGCGATGAGAAGATTAGCTATCCTTTCGTATTTCTTCTCCAGCCCGAACCGAGCCTCCTGACTCGCCTTCATCTGAATCGGACACGACACGAATTGCTGAGTAGCCGCGCTCAGGTCAAGGTAAGCGATCAAGTCCACTCCTCGGTCCCGCACCGGAATGGCGACCTCTAGCCCTCCGGCCACAAGTTGAGCAATCAGGAAATGGCGACCGCCAAGCTCCGTGAGTTGAGAATCTCTCATTATGAACACCTTACTCTAATTCGCCGGAAACTCTACCCAGATTAGCGGCGCTGCCCCGCACTCGCCCGCCCCGTGCTGCCCCCACCACCTGCCCTCCCTGCCCCGCCCGCTCCCCTGAGGTGGCAGCACCATGGTCCACTCCCACTGACCGTTGACGCACCTCCTAGAATGCGGTTGTGAGAGGTGCGCCATGCCTGAGCCTCAACGAGTGAAGCAATGTCGTAAGTGCGGCCTGATCAAGCCGCTCGCATTTTTTCCCATTGATCGCAGTCGACCGGATGGCCACTGGCACACCTGCCGGGCCTGCAGCGGTGCATATCGGAGGCGGCGTGGAAAGCTCCTAGCGCCGCGAAGGCAGTGCAGCAAGCCGTCCCGCAGAGGCCTCCAAGGGCTAAAGCATTACGGGCATGGTCGCCCGCGGTTTTCCTCCTTGCCACCTGAGCTGAGGCCGGTCGCCCAGCGCTTGCTCAGCGGCTACCTGGTCAAGCACGCCCACCACATGACTCGCGCCCTTTATGCCTCTCTGGTGGCCTGCGCCGCCAGCCATGCTCGTCTTGTGGGGAACCGGGCCTGGGCGCTGAGCATGCGCGCCAAGAAGGGCTGGCGCACCCGGGAGCGACGGCAGCCCGAACGGGACAGACGCTTGACCGAGATCCGCAGGGGGAACGCGGGCAAGTCCAGAGTCAGCTACGGTGGGCTTGACGGGGTGTAGCGAAATCGAGGTCGCTCTCGTCGGCGACCACCCCGGGCATCCCGGCCCTGCTCGTCGCTGCCCTGGAATGCGCTTCGCCTGGCGGGCCGTCTTTGTGGCGCGGTCTTGATGGTCTCGCGCTTTCGCGCTGCTGTTCTCCAAGTGGATGGATTCGTTAATCGAACGTGTCAGTGCTTATATGGCAACCTAACTTTCCCCACTTGCCGATGCTTGACTGATCCGTGTGTGGGGCTTGACGACCCCAACGCCGGGGAGCCTGCAGAGAAGCGTCAAGCGTCCGCACCGTGGGTTCTCTGGACCAAGCCGTTGTATTCAGACCGTCCGGTGGGCTGCCACTGCAGCTGGATCAACGATCGATCTTGGGGTTATATCAAGCTTGCCGCGAACAGGCGGCGCATCATCGAGAAAAATGGTCCAACTGATGCGAGCAGGAGGCTTGCTGACCACTTCTCCGGCCGGAACATCGACGAACCAACTCTGTTGCGGGAATTGGATTCGTTCGCCGGGGAAGAGCTTCTCCTCCGTCGGTGTATATTCTCCGCCGCCTAGGGTTTTTGACGTTTTCGTACCCTTAGCGAATCTGTGCCTGAATACCGTCCCAGACTCAGTGTGTTTTTCAGTCTGACCGTCGACAAGTGACTGCATCTCAAATACCGGAAAATCAGTCTCGAAGCTAAGATGCAGGAGGAAATCTCGAAGTGTCACTTCACCGACATTTTCCACCGCGAGCCGGACCTGATACTCGTCGAAATCTCTTTCAGGGGCCTTAAGAGAGTCAAGTTTTGAACGCCGACGAAAGTCGCCCCTGGCTATTTCCAGTTCCGCCTTCCGTACTGCCAATTCTTCCTGTGCCGTCAGCAGATTACAGCTGTAAAGGTCGACGCGAGCTTGTGGAACTCGGCCACGTTCCATCAGCAGGCGAATTTCATGGTCATATAACGCATTTGCGGAGAGCTCGCTGCGACCATAGTACAGACGGGTTTTCCTAGCTTGGTAAGCAGTGGAACCCTTCGGTACTGTTACAACGTATGCGACTTTACCTTCCTTTGCCCCGGACAAGGGAATGGCCCGGACTGTCAAGCCGAGAATCGGAGGGCTGATGTTGGACGCGATGATTTGTTCGAGTCTTTCAGGCGGCATCTGTTCAGGGTCCGTTCCTTCGTCGACCAGGCTAGCGACGCTCTTCTTTCCCTCACGGATACCGATAATGATCGTTCCGCCTTCTGTGTTAGCAAAAGCGGACACTTCCTCTGTAAGCTGCCTGATAATTCTGTCGGTATCCTCGGACAAAAGGCCTGAGGCCTTGAATTCTAGCCTTAGCGATTCGTATTGCCCGATCAACTGCTGAAGGTCTTGTTCGGTCTGAATCTCTCTTTCCATATTTCGTCCTTAAGCGCATCCCGGCGTCACAGCGTAGCGCAATTTGGGGTCAATGTGGCGGGCGTTGTGGCGTTGCAGGATCACTGTAGCTAGTCGTACTGACACCGATGGGCTCGCTCTTTCGCGCCCATATCCCACGCCCACCTAACCCGAGCCTAGACCCTAGTGGTCCCCGTGGTCACCCAGGGCTACAATGTCGGGCTGGTAATCAGGGAAGCCGGTATGCGCTCTTGCCTCGTCAATCCCAGCAAGCCTTTCCCCTTTGTGCGCATCACCTTGCTGGCAGTGCTGACGCTGTTGTTATCTGGTTGGACCACCTGCACTGCGATCGTTCATTTCGGCACCTGTCCCAGCGCAGTGCCGCAGCCCATAATCATTGCACTCTCGCCCGACACCCTTTCAGACGATGGCGAATCCGTTCCACTGGATGTGGATGGAAGCGATTTTGTTCCCCAATCGGAGATCATGTGGAACGGAAATGCATTGCAGACCAGATTCATGGACTCACGCCATCTTCAGGCCACCATTACGCAGCAGACCTTTGACTCCTTTGGCGGGTCAGCGGGAAATAGCGTGCAGATTTCAGTCAGGTCTCAGGAATCAACGGTTGTATTGGGATGTCCGGATGGCCTGATCTCTGCCACGCTGGTTCTCTTGGTCAACTAAACGCCCACGCGGGGCTGCGCCCAATCTTGGTATCGACAGCACTAGGGGGTGCCTGTCTCGTAGCAGCTAAGCCTGAGCCTCTGCCGATTGAAGAGGAGCACTCAGACCCGTTCAAACATCCTCGGCAGGCTCGTTTTCAGTCCCTTGCCTATTTTTTCGATGTTCACCACGGAAACGTTCCTGACTCCCCGCTCGATTCCGCTGTAGTAGGTCCTATGCAGGGCGCAGCGCGCTGCCGCCTCCTCCTGCGAGATCCCTTGCTCCTCGCGTATCCGGCGGATTGCACGGCCAAAGCGGATGCGGATGTCGAGCGGCATCGCGTGCCATACTGGGACCGAGCAGCCTATGCGTCGACATCCGATGAGTCACATTGTTGTTGACCGTCCATGCCTCCTTTAGCGAGCATAGATTCCTCAAAAGTCAACTGAACGGAGATTACCTGCTTTGCTCCAGCGCGAGGACCGGGACACACGGAGTGCAGTTCGCGAGTTTATAACTCGGGATGACGAACTGACGAAGCTGTATAGAAGTACTGGCCAATCCCAATACGTAGAAGAATTTAAGGCACAACTGTCGCAGATGAAGCGTGATCTAGATAACCTCCCAGCGGGCGAGCCTGCCAACCTGCCTCGAACTCTCGATGAATTATCCCGGCAACTGAGAGACGGCTACCTCTTCGGAGATGAGGATCGAACGGCATTCCGACGAATGGTGTTGAAGGCTAAGCAAACACTGGCCGAGACCGGTGCTGCGAACGCAACCGACGAGTTGAGAAACACCTTGGAAATGTGCATTCGATGGACCGGTGAAAACACCTTAAAGCGTCGGCAACTAGACAAGTTTCTTGGCGCCCTGCTTAACGCCAAACACAGCTACGAGTACATGTTGGCTGACATTGATCACAGATTTGGCGAGGACTCTCGTCGAGAGTTGTCTGCTGCCTCAAGGAGTGTTGTCGAAGCAACGACGATCCAGTGCCGGGAATACCTAGGTTGTCCGTGGATGCACACGTCGGTGCTCACGAACTTCCTGCTAACAGGCCTCATCGATCCGTGCTTCAGGAGAGTGGAATGGGAGTCACAGTCCCACCACTTTCCCAGCCGCTTCACAAGTACTTGGCCGCTCCCCTGGGGTGTTCTTGTGCCCGCGGGTATGTCATTCACTTTTTTCGCGGCCACCACAGCATTGATTGCGTTGTTCTTCCGGCTCGGACTTCCGTGGTTGGCCTGGCCTTGTATCGCGCTTCTCATGTGGCACTACGGGTGGCGTTTTCGAGAGAACCACTTGGCAGACAAGACGAGGACAAAAGCCGCCCATATGGCGGAGGCACTCAATGCAATTCGCGCCGAGGTGATCTCAGGTCGCTACGATGCCCCGACCGTGGCAAATCGCCTTAGGCAGTTGGAGAAGCACGGACTTCTTGTGCACTCACTCGCCTATCGTCTCCTACGGATGCCCCCAGTGGCACTGGGGGATGAATGTCCCCAGGAGCAGAACCACGTTCCGTAAGAAACACTTCGTCTCACTAGCGGAGCCCGCTCATTCCAAATGAAGGTCGCTGCGGTTGGGGGGCCCAGGGGTAGTTTCCTCCGGAACGTCTTTGTAGTCAGTGTAGTCAGATTGATTCAGGGTATGAGGGGACAACCTTTCACTCGTGCATACCAGCATCTAGGACATAAAGTTGACCTTCTATTATTGCAAGCTTTTCGTCCTTCAGTTTCCATGCTCGACGCGGGCCGCATTCGAGTCGTGCTTCCGTTTGTGAAAACCCCCAGCTCTCCAGTAAGTCGTGGAGTTCCCGTTCTCCGATCGACAGCTTCTCTGCACCCAGGTGTTCAATCAGCTGGGATGTCATCCCCACAACTTCACCTTCGCCGTTACCGTATCTGCGCAGTCCTTGAACGATCGCCAAATTGCGAGCATCGTCGGCAAGGTCTGTGTCGCGCCCCATTTCCCGAGCCAGAGAACTCAGGTCTCGCCACAATTCCTCCTCATTGACGACCTTCGCAACTGCAAGGAGCGGCCTCCAGATGTCAGTGGCGCGGTCGTTTAATTCCAACTTTGCGAGTTCTTCCTCTAGGCCAGGGCTCTCATATGCGTTAGCGACTTTCAGAGCGTTCTGAAGCGCCCATAGGTACAGGCACTCGCGCACGCTAGTTGCTGCCTGCTCGCATCTAGGATGGCTGTACGCGGTTTTCTTCACACCCCGGGGCTTCCGCTCCATTTCAATTACGAACGAGCGATCCAAAGCTGTATCTGAAAACGAAGCCCTGTTTATTGCTGCCAAAATGTAAGGGGCGTACACGGTGAAGACTTCTTTCCGCCATTCGTCGCCATGCCTGACCATCTTTGCAACCGCGCCACCGTTGCGGAACCCGGCATCGAGAATCTCCATGGCTGCGGAGTATGCTTCTGCGCTCTTGCCTTTCCAACGCTCAAGCGTGTCGAGGATCAAAGTGCGGCCTTCCGCAGCTGTATCGCGGATAGTGGCTACTGTGGGACTGTTCAAAGGCCCCTGCGCCTCGAAGCAGAGGTGCGATAGGATTTCTTCCGTCCGCGTTTTCCCGGACCGCCAAAATTTTGACCATAGGACCAGATAACCAAAGTGACTGAAGATTGGATACAAATACGTGCCGATGGTCCATGCTCCAAGCAAGGAATACCTACGTTGGTCGCAAAAGTGAACGTAATCACTGATAAAGGACTTGGCATTCTTCAACAGGTCGCGGCCATCGACAGGGCCGGATTTTGCCCTGAACTTTCGGACTGTTTCCGCGCTGAACCTTGTGCCCAGCACCGAACCTGGCATGGCCTTCGAGAGGCGCCTTGCGGAGGTGATCACGACAGCATGTCGGTTCCCACCACATCCGAAAGACAATTCTCTCCGGTCTGCCTGCCATGAGACTAGAAAACGCTGGGCATGTTGGACGGGCTTAATCTTGTTGAGAACCTGAGTTGCACTGAGCCGTGAACTGCCGTTCTCACGCGTCGGCTTTACCATAGTTGCTTTCCCCTACGGGAAAGTGACTACAATGACTACACCCTCGTGTGGGCATGCTGAGCATCCGCGCCATTAGCTCCGGCATGTATCCCCTCTTTGGCAACCCTTTCGCACTCGGCCACGGGCACGAGCACCCTTCTGCCAACTCGGACGGCTCTCAGTGCCCCCCGCTTGATGTACCGGCGAATCGTGAACACGCTGAGGGACGTAAGCCGGGCCGCCTCCCGCACGTCAACGGCTAGCGGTTCCATGTCGCTGTTCCTTGCGCTTCAATCTTTCGGTGATCGCCGACGCGGGAATCCGCCAACGCCCTTCGACACGTCGCGCAGCTAATTTTCCGGCCCACAGCAGCGCGTATACCGAATCGAGCCCAATTCTCAGCTTTTGTGCTGCTTCCCTGGTGGTGAGTTCTTGCTCGGTCTGCATTTAGATACTTGCCACCTTTCTGGGAGTAAAGTCTTCCTGTCTCACTCCCAACAAGAGTAGTAGTATTAGTGGGAGTGATATCTGGAGTCAATGCTCCCACCGAACCAATTCGTTAGGTGCCGTTTTTACGCTCCCATCGGAGTGAGTGGTGTGCACTTACGGGACGAGAGCGTCGTCGGGCAATGGAAACTGCCTTCGAGGAAGTTCTACGGAGTTGGTGGCAAAACCTTGGCCGAGCGGGTCGCGAACCTTCCCCGGGAAACCAAGAACGTCCTGTCATTCACCGAACGCTACGGCCCGCTTTCCGGTAATCCGCTGGATGGTGGTCAGTTCAGCTTCACGGTGGAATCGTGGTGGCGAAACCAGATGTTGTTCCAGAGGAATTGGCTCTCTGGCCAGGTAAACCCTACGACGCTTTTGCTCCCCGATGGAAATACGACAATCGAGTTTCGCGACCGCTGGCTCCAGTTGGGCTGCCCTGACCTTTGGACGTTCATGACTTTGGAATTGCTCAGCAGACCAGAGAGGTTGAGGGTTTGTGAGCGACCGTCTTGCGCACACCCGTATTTCATCGCGAATCACGGCAAAGAACGCTACTGCACGACAGACTGTGCGAACTGGGCACAGAGCAAGTGGAAGAAACGATGGCATGCCGAGCAACGGCAGAAGGAACCTAAGAAAGGGAGGCAGGCATGAGCTTGTTCAAACGCCACAAAATTTGGTGGACTGATTTCTCCGTCTATGGCCAGCGTTACCGTCAGTCGCTCGGCACGACCGACTGGCGGGTTGCACAGACCAGTGAGAAGGAACTCATCGCGCAAGCCAGTCAAGGCAAGCTCGCGCCAGCCGGTCAGCAGTTCTCGAAACTCAACATCACCGATGCGCTCGACCGGTACCTCGCGGACCGGGCCGCTCACGTTCAACCTAGAAGCAAGCGGTCTGAATCAGACCATGCGAAGCCTCTCCGGGAATACTTCGGGCCTCTTCCGCTTGCTCGCATCGATGCAGACTCGATAGCGGCCTATGTCAGACAACGCAAGGCCAAAGGTCTCTCGAACACAACTGTCAACATGGAGATTGGCATTCTCCGGCGTATTCTGAAGAGGGCCAAGCGCTGGCATCTTGTCGCGGATGACGTCCCACGGCTCCCGGAGCGGCGGGACATCGGACGCGCCTTGCAGCCCGAAGAGAAGTTACGATTGCTCAAAATCGCCCAGGCCAGGCCCGAATGGGAAACAGCATACCTCGCCTCCGTGCTCACTCTAAATACGACGATGCGCGGCTGCGAAATCAGGCAATTGCGCTGGCGCGACATCGACTTCATGGACCATAGCCTGGTGATTCGCCGTTCCAAGACCCGTGCTGGTGAGCGTGTGCTCCCACTCAATGCAAATGCGCACAAGGCGATCATGCGCCTCAGAGAACGGGCTCAAGCGCTTTTCGGACGGGATCTACAGCCTGACTGGCATGTCTTTCCTAGTGCGGAGGGATATTCTAAGCCCGATCCAACGAAACCAATGAGCGGCTGGCGCTCTGCATGGAGAAGCTTGACACGAGCGGTAACGTGTCCGGCCTGCGGGAAGCTGCAGAACCCCTCGGCGATCTGCTCCAATACGAAGTGTGGTGCAGACATCGCGAAGCTCAAAAGCACCACGGCCGGTTTACGTTTCCACGATCTGCGGCATCACGCCATCACGGAATTGGCGGAATCCCAGGCGAGCGACCGGACGATCATGTCTATCGCAGGCCACGTCTCCCAGCACATGTTGGCTCACTACTCTCACGTCCGAATTGAGGCGAAGAGAAGAGCGCTCGATGCCCTGGCGGTAGGAGTCAAAACGGTAGGTTACGACACAAACCACGGCACAAATCCAACGGGAGGTGCCGCTCCCTTTTCGCAAAGTCTTGAAAAGAATGGCGGGGACGACGGGACTCGAACCCGCGGCCTCTGCCGTGACAGGGCAGCGTTCTAACCAACTGAACTACGTCCCCAAATGCCTTGTTTTCAGCAACTTACTAAGAGATGCAAAAACCGTATCAGCATTGATTCCCGTCCATATAGTCTCCCCAGTCCACTGCCTCAATACGATAGACCGGATCTACCGGTCACAAAGCAAAAAAACGACAGGAAACAAACCACGCACGACAGAACGGAAGCATCTCTACCGTTTTAGATTCTAGCAGATCGCGGTGACTCTGGTGCTAGAAAACTGAAGAGCGCACCCTGTCACAGAAAGTTGGCACTCCCCATCTCATGCTAAGAAAAAACGGAAAAAACGTCGTGATTCTCTGGAACTTTAACGAGGAGTACGACTTTCATGTTCGACTGACGGCACCAAGTATGTTGGAACCAGCACCAGCGGCAACTGTGTCATAGGAGCCGTTGAAACAGCTCCATAAAAATTGGGAGCGTGGAGCGGGACCAGCGCCCGATACTCACAGCCACGGTGAGGTCCAAAGTGCCGTAAAAACTCCAAGCCACTAAGCTCTTGCCCGCCGCAAGACCAGGCCGACGCAGGAGAGTAGCCAACACCAAAGGAGCAGTCACACCGATCGCCATATCGCCGACCCCGGCAGGCCAAGCGAAGATTCCAGGCAAGACCCCGTAGGCGTATAAAGTCAGAAACCCAAAGCCGGCCCGTCTCCATACGTGCATCCCGATAATGAGGCGAAGGTCAGCTGTAAGAACAAATTCCCGCAGTGGCCGAATGGCTCGATATCCAACGAGAAAGAGGTTGAGGGGGCGAGAGACCGATCAGTAGTGCGAGCGGCGGCGCTTTAGTTTTCCAGCCAAGTTTCTAGCTGAAATTATCCGAACAGCTTATCCCAAAAAGAGCGCTTGCTATCCACTCGCCTGATGAAATTGGAAATCGAGTCCCAGCGCCATTCGACAACACGCCGACCGCCAAGCTCAGGAGGAACCGCTCCCTTGTCATCTTTATGGATATGTATTCCGAGGATCGGAATTCCTTCATCGGCCGCACATCTTATTTCCCAGCGTGCCCCCTCCGCTCTCCAGGTTTTCTTACTGATGAGGGCTATAAACCCGTTACAACCTGCGATTTTCTCCCGGCAGCGAGTCTTCCATCGTGAATCGAACGGCTCTTGCAGAGACGTATCCACAAAGTTGAACGGGGTGTCACTGTTCTTGGCTTGCCCAGCCAAGAGATCTCTATATCGCACGTCTTCTTTCGCGAAACTAATGAAAATACGTGGCGCCATATACATCCTTTGTTAAGTACTAAGTGCTGGGAAGTAAACCGGCAACGTTCAGAGGAAATCAGAGAAGGCCCATGCTGCGTTTGACCGGATTGACCTGTACCAAGAGCTTCCTGAGTCCTTTGGCGTACTCCACCATATCTGCGGTACCTCCCAACCCGCGTGCCGGTTCACCATCCCAAACAGCAATTAGCAAATCAGATTCCCGAACAACGATCTTTCCCGCCTCGTAGAAGGCCTCTTCGCTGGGTTTTTCGAACGGCAATTCTCGAATGTTGCACGCTCGACGGAGGAAATATAGGTACTTCGGCAAATCAGTTTTTGAAAACGTCTCCGCATATAATGAGCAAGGCACGATTGCTACATACGGGATTTTCATTTTTAGCAGAACAGCGGCGAATAACTGATCTGCTCCGATGGCTAGCGATCCTACTCCCTGTGTGACGCGGTGGTTCTCAAGAATCGTCCGAACTTGTCGTCGCACCCATACCGTGGCAGCATTCGATCCCAGTCGCTGATGTCCCGTGATCCCGGCGACCATTCAGATTTTGCCTTCATTCGCAAGCTGCCAATAGAATTGCCCCAAACGCGTCAATCTGCATGATTTACGATTCATCGCTGCGTAGTACATATGTTCCTCGCCTACTGGGACAAGCAAACGGGCTGCGCGAAACTTCTGCAGGTGATGAAATATCATTTCATTCGCAGGGTTCGAAGCACATTTCTCATGGGCATACGCTGGGTCGTTCTTGTATCTTTCGAAACTCGGGTCCAGTGTGAAGTCATGATCGCGCTTTGGAAAATACTTTGGCAGGAGCCTGAGTTCCGGCAAGGGTACACTTGGGCCGCAATTTCGTAGGGAAATCAATTTTGATACGTGCGATTTAAACAGTGGCCGCTGCCCCCACGCGCCCAGCATCTGGTCCACATAGGCGTAGATGCTAGCAATCGTAACCTTGCCTAGAACGTCGGACGCACCTCCGCTGAGAGCTGCACCGACCAACCCAGTGAAAATTCCACCCCCGTTTTCCTCAAGCGCAAGCTGATCCGATCGGCTCGCTGTCAGAACAGCCAGACCCTCGCGTAACATCGCCGCGTCATT
>Ga0306922_10004321_pt1 | contig 13450 bp, 16 predicted proteins | sample sta12Cox44000082_FD_203758 | JGI IMG/M metagenome (GOLD analysis project Ga0306922, IMG submission 203758) | Lab enrichment of tropical soil microbial communities from Luquillo Experimental Forest, Puerto Rico - statoxic.12C.oxic.44.000.082 (v2)... | ecosystem: Environmental > Terrestrial >... | reverse complement strand
CTTGGATTCAATGGCAGCGCCGCATCCTCGTCCGTTGGGAATACTACGCCCAGAACTTCCTCGGTTTCGTACAGCTCGCTTGCCTCGTTGTCCTCTTCAGGCGATTTTGAGATAGGTTCTAGTCACGTATACCTGGTTAGCGATGTCGACTGCGTGGCCTGGGTACAATTACGCTGAGTGGAACATCAAGCAAAGCAGAGGCGACGATCATCTGGGCTTTGATAACGACCGCGACGAGAGCAAGCCCGATGCGGGTCTCTGGCGCCTCGCAAGTGCAAATCCGCCGCAAGTGGCGCACGCGGGTGCCACAGGTGCGCAAATGCTGGCCTTAGCACGGCAGCATATCGGAGAGGCGTACGCGCATGTGCCCGTTCCAAAGACTAATCCAAATTGGCCCGGTCCATGGGACTGCTCTGAATTTACGTCTTGGATCGTATATCAAGTTGCCGGAGTGCTATACGGGTGCACGAATGATCACGACGATCCAGCAATCGCCCATGGGTTCACTGGCGCTTGGCGCGACGACTCACTTCAGCTTGGGATACGCGTGCCGATCGAACAGGCAGCAGGAATCCCCGGAGCCATCGTATTAAGATTCCCACCCGGTCCCCACGAAATGGGGCACATAGCAATGTGCGATGGCCATGGTGGCACGGTTGAAGCGAAAGGACAGCAGTGGGGTGTAGTCGAGGATCAAGTAGCTGGCCGCAGGTGGGACACTGGGGTTCTGGTCCCCGGCGTGAGTTATGACGATCCGGTGCCCGTAAATATTCCGCCTCCGCCCATGGTGTATTACGTCGGCGCGATCGGTCTCGACCCCGCCGTAGTGCGCAACATACAAGCGAGATTGGGCGAGAGAGGCTTTGATCCGGGTCCGGTCGACGGCGAGTACGGAACAAATACGGCGAGCCGCTGCGCTGGGGGTAGATTTGACGGCCTAGGGGCCCCTCATGGGGAAGCCCGCGCGAGCTTTCGTCAGCTCTCCCTGAGATGTTGATCTGCAGCACAGGATACGATAAACTTAAAAGTTGTCCAAACCGATCTTGCGCACGGTTACGTTGCAGCCGAACGAGGGGGATTTAATGAGCCACCTTCTTGTACCTCCGATGGTGGGAATACTGGGCATCCTGTTCTGGATTAATACTTCGGATAGTGCTGACTTCCCCTGCCCCGCCCCGAACGAGCAGCTCGCGCATAATGTCTCTGGGGACGTGCAAGGTCAGGCACAAGGCTTACTCAAGCTGGGTACCGCAGAGCTGAAGGGCGGACTCCAAAAGACAGTGGTTAATCTGTGGGAGAAATACCCCAACGCAGATCGAATAGCGATTGTTCAGAACCTCCAAAGTACGTCCTGCAATTTGGTGAAGACAAGCACCACTCTAAGCGACGAACAAAAGCTAGACCGGTGGATGGCAATGCTTCAGATGTTTTCGGGATATTTGACCCCGCCAAAGTAAAGTTTTAGCGAGAAATCGCGGCCTATGGCACGCATCCTAATACCCGCGACTACTGCTCTTTTGATGTGTTCGAGCTGGCAAGTCTGCGCTCAAGGTTTCAGGTGTCCGGATCCCACCCTACAATGGGGATCTAATATTGTGGTGGACGCAAATATCGTGACCGGTGGCGAGGCTGAACTTCAGGGGAAGGTCCAAAGCACGATAGAAAACCTGTGGAGCAGCTACCCTCATGCTGACCACATCGCGATAGGGCAAAATATCCTGAGTACGACGTGCTATTTACTTAAGGAGAGCGACCTAAGGTGCGCAAAAGATCGATCGCTGGCTGAAATTTCTTGAGGTGTTCACTCCGACGCTCTATGTCGTCAAGACCCAGCCGCCGCCTGCCGTCAGGACCCCCACGCCTACCGTTCCGACGCCCTCCACACCCGCGTTCCCATGCCAGGAGCGGCAGGTGAGCGCTTGGCTCGACAAGCATGGTGTTTATGGCGGTCAGCTCGACTACTCCATCTATGACGATAAAGTCGATTGGATTGTCAACGGAAAGCTGTCGGCGAAGACGCGATCGGAAATTGTCAAGGACGAGGAGGATTTCAGGAAGGTATATCCAGTGCAAAAATATACTGCACAAACATCTTCAACAGCGATAGTCCGGGGAGAATGCGTGCTCACGCAACTACTCAATTCCTACAAGCGCAGCTCTAAGGGAAAGGAAGAGTACAGCACCTACAAAGTCGTGTTTGCCATAAGCAGCAACGCCAATGGGCCGCGTATAGTCGCGCAGCAGATCGAAGTGTTGCCCCGCCCGATAATGGGCCCCCACTGAGTGCCATTACAGTCCTCCTTGATGTCAAAGACATACCTCAAGTCGGACCACTTCAATGGGGACGGATCACCGATAGCCCAGATTTCAGCCTCTGTAGGCAGTCGGCCATGAAGAAAATTTTGCGCACACCGAGCTGAAGCGTCGCGCCAGAAAGTCCCAATCGATCTCCCCCGCCAGCGGCACCAGCGGATGGCGAAGGTTGATGATCTCCTCTCGAGAAGCAGGCGAAACAGGTCGTCCTGGCGATTGTCGCGCGGCTGGCTCATCGGTCTCCCCGACAGCGAATCTCGCCGTCGAAGGAATCACGACCACCCAAATCGGGAATCCCAAATCGCAAGAAAACCGGCATGCACTCTTGCAAAATCGATTACTTGCTCAGGTCAAATCATCGCGATCGATCAATCGCTTCCTCTTTCTTCACGGACGACTAGCTAGGCAACCACATCTTTTAGCCCAGATTTCAGCCTCTAATGGGCAGCACGTCTTTTGGAGCAATGTCGGCATGGCAGGGGATTTTATCAGGTACCAGCGCCCGGATCGCGGCCGGACGACAGGGCGGCTGCAGGCGAAAGGACCGAGGTGGTACAGCTGGTCGGTGCCTCTTTGCATCTCACTGCCAGTCGTATGTGGCATCGCATTTGTCCCGATAAGGCAAACAGTATTTACGGACAACCCGCGCGCAACGAGCGTCGTTGAAAACCAACATGAGCACAAACAGGGAGAGCGCGATGACGGTTGTCCCAGTGTGCCTTGTCCGGAACTAGTCGTGCAGCTGCCCGAGGCGCAGAAATCGGGATCGGAAATGGTCGTGCCGCCGCCCGAGGCGCAGAAATCGGGATCGGAAATGGTCGTGCCGCCGCCCGAGGCGCAGAAATCGGGACCGGAAATGGTGCCGCTGCCCGAAGCGCAGAAATCGGGACCGGAAATGGTGCCGCTGCCCGAAGCGCAGAAATCCGGGCACGAGCCAAACGTTGGCGCAATGGGCACAACTGAGATGGCAAGCCTGCAACAATTCGTGCTGCCTGCCGATGCGGCTAAAAAGGTCGGTCATAAGATTTGGATAAACGAAACCGGCGGCAATCGTGATGCGATAACCTCATGGAACGCGAACGAGGAATTTGCTTCTCTCGGTATAGGTCATTTCATTTGGTTTCCAGCCGGTAAGACAGCCCCTTTTGATGAAAGCTTTCCGCGCATGCTCGAGTTCCTACGGCAGCAGAATGTGCGATTACCCTTGTGGCTCGACCGCACGCCAATTCCCCCCTGTCCTTGGACAAGCAGGACAGATTTCATAAAGAACTTTAAATCACCCCAGATGAAACAACTTCGACAATTTCTGCTCGACACCGTGGCGGAACAAACGCAATTCCTCGTGATGCGTGCCCAAAGCGCTATAGATAAGATTCTCGAGAGTACGCCGGAAAGCGTTGAACGCCAACACATAACCACCCAGTTCGCCCGCATAGCCCAAGCTTCCAAAGACCTGTATCCGCTGATCGACTATATAAACTTCAAGGGCGAAGGTACCGACCCAGCCGAAACAGCTCTCGACAAGGAGACAGGAGCACGGCAGGGGTGGGGGCTTAAGCAGGTGCTTCTCAAAATGAATGGCACCGCCAGCGAGCCGATGGCTGTGCTCTCGGAATTCGCCGACGCAGCACGATTTGTATTGTTGCAAAGGATACACAATATCCCAGCCAACCGTATCTGGGAGGCAGGCTGGCTACGTCGTGTCGAGACCTATCGTAGACCTCTCAGCGACCGGGAATTTCGCAAAGCGGGCTAGCGAAACTAACCAGCCTGGCAACCGAACATTCGCACTTCGCAGCTCCTTTATCCTGGCGATTTCTGCTGCTGTTGAAGATTTTTGTGCGGTATATTGTTGCACTGGATAAACCTCTCTGAAATCTTCCTGGTCCTTGGCAATTTCCGATCGCGTCTTCGTAGACAGCTTTCCGCTGACTTGAATTTCGCGCGGGTTCGTGGATAACCACGCTGTATGGCGTGGCTGCTCGATGGCGGGGTGATTTTTGCGTACTTTCTCGCTGTAATTAGCATCGGCCTATACAAGGGCCGGGGCGACAAAACGATGGAAGGTTTCGCCGTCGGGAACCGGAGCATCCCGTGGTGGGCAGTGTTGGCGTCGATCCTTGCGGCGGAGATCAGCGCCGCCACATTCCTCGGCGCTCCCGATGAGGGCTATGTCTCCCGCAACTATACCTATGCACAACTTGCCATTGGCACGCTGCTGGCGCGCGTGGTCGTCGCCTTTGTCTTCATCAAGCCCTATTATGATTTCCGGGTAGTCTCCATTTATGAGTTTCTGCGGGTCCGTTTTGGCGAGCGAACGAAAAATGGTGCCTCCGCCGTATTTTTGATCACGCGGGCGCTGGCGAGCGGCACCCGGCTATACGTGGCGGCGGTCGTGCTGGTGCTCGGCTACGAAACATTCTCCGGCGTGGCGCTCGCACCGTTGCAGCAGGTGTGGATTTACATCGCCTCGCTGGTGTTTCTGACCGCCGCGACCGCGATTTACACCGCACTCGGGGGTATCAAGGCGGTCGTCTGGACGGACGTCATACAGGCGATGGTCATGTTCGGTTCGCTCGCATTTGCGATTTGGTCGCTGCTTCACGCGATCCCGGACGGCTGGCAGGGGGCGATGGCCTTACTCAACGCTCCCAAAGACATGATTTTTTTCGATTCGGGTACCGAGCCGAATGCCTCCTTTTTGGAAAATGTCCGCAAGGTTTTGGGGACGGAATACACCCTCTGGGCTGCCCTCTTCGGCTCCACCTTCATCACAATGGCCACGCACGGCACCGACCAGGACATGGTGCAGCGGATGTTGACGGCCAAAAATGCTACCAAGAGCCGCCTGGCGTTGATCCTTTCTGGTCTGGCCGATCTCCCCATCGTCCTCTGTTTTCTCACAATCGGCATTCTGCTCTGGGCGTTCTATCAGAAACAAGAGATGCCCCATCCCTTCGCGTATTACATCTTGCATGAAATGCCGCCGGGCGTGCGCGGGCTGATGATCGCGGGAATCTTCGCCACGGCGATGGGGTCGCTTTCCACTGCCCTCAACGCGCTGGCCACCAGCTTTACGCAAGACTGGTATCTCGCTTATATCCGTCCGGGAGCGGCTCCCCAGCACGTCGTTACCGCCGCGCGCAAGGCCACGGTTGTCTTTTCGGCGATCCTGGTTGTCATCGGCTCGGCCACTGCTTATGCCGCCATCGTTTTGCACTCGAGGGTGATTCCCATTGTGCTCGGCATCTTTGGGTACACCTACGGCTCGCTTCTGGGAGTTTTCCTAGTGGGCATGCTCACTAAGACGCGCGGCAGCGAGAAGGGTAATCTCGTGGCGATGGCGTGCGGATTTGTTGCCGTGTCATTCCTGAGTGGCCTCCACAACGACCTCTGGAATCTGCTGCATCCTTCGGACCCCGACTTTCTTACTTGGATGGAGGGGCATCCGAGAGGCCCGGCTTTCCAGCATTGGAAATGGGACTGGCTGCCAACTATCGATTTCCAATGGCGGATCACCGTCGGGACATTGGTGACAGCTGCCGTGGCTTTGATCTTCCGCACCCCGCCTCGACACGGCACCTCATGCGAGGCATGTCCGCAGCCGGGAAGCGAGGTGAGGGCGAATCCTTTACCGTGATATGGCAAGGAGGTCCCCAAAGCGTTTGCTTTCGCGTGAATGGCCGGTGGGTGAGGCTCGGAGATCTCGACTATAGCTTCCCTCGATTCGAGATGGATTTCGATCCTGCGGATCGAATCCGCGACTGGCTCAAGCAGCCTTTGCTCTACTTTTACCGCAAGCGAGCGTTCCAACAATGGAACAGCGTGTATACGTGATCGGGCATCCTGGTGGGTGGGATACTCATCGCGATACGTTCGCTATCGTAGTCCCACAGAAGGCGGCAGCTCGGGATTGCCGGTGTTCGAGCGCCGGCTCAAGTGCTTTTGAACGAAAGGTTCGTCCTCGATGAAATCAAGAAGGCTATCGCCGATATACCAACGTGACCTGGATCGCATCGCTTGTGCTGGCTGACCACACTGAGGCGAAATCCACTTGAAGGAAAATCGCTGATTTCATCACGGGGCTGTGGAGCGTGACCGTGAAAATACAGAAAGCAGACGAAGTTGCTGATTTCACCAGTCATCTTAGCGATATAGACGACATTTTCTTCGAATCGAGCGCAAAACATGATTTTTGCAACGAGGAAGAAAAACAATTCTTTCGAGAGATGTCACTCGGACGATATATTGTTAGACATCAAGACAGTTTTTTTGTTGCGCTTGATGACGCCGGACGCGCCGTCGGGTATCTCGCAGGCTGTCTCGAAAATCCCACAAAGTTGGATCATTTCAATGATATCGCATATTTTCGCTATATAGATGATATCTGTCAAAATTATCCGGCGCATCTTCATGTTAATGTTGCGGACCAATATCGAAATCGTGGGTTGGGAACTGCGCTTGTCGAACGATTTGCAGAGTTGGCGAAGCTTCATTCCGTCGAAGGAATCCAGGTCGTGACATCGAGTACGTCTCGAAGCATCCCATTCTACCGACGATTGGGCTTTCGTGAATTGCGAACGTTTCCGTGGATGTCCGTGACCTCGGTTTGCATGGGCCGCAAATTATAGAGGCAGTGATGTCGGTCGGGCCAGAGAGCCCCGCGCTGAGCTTTGCGTCGTAGCAGTTAAAGCTCCGGTGCGGCTAACGCTGCGGGTTGGTTACCGGCATTCTGAAAACAGGGCTAACCTATTGACGGGTAATCAGTTGAATTTTGATAATTTTTCAGAATAGGCGTTGATGAGGCACGCGAAATAGCTGGATTTTGATCCCGCCATTTCGCAGATCGATCTTGCCGCAATGGTGATCGATCTTCCTCCTTGACAGGCCCATCGTGGCCGAATCAAGCGAATGGAGTTAGTTGTACGGCCTTTGCGATTGTCCTGGTATAGGTCTTGAGCATGGATTTATCTCCGCGGGATCATTCAATGCAACGTAGCGTCTGCCGTCGGTCCACCAAGCATTTGCTTTGCTAAGTCCGCGATGTCGAGGATCGAGACATAGATGTATTCCAGGAATAGGTGCATCTCTTTAGGCTCTAAAAGTACCGAAGCCTTGGCAATTTTTCACGATTGACGAGAAATCACTGCAGCGACCGGGCCGAGGGAGCGCCATCTCAATCGAGATTCATCTTCGTTGCGCCGCTGCTGCGACGTCGATATCTGCTTGCGCGCCCGCCTCAGCGGCTCGCTACGCGGCCGTGTCGGGCGATTGTCGGCTTTCTCTCCAGTGGAAATAGATGAAAGTATGGCTGCGCCTCCTCGAGCACCCGCGCAAAGGAAGAGCGCGCCATCAGGCGGTCGAGATAGGCCGCTAGATTTTTGTGCGTCTCGGCAAAAGGAACGACGGTGTTCGCGTAGAAGAGCGCCGGCGCCGCCGCGCAGTCGGCCAAGGTGAAGTCGTCGCCGATCGCCCAGGTTTTCGAGTCCATCTCTCGTTCCATAACGCCGTAGGCCCGCTGGAGCTGCGCCTTTGCAAGCTCCACCCCGTACGCATCGGCCTTGCCCTCGGGACGCAGCCGGTCAGCGACGATCTTCTGCATGGGTTCCTGAACGTAGTGGTCGTGGAAGCGGTCCCACATCCGCGTCTGCCAGGCCCGATCCACATCCGCGGGCAAAAAGCGCGTCGGGCCCGGATAGTGCGCGTCCAGGAATTCGATGACGATGGTCGATTCCGCCACCGTGCGATTGCGCGCCTCGTCGCGCAGCACCGGCATCTTGGCCATGGGCCAGACCGCGCGGAAGGCCGCGCTCGAAGCCTCATCGCGCAAATCGACGATGATGGGCTCGAACGGGATGCGGTTCTCATACAAGGCGATGAGCGCCTTGTGGCAGAACGACGCAAGGGGGTGGAAATAGAGCTTCAGCGCCATGCCAACGGACCCGCGCGCGTTCCCTCTTGAACGTTCCGCTTCGCTGAACCGAAGCCGGCGCGACTATTCGCGCACCGCCGCTTCCGCCACCCTCTTTAAGTTCTCCAGGCCCTTCTCGAAATAGCCGCCGAGCATCTTGTCCTGGTTCATGAACAGGCAGATCGCCCGGGAGACGAAATTGTTATGCCCGAACATGGCCCAAGTGACCGCCGTCCGCTCGCCCTCGGGCTTGAACGTGAACTCGGCCGTGCTGGTGCCGGCCATCGGCTGCACGAAATCGAGTTTGATTCTGATGAGCTCGGCCGGGCGGCTCTGGGTCAGCGTCATGCGCCCTTCGCCGATCTGGCTGTTGCCGGCCCAGGCGAAGACCGCGCCTTCTCCGGCCGACGGGCCCTCGAGGGTGGTCTTCGCGTTGGGGTCGAGCTTCGCCCAGGGCGACCATGCGTCCCACTTATGGAAGTCGTTCACCTGGGCGAAGACATCGGACGCGGGGGCGGCGATCGTCGCCGACCGCGCGATCCGATATTCGGAGGGCTGCAGCGCGACGAACGCGGCGAACGCCGCGACGATTGCGACGAGCGCGATCAGGATCTTCAGGACCATCGAACCCCCCTTTGCAACGCCATCGATGCGCGCCGCCCGCCTCCCGCGCTCAAGCCTCCAGGATGATCATCCAGCCGACGCCGAAGCGGTCGGCGACCATGCCGAAGCGCTTGGCGAAGAACGTCTTGCCGAGCGGCATTCGCACCTCGCCGCGGTCGGCGAGCGCCGCGAACACGCGGTCGGCTTCGGCCTCGTTCCTGGCGTTGATGGAGAGCGAGAAGCCCTCGAATTTCGGCTTGCCCTGCGCGCAGCCGTCGGAGGCCATCACGTCCTCGCCGTTGATGGCAAGGCATGAATGCATGATCTTGTTATCGCTGCCGGGTGCAACCATGCCAGGCGGCGGCGGCTCCGGGCTTTCCTTATAGCGCATCATCATCTTGACCTCGGCGCCGAGTGCCTTCTTGTAGAACTCGATCGCCTCCTCGCAGCGGCCGTCGAAGAACAGATACGGTGTCGGCATGGTCTCTCTCCTTTGTGCAAGTCGTTGGGGAAAAGTCGTTTGGGAAAGTCGTTGCGATGCGCAATGCGGCCCGTTCAGGCCGCTTGCGCCCGTTTCAGCGCCGCGATGTCGATCTTGCGCATCTGCAGCATCGAGCGCATGACCCGTTGCGCCGTTTCGGAATTTCCGTCCATCAGCATCTCGGGCAGCGCCTTAGGGATGACCTGCCATGAGAGGCCGAACTTGTCCTTGAGCCAACCGCACGGTCCCTCTTCACCGTCCTTTGCCAGTTCGCTCCAGAAGTGGTCGATCTCTTGCTGCGTTTCGCAGTGGACCTGGAACGACACGGCCTCGTTGAACTTGAAATGCGGGCCGCCGTTGAGCGCCAGGAATTTCTGCCCTTCGAGTTCGAACTCCACAGTCATGACCGTTCCCGCCTTCTTGCCGTGAACCTCGAATCCCTCTTTTCCATAACGGCTGATCTTGCCGACCGTCGAATTCTTGAACACGGAAGCGTAGAATTTCGCCGCCTCCTCGGCCTGCGTATCGAACCACAGGCAGGGCGTGATTTTTTTTGCCGTGAGCTCCATGATCTACTCCTTTCACGTCCCTTGCCCTTCCGCTCGTCCCCGCGAAAGCGGGGACCCAGCTTCGATCCTGGATTCCCGCTTTCGCGGGAATGAACGGAGTTCAGCTGTGCGGTCTGAGTGTCTAGCCTAAAACTGACAACTACCGAGCCAGTTCCCCGCCTTTTTCATCCGATTCCGCTTGCGACCACCCCGGTAATGCGATTGACACAATGCGTTGATATCAACATAATTGTGGCGTGTCAAAGGCAGCCGAAGTTCCCTTCGCCACCACGCTCTTGGTCAGGGACACGTGCCTGTGCCTTCACCTGCAGCGCGCGGCGCGGGCGCTCGCGCGGCGTTTCGACGACGCGCTGCGGCCGCTCGGCCTCACCAGCGGGCAGTATTCGACGATGATGTCGCTGAACCGGCCCGAGCCGCCCAGCATCGGTTCGGTCGCGTCCCTGCTCGCCATGGACCGCACGACGCTCACCGCCGCGCTCAAGCCATTGCAACGGCGGGGCCTGATCACGGTGATGGTCGACGCCAAGGACCGACGCAGCCGCCGGCTCAAGCTGACGCCCGCGGGCCGCGCATTGCTCGCGCGCGCGGTTCCGGTCTGGCGGCGCACCCATGGCGAGATCGAACGCCTCGTTCCACGTGCCGGCGCCGATCGCCTGCGGCGGGACCTGCGCGCGCTGAGCTAAATCCATATCTCGATGCCGTGGGTGAAGGGTTTTCGAGTTGACTCCGGCGACTGCGAGACATAGCAGTTTTGCCCTCACCGCGCGCCGTCTTCTCCCCAGCGACTGGTTTTCTACGCTTCGTGCGGAGCGCGGCAGCCGCGGATTGCACCGCTCCACGCCGGAGAGATGCACGGCATGCACGACGCCAACGCTTTGATCACGCGGCTCCCCAAATGCGAGCTGCACATTCACGTCGAAGGGAGCCTCGAGCCGGAGCTGATGTTTGCGTTGGCGCGCCGCAACGGCATCTCACTGCCGTATGCGTCGGTCGACGCCGTGCGGCAGGCCTACCGGTTCGGCAACCTGCAGGATTTCCTCGACCTCTACTATCGCGGCATGTCGGTGCTGATCACGGAGCAGGATTTCTACGACCTCGCCTTCGCCTATCTCGCGCGCGCCCACGCCGACAATGTCCGCCACGTCGAGATGTTCTTCGACCCGCAAGGCCACACGTCCCGCGGCGTCGCGTTCGCGACCGTGGTCGAAGGTCTCACCCGCGCCATTGCCGACGCCAGGCGAGAGCTGGGCGTGGAGGCAAGCCTGATCATGTGCTTCCTGCGCCATCTCGACGAGGCCGACGCCGACCGCACCCTCGACGCGGCGCTGGCGTTTCGCGACCGCATCGTCGGCGTCGGCCTCGATTCGTCCGAGCGGGGCAATCCGCCGGGCAAGTTCACGCGCGTGTTCGCGCGCGCCCGCGACGCGGGCTTCTTTCTCACCGCCCATGCCGGCGAGGAGGGGCCGGCGAGCTACGTCTGGGAGGCGCTCGATCTGCTCGGCGTCGCGCGCATCGATCACGGCGTACGCGCCATGGAAGACCAGGCTCTGGTGGGCAGGCTTGCGCGCGAGCAAGTCCCGCTCACCGTCTGTCCGCTGTCGAACGTGCGGCTGCGGGTGGTCGACGACCTCGCGCATCACCCGCTGCGGCGGATGCTGGACAAAGGGCTTATGGTCACGGTCAATTCCGACGATCCCGCCTATTTCGGCGGCTATGTGAACGAGAACTACCGCGCCAGCGCGCAGGCATTGGGGCTCGCACGCGACGAGATCGCAGCGCTGGTGCGCAACGGGATCAGGGCCTCGCTGATGACGACGCCGGAGAAGGACAAGGCGCTTGCGGACGTCGATCGCGTCCTCGCCGGGACCGTGTGACGGCAGAGTTACGCAGCCGCGCTGCGTGCCATGCCGCGGCGATCGCGGCTGACGACGAACGCCTATGGGGATGCGCGCACATCCTCGCCCCGCAGCAGGAGCCGGAACATCAGCCCGTGCGTGATCAGGAGCAGCGGCACCACGACGGTCGGAATGAAGTAGGCGGCACCCAATTGACCCGGTGCAAACCCGACGGAATTGCCCTGATAGAAAGCGTAGAGCAGATCGGCGGTGCCCCACAGGTTGAACACCCAGACCAAGGGCATCCCCCACCTGCGCTGCAAGGAGGCCAACGCGAGCAGCGCCAGCACCGCGGCGATGAGATCACCGTAGGCAGCCGGGCGCGCAAAAGCGGCTGACAGATCCGGCGCGACCACGCCGGGCACCAAGAATGCCAAGCCGACAAAGCGGAAGCTGTGCAAGATGAGGAGCGGGCGCAGCGCGTCGATGCGCGGCTGGCTGCGCAAGTATGGCCACAGGTATCGCGCAGCGACGATTCCCCACGCAAGGAAGCCCATCGCGACGCTGATTCCGAACAGGGCTTGCGGAGGCACCTCGGCTTCCCTCGCGGTCAAAGGTCCTGCGTCCGGCGCTTCATGGCGTTGTCCCAGACCTCGTCGCGGTCCTCGTCGAAGATGAGCTTGGCGTCTTGCGGCGTCGTGAACCAGAAGCCGTGGGCAAGCTCGCCCTCGAGCTGGCCCGGCGCCCAGCCGGCGTAGCCGAATGCGATGAGGCTCTTGCTCGGGCCGCGATGGTTGCCGATGTCGCGCAGGATCTCGCGGCTCGACGTCATCGCGACGCGGCCGTCGATGTCGACGGTGTCGGGGCGATGGTATTCGGCGCTGTGGATCACAAAGCCGATCTCGGGCTCTACCGGACCGCCGGCGAAGATGCGCACCTGTCCGGCAACCGTCGTGTCCTTCTCGCCGAGCGCTTCCAGAAGCTTCGCCAGGGGCCGATCCCCAACGGGCCGATTGATGACGATGCCGAGCGCGCCGTTGCGGTCGTGCCGCACCATCAGGATCACGGTGTGCTGAAAGCGCGGATCGCCCATCGTGGGCGCGGCGATCAAGAGTTGACCGGTGAGCGAGGCCTGCTGCGGGGCCTCCGCCGGCGGCGGCACCGCGGCATGCAACAGCGTCGCGGGCACGAGGATCGCCGCGGCGATCGCGCCGAGACGCGGGAGGGACAGCAAGGACATGGCGCACGTCCCCATCAAGTCGCAATCGCGAGCATATCAGCCGCGGCGGCGGCGGGCCATCAGGCCTTTGCGCACAACGCTGTGAACCCTCGCCCCGCGACAGCGGGGAGAGGGTGGCGCGAGCCTTAAGCGCGTTCACGCGCGTCTTTCGACGCGCTACGGCGAGGGCCGGGTGAGGGACAGCTTCTCGCGACGCAATCCGTCCCGTCACCCGCGGGCTTGACCACGCAAGTCGGGTTTACCCGACTTGCGCACTAAAGCGCCCCGAAATCGGGTAGACCCGATTTCGGGGGGTCCATCTTCTTCGTAAGAATTTTTTGCGAATAGGATGGATTGCACCGCAACTCGGGCACGCCCGAGTTGCGCAGTATGCAGTATAATGCGCCGCAAGTCGGGTAAACCCGACTTGCGGTGTCATAAGCGCGTTCACGCGCGTCTTCCGACGCGCAATGCCCGGCAATGACGACTGCGATTGCTGCTCGCGTCTGCCCCTCACTC
>Ga0306922_10004319_pt1 | contig 13454 bp, 9 predicted proteins | sample sta12Cox44000082_FD_203758 | JGI IMG/M metagenome (GOLD analysis project Ga0306922, IMG submission 203758) | Lab enrichment of tropical soil microbial communities from Luquillo Experimental Forest, Puerto Rico - statoxic.12C.oxic.44.000.082 (v2)... | ecosystem: Environmental > Terrestrial > Soil... | reverse complement strand
GCCCTTCCTTCGATAACCGGGTTTCCCTGCGTCACGCAAACAGCTCTTCCCATGTGGCAATCCGCCGGCCCTGCCACGTCGGGCCCTCGAGGACGAACGTCCATTCCGGGTTCCGCGTGACGTCTCGCAGCGCGGCGCCCCAGGCCGGCGTCGAGCCTCATCTCGCGGTTCGAAAACTCCGTGCGTCCGGTACGCTGCGATTCGCCCAGGACCTTCCAGAAGATCCTGGCTGGAATGTTTCGGATGAGGTACTCATCGTCGACGAAGATCGCATCGTCGCTGCGGGAGTTTCTCGCTGCCAGTGAGCTTTTCCAGCTCAGGCCAGGAAACCGCGGGGTGGGGCGGCCTCGCCTAAGGATAGGATCAGATCGATTGGAGCCGACCATGTCTATCAGACCCATCAAAAAGCTGATCACGTCGCGCCCGACATTGGAAGGGGCAGGCGTCCACTTGCGGCGTGCGTTTGGCTTCGGCCAGACATCTGACTACGACCCGTTCCTGCTGCTGGACGATTTTCGGAACGATGTGCCGGAAGATTATCTGGCGGGTTTCCCGTGGCATCCGCACCGTGGGATCGAGACGATCACGTACGTGCTCGCCGGAACAGTGGAGCACGGAGACAGTCTGGGGAATCGCGGCGCGATCGCCGCGGGCGATATCCAATGGATGACGGCGGGCAGCGGCATCATTCACCAGGAGATGCCCAAGGGCGACCCTGCCGGCCGGATGCACGGGTTTCAGTTGTGGGCGAATCTGCCGAGCGCGCTCAAGATGACGAAACCCCGGTATCAGGAAGTCAAAGCGGCCGACATCCCTGAGGTCACCGACGACGATGGGACGCATGTTCGGCTCGTGTGCGGTCACTTCGGGGGAAAGACGGGGCCTGTGGAGGGTATTGCGGCCGACCCGACCTACATCGACGTTTCGGTCCCGCCGGGCAAGCGAAAGACCTTGCCGGTCGAGACGGCGCGACACGCGTTTGCGTATGTGTTCGGCGGATCCGGGACGTTCTGCAACGCCTCCCAGCCCCTCGCGGTGCCGACTGAAGGCGTCGGGTGGTGGCCGCACGCGACGCCTCCTGCGGAGGTCGAGAATCGCTCGCTCGTCTTGTTCGATCAGGGGGACGAAGTGGTCGTTCAAGGCGGCGAGAACGGGATCCGGTTCCTGTTGGTGTCGGGACAGCCGCTTCAGGAGCCGGTCGCGTGGTACGGCCCGATCGTGATGAACACTCAGGCACAGCTCAGGGAGGCGTTCGACGAGCTCGAGCGAGGCACGTTCCTGAAGCAAGACCAGCGGAAATAAGTGGGACGTGAGACATGCGCTGCCCGAAATTCGCCGCAGGCGGGCCCGATTGTGACGCTGGATCAAACGGGGTCGTCTCCGCGGCGTTCATCGCAGACTCGAGCTCACGCGGAGAGCGTCTATCGAATGGGAGCCGGTTGACGTTGCCGATCTGCGATCGCGTGGCCTTGCAAAAGATGAGATAGAAGCGTCGCAAACTTCTTGCAGGATCGACGCGCGGCGCTCACACGGATTTCACGTCCAGGCTCTACAGTGTCAGGGAATTGGGACAGGACGGTCAGGCACGCGCCCGACGGTTGGTCCCTCCCGCCTCCCCCATAACAGGCGCCGGAATGAGCGTCGCGCGGCCAGCACCCCAGCCTGGCCACGAGAGTTCCAGCTTAGATTATGCGACTTTCGCGTACGGCGATTCAGGTCTGTTCGCGCAGGGGCCGCTTTACGTGCCCCGCCGGCATGCGAGCGGCCGTCTCGTTGCACAGTCACTCGGACTGCTCACGGGAGAAGCTCGACGCGCTGCCGGAGTTCGCGCGCCGCATTCCGATCGTCGCGGCGTTCTTGCAGCGAAGCCTCGCGGAGTACGAGCGCGAGAACGGTAAGCCGCTCGATCTCTCGGCCGTGTACTGGCGTCCCCCTGTCACACCGGAGGCGGTGATTCGGTCCGAGCGCGAGCAGATCGAGCGGCGGCTCGACTCGAAGGCGCTGGTTTCGCTCACCGACCACGACACGCTCGACGGGCCCAAAACGCTCAGGGCGATGGGGAGGAGCGACGTCCCTCTGTCATTCGAGTGGTCAGTGCCTTTCGACGGAACCGCTTTCCATCTCGGCGTGCACGGCATTTCACCCAAGCGGCTCGACGAGATGGAGCACGAGCTCGCGGCCTACACCGCCGGAGCGACAAACAGGCTCGGAGAGCTCCTGGACGCGCTCGGTGAATGCCCTGAGACCTTTGTCGTCCTCAATCATCCTTACTGGGATCTCGGTCGCATCGGCCAATTGCAGCACGATTCCACGCTCCTCGCGTTTCTTCGGAGCCATCGGGATCGCATCCACGCCCTCGAGCTGAACGGCTACCGCACGTGGGCGGAGAATCGACTGGTCCTGCCGTTGGCCGAAGGGTTTGGACTTCCTGTTGTTGGCGGCGGCGATCGTCACGGGTACGCGCCGAACGCCATCGTCAACCTCACGCGCGCCACATGCCTGGCCGAGTTCGCGCGTGAGCTGCGCGACGGGCGCGCCGCGCACTGCCTTGTCTTCCCTGAATTCTCCGAGCCGTTCGTCAGACGCGTGCTCCAGACCGCGGACGACATCCTCAGATCCGACCCGCGCGTCGGGCGACGCAGATGGACCGAGCGCGTCTTCATCGAAATGGACGGAAGAGAGCACGCGGTCGATTCCCTCTGGGATGGCCCGCCGCGCTGGCTGACGGCCGCGGTAGCCGTGACGCGATTACTGAGCTGGAAGCCGTTCGGACTGTTATTCGAGCTGACACGTTCGGACGGCTATAAGACGCTTGAACCGGACTGCAGGCCGGCGACCGTGATCAACCGCGCGCCGTCCCTTGCGTCACCGGGTTCGGCAACGGCGGTCTAAGCAGGTCGAGAGCTGGGACCCCGGCCTGGGGGCCCGTCATTGCGGATTGCGGATTGGACGGTTCATTTGTTGGCGTCGCGGATCTGCGTCACGAAGAGATCGACGTAGTTCTCGAGCCCTCGCGTGACTGCCGCCGCGTGCCCCACCGGCGCGCTGCTACCGATGCCGCCTCGGTGCATCAGCGACACCTGCACCAGGACGGGTTGATCGCGGTACGACAGGTTGGCTGTCGCGTGTGTGTAGAGAAAGACGTCGTACCGGGACACGCACGTGCCATTCGACACGCTCGTCGTCATCACATTGACATACAGGTAGGTGTCTTCGTCCGAGTTCTTGCGGACGGCAAAGCCGCTCTCGGTGAGCCGTCTTGTCAACGCGCTCTCGATCGCATCGTGATTCAGCCCGCACGCGACCGCTTGCGCGCTCAAATCCTCGACAAGAATCCCGAGGCCCTTGAGTCCGCGCAGCTCGGCGCCAGGCCGCGCGTCGAATCCCCTAGGCGTGCCGGGTGTCGCTGGTGTCCCGGGCGGACCAGGGGGTCCGGAGGCTCCGGGCAGCCGAGAGGGTCCAGCGGCGTTCGGCTTGTCGGGTGCGGAGGACGTCTCGGTGGCGACTCCGGGCTCGTAAACGCATTTCGCCTTGTCCCCGGCACCGTGTTCGAGGAACTGGATCTCGGCTATGAGCTGCGACGGGCTGGCCGTGCGCGAATAGGTGTACCGAATGTCACGGTCTTGTTCGACGTGATAGAGAACGACGAGCCGGTCCCCTTCGCGTTTGCTCGTCACGCGGACCGGCACGCCTTGGATCTCGATGGATTCGTCGTTGCCGTCGAGCTTCCCCGCAGCCTTATCTCCCGGCCGGCCGTCCGGATGCAGCACTCGTGATTGGCCGAGCTCGTTCGTGATCGTGACGGCTGCCGGTGTATCGACGATCATGAGGCGCGCGGGAGGGTTGCGCGCCTCGGCGGTGACCAGCTGCAACCGACGAGCGTCCTCATAGCTCTCGCGGCGTCCGGAAAATGGTGCGGCCGGGGCCCGGTTGCCGCCGCCTCCGCCACCGCCCCGCCGGCCGCGCCCGCCAGCGCTCGATCCCGAGCTCTGCCCTGCATCGCCTGGCGCGGGCACCCAGTCAACGTTGAATCCGATTTCGCGCGGCACCTCGCTGAGCGCGCGGTTGAGCGTCCACACTCCGCCGAGCGGGGATGCGTCCTGGTCGTGGGCGGAAGCACCCAAGAGCATGCCCGCTCCGCCTACGATAGCGAAACACGCGAGTGCGAAGGCCCGTCTCATGGATCCACCGTAGCACGCCGCCAATTGGTAAACTATGGCGCACGCGTGAAAAACGCAAATGAGGGCCCGCGAAAAGAATTCCCATGGTGAGAATCTCGCGTCGTAGAGCCGTACAAGTCCTGGCAGGCGCTGCGGTCGGGACCCCGTTGTCGGTCCTCGGGCAGGGTCGCTGCATGCGTTCGTTCGGGACGCCGGCATGCAACACGACACCGGTTGCGCCCGTGTTCGAGCCCACGGGATGGAAGACCGTGGCGCTCGAGCGCCTGATCTTCCGCGTCGCGGACTACCAGAAGGAAGCGGCGTTCTACATCGCCCTCATGGGGTGGAAGCTTCGGAGCGATGACGGAGCACAGGCGGTGCTGGATATCGGGGACTGGGGCTCTGTCATCTTCAAGCAGACTCCTGCTCAGGCGTTTGATGCCACCACTTCTGAGGGTCGTGGCGGTCCAGTGCGCGCGGTGGTGGAGTCGTTCTGTTTCGGCATCGCGCCATGGAGCGCGAAGACGGTCGAGGCCGAGCTGCGGAAGCGCGGCCTCACGCCGGTGGCGGACAACGACGGCCAGGGGTTCGAGAGCTTCCACGTGAAGGATCCTGATGGATTCGATCTACAGATCAGCAACGGCAACGGCCTGGCGAGAAGCCGACGGATGTCTTCCCCGAGGCCCGTGTCGGGCAAGCTGTCGGCGCCGATGCCGTTCGAGCCGACCGGATGGAAGACCGTATGGTTGGACCACCTCTCGTTCGGCGCGACGGATTACAAGAGGAGCGTGTCCTTTTACACCAATCTATTGGGATGGAAGGAAACCTACGACGAAGGGAGTCAGAACGAGTGCCTCATTGGTGAGATCGGGGACATCATTATTCGCGGCGGGAACCCGCTCGATCCCACCTTCGGATCGTTGAGAAGCGGACGCGGCGGCGGAAGCAGTGAGCGGCGTCTCGGAATCGATCACATTTCGTTCGGGATCGAGCCCTGGGACACGGACGCGGTGAAGGAGGCGCTCGAGAAGCGGGGGCTTCGAGCTCGGGTGGATACATCCACCGGCGACGAGATTCACGTGGCGGCGTTCAAGAGCTATCACACGACCACACCAAACGGGTACAACCTCCAGATCAGCTACGTCACGAAGGACAACCGGTTGGCGTTGCCGAATGCGGTGAGACCGAAGCCTCCCGGTGACCTCTAGCGCGGGCAAAGTCCGCCGGCGGGCAAACCTTGGGCCCGCCAAAATCGTCTACAAGATCATTCGGGAGCCGCTCCCGGACCGGATCGATGCGATTCAAACACATCCTGCGGCGCCTCATGCACGTGCCGATGTTCACGACCGTCGCGGTCATGACCTTGGCCGTGGGCATTGGAGCGAACGCCGCCGTTTTCAGCGTGATCGAAGGCGTGTTGCTGAAACCGCTGGTTTATCCGCGGCCCGACGAGCTCGTCAGCGTCGATCACACGGCGCCCGGCGTAAACATCAAAAGAGCGGGCTTCGCGCCGTTCCTCTACTTCACCTATCGCGGAGAGAGCCGCACCCTGCAAGATGTCGGCATCTGGCGCACCAACACCGTCAGCGTGACTGGTCGGGCCGAGCCCGAGCAGGTGGACAGCCTCGATGTCAGCGTGAGCCTGCTTCCGCTTCTCGGCGCCCAACCGGCGCTCGGTCGTGGGTTCACACAGCAGGATGACTCTCCGGGGAGCCCCGAAACGGTCATTCTGACGTCCGGCTACTGGCGATCGAGATTTGGCGCTGACCCATCCGCGGTCGGGCAGCGCCTGCTTCTCGACGGCCGCGCGCGAGAAATTATTGGCGTCCTCCGCGACGATTTCCGCTTCCTCGATCGCAAGCCGGCGCTCGTCAGGCCCCTGCAACTCGATCGCGACAAGACTTTCCTCGGGAACTTCAGCTACGCGGGCATCGCCCGGCTGAAGCCGGGCGCGACGATGGCGCTGGCGGAAGCCGACGCCACGCGAATGATTTCGACCGCCCTCGATCGTTTCCCGGCGTTTCCAGGGTTCACGGCCCAGACGTTCAGAGAGGCGGGACTGGCCCCGAGCTTCCGGACTTTGAAGGAATCCGTCACCGGCGATGTCGCGACCGTCCTCTGGGTGATCATGGGAACGATCGGCATCGTGCTCCTGATCGCGTGCGCGAACGTTGCGAACCTGCTGCTCGTTCGAGCGGAGGTCCGTCAGCAGGAGTTGGCGATTCGCGCTGCGCTCGGCGCCTCCTGGGACCAGATCGCGCGCGAGCTGTTCGCGGAGAGCGTGACGCTCGGGCTCGTAGGCGGCATCGTCGGGTTGGCCATGGCTGCGGGGGCCGTCAAGTTCCTCAAGGCCGTCGCGCCTGCCAATCTGCCGCGGGTCGACCAGATCTCGATCGATGGCTCGGTGCTCTTGTTCTCACTCGGCATCTCGATTGCCGCCGGCCTGCTGTTCGGCGTCATTCCGGTGATCAAGTATGTCGGGCCCCATCTCGTGGGCTCGCTTCGGTCGGGCGGCCGCAGCATGAGCGACAGCAAGGAGCGGCATCGAGCCAGAAATACGCTCGTCGTTGTACAGGTGGCGCTGGCGCTCGTCTTGCTAGTTGGTTCGGGCCTGATGATCCGGACGTTTCAGAGGTTGAAGCAGGTCCAACCCGGATTCACACGGCCCGCAGAGCTCCAAACGCTGCGGATTTCCATTCCGCGGTCGCTCGTGAGCGACGCGGTGCAGGTCGTCCGCACGGAGCAGGCGATCGCGGACAGGATCGCCGCGCTGCCCGGCGTGACGTCTGTCGGCTTCGCGAGCACGATTCCGCTGACAAGTGGATGGCAGGACCCGATTTTCACCGAGGATCGTATCTCTTCGCCGCCACAGATACCGCCAGTGCGTCATTTCAAGTTTGTGTCGCCCGGCGTTCTTCAGACCGCGGGCAATTCGCTCGTCGCGGGCCGTGACTTCACATGGACGGACGTCTACGACAAGCGGAACGTGGCCATGATCTCCGACAACCTGGCCCGCGAGCTGTGGCATGAACCCGCGGCAGCCCTCGGCAAACGCGTACAGGAGAGGCCCGGCGCGCCATGGCGCGAAATCGTCGGCGTCGTCAGCGACGAGTACGACGATGGGCTCAATCAGCCGGCACCGGCGATTGTGTTCTGGCCTGTGATGATGTCGAACTTCAACGATGAAACGCCGTTCGTCCAGTCGTCGGTGGGGTACCTGATTCGGAGCAGCCGCACCGGATCGAGCGGCTTCATCACAGAAGTTGGCCAGGCCGTGTGGTCGATCAATCCGAACCTGCCGCTCGCGAACGTGAGATCGCTGCAAGAGGTCTACGATCGATCGCTCGAGCGCACGTCCTTCGCGCTCGTCCTGCTGGCGATTGCCGGCGCGATGGCGCTGCTGCTCGGTGTCGCGGGCGTCTACGGCGTGATTTCTTATTCGGTCTCGCGGCGCACGCGCGAAATCGGCATCCGCATCGCGCTTGGAGCTCGGCATGCCGAAGTAACGCGGATGTTTCTGGGCCACGCGCTGCGTCTGGCTGTCATCGGCGTGGCGTCGGGTCTGGTTGCTGCGGTCGCGCTCATGCAGATGCTTTCGTCGCTGCTGTTCAAGGTGAGACCGTTCGATCCGTTCACGTACGCGGCCGTGTCGCTGGGACTTGCTGCAGCTGCGTTGCTTGCCAGCTACGTGCCTGCTCTGCGGGCGACTTCGGTTGATCCGGTAGAAGCGCTCCGGGCAGAGTAGGCCCTGTCAGAGCCGGCGCTATCACTCGTCTCGAAGGGCGACCAGTGGATCCACCTGTGAGGCGCGCCGTGCCGGCACATAGCTCGTCGTCGCCGCCAGGGCGATCAACGCGACTGGCACGATGAGGTAGATCGCGGGCGTCGGCGTCCCGACGCCGGCCAGGAGTGCAGAAAGCACGCGTGCCACCGCGACGCTCGCCACACCACCGATCGTGACGCCCGTCAAGGCGAGGATGAGGCCCTGGCGTAAGACCATCGACCGCACATCGGATCCGGAAGCGCCAATCGCCATCCTGATGCCAATCTCACGCGTGCGGCGAGCCACCGTATAGGCGACGAGGCCGTACAGGCCAACGAGCGAGAGGATCAGTCCGAGCAGACCGATTGCGCTGACGGTTTGAACGATGATCGACGGCAGCGTGATCGCTCGTTCACGGTACAGGTGCGCAAAGGTCTGCAGGTTCGCCATCGGCTGGTTGACGTCGAGGGAGCGGACCACGTTACGCAATGGCGTCGCGAGCTCCGCGGCGTCTCCGGCCGCGGATTCAACGAGCAGCGACATTCGCGTTCGCGGCTGTTGCGCGAACGGAAGATACAGGAAGGGCGTCGGCGCTTCTCCGATCCACGTGTATTTGGTGGTCCGCGTGACGCCGACGATTTCGAGCCACGCGCTCTGGCGGTCCGGGAGTGTTATCCGCTTGCCGATCGGATCCTGATTCGGCCAGTACCTGGTGGCAAACTCGTCGTTGACGATGGCGACGCCGCGCGTGAGGCGGCTGTCGGCAGTGGTGAACGGCCTCCCCCGACGCATCCTGATCTGCATCGTGTCGAAGAACTGTTCGTCGACAGTGGCGGCCACGGTCGAGAGGCTTGCTTGCCCAGGCGGGAACCGGTAGCCTTCGGGCGAGACCGCCTCGATGTGTTGTTGGCCGGGTTGGAGCGGCACCTCGCTCGTAAGCGTCGCTGATCGAACGTTGGGAAGGGCGCGGGCGCGATCGACGAGATCGCGATAGAACGTTTGCGTCTCTTGAGGTGAATATCCAACGAGCGAGGGGTCGAGCGACAGCATCAGGAGATGGTCCGTCCGAAAGCCTGGGTCGAGCGCCAGGGCTTGTCGAAAACCATCAAGGAGCATGCCGGTCGCGAGAAGGAGCACCATTGACATCGCGACCTGCGCGATCACCAGGACATTACGTCCCGTTGTGCGAAGACGGGTGGGCTCGCCCAACTCCGAAGTCTTGAGCGCCGGGACGAGGTCGGATTGGAGGCTCAGACGGGCCGGCGCGAGGCCGAACAGCGCCGCGCTCGCGATCGCGACAAGCAGGCTGAATATCAGCACGCGCTCATCGAGCTCGGGAACAATGGCGATTTGATCGGCCGTTGGAAGCGTCCGCAGGAAGTGGATACCACCGTACGCGAACACGAGCCCAAACCCGCAGCCCAGGAACGACAGCACGAGGCTCTCTGTCAACAGTTGCCGAGTGAGCCGGGCCCGGCTCACGCCGAGCGCGAGGCGAACGGCCATTTCCCGTGAGCGAGTGCGCGCCCTTCCCAGCATGAGGTTGGCGACGTTCGCGCACGCGATGATGAGCACCAGCGCCACGAGCGCGAACAGCAGCGCCAGCAAGACCGCGTCCCAGGGATCCTCTCGAATGCGGCTCTCCAGCTCGGTCCGAACTGCGAGGGTCCGGTGGGCGTTGGCTTCCGGAAACTGCCGGATCAGCCCGGTCCAGAGCGTCGTCAGCTCGGCCTGCGCGGTTCGCCGCGAGACGCCGGATCTCAAGCGGCCTTTGACCTCGAAGACGCGAGCGTCGCGCTTTTCCAGAACGTTCCCGGTCGATTGATCGAGCCGCGTGGCCATGACCGCCGGGACATAGAACGCCGGCCGGAACACCGGATCGGTGGTGAAGCCGGCCGGCGTGATTCCGATGACGTGGAAATCGATGCCGTTCATCAACACGACGCGGTTCACCACGGATGGGTCGGCTCCGAACCTGGCCCTCCAAAAGTCATCGCTCAACACGACTACAGCGTCGCGGCCCGGCACGCGCGCTTCATCCGGCGAAAAGCTCCGCCCGACCGACGGTCGAACGCCAAGCGCCTCGAAGAAGTTGTCGCTGACCCACATGCCCCGGCGCATTTCAGGGCTCTCGTCCCGTGATCGGCTGAACGCGACCAGCGCGCCCCTGGCAGCAACCAGACCATCGAAGGATCGGGCGCTCTTTCTCACATCGGCGTAGTTCGGATACGACATGCTCCCACCGGCGAGCCCGTCTCCGGGACCATTCTCGTTGACGGTCACGAGGGCGCCCGGATTGGGGACGGGAAGCGGGCGGAGGATGAGGGCGTCCGCAAGGGCGAAGATGGCGCTGTTTACGCCGATCCCGAGCGCGAGCGACACGACGGCGACACCCGCGAACACCGGGTTCCGACGAAGCAGGCGTAAGGCGTGACGAACATCGCGGATGAAGTCGTCGATCCAGGGGAGCCCGCGCTGATCGCGCAGCGTCTCCATGGCTTGCGCGACGCCGCGTTGTTGATTCAACCGAATCTTCGTGAGTGCGCCCCCGGCATACGCGCTTGCCGCGTGACCGGCGTCGCCGTCAGCCAGCTCCAGATGCGAACGCAGCTCCGCCTCGAGGTCTGCATCGGCGCGACGCCGGCACAGCGTGCCCCACAATCGCGCGGTCCACTCGCGCAGGGTGGGCATGGCAGTCATGGCTCGTCAGCCTTCGCCGTGCAACAGCGTGTCCATGATGGCCGCCATGCGGGTCCATTCGGCCCGCTCACTGGCGAGCTGGCGGCGTCCGGCGGCGGTGACGGCGTAGAACCGTGCCTTGCGGTTGTTGTCGGTCACGCCCCAGGCGCCGCGGACGAACCCGCGCTGCTCGAGGCGCATCAGCCCCGGATACAGCGTGCCCATGTTGAGTTGCAGTGATCCGCCGGAGACTTGCTCCAACCGGGCTGCGATCGCGTAGCCGTGCAGGGGGCCCAGAGTCGCCAGTGTCTGGAGGACCATCAGATCCAGCGTCCCCTGCAGCACGTCGGCCTTCCGGCGCTCGCCTGGTCGGTGCTGTTCTCCATTAGGCATACGAATAAAGTGTGGCGGATGTTCCGTTTGAATGTCAAATGCGCCCGGCAGGCTGACTGCGCCATGCTGATGAATCGAGGAGAGCCGGCTGGGTCGAGTCGAGACTCGACGCGGTCGCCGCCATGACGCATTGGACACGGCGTGAAGAGTGGTATCATATGGTTGAATAGTAGGGCCCATTTGAGACCATGACCGGGTGACGTCGGGGCTCGCGGGCATGATCAGCAAGGAGAGCACAAGGTGGAAGTCGTTGAACGGGTCGCACAGATGTTGGGTGGGCCGGCTATCCTGCGCAGGCGCGTTCGAACGTGGGTCGACCTCGATGACGTTGTCCGGGCGGGGCTTCCGAAACGATCGCTCCAGCTCGTTGCAAAACGCGTCGTTGAACCGGGCGCTTCAGTGAGCGCGTTCGTCTACAGCGTCGTGCCTCCTGCGACGTTCAAGCGGCGGTCCAGGCTGTCGGCTCAGGAGAGCGAACGGACTGAACGCCTTGCGCGAGTCGTTGCCCTAGCTGAGGCCATTTGGAGGGACGAATATCAGACGCGGGCGTTTCTCAACCGGCGGCACCCGCTCCTTGACGACGAAACGCCGTTGAGCGTGGCGCGCACCGAGATCGGGGCGCGGCGAGTAGAGAACCTGCTTCGCGATGTCGAGCACGGTCTTCCGGCTTGAGCAACATGGAGGCGTATCGAATAGGCTCGCCTGCGCATCCACTTCTCGATGGCGCCGGTGCGGCGGCGGCAGAGAACGCGCGATGGAACAGCAAGGGGAGATACGTCATCTACGCGGCTGAACACTACGCGACGGCGCTTCTTGAGAAAGCCGGACAGCTCAACAGCATCAAGCTGCCTCGAACGCTCGCTTACATTCGGATCGGTGTCCCGGCAGAGACCAGTGTTGAGGAGCTCAAAGCGGAGGACCTCCCCGGGTGGGATGCGGACGAGAAAACCGCGAGCCGGCAGTTCGGCGATCGGTGGTACGACGAAGGTCGATCGCTGATATTGCTTGTGCCGTCGCTGGCAGCCCCAGGTCTCGAGCGAAACGTCCTCATCAATCAGCGGCACCCGCAGTTCTCGCGCCTCACGACTTCGACGGCGGAGCGGATTCGATGCCATCCGAAGCTGCTCATATGAGAGGGTTTTCGCACGCCTTTGCGCGCTGCTCGAGAAATCGCCGTTCCATATCGTTGCGCGCGAGCGCGAGGGCCGTTCGGAAGTGCGTGCGTGCGATCTCCGGTCGTCCGGAGCGGAGCTCGAACTCGGCGAGCGCCGCCGCGTAGAACGGATAAGCGACCAGTCGGCTCTGGCCGGCAATGGCGCGGATCTCTTCCAGCCCTCGCTCCGGACCCTGCTGTTGTCCAACAGCGATCGCGCGATTGAGCGCGACGACCGGAGAAGGCCGAATCGTCATGAGCCTGTCGTACAGCGCGACGATGGCGGCCCAGTCCGTGTCTTCCGCGCGCGGCGCGCACGCGTGCATCGAGGCGATGGCTGCTTCGACGTGATACTCCGACAGCTCCGACCCCGCGGCGGAAAGGTCGAGGAACCGCAGCCCGTCGGCCACGAGGTCTCGATCCCAAAGCGATCGATCCTGGTTGAACAGCGAGCTCAAGTTGCCCGATCCGTCGGTGCGGGCCGGCAGGCGCGCCGCATGGAGACACAGGAGCGCCGACAGCGCGTAGGTCGTGGGCGTCGAGGCGAGCGCGTGATCGTGAAGCAAGGCCGTGAGACGCATGGCTTCCCGGCAGAGCTCCTCGCGGATCGCCGACTCGGCGGACGCGCTGTGATAGCCCTCGTTGAAGAGCAGATAGAGCGCGCGGTGAACAGCCGTCAGGCGCGTCGAAAAGTCACGGGCGCCGGCAATCTCGAAGAGCGTCTTGGAACCGGCGAGCACCTTTTTCCCCCGCGAGATGCGCTTCTCTATGGCTGCGCGCGAGCTGAGAAACGCGCTCGCGATCTCGTCGATGCTGAACCCGCACATGATGTTGAGCATCAACCCCACCTGCGCGTCCTCTGACAGCCGCGGGTGGCAGCAGGAAAACATCATGCGAAGCTGGTCGTCCTTGATCACGTTGGCTCCCCACAACTCCTCGACAGCGGGAATCATGGTCGACTCGCTCTCGAGCATTCGTCCGAGCTCGGGGGCGAAGGTCCGCGCCGTGCGCTCGCGGCGCAGCACGTCGAGCGCGCGGTTCTTCGCCGTCGCCATCAACCACGCGGAGGGGTTGTCCGGCACGCCCCGCAGCTTCCATACCTCAAGCGCTCGGCAGAAGGCGTCCTGGACGACGTCCTCTGCGAGGGCCAGGTTGTGGATGCCGAAAATACGCGCAAGGATGGCGACCATACGCCCGGCCTCGCGCCGGAACAGATGCTCGTCGAGCGCCGTTGCCCTGGGCTCGTGCCTCGTGACTCGATTCACCTGCTGCGCTTCATGTCTTGCGTTTTGGCGCGTCAGTGCGC
>Ga0306922_10004317_pt1 | contig 13460 bp, 19 predicted proteins | sample sta12Cox44000082_FD_203758 | JGI IMG/M metagenome (GOLD analysis project Ga0306922, IMG submission 203758) | Lab enrichment of tropical soil microbial communities from Luquillo Experimental Forest, Puerto Rico - statoxic.12C.oxic.44.000.082 (v2)... | ecosystem: Environmental > Terrestrial >... | reverse complement strand
CAACGACGAATGGTTTCCACGGCAAATTCCGCCGTGTCATGGTCCATGCCTACACTCACCCAGCCGGTATTGGTCCCTAGGTCATATACTCCATAGGGAATCGCCCGCCCCAATTCCGGAATCACAAAGTCGTGCACCCGCACTTTCTCCGCTTGCCCTTGCGGACGCAACTCTCGTCCCACGTTCTTGAACTCTCCCACTAACTCCTTCTTCTTGGTATCCACGGAGATGACCGGCTCGCGTTGCGCCAAAAATTTTCGTACTTTTTCATTAATGTACTCGAACTGGGCACTGCGGTCGGGATGCCGAGTCCCTTCGATGGTTTTGGCATTGGCCTGCAGACTATAGCCCAACTCGTGCAGCATCCCGGCCACCATGCGATGACTGGTGCGGTGACCCTGGCGCTGCAACTCCGCCGCCAGCCGGCGCACGCTCTTCGCCGTCCAGCGCAACGGTGATTCTGGGTCTCCTCGCGTCACAGGCTCAATCAGAGCCTCGAGATTGCGCAGCAGAGTCGGATCCTGCTGTACCGCCTTCTTTCGTCCTCCCCCGGGGCGCCGAACCCGACCTGCCCTTCCTGAGACACGCGGCTTTTGCCGGAGTTCTGTCGTGCCCACGCGAATCGCTCGCCGCGATACGCCCGTAGCCCGAGCCACGATCGACACGCCGCCAAATCCCACGGCCTTCGCCTCGGCCGCAGCTACCAGTCGCCGCATTCGCTCATCCAGATGTGCGGCAATCAATCGAAAGCGACGACGGATCGTACTCTCGTCTACCATTCAGGGGTAGGATACACTCGCTAGCCCAATAGATGGTTTACTTATTTTGTTACAGTCTCTTAGAGCTGGTGGAAGACGGACTACGCTTCGCTCCGCGATGGGCGTTAGTAGCCACCCTTCAATGGCGTGAACCGCTCCGAAAAGGATCAACACCAAAAGGGCCTGCTTCGGGCTATTGGCGAAAGCTAAAATAGCAGGGGGAATGACGGATATGGCTGGACCCAGATTGGGGATGAAGGTCATTGCAGCCGCGAAAAGTCCGAGAGTGCCGGCCAGGGGGACGTGCAATACATAGAGACCTGTCGTCACCAGAAGCCCGACTCCACACATTGATGCGGCACGTGCGATCAGCCAACGGCGTAGATTCTGTTCGATTTGATCGAGAACATGATTTACGCGTGGTCGGTCTTCGGTAGTAAATAGCCTTTCAATGCCTTTGCGGTAGGTCTCGGGTTCCGCGGCGAGAGTGATGCCCACGTAAGCGACTAGCAACAGTCCCAGGATCAACCCAAGGGTACTGCTTAAAAATCCGGTAACCTTCGGGAGAACATCGATCAAGCGCGGAAGTTGCTGCAGATCTGCGCCATGCCGAATGAGCCATCGCCCCCAATTGAAGTTTGGCAACATCGCCATAAGCTGCCGCATTGCTGTAGGCAGCTTCTGCTGGAGTTGATCCACTTGGGAACTGATTTCGGATCCGCGTAACCAGACCCCAAGCGTAATCAGGAGGGTGGAACCAAACAGCAGCAAAGCGAGGGCCCACCCGGCGGAGAGTCTCATCTGACGCTCGATCCATCGACTTGCAGCCCGCAAGAGGATGGCGAGAATGACTCCGGCGAACAAGAGCAACAGGGCAACTCTTGCCGTCCACAGAAGGAACAGAACTGCCGTCATGGCCGCACTCGTCGCGACAACAACAGCTGTCTTTCGCTGCAGAGTTTCCGGTCTTGGGATTGACTCGCCTACTCTGAAACAGCTAACGTCCGGCTCCGGCGATGTAATAGTGCTGCTCATCATCCCGTTCCTTGGCGTTCTTCTCGAATTGTGAGTACAGGGCAAGGAGCTTGAGCGATGATCTGATGCGCAATACTCCAAGGCGAGTGGGTTGCGCTGCGCGCAAATGCTCTTCCGCGACGTACACCGAGCACGATGACATCGGCGTGCCGTGCGACCGAGAATTCGATGATCGTATCCGCAATCGGGCCAAACTCCACGATCACTTCGGCAATCGAACTCTTCACCCGACTTGGGAACAGCTCCATCATCTCCGAAGTGAGCCGATCGCGAATTCTCTGCCTTTCCGTAGCAGATTGAATATCCGGGTGAGCCACGTGCAAGAGCATGACTTTGGATCCATTGGCGTCAATCAAGCTGACCAGATACGGAATAGCCGCAATAGAACTTGGCGTGATCTCCATTGGATACAGCACGTTGCTTAACGAGGCGAAGCGCCCAAACTCTTCTTTCACGCTCGGTCCCGTGACAAGGACTGGGCAACGGGCTCCCCTAAACAGCTCTTCAGTAACGGAGCCCATGAACAGTCGCTCGCAGCCCTCTGCACCATGCGTTGCCATAACGACAAGATCAATGTCACGCTCGTTGATTGCATCAAGAAGCGACACAGTTACGTCGCCATCGAGTACAAGGGTTTCGTGTTTGACTCCAGAGAAATATCTCGTCTCGATAAATCTAAAGTCATTCATAGCGCGTTCCACATCGGTCTTGCGGAATTTATTGGAGAGATACCAGAGACATTAAGCGACTCGATCACGTTTGTGAGGTGTATGGTCGAGCCATGCTGTTGAGCGAGAGCTTTTGCCAGTTTTACCGCAGGCTCGGAGAGGGGGGAGAAATCGACCGGTACAAGAACATTCTTCAGGCTCATCTGCGCAGGAGTGGTTGTAGGCATGATGCGCCTCCATACACTTCTTTTTCTCCAAGGCTATGCCCATCGCTCCACCGGCATATGTGATTCTGCACATTGACAGCAGTGACAGGGATCACGCCACCTGGTGCTACCTGGATTGATGGAACATCTAGGGAGACTCTGATTAAGCTCTCCCTTTTTCACAGAAGTATAGGTTAGAGTCGCGCCAGCATGAAGCAAAGGACACTGGCGATGATGACTGGATTCGAGCGGTACAGCAAGAAGACCAAACGCGCGTTGTTTCTGGAAGAGATGGAGCAGGTGGTACCGTGGCACGAGTTGTGCGCGCTGATTGAGCCACACTATCCCAAGGCGGGCAATGGTAGGCCACCAATAGGGGTGGAGCGGATGCTGCGGATCTACTTTCTGCAGCAATGGTTCAACTTATCGGACCCGGGGGTGGGAGAGGCGCTGTATGGCTTCGCTTGGCCCCACGGGATCTTACGTGCCTAACCGAGGTACACCGCGGGTACACTGTAAGAGAGCAGCGCAACGCCTTGTCGCTGGCTTGCCCAAAATTGTCCCCGATAGTCCGGTTGGTGCTCGCCCCCAACTGGACTATCCGATTCTCCCTGACCGGCTCGCTCCTGTCAGCGACGGCGCTTTGGATGCCGACTGCGCCATTCCTCGCGCGCGAGTTTCGATTCCTGCCAGCGCTTTTCATTGTTTGGACTTGAGGCGTTTTTCCCGCGCAGCTTTTCCAATTCTCACTGGCACCCACGCTTTCGCCCATTGAATAGGGTGGCCAGCCCGGTTGTAGACATTGACTATGTCGCACGCGTGATTGGAAAACCTCGCCAATCGCGCCGCTCGTCAACCGTGTAGTTCCTCTGACGTTTACGCTCCAGTTGACCAACGTCGTCGCCCACCAGCAGCAGAGTCATAGGAATTGCCGCCTTGAAATCCAACACTCTACAGGCAGACACCATCCGGAAGGCGGTGGAAGACACCGGCCTCCCGGTGTAACTCGTAGGATTCGTTCGATAGCCCTTCCTCCGCCCACTGGTAGAGGGCCGCCAGATACTCAGCAGTCTCCTGCCTGCACCTCAAGGTTTCCCTAATACCTTTTGCCAAGTTGTAGAATCTCCCCTTGTTAAACATCTATCTACCTCCTAAGATCATCGTCGCGTCTTTCATATGGGAGAGGAAGATCTCGCTTCTCTTCGAATCGCCCCTGAGTTCTGCCCGCTTCCCTTCAATTAAGGGTGTTGAACAAGTTGAAGAAATTGGCACAAATTTGGTCAATGGCTGCTTCCGAGACTCGGAGTGCCCACATGACGCACCCCCGCGCGGCCCGTCGGGTCTCGGAACACGCGAGAAGCGTGCGAAGTACCGCGAACCGAAGCGGTACGCCACGACCGCTAAACTCGCCATATATTCGAGCAAATCTTGGCGGTCCTCGGCGGGGTGAGTGATATTAAGCTCCCCTGATATCGAGTCGCCACTCTCGGGTCTAGTCACGCTTGATGATTGCAGGTGGTCTCGTGATATTCCTAGCAGCTACTGAAAGTTGCCGGGAATTGAGGAAGGTTGCATCGGCTCGGTGATCAGCTTGTGAAGCGCAACAGTAACGAGATCGTCGCCATCGCGCCAAGACTAACAACGATTAGATGCGCGGACTTGATTTGTGGCGAGACGACAGACCTTACGGCCACCACCAGACCTATTATCGTTGCGATGGCGACCAGTGGTGCGCCAACAAAGACGCCAACCGCCACGGACGCTGCGGAGCCTCGCCCCCAGCTTTGCAAAGGACGTTGCAGGAGAAGGCTTGAGAACAGCGTCAATCCTCCGATCAGGCTGGGTAAGCAGAGAACAACGGTGGTGGAGAACGCCCTTTCCCCGCATTGCGGTTAGCCTCTGATACAGATTGTAGCGCCAAGTGGGGGATATTTTGACCGCGTGTCACATCCTCCTGCGCCCGTTGTCACATAGAGCGAGGCCAACCAAGATTAACGACTTCAGATCGTAGGAGTGTGTCTCATTCGCCTTTCTGCCGGCGACTATCCTTCGACATGGGATGCCAAGATCGTCGGTCTGGAGCGTCGTCGCGACAAGACAAAAGCGATCAAGCAAGTATGATGCAAGAGCTTCTTACCGGAAGAACTCGACTCTGGTGACAAGCGGAAGCAGCTACTACCGCGTCGTCCCGGGTGAAAGAAGCATGTACGCGCAGCAATGTTCCGCCGGCGGATTCATCGTCGGCGCAGAGTTCAACATCAATGGACCTATTGAACGATCTGCCGGACGACTGGCGCCGGTTCAATAAGAAGTTCATCCGGATTTATTTAGCGGCCCACCCCGGAAAGAGCAAGATCAGCGCATCGCCTGGCACTCGCCCCAATACCGCAAGGCTCTGAAAGCGTCGTTCCCGCCCGACCGATAGCAGGCTAGCGAGATAACCGAGCCAGACGGCACAGTGCGATTCGTGTTGAAGGATGGAAACGAGATACACAGGATCCCACCACCAACCGAAGTCTACGACTAATTTAATTTAGACACCGGCGAGGTGAGCAGAAGGCCCTGCCGTTCGTAGAAGCGCACAGTCTCCAGGTTGATAACAGCCTGCTGGGCAAGGCGGCCAATCGTGAGTGGCTTTGTATCGGCTTCTGCTATCACAAAGCCAGTCTAAACCCCGTAGTGTGGTACAGAGTCAAGCCTTTTGAAGAATGCGGGGGTCGAGCACTTTGTAGCCACCGATCTCGCACAATTCGATCGCTATTTGGCAGGTGTGTTTACGCGCAGGAACTTAACGTGTTTTATCCGGATGGCTTACCAGAACGGCGGCAGCTTCGCTTGGCAGCGACGGAATAAGCCAACGAAACAGGCCGGTCACGGCGAACGCGCCCGCGATCTGAGCGATGATAAAGGGTGGCACGTCGACTGGCCGGATACCGGCGAAACTGTTTGTCGCCGCGCGGCACGAATTGCGTTGTTATCACGTTGTCGTGAGTCATACGTCACAGCGACCACTAGTACTCGGTGTTATTGTTTGCGCAACTCCCCCTAAGAAAAGCAGAAACATTCGGTTCAAAGGGGTTGGGAAGCAGGTTGCCAATGAGAAGGCCTCGTTCTATAGTCGCGCTTTTGGTGCTGCTGTTCCTGAGCTTCTCTCTGGCTCTTCCGGCAGAAGATCTGCCAGAAACCACTTATGACGAATCAGAAGGCCTATTTTATGAAGCCTCTCCCCAGATCTCGAATTTGACGCCACAAGCAGCCATCTCGACGAGCCGAATCCGTGTACCCACCGAATTAGCTATCCTGTCCATTCGTACCTCACTCACCGACAGGAGCATACAGGCTGGTCGCTTCGCTAAGGCGCGAGTTGCGCTAGCCTTGCGCTGTATCCTCCTCTGCTAGAGCGTTAACCAGTTCCTTGTTCTCCAGTGTGCGTGCATGCGAATCTGTCGCGGCTGCACGGCAACTTCTGATCGCTTCCCGAGGGCTGTTGCCACCCAGGGGCCGCAACATCCTAGGAGGCGAGTCTCCAAACTCATTCAATTCCCCGCGTCCAGCAAACGAGTCAATGCGGACGTGGCTAAGCAAGCTTTAGGAGGAAGGAAACATGAAACCCAGGATGTGCCACTTGGTTGTAGCGATAAGCCTGATTGTTGCGCTGGCGCTACCTACGCTGTCCCCCGCGCAGAATCTTAACCCACAACTCCCTTGGGCTGACGGTAGCAGCAACAGCACGCCCCGCAAGTGTGATTTAGCAGGTGTATGGTACGGGGGCAGCCCGGACGCACAGTACATGCTGACTGTGATTCAGGACCCGGGCGGCAATTACACAATGATCGGCGCCGCCGGATTTACTCAAGTCAGCCTTGGATATCCGGTTACCACAACATTTTCGAGTTCCATCGTGAAGCTCCCCGGTAACCGTCTTGAGTTTTTCGGAACCGGGATGGTCAACAAGAGCGATGGCTTTCCCGCACCTAACCCAGAACTCTGGGCACTGCATGGCACGGCGCGTCTGACCAACTGCAACTCCATGCAACTTGACTACGACTTTTTTGGCGCGTATTTCATTCCGACCAACAAGACGCCATTTATCAGCAACCCAGATTACGTGGTGGTCCCGCCGCCATTCAGCGAGACCTATAAAAGAATGCCGACCAAATGCAGACCATGCGGGGGTCAGTAAAGCGGACAGTATGGGCAACCCGAAGTCCAAGTGTCAGCAAGGGACTTGCGGGCGATTAAACAATGATTAGCCAACAAAGGAGGCATCATGCTAAGAATTTGCTATGTCGCTTCAATTCGTTTCCTGCCACTCATTGCTTTTATCTCATTGTTCATCGTGCCACCAATGTATGGCGGTGATCCTAACAACTGTGTCGCAGTAAGCGGTGTTGCACAAGAGCATTTGTTGGATTTTGACAACCCTGACTGGCAGGGTGGACGTCCGGGCGATCCGTGGGTTGGCCCGGTTCAACTCGTTGCAGGTGACGAGATCTTCATAGGCAAGATCTCCGAGAATGACGGTGATCCCGGGCCTTCCAAGGGCACGGGACAAGGTCGTAGAGGTTCATATCTATTCGATTTCGGTACTCAGGGCTCGTTCATTGTGCGGTACGGCAACGCCGAATGGCCTACCCTGCCGAAGTTCCCTAACTTTGCGGTAGGAAAATTCCGCTCGCAGGGTTCGGTGGATATCACTCATGGTATGGGACGTTTCACGAAAACGACCGGTAACATCATGACCGACGGGCCCTTCGTGGCTTGGAATTTGGACCAACCGATTCCTGCTGGGCGGTTCAATAACACGATCACCGGCAAGGTATGTAGTGTGGATCCTAGGGTCGAGTGATGCTGATCGCGTGGCTATGTGCCACGCATTTTTTTCTTTGGTAGCCTCCCGCCCCGGCATTGGTCAGGCGCGAGCGTTGCCGTTCGTAGCGCGCGGTCAGACTATGCTTTTCGGTGAACTTGTAGTCGATTCGTCCCCCGATGGACGTCTGACTGTCGGCCATCAGCCCGACTCGAGTGAAGGGCATCTCCCTGAACGATGGCCCTGCTACGCAAGCATTCACTACTTTCGTTGTCGGTTGCGATCGTCTGTCGAAGTTCAGGAAGAAGGGCACCCGCTTGGAATGCCGACCAGCTTTACTGGCGCCCCCGAAGATAACTGGAAGATGACAAAAACTTCATACCCAGATCACAGACTTCTGTGAAGCTCTGCCACTAGACTGCAGGAAATTACAGCCGCTTCGTCCATACACAACATGAATGCAAGCACCCAACAGATCGATACGCTCCCGGTGGCGGCGCGGGCCGAGGAAGATCCAAGCAGCGATGCCGTTCTCGTGCGAGAATGCCTGGAAGGCAACCAGCAGGCCTGGAACTCGCTGATCGAGCGCTACAAGCGGCTCATCTATTCCATCCCCTACAAGTACAGAGCAACTCCGGAGGATTGTGCCGATATTTTCCAATCCGTTTGCCTGGAGCTGTACTCGGAGCTAGGCAAGCTGCGCAAGACAGAGTCGCTGAAGTCATGGCTCATCACCGTGACCGTTCACAAGTGTTTTCACTGGAAGCGGCAGCAGCGCGGCCGGGTCGAACTGGACGCCATGGAGCAGGAACAGGCCGAAGCAACTGCCGTGGTTGCGCCTGAACTTCTGATCGAAGTCGAGCAGGAACAGCTTGTCCGCGAGGCCATTCGCAAACTGAAGCCTCGTTGTGCCGAATTGATTCGAATGCTGTTTTACCAGCAGCCGCCGTTGCCGTACAACGAGGTCGCGCAACGCCTGGGCCTGGCGACCGGATCGATTGGCTTCATCCGAGGCCGCTGCTTGAGACAACTGGAAAAAATCCTTTTGGACTCGGGTTTCTGAACGATGGCCACAGTTTGCGCACCGGTGGAGCAGATGTCTTGGACTGAGACCCTGTCTCAGATTCCTGAAGAGCGTTCCCGCCATTCCTTCCTGCAACGCGAGCCGGGTTTGCAGAACCGCGAAGCGGTTCAGAAACTCTTCGACGAAGTTGTGCGCTTGGTGCGGATTGACCTGCGACGGGCGCACCGGCTGGCCAAGGAGACTCTGTGGCTGGGGCGCCAACTCGGGGATGAGGCGTCGAAAGCCCTCGGTTTTCGCGCCCTGGGCCACGTTTACTACCTCAAGAGCAAACATCAGCTGGCCCGCACCCATTACGAAGCGGCCATTGCGATTTATGCAACCTTGCAGCAGGACATGGACAGGGCCCGCACGATGACTGCGGCACTGCAGAGCCTGATCTATCTGGGCGAATACGATCTGGCGTTCGAATGGGGCGCGCAGGCCCGTGCAATTTTCGAGAAGCAGGACGACCAGCTCCGTCTGGCGCGTCTCGACACCAATATCGGAAACATCTTTCACCGCCAGGACCGTTTCCAGGAAGCGCTCGATCTCTACCGTCGCGCATACACAGAGTTCATAAGACGGGAACAGGTGCTCGATACCGCAATTGTGCTGCGCAACATGGGAGTCTGCTTCATCAGCTTAAACCAGTTCTCGGAAGCCCTAGAGACCTACGATCGGGCGCGGGACTTTTGCTCTCGTCAGCAAGCACCACTCCTGCTGGCCGAGGTTGAATACAACGTCGCCTACCTCTACTACCTGCGCGGGGAATACGCCCGCGCAATTGACCGCTACGAAATAACACGCGAATTGTGCGCACGTGCCGGCGATTTCTACCATCGCGCGCTTTGCGATCTTGACCAGGCGGAGATGTTCCTTGAATTGAATATGAGCACGGAGGCCGTCGGCCTGGCGGAGAGCGCTCGTGCCGGCTTCCGGAAACTCAACATGCGATATGAGATTGCTAAGGCCACGGCGTTCATGGGGCTCGCGGAGCTTCAGCTCGGAGAACGTCTCCACGCTCTGAAACTGTTCGCGAAATCCCGAAACCTGTTTATCAGGGAGAAGAACCAGCTTTGGTCGGCGGTGCTCGATCTTTATTGCGCAGTGGTTTCTTATCAGAGTGGTGACAACGAGGTTGCCAGCTGTCTCAGCCGTTCTGCGTTGGAGGTGTTTGTTACGAACGGCGTTCAGCCCCGCGCGGCGCTCTGCGAATTGCTGCTTGCGCGCCTGGCGGTTCGTACCGGCCATTTCGATATCGCGCAAGAGTACTGCCGGACGGCCCTGGAGCGGCTTCAGGCCATCGAATCCCCAGCAGTCGCGTGCCACATCCATTACATCCTGGGACAAGCAAAAGAGCTCTCACGAGATTTCGATGGGGCGCGGGAATCGTATGAGAGGGCAGGGTCAATCCTCGAGCAGCTTCGTGGCGAGCTCTCACAAGAGGAATCCAAGATTGCATTTCTGAAAGATAAGGTCGCTGTCTACGAAAGTCTGGTGGCACTGGTGCTGCGGTCCCGCCCATCCGAGGACGAGAAACGGCTCGCCTTTCACTACATCGAACAAGCGAAATCGCGGACCCTCTCCGAGTTCGTCGCTCTGCGGACGACGCCGGTACAGCAGGATGCGACCAATTACGCGTCCGGGGCCGCCAGCGAGTTGCGCGAACGCATCATCTGGACCAGTCATCGGCTGGAGCGCGAGCAGATGACTCCTGACCAGGGCTCTCCAGCACGCACCAGGCGGTTGCGGGAAGAGATTCGTCTGTTGAAGCACCAACTGGCGGACGCGCTGGTCGCTGCTCCTGCACCCTACGGGCGGCATGCCGAAACGCGCCTCGAGGGCACATTGCCTGTGGAGAAGATACAAAATGGGCTGCCGCGGGGCACCACAATCCTGGAATATTACGAGTGTCGCCAATCTCTGTTTGCCTGTGTGACCGATCGCGCGCGGCTGGAGATCGTTGATCTAGGCCCTTCCGCCAGAATTCGCGACGCCTTTCGGCTGCTTCAGTTCCAGTTTTCCAAGTTTCGGCTGGGACACGACTACATTTCGAATTTTTCCGCGCACCTGTACAGCGCCGTTGAGACGAACCTGGAAAATCTCTACTCCGATTTGATCGCACCGGTTCGGAGCAACTTGCAATGTGAGCGGTTGGCCATCATCCCTCATGGATTTCTTCACCAATTGCCGTTCCACGCATTGTCCAATCGCGGAACGCCGTTGCTGGAGGAGTTCGAAATCTCGTTTGCACCAAGCGCCAGCATCCTGGCCTGGCTGCTCAAAAAGCCGCAACCAGCCTCGACGCAGGCGCTGATTATGGGCGTTGCCGACCCTTTAGCTCCCCAGATTCAAAAGGAAGCCCAGATCGTGGCCGCAGCTCTGGCTGACCCGCGGCTTTGCCTGGGAAAAGAGGCGAGCCTGGAGACGCTACGTTCGTTGGCTCCAATTAGCCGGTACATCCACATCGCGGCTCATGGCTATTTCCATCAGGAGAACCCGGTGTTTTCCTCCATATGCCTGGGTGACTCCTTGGTGACGCTATTGGACCTCTATCAACTTAAACTGTCGGCGGACTTGGTCGCGCTCAGCGGTTGCGGGACGGGCCTAAACGGGGTTGTCGGAGGCGATGAACTGGTGGGTCTGGCAAGAGGGCTGCTTCAGGCTGGCGCTCACAGCATGCTGGTGTCACTGTGGGACGTTCACGATACCAGCACGATGGAATTCATGGGCCTTTTCTACAAGAACCTGGCGAGCAGGACCAAGGGTCAAGCGCTCCGTATGGCTGCGCTTGAAATCAGGAAAAACCGTGCCCATCCCTACTACTGGGCCCCATTTGTGCTGGTTGGCAAGCCATTCTGAATGTGGAATGTACCGGGGATTACACGTGCGTCATCCGATTGGTAATCCATATTTCTTCGAGGAGCTCCTCACCCTACACGATTGTAAGCAGGTTGTTCCGAATCGCGGGTTCAGCCAGCTTCAATCCAAACCAGGAGAAGAGAGATGAACTCGAAACTGACAAAGTCCGCGTTGCTCGTTGCGTTGACGCTTACTGCGATTGCTGCGCTTCCGCACTCGATGGTCGCCCAGGAAGCTGGCGACCAGATCGCTGCGGCGGGACAACTGAACATTACGTGGAACATCAACCTTTCAGGCCAGGTATTTCTTGGAGCGAGGCCGGTCGGTGCGGCGGAATACGAAGTCGAAGGCAGCCGTCGCCGGTTCTCGGCGGAGGCCGACAATGTAAACCTGGCCAACGGCTCAAGCCTGACCGTGTATGTGGCCGGCAAGCGGGTGGGATCATTCACTCTTACGGATGGTGGCGGTGCCCTTCTGCTTGACACGTTTGCGCACCAGAGTGTGCCGTACATCAATCGCGGAACTGTAGTCGCAATCTACTACGGATCAACCAGGCTTCTCTCTGGCAAGTTCTAATGGCCAGTGTGAATCCAAATCCTGACCCGGCCAGTGCCCTCCGGAAGCGTCAACCAGCGCTTCCGGATTGGGCGTTTTCCAGCAAATTCGAGGCTTCAATGCAGGGAGGCCACTCGATTGTGGTGACCCCAAAAGTGGAAATTTTCTGTAAAGGGCCAAGGAAAAACTATATTTTCGACGCTTTGCAGTACCCCATACAAGTAGAGACGGGACATAGAAGTTCAACGGCCGTCAACTAGGGGATAGGGACCACTTCCATGAGTCACTACGACATCATCTGTTGGACCGATTACGCGCGCGGGCTGGTGAGCGGGCAAGAACACAGCGATATGACCCGTCACCTGGCCGAATGCAACCGATGCCGGGTTACCCATGCCCTGCTAGCCACAGTGGCCGCTCGGCTGAAAGCGGACATGCAGTACCAAGTGCCTGTGGATGCGGTGCGCAATGTACGAGCTCTGTTCAGCGCAAATGCGCGGCCTGTTCGGTCGGTTCTCCAGAAACTCGCTGGCAAACTGGTATTCGAGTCTTTTGACCAACCCCAACTGGCAGGGGTCCGCTCAGCCGCCGGGAAGGGAACGCGCCATGCATTGTACGAAGCCGGTGAGTATTCGGTCGATCTTCGCGTGGAGTCCGAACAGGGTTCCAGCCGCATGAGCATGGTTGGTCAGTTGGCTGTGCGTTCACAGGGCCCGAATACCGTCGATCAGGTTCCTGTCAGGTTGATGTCGGGTCGGCAACTGGTGGCGGAGGCGGTCAGCAACCGGTTTGGTGAGTTTCAACTGAATTACGAACCGAAACGCCAAATGAAGTTGCACATTCCACTCCAGAACAGGGGGGAACGCATCGAGTTGCAACTCGGTTCCTTAGTGCCGAAGAGAAGAAGGGGGCCGTGGCGAAAAAACTGATGGGTGGTTGAACGAGTGCTGGTAGTGCCCCGCAACTTGCGTCCGGGTCACCCGTTCAGTTCACACAAGCTTTGATTGGAGACATTTATGAAACGACAGTTATGGCCCCTGATGCTGACTCTTCTGGTTTTTCACACGGCCTGCGCTCTGGCACAAGATAAGTTCATTTTGCATGCAGATCCAGCCAAGGTGCCGGCCATTGCCGGTCAGTTTGGCCTCACTGTGCTTGACCAGGTACCCAATCACAACCTCTCCCTCGTTCTGGGTCCCTCAGGAATGTCCGATCAGGATGTCCTCGGCGAGGTGGACAATGACAACGACGTGGATTACTTCGAAGTGGCCGGTCACAGCATTGCGCCGGAAACGATTGCAAAAATCCAGCTAAACCAGTCCACCACCGCAATTCTGGACACCCTGCAAGGGCGTACCACAGTTACCTATTTCGGCGTCACAACCGTTAGCAATTACGTCAATCAACCGGCCGCGCAAATCGTGAATCTGGCGTCCGCTCAGTCGACTTACAGCGCAACCGGGTCAGGAGTGGTCGCCATTATTGATACCGGTGTCGATCCAA
>Ga0306922_10004316_pt1 | contig 13460 bp, 9 predicted proteins | sample sta12Cox44000082_FD_203758 | JGI IMG/M metagenome (GOLD analysis project Ga0306922, IMG submission 203758) | Lab enrichment of tropical soil microbial communities from Luquillo Experimental Forest, Puerto Rico - statoxic.12C.oxic.44.000.082 (v2)... | ecosystem: Environmental > Terrestrial > Soil... | reverse complement strand
GGCGAGGAGCCGCTCGCGCGGCCAGGAATCGTGCGTGGTGAATTGGCGGGCGCGCAGCAGCGCCCATAATAAATCCGCCATGCGTCCGATGAGGCCACTCGCGGCCATCGATCAGCCATCGGAGCAAGCGAGCGACATGCTTGCCGCACCTGCGACAGCAACAGCACGGACACTTGTCCACATCTCTGCGTTTCTCCTAGCTGCCTCCCGGGTCTCTAGCAGCGGTCTGGTAATGGCGGCATTGATCCATATCAATCTACGCGTCAGGACCGCTCTCACAACCTCCGTCTTGCGTTCCCCCAAATTCGTTATCGGGGTTAGCCTCGACGTTGCATTAGCTGCCAGAAGCCGAAGGTCAACGAGACGGTTAGACGGCGGCAATCCGATTAACAGAGAAAGTGATCATTACCGGAAGGTCGTGTGTTAGCCGAGGCTCTTGTTGAGTTGGCGTCTGAAACGCCTACGGCTGACGCCGGAGTTTAATTCAACACCCAGGACAAGAACGTGGTCGCCTCGGCTCTCGTGATCGTGAAGCAGGCGGTCGCCGCGGTCCGAGCTCAAATGTAGTTTTTCCGGAATTGGCACTCACCGGCTGTGTCGGCCTGTCCGTAGACACTTCCGTTGTTGGAGGTTGACCGGCCGTGACGCGCTGCTGCGGGTCCTTTTCAGTTTCTTAAAGGTTATCAGATGGCTGCCGGGTACCGGACAGTGCGGCACGTTCCGAGGGCAGGCGTATGACAAGCCTCGAGGGAAGAAACCGCGGGCCGCTTGATACCACGGTGCCGCCTTGAACTATGGTGATGTGGGCCCACGAGCAGTGGGCCGAGGCGGGAGCGTCGCGACTGCCGGAGAGGCGCGGCTGCGTGAGATTGCAGTGGCCGGGCATACCGGTGCGATGAATGAGTTGGTATTGCCATCGTTTAGGGTGTGAGCTGGCGGACTGCCCGGTACACTTGGGCGACGGTGCCGTTAGAAACGGAAATCCTCGTCGCCTAATGATTAGGTTAGGATCGTCCGCGTGCCGACGCCGATCGTGCTGTGCACGATGTCGATCGGAAGCGGTTGAAGAAGCGAAAGATGCAGCGATGCGGGATCGAGGTCTCCGCGGGCGCTCTTAGCTGTGCAACGATGAAGTCTTTTTACGACGAGCCCGACAGGGATGTGGCGATCGATACGCTGCGCCGTGCGCGCGAGATCGGCATCGATTTCCTCGACAGCTCGAACGCGTACGGCCGGGGCCGCAACGGGAACTGGAAGGCCATCGCCATGAGTACGTGATCGCCAGCAAATTCGGCAATCTGCGCGCTGCCGACGGCTCGCCGGCCCGTCAGGGTACTGGGCCGCTGCATCCGAACAGGGTAATGGTTTTGCGCTTTGATCTAGGTCAAAGCTCTAAGGAGCGGTTTGCGTTCTGTTGCCGGCCGGAATCGGAGCCGTCGCTTCTTGATCAAATTGGGTCTCGGAAACTCCGCCGCGGTAACCGGCAATGTGAGGAATTGAGTATATGGTTCCCCGCGCGGGTGGCTCGCCGGCTTATTCAGCGTACTCTTATTTGGCTGCTGGCTCCAGCCAAACGAAATGTGGGAAAAATTGCACGGACCGGACGATACTCAAGTGACGACGGAACCGTTGTAATCGTTTGACTATCGTCGGTTAAGGCGAGCTCTAGCCAATCTGATGACCGATCAGAACCCGCGTTCCACTGACGCTGCCGAAAGCTTCGGTATCACGGTCGAGCCGACCGAAGGGCGGCGCCGTCTCCCGGCCGTCATTGAGCATCCATCGCCGCGACGCAAGCGCCGCAGGTTGCGTCTTTCGGTTCTGGCCTTGCTGATCATCGTCGCCGGCGCGGGTATCGGCTGGTTCTGGTGGCAGCAACATTACCCGCGCTTGCCGCCCGGAATTGCTTGGGGAAATGGTCGCCTTGAAGCCGACCCGATTGACATCGACACCAAGTTCGCAGGCCGTATCGCGAAACTCTTCGTCGATGAAGGCGACATGGTGGCCGCGGGCCAGGTGGTCGCAATAATGGATACGCGGGATCTCGAGGCTTCGCTAAAGAAGGCCCAAGCGCTGGTGAGCCAAGCTGAGCGCGGGCTCGACGAGGCAAGGGCCAACCTCGCGCAGCAACAGACCCAGGTCAAGCTTGCACAGCAGGAGCTCGATCGCACCAGCGCCCTCGTGCCCAAGGGCTTCGCCACCATCGAGCTGCTGGATCAGCGCCGTCAACAGATGAACAGCGCCGTCGCAGCGGAAAATGCCGCGACCCATAGGGTTGCCGAGGCGCAGCACGCGCTCGACGCCGCCACCCACGATGTCGAACTTTATCGGGTCAATATCCTCGACAATACCCTCGTCGCGCCGCGCGACGGCCCGATCGAATACCGCGTCGCAAATGTCGGCGAGGTGCTGCCGGCGGGCGGCAAGGTGTTTACGATGCTCGACGCCTCCTATGTCTATATGGACATCTATCTGCCGACAGCGGAAGCCGGCCGGGTCCGGATCGGGTCGGATGCCCGGATCGTGCTCGACGCGTATCCCGGCCATCTTATCCCGGCCAAGGTCGTGTTCGTCGCGAGCCAGGCTCAGTTCACTCCCAAAACCGTTGAGACCAAGACCGAGCGCGACAAGCTGATGTTCCGGATCAGGGTGCGGATAGATCCGGAGCGGCTCAAAGGGCGGGAGGCGATGGTCAGAAGCGGGCTACCGGGCATCGCCTATGTCGCAACCGATCCCTCGGTCGCCTGGCCGGCTAGCCTGCAGCCGAGCGCCCCGCCGAGCATCCCGGCTTCAATCGCCCGATGACCGGGGGAGATAGCGCCCGCGGATCGCAGCTGGGGACTGCGATAGCGCGCATCGAGGACATTACTCAAGCCTACGGAAAGGTGACGGCATTGGATGCCGTTACTCTTGCTATACCCGCCGGGTGCATGGTCGGGCTAATCGGGCCCGATGGCGTCGGCAAATCCTCATTGCTCGCGATCATCGCTGGCGCTCGGCAGATCCAATCCGGTGAGGTGTATGTCCTGGGCGGGAATATCGCCGATTCTGCGCACCGCGCCGCTATCTGCCCGCGCATAGCCTATATGCCGCAGGGCCTGGGCAAGAACCTCTATCCCGATCTCAGCATCCAGGAAAATATCGAATTCTTTGGGCGCCTGTTTGGGCAATCCAGCTCAGAACGGTCGGACCGCATCGCGGAGTTGCTGGCCGCCACCGGACTGATGCCTTTTGCTGACCGGCCGGCGAAAAAATTGTCGGGTGGGATGCGGCAGAAGCTCGGCCTTTGCTGTTCTCTGATCCACGATCCCGATCTTCTGATACTCGACGAGCCGACGACCGGCGTCGATCCGTTGTCGCGACGGCAATTCTGGGAGCTGATCGAGCGGATCCGTACGCGCCGACGGGGAATCAGTATCATCGTCGCAACGGCCTATATGGAAGAGGCCGAGCGGTTCGACTGGCTCGCGGCGATGAACGCCGGAAAAATCCTGATGTCCGGCACGCCAGCAGAGCTAAAGGCGGCGACCAAAGCGCGGAGCCTCGAGGACGCGTTCATCGCGCTTCTGCCGGAACAACAGCGCGCCGGTCACGGGGTCCCGCACATCCTGCCCCGCCATATCGGCGGCGCCGAGCCGGTCATCGCGGCGCGTGGGCTTACTCGCCGCTTCGGCGATTTCACCGCCGTCGACCATGTGAGCTTCACGATCGAACGCGGCGAGATCTTTGGCTTTGTAGGATCGAACGGCTGCGGCAAGACGACGACAATGAAGATGCTGACTGGGCTGTTGCCGGCCAGCGAAGGCGAAGCGCTTTTGTTTGGCCGGATGCTCGACGCGAGCGACCTGGGTGCACGGCGTCGCGTTGGCTATATGTCGCAGTCGTTTTCCCTCTATACCGAACTGACGGTTCGGCAAAACTTAGATCTTCACGCGCGCCTATTCCATCTGCCGGCACGAGAGGCGAAGGCGCGCATCGCCGACCTGATTCGACGCTTCGGCCTCGCCGATTATGCCGACCAGCGCCCTCTCGATATGCCGCTGGGCATCCGGCAACGGCTGTCGCTCGCGGTCGCGATCGTTCACGAGCCCGAGATGCTGATCCTCGACGAGCCGACCTCGGGGGTCGACCCGTTGGCGCGTGACCGGTTTTGGGAATTGTTGATCGATCTATCACGCAACCAGGGAGTGACGATCTTCGTTTCGACCCATTTCATGAACGAGGCCGAACGCTGCGACCGCATTTCGCTGATGGATTCGGGTCGCGTGCTGGCGACCGATACGCCGGCAGGTCTGGTTAACGCCCGCGAGGCTGCCACGCTAGAAGAGGCGTTCATTAGCTACCTAGAGGAACCAACGGGATCGCGTGGCGTCGTCATGACGGCGGATGCAGCCCAGCAGACAGCGCGAGTGGGCGACGCAAAGCGGGCGCCAAGTCGCGCCTCGTCCTTCAGTCTGCGGCGCCTTGTCGCCTGCACGATCCGTGAGACCCTGGAACTGGTGCGCGATCCGATCCGGCTCGGCTTCGCGCTATTAGGCACAACGTTCCTTATGCTCGTTTTCGGCTTCGGGATCTCGACCGACGTCAACTACCTGACCTTTGCTGTCCTCGACCATGACCAGAGCCACGAAAGCCGCGCCTATCTCGAGGAGCTGCGTGGCTCGTCCTACTTTGTCGAAAAACCGCCTCTTGCCAATTATTACGATCTCGACAAGCGGCTCTCAGACGGGACAATCGACGCCGGTATTGAAATCCCGCCTGGCTTCGGCCGCGATATCGAGCGCGGGCGACCGGCCTGGGTCGCCGCTTGGATCGACGGTGCGAGGCCGTTCATCGCCCAAACGATCCGTGGCTATCTCGAGGCTATGCATCAACTGTACCTCGCCGATCCGGCGGTGAAGACAACGCAGTCGGCATCGGTTCCGCCTGCAAATATCGAGATACGATTCAAGTACAATCAGGATTTCGACAGCATCTACGCGATGGTGCCGTCTACGATCGCGATGCTGCTGGCGCTGTTCCCGGCGATCCTAATGGCGCTGGCCATCGTGCGCGAAAAGGAACTCGGTTCGATCACCAACCTGTATGTGACACCTATCACACGCCTTGAATTCCTGGTGGGCAAGCAACTCCCCTATGTCGTCGTAGCAATGGTCAATTTCGCATTGATGTTCGTCATGGCATTGTTCGTCTTCAAAGTGCCTCTGAACGGAAGTTTCCCAACCCTTCTGTTAGGGACGCTGATCTACGTCACGACGACAACGGCCTATGGCATGCTGATCTCAACCTTTGCCCGCACCCAGATTGCGGCGCTCTTCGGCACGGCCATCCTGGCCGTGCTGCCCGCGACCATGTTTGCGGGCATGATGGTCCCTGTATCTTCGCTCTCGGGGATGGCGCAGATCATGGGTCGCCTGTTTCCGATGACCTACTTCCTGCCGGTCACCGTCGGCGCCTTCACGAAAGGCCTGGGCTTTACTGACCTCGCCACTAAGCTCGGCGCACTGGCAGTCTTCATCCCGGCGCTTACGATGCTGAGCCTCCTACTGCTGCGCACGCAAGAACGCTAGGCCAAGGTCGCCGAATGGGAACGCTCGCCAACATCTTCTGGCTCGGCACAAAGGAATTGCGCAGCTTTGGGCGCGATTTTGTCTTGTTGGCACTTGTCATCTATGCGTTCTCGCTTGCCATCATCGCGCAAGCGCAGAGCAGTGCGCAGGAAGTGCACAATGCGTCGATCGCGATCGTCGACGAGGACCATTCCAACCTGTCCCGCCGTATCGCGCACGCATTCCTGCCGCCTTATTTCCAGACGCCGCAGCCGGTCGCCGAGCATGATATCGTCGCGCTGATGAACGCAGGAAAATACACATTCGTGATCGACATCCCGCCGAATTTCGAGCGAGATGTTCTCGGCAGGCGCCGCCCGGCGGTCCAGCTCAATGTCGATGCGACCGCAATGGTGCAGGCGGGGCTGGGAGCCGACTACGCGCAGCAGATCATCTCGACCGAGATAGAGGATTTTCTCTCACGGGCGGAGGGCAGCCCGGCGACGCCGGTCAACCTCGTTGTGCGCATCGCCTTCAATCCCAATGTCAATACCGCGTGGTTCACCAGCGTCATGGGCATCCTGAACAGCGTAACCATGCTGGCCATCATTCTGGCAGGCGCAGCTGTGGTCCGGGAGCGCGAGCATGGGACGATGGACCACCTCCTGGTCATGCCTTTGACGCCATTTGAGATCGCCATGTCGAAGATCTGGGCCAACGGGTTGGTAATTACTGTGGCAGCAGGACTGTCGCTTTATCTTGTCGTGGGCGGACTGCTCCGGATCCCGATTGCCGGCTCGATACCGTTGTTCCTGCTGGGCATGGCAGTCTACCTGTTCTTTGCCACGGCAATTGGCATCTTCCTCGGGACGATCGCACGCTCGATGCCGCAATTGGGCCTTCTCTATCTGCTGGTCTTCCTGCCGATGAACATGCTTTCAGGCAGCAATACGCCGCTCGAGAGCATGCCCCCCTGGCTCGCGATCCTGGCGCAGGCATCGCCGACGGTGCATTTCGTGTCATTCGCGCAGGCGATCCTTTATCGCGGCGCCGGTTTCGCTGTGGTCTGGCAGCAGTTCCTGATCGTCGCGCTGATTGGCGGAGTATTCCTCGGTCTTGCTCTGTTGCGCTTCCGCAAGGTCAGCGCTGCGATAATGTGATGCACCGCCTTGAGTCAGCGTACGCCGCGACCGCCACAATCACCTCGACATCAATGAGCACCGCGGACTTCGCAGACTCGAGATTCAACAATTCAACTGGAGAGGTCGGTCACCCGGGCAACATTCGCGGTTGCATGCCGGCCGCCAATGCGAGGCGGATCAGTTCGGACAGACTGCGCGCCCCCATTTTGCCCATCACGCGCGCGCGGTATATCTCGACTGTACGTGGGCTGATTTCGAGATCGTAGGCGATCGATTTGTTGGGCAGCCCGGCGAGCAGACCCGCCAGCACCTCCCGCTCGCGCGGCGACAATAGCGCCAGCTTTTCTGCCGCTGCGGCCGCTGCCGGGTCTCGTTTGTTCCGCGAAGCCAACCGAGAAAGCGCCCCGCCGAGGCTATCGAGAATCGTCTCCGAGGCAAAGGGTTTCTCGATGAAATCGACGACACCCGCCTTCATCGTCCGCACTGCTAACGGGACGTCGGCATGGCCCGTAATGACGATCATCGGAAAACCGAGCGCGAGCGCCTTCAACCGTTCTTGCAACTCGAGGCCGTCCATCTCCGGCATGCGGATGTCGACGATCAAACACCCGATCGGCAAGGCCGGAGCGGCAGCAAGGAAGTCCAGTGCCGAGCCGAAGCGTTTGACTACATATCCCTTCGACTCGAGGAGAAATGAAAGCGAATCGCGTACTGCCTCTTCGTCATCGACAATGTACACACATGTGTCAGCCGCCACGGCCAGTTTCCCCCCGGCGTGCGATCGGCAACATCAAACTTTACACCGTGCCTCTCACCGAGCCGGGAATCACGCTGATGTCCGGGTCGGCGCAACCCATCATAGGGGTAGGCAGTCACCGTGCGCAACGGCGTTGATGATAGCGACGTAGCCGCGCATTGGCCGGCAGCTCTTCGTCTCAGCAGATCTATCGCTGATCCGGATCAATTCATCCAATGTCGATAATTCCAGGTACGCTTGATAGCCAGCGCGATTCGTCCTCGCACAGGGCTCTGACCGGACAATCGAGGCATCGATTACCGCCTTCGTCCCGACCGACTTTCTTGTTTGCTTCCCTCAGGGAGCAGGCCGATGATCTCTCGGTGAGAAGTCTCTAAATTTTAAAGCATCGCCATTATTCATCTCCCCCGCTCCCGATCTCGGCAGTCGCGGAAAGCTTTTTCCTGACAAGCATTATCTTTGCATCGCGCGGATCCGGGGCAATCGTGAAACCTAGCTCCTTGCACATCTGCAGCATCGGCTCGTTCTCCCGCAAAACCTCGCCAACGAGTTCTCCGATACCGCGCTGTCTGGCGATGTCTATAAGACGCTTCATCAGCAAATATCCGACGCCGCGCCCCTTCCAGTCGCTGCGAACGGCGATGGCATATTCCGCGGACAAATTGTCGGGATCGGCAAAGAAATGCGCCACACCCAATGCCACGTCGTCGTGCTCGCCCAGAAGGGCCAGCTCCCGGTCGTAGTCGAGCTGCGAAAGCCGTGCGGCAACCGCGTGGCTAAGTCCGCGCACCGGTGTGAAGAAGCGGAGCCGCAAATCCTCGGGGCTCATGTGCGCGGCGAGATCATGCAGCATCGGCTCGTCTTCGGGACGCAACGGTCGCACTCGGAGCGACGTCCCATCGCGCAACCGCTCCGCGGTTTCGAGATGTTGCGGATAGGGTGCGATGGCCAGCTTTGTCGTACTTGGCCCATACGCCGGCGCGACGCGCAACCGCGCATCCAGGGCGATGATGCCGGCCGCGTCAGCAAGCAGCGGATTGATGTCCAGCTCTCGGATCTCCGGGTGATCGGCAGCCAGCTGGCCGAGGCGAATCAATATTTCGGTGACAGTCTCGATTTTTGCGGGTGGTTGGCCACGATATCCTTGCAGTAGTCGCCACACTCGGGTACGCGCCATCAGCCTGCGCGCCAGCAATGCGTTGAGCGGAGGCAGCTCGAGCGAACTGTCGCCCACGACCTCGACCGCCGTGCCTCCTTGGCCGAACAAAACCAGCGGACCAAATACTGGGTCTTCAACCAGCCCGACGAGGAGTTCCAAGGCGCCCGGGCGGCCAATCATCGCCTGAACGAGAAACCCGGCAAGGCGAGCTTTCGGACGAGCCGCCCTGACACCTTCCAGCATCCCTTCCGCTTCTCGACGGACCCGATCGGCGTCGCGCAGATTGAGCACGACGCCGCCGACATCGGTCTTGTGAGTGATATCGGGCGAACGGATTTTAAGAGCTACCGGAAATCCTATACTCGCGGCAACATAAGCGGCCTGGTCCGGATCATCGGCCGCGAGGCTGGCCGCGAGCGGAATGCCATAAGCCGCGAGCACGGCGGCGGTCGCTTCCGTGTCAAGCCAGCCTTCCCCGGCGGCAAGAGCGGTTGCGATCAAGCTTCGTGCCGCTCGCTGATCCGCTTCGAACGCGTCCGCTCGCGCGGGTGGCGTCTCCATCAACAGCTCGTGATTGCGCCGATGGTGTACCCGATGCATGAAAGCGCCGACCGCGCTGTCGGGGGTTTCATAGGTGGCGATGCCGGCTTTCGTGAAGAGCTGGCGTGCTGCCTTAGCGGAGTGTTTGCCCAACCAGGCCGTGATCACGTTACGGTCGCGCAGCACTCTGGGCTCAACCGCTGCGACCGCATCGGTGACCGCACGCGCGGTCTCCTCGGGCTCGGCCAACGCGGTGGGGCAGTTAAGCACCAGAATGGCATCGACCCCGGGATCGCTGATCAATACTGTGAGAGCATCGGCATAGCGGCTCCCCGGTGCATCGCCGATGATATCGATTGGATTGCCGCGGCTCCATGTGGCGGGCAGATGCCGAGTCAATTCGGCGATCGTATTTTGCGCCAGTTCAGCCAGTCGCCCGCCAGCCGCCGCCAAAGCATCCGCGGCGAGCACGCCCGCCCCACCGCCGTTGGTCAGGATCGCGAGCCGATCGCCAACCTGCTCGTGCGTCAACGCCAGAGTCTCGGCGGCATCGAACAGTTCGGACATCGTCCCGACCCGGAGCATACCCGCGCGACGAAACACCGCGTCGTACACCCCGTCAGTGCCGGTCAAGACGCCAGTATGTGTGGTGGCGGCTCGCGACCCAGCGTTAGAGCGGCCGGCCTTTAAAACCAGCACGGGCTTGATGCGTGCAGCTGCTCGGGCCGCGGACATGAATTTGCGGCCGTGCGTGATACCCTCAACGTACAGTAGGATAGCCCGGGTGTGCGGATCGGCGGCGAGATAGTCGAGCATGTCGCCAAAATCGACGTCGGCCATATCGCCCAGCGAGACCACGTGCGAAAAGCCGATGCTGCGCGATGCCGCCCAATCGAGCATCGCGGTGACCATCGCACCTGACTGGCTGATGAACGCGATATCTCCCGCCGGGGCGGCCAAATGAGAAAAGGTCGCGTCGAGCCCAAGCCCCGGCACCATGATGCCGACGCAGTTCGGCCCGATGATGCGCATGAGATGCGGCCTTGCGGCGTCGAGTATCGCCTGCTGCAGCGAGTGGCCCCGCTCCCCAAGTTCGGCAAAACCCGCGGTAATGATCACGGCGGCGCGCGTTCCGCGCACACCCAGCTCACCGATCAATGAAGGCACGGTTTTCGCCGGGGTGGCAATGACTGCGAGGTCCGGGGCTCGCGGGAGGCATGCGATATTCGGGTGAACGATCAAGCCGTGAATTGTGGGGTGATTGGGGTTGACAAACATCACCTCGCCGGCGAACCCAGCGCGACGCAGATTGCGCGCGATTACCGCACCGACCGAGCCGGGGCGCGGGCTAGCGCCGATCAATGCAACGGATTCCGGGTTGAACAGCTTGTCGAGATTACGAATCGACATTGGGTTATATATTGCTCTAAGCCCGGCAGGAGTACGTCGAGAGTTGTGCCTAAACGGCGACTCCCAGTCTCAGGACCAGATAGTCAACGGCATGACTGAATGTGGCCAGCTTCGAGTAGTCGGTTTCGGGGATATCGATTTTGAGCCGCTCGCTGAGAGCAGTAACCAGATTGAGGAAATCCATCGAGTCGATATCGAGCTCCTCGCGCAGTTCAGCGTTCGGATCGAGCCGGCTGGCGTCGGTCTCGGGGGCAATCCGGCCGAGCTCATCGATCAGCGCGGCAGTTAAGTCCTTGCGGGTCATAATTTCTCCGGGCTCTGCAGTCGGCGGTCGATATCGGCGAGGAAGAGAGCACCGCGATGGCCGTCGCTGGCGCGGTGGTCGGCAGCCAGGGTGGCGCTGATCACGCGTCGGGCGACCACTTGGCCGCCCGCGGTCCAGGGCCGCTCGACGGGCATACCAAAACCGATGAGCGCGACCTGGGGCGGATAGATGACCCCGAACACCGTCTCGACACTGCGTTCGCCCAGATTGGTGACCGTGATCGTGGGATCTGACATCTCGGAGCTGCGCAGCGCACCGCTGCGCGCGCGGGCGACGAGATCTCGCAGCTGTGCCATCAGGTCGTCGAGCGACAGCTTGTCTGCATCACGGATGGCCGGTGCAACCAGCCCACCACCCCGGATCGCGATCGCCGTCCCGACATGGATGCCGGCGCCGGGCTGGAACCCGTGGGCAGTGAAAAAACCGTTGAACTCCGGGGCCTCGCCGAGCGCACGCGCGACCGCCTTGAGCAATAATGCTGCAAGAAGTAGCCGTTGTGCCGGCGGGCGGGTTGCGTTGGTGCCCTCCAGCCAGGCGAGACCTCGGGTGAGCTCTATCGCTGTGCACAAATAATAGTGCGGGATCTCGCGCTTTGAGCGCGCCATCGCCGCGGCGATCGCCCGGCGCATCTCTGCAAGGTCCAGGCGCCTTGGTACCGTCGGACGAGGCACAGGCTCGGCTGCTGCCGCGCGCTCGACATCGCTATAGAGAATCGCGCCCTCTGGCCCACTCCCAGTGAGCCGATCCAGGGAAGCCCCTCGCTCGGCGGCCAATCGGCGAGCGGCGGGCGATACTCTCGCCCGCCGTGCTCTCGGCGGCTGTTCGACACTCGAAGGGGCCATCGGCGTCGGTGCCGCTGGGACTGCTGCAACCGTGGAGACCTTGGCCCCGGGAGCGGGCTGGGTGCTGGCGATTAACGCGAGAGGTGTGCCGACTGGTACGGTGGTGCCCGGCTCGACGAGCCAACGCTCAATCACGCCTTCCTCAAAGATGTCGACCTCGATGGCGCCCTTCTGGGTCTCGACCACCGCGACGATATCGCCACGTTTCACCCGGTCGCCGGGCCCCTTCAGCCATTCGACCAATGTCCCCGCTTCCATGTCGGCGCCAAGCGAGGGCATGCGGAACTCGCCCATCAGACGCCCAGGGTCGCCTTCGCTGCGGCGACGATCGCCGCCGGCTGCGGCAGCGCCGCCTCCTCGAGGTGATGGGGATAGGGGATCGGCACCTCGGCGCTGCACACGCGCCCAACTGGCGCGTCGAGATCCCAGAACGCCTCCTCCATAATTCGCGCGCTGATCTCGGCTGAGAGACTACCGCTGCGCCAGCCCTCGTCGACGATTACAGCACGGCGCGTCTTGCGCACCGAGCTGAGCACGGTCTCGGCATCGAGCGGCCGCAGCACGCGCAGGTCAACCACCTCGGCCTCAACCCCGCCTTTTGCTAGGGTCTCCGCCGCGTTCAGGGTCTTGAATAATGTACCGCCATAGGTAACGAGGGTCACATGTTTGCCTGGACGCCGCACGATGGCGCTGCGGATATCGACCGGTCCCGCATCGGCCGATAACACCCCGCTTCGGTTGTAGAGCATAACGTGCTCGAAGATTAGCACCGGGTTTGGATCAGCGAGTGCCGTCGCCAGCATGAACCGAGCGTCTTCCAGGGTCGCCGGGGTCACCACCTTGAGGCCTGGGATGTGGGCGTACCAGCCTTCGAGGCTGTGCGAATGCTGCGCCGCGAGCTGGCGGCCAGCGCCGGTTGCCATGCGAATGACGACCGGTACTTCGAATTGCCCCCCCGACATGTGCCGGATTGTCGCTGCGTTGTTGACGATCTGGTCGAGTGCCAAGAGACTGAAATTGACCGTCATGATCTCGACGATCGGGCGCATCCCGCCAAGCGCAGCGCCGATCCCGGCACCGACAAAGGCCGATTCGGACAGCGGCGTATCGCGGATGCGGTCGGGACTGAACTCGTCGAGGAGACCCTTAGTGACCGCATAGCACCCGCCATAACGCCCGACATCCTCTCCCATCAGAAACACACGGGGATCGGCAAGGAGCGCCTCGCGGATCGCCTCGCGCACCGCGTCGCGATAGGTGATCTCGCGCACATTGTCGGTCATGTCGCGACCTCCCCGGCATAGACGTCGCGCGCCAGCTCGGCGACCGGCTCCCAACGGCCGCTCTCGGCAAAGCCGACGGCCTGCGTGATCTCCGCATCGACCTGCGCCTCGATCGCGGTGATGTCGGTGTCGTGCAATACGCCCGTCTCGCGCATCCACGAGGCGAGGCGGTCGATCGGATCACTATGCTTCCAGTCCTCGATTTCGGCCCGGTCGCGATAAAGCTGCGGATCGAACATCGAATGCGCGCGGAAGCGATAGGTCCGGCATTCGAGGAGTGCCGGCCCGCCACCCGCGCGGATCGCCGCGCAGACGCGCCGCGCCGCAGCTTCGACGGCGACGACATCCATCCCGTCGACGACTTCCGCCGGGACATTGTAGCTCTGCGCCTTGATGTGGATGTCGGGCTGCGATTCCGAGCGCTCGAGCCGGGTGCCCATGGCGTAGAGGTTG
>Ga0306922_10004307_pt1 | contig 13471 bp, 13 predicted proteins | sample sta12Cox44000082_FD_203758 | JGI IMG/M metagenome (GOLD analysis project Ga0306922, IMG submission 203758) | Lab enrichment of tropical soil microbial communities from Luquillo Experimental Forest, Puerto Rico - statoxic.12C.oxic.44.000.082 (v2)... | ecosystem: Environmental > Terrestrial >... | reverse complement strand
GCAATGCGCCGCGTCAACGTCCTGATCGATAGGTCAGCTAGCCGTTAGGCGTAAAATCCGAAACGGCTACATCGGACCTCATTCGGGCCCTTGGCCAGACGTGGAGGACCCCATGCCTAGTTGCTTTGTGGTTATGGGCTACGGCAAGAAGACCGATTTCAAGCAGAACAAGAATTTCGATCTCGATAAGACTTACCGAAACATCATCAAGCCGGCAGCCCAAACGGCCGGATACACGTGTGAACGCGCGGACGAGATCCAACACGCCGGTGTCATCGACGTGCCCATGTACGAGCGCTTGTTGACCGCGGACTTGGTCATCGCAGATCTCTCTACCGCCAACATCAATGCGTTTTTCGAACTTGGCGTGCGGTACGCCCTCCGCCCGAAAACCACGATTGTCATCGCCGAAAAGAATTTTGAGATGGGGTTCGATATGGGTCACGTGGTGATACGAAAATACGAGCATCTTGGTCCTGGGATCGATTACGAGGAAGTCGAGCGGGCGAAGGCGGAGCTGACCAAAGCCTGTCAGGAGATTCCTCAAACAGGACAGATTGACAGCCCGGTATACACTTTCCTCAGCGACCTGGCCGCCCCTTCGAGCGGGTTGAATGTCAAAACAGTGGCGGCAGTCGCAGCGGCCGCTGAGCGCGCGCGAGAAGATCGCAAGGCCCTGGCTCAGGCCACGACCAAGGACGAGAAGGCTGCATTGGAACGGCCCTTCGCGGCGCTTATGAAAACGGCACGCGATGCGAAGGCGCGCGGAGACTTTCGGGCCACGCGCGACGTATTGCGCGGTGTGCGCGCCGTCCAAGGCGACAAGGCCGATCCCGACGTCGTTCAGCAGCTGGCGTGGGCGACCTACAAATCGAAAGATCCCGACGAAAAGACCGCATTGCTCGAATCCAAAGCGGTCCTTAGACAACTTGATCCCGAGGGGTCTAGCGATCCCGAAACGCTGGGCTTGTGGGGCGCAATTCACAAGCGCCTCTACGACACGAAAGATATGCCGCGGCAGGACCGGCTTGATGGCCTTGCAGCGGCGATCTTTGCTCATGAAAAGGGTTTCTACCTGAAGAATGATTACTACAACGGCATCAACTCTGCGTTCCTCCTTGATTGCCGCGCCGCCGAACTCGGCGGCGATGACGCCATCGCCGACAGGGTCCAGGCCCGACGCGTGCGCGAGCGCGTCATGGGAATTTGCACGCGACTGCTTGCGGAAGGCATTAAGGGCGAAGACGAGAATAAAAGGAGAGAAGAAGAATATTGGGTTCGTGCAACGCTCGTCGAAGCTTTGTTCGGATTGGGAGACGCGGCCAAATCGGAGGCAGAGTTTGCACTCGCCAAGAAGGCTGCCCCCGAGCAGTGGATGATCGATACCACCGAAGAGCAGCTCACCAAGCTTCGCACTTTGCAGCGATGATGGGGAACGCGCAGCCGGTGGGTCCGGACTCTAAAGTTACTCGCCTGCGAGGATTACCCGTCCACCTACGATGAAGATGATCTGAGGGAGTTCACCAAAACACATTGGGACTTCTTCTACCGTTCAGAGAAGGCCAAGACGCCTCACCGCGCATTCGTTGAGATTCTTTGGCCTAAGATTGAGGATTATCGCCGCATTTGGCGCGAGCAACGCGATAGCGACTACTGGGCTGCGGGGAAAAAAATGGCCGCGGATCTGTCAGCAGCTAAAGTAGCGTCGCCCACGTGGCCTCGCCAAAGCCAGCACAAAACTGATCTCGACGATGAAATTCCCTTCTGAGTTCGGTCTTTCAAATCACAATGACGCGTGTGTGCACCGTCGGGCGGCATTCGTTACGCAACTTGACGCACGATTGGGATCAGCCAGTCTTGAGAAGCCGGACCACCTTGGAGGCCTCCCGACCTGCCACGATGTCCTGCAAGCGCTCATCCCAAGCGCGCAACACAAGGGCCTTGCGCTCGATAAGATCGGTGCGGACATAATGGCGGACCAGGGTTCGGGTTTCCTTGCCGCCCGCCTCATGGCCGACGATTGCAGCCACGAGGTCCAGCGCGATGCCCATTTCCGCCAGCATGGTCGCGACTGTGCGCCGCAGGTCGTGCGTGGTGAATTTGTCGATCGGCAGCTTATCGCGGCGCACCAGCAGATAGTGTCCAATATGAGCCGCAGTCAAAACGGTTCCTGTCTCGGCCGTGAACAGCCGTCCCGCTTGGACCGTTGAAAGTCGCGCTTCGATGATCTGTCTAGCCAGCCCGACAAGAGGGGTGACGCGCGGCCGTTTGTTTTTCGAGCGCGCGGCGGGCAAGGTCCAGGTCCATTCGCCGTGATGAATCTCCTCTACGCACAAGCCGCTGATTTCGCCGCAACGGGCGCCCGTCAAAAGCTCAAGTTTCATGATGTCCGCCGGGTCGGATGGAAGGGTGCCTGAATCGAGCCATTTCCAAAGCGCCTCGATTTCCTCCACGGTCAGCACGCGGTCACGCGGTGTACCGGGGTCGTAGGCCTTCAATCCGGCGGTAGCGTCCGTCTCCACGATGTCCTGCGATAAAGCCCACCGGAACATGGTGCCAACGGTTTGCCGGCGCTTCTCAGCTTCCCGCTCTATTCCCCGGTCAGCCACCGCGTCCAGCAATTCCCGGATGTCGCGCCGGCGGATATCATCCGCGTGACGATGCAAGATCGGAGCGAGCGCACGCTTCAAACGGCTCTCGATTTCCTTTGCTGTCCGCAGACGCCCAGTAACCCTACGTCGCAGGTAGAGTTCGATCAGCTTTTGGACGGTGAGTCGCGAAGCGGCGGCAGCTCGCCTCTCCTCTTCCTCTGCGACCAAGTCACGACCGGCCCGTGCCGCGCTGGTCAGCTCGTTGGCGCGTTGGCGTGCCCTTTCGAGGCTCACATCGGCGACGCGCCCGAGCGACAGTCGTCGCACCTTCCCCGAGCCGCGAATCCGATAGGCCAAGTCCCAAGTCTTGATGCCGCTTGGCGCCACCCGCACCGCGAGCCCGATGCAGCGCTGATCGGAGACCCGATACGGAGTCTCCGCCGGCCGCAAGGCCTCGACCGAACGATGCGTGAGCGATACCGTTCCCCGCGTCAGTCCCGAGCCAGAAGCCATTTTCCTACCCCTCTTTTGTTCCGTCCGTCGCAACGCTGTCGCAACAGAATTGGCGGCACTCGGCGAACTGACCTGAACACGGTGGAATAATAAATCCTTGTTCTGCCAACACAAAATGCACGCCACCGAACAACAGCGAATTGCCGTGAACAGATATACAAGGGCTGGATCAAGACCGAGCTCGACGGCCAGGGCGCGATCGTGATGCGGGCCGGAAGCGCGTGGATCCAGCCGCCGCGCATCGAGCACGTGGTGCTCGACTACTCGGACGATTGCGAGGTGCTCGAAGTCATCCTGCCGGCGGATTTCGCGACGGTGGAACTCGAATAGCCACCGGATTACTCGGCGGCCTTCTCCGCCGCCTCGGCGCCCTCGTCGCCGGCGTGGTGATCCTGCTTCTCGCCGATGCGCGCGGCCTTGCCGCGGCGACCGCGCAGGTAATAGAGCTTGGCGCGGCGCACCTTGCCGCGGCGCACGAGCTTGATCGAGTCGATCATGGGCGAATAGAGCGGAAAGACGCGCTCCACCCCCTCGCCGTAGGAAATCTTGCGCACGGTGAAATTCTCGTTGAGGCCCGCGCCCGCGCGGCCGATGCAAACGCCCTCATAGGCCTGGATGCGGGTGCGCTCGCCCTCGACCACCTTGACGTTGACAAGGACGGTGTCGCCCGGCGCGAAATCCGGGATCTCCTTGCCGGCGGAAAGCTTGGCAATCTGCTCTTTCTCGAGCTCGTGAATCAAATTCATGGGAATTCTCCTGCGGCAGCGCGAATATTCCTAAGGCGCGCGCTCTTATCGTTCGTGCGGGTCGGGCGAGCTTCTACGACACCGGGGCCGCTTTGTCACCCGTCCCGGCGGGGCTTCTTGCTGCGCCGTTTGCTGGGCTTTTTGGGCTTGCCGGCACCGGCCAAATGCGCCGCCCACAGATCCGGGCGGCGTGCGCGGGTGAGCCGCTCGGCCTCGGCGCGACGCCACGCCGCAACCTTGGCATGGTCGCCACGGGTGAGGACGGCAGGGATCGAGCGGCCCTCCCAGAGCTGCGGCCTGGTATATTGCGGGTATTCGAGCAGGCCGTCGCTGAAGCTCTCCTCCGCACCCGAGGCTTCCTTGCCCATGACGCCGGGGAGGAGCCGCACGCAGGCGTCGAGCAGGGCGAAGGCCGCAATCTCCCCACCCGAAAGCACGTAATCGCCGATCGAAACCTCCTCGAAGCCGCGCCCTTCGATCAGGCGCTCATCGATGCCCTCGAAGCGGCCGCAGAGAATGACGGCGCCGGGCCCGTTGGCCAGCGCAGCGACGCGGCCTTGGGTAAGCGGAACTCCGCGCGCGCCCATCACGAGGCGCGGGCGCGCATCGCCGGCGGGCGCTACCGCATCAACTGCGCGGGCGAGCACGTCGGCACGCATCACCATGCCGGGTCCACCGCCGGCGGGCGTGTCGTCGACGGAGCGGTGCTTGTCGATCGCGTGCGCGCGGATGTCGACGGCTTCGAACGTCCACAGGCCGGCTGCGAGCGCCTTACCCGCGAGGCTTGCGCCGAGCGGCCCCGGAAACATCTCGGGGAAAATGGTGAGAATGGTCGCGCGCCACATGATGCTCGATTTGCCTAGTGTCCCGATTCCGTAGCGGTCCCGCGGTTGCCCGGCGCGTCTTCAGGCGGCGCCACCACGATGCGCCGGCCCGCGATGTCGACCCTGGGCACGAAGGCGGCGGTGAACGGCACCATGATGGTCGCTCCGCCAGCCTGCGGCCGCAGTTCCAGGATGTCGCCTGCACCGAAATCGTGAATCGCCGCCACCGTGCCGATCTCGGTGCCGTCGGCGGTGACGGCGCAAAGTCCGATCAGATCGGCGTGATAGAACTCGTCGGCCGAAGGCGGCGGCAAACGATCGCGCGGCACGAACAGCCTGAGATTGGCGAGCCGCTCTGCCGCGTTGCGATCGCCGACGCCGCGAAAGCGCGCAACCAGATGACCCTTGGCCGCGCGCAGCGCCTCGATCTCGAAGCTCGCCGAGCCGTCTTCGGTAGTGAGCGGCCCGTAGTTCTTCACCGCCATTGGGTCGGCGGTGAACGATTTGAGCTTCACGTCGCCGCGAAGGCCGTGCGCCCCGCCGATCTGGGCGACGCAGATGCGCTCGGCCACGTCGGGTGATCCGGCGCAAGCGCGCGTCAACTCGCCGGCGCGCCGCCGGCGGGAGTCGCCGATTTGGCCGCCGCCGCAGCCTTGGCGGCTTCCTCGGCCTGCGCTTTGCGCTGCTTGCGTGGAATCGCGCGGGTCGGATTGTTGCGTTTCTCGCGTTTCATCACGCCCGCCTGGTCGAGAAAGCGCAGCACACGATCGGTGGGCAACGCGCCCTTGGCGAGCCATGCCTTGACCTTGTCGAGATCGAGCTTGAGGCGCTCGGTCTTGTCCTTCGGCAACAGCGGGTTGAAATAACCGAGCCGCTCGATGAAGCGGCCGTCGCGCGGCGAGCGGCTGTCCGCAATCACGATGTGATAGACCGGCCGCTTCTTGGTTCCGGCGCGGGCGAGGCGGATTTTCAGGGACATCTGCGAGTTCCTTTCTGGTCGATGCATCTCACCGTTGGTGGATGCGTGAAATGTTCACTTCTTCTTTCCCGATCCCGGCAACCCGCCAAGGCCCGGAGGCTTGCCACCAAGTCCCGGCAGCAACGGACCGCCGGGAAATTGCGGCGGCAGACCGGGCATGGCGGGAGGAAGGCCGGGAGCGCCCGGCGCGCCGCCCGGCAGTCCGGGCAATCCCCCCGGCATTCTCTCCGCGAGCTTTTGCATCTCTTGCGCGCTCGGCATGCCGCCTCCGAGGCCGAGCATATTGGCGAACCCGGCCATCGGTCCGCGCTTGCCCGAGCCCATCGCCTTCATCAGGTCGGCCATGCCGCGGTGCATTTTGAGCATGCGGTTGACGTCCTCGACCCTGGTGCCGGAGCCCGCGGCGATGCGTTTCTTGCGGCTCGCCTTGAGCACGTCGGGGTTCCTGCGCTCCTGCGGCGTCATCGAATCGATGATCGCCACCTGGCGCTTGAGCACGCGTTCGTCGAGGTTCGCCGATGCGAGCTGATTCTTCATTTTCGCGATGCCGGGCAGCATGCCCATCAGCCCGGTCATGCCGCCCATCTGCTGCATCTGCATGAGCTGCTCGCGCAAGTCCGCGAGATCGAAGGCGCCCTTGCGCATCTTCTCGGCGACGCGCGCCGCCTTCTCGGCGTCGATCGTCGCCGCCGCCTTCTCGACCAGGGTGATGATGTCGCCCATGCCGAGGATTCGGTCGGCGATGCGCGCGGGATAAAAATCCTCGAGCGCATCCATCTTCTCGCCGGTGCCGATGAGCTTGATCGGCTTGCCCGTCACCGCGCGCATGGAGAGCGCGGCGCCGCCACGGCCGTCGCCGTCGACGCGCGTGAGCACGATCCCAGTCAGGCCGACGCGATCGTTGAAGGCGCGCGCGAGATTGACCGCGTCCTGGCCGGTGAGCGCGTCGGCGACGAGCAGTACCTCGTGCGGATTGGCGGCGCGCTTGACGTCGGCGGCCTCCGCCATCATCGCTTCATCGAGCGTGGTGCGGCCGGCCGTGTCGAGGATGACCGCGTCGTAGCCGCCGAGGCGGCCCGCTTGCAACGCGCGCTGGGCAATCTGCGTCGGCTGCTGGCCCGCGACGATCGGCAGCGTGTCCACGTTGACCTGCTGTCCGAGCACGGCAAGCTGTTCCATCGCCGCGGGACGGCGCACGTCGAGCGAGGCCATGAGCACCTTGCGCCGTGCCTGCTCGACGAGGCGCTTGGCGAGCTTGGCGGTGGTGGTGGTTTTACCCGAACCCTGCAGGCCGACCATCATGATCGGCACCGGCGCCGGGGCATTGAGATCGACCGGCTCGCCGCGCGTGCCCAGCGTGTCGATCAGCTGGTCGTGCACGATCTTCACCACCATCTGGCCCGGCGTCACCGATTTGATGACCTCGACCCCGACGGCGTGGCTCTTCACCTTGTCGATGAAGGCGCGCGCCACGTCGAGCGCGACGTCGGCTTCGAGCAAGGCGCGCCGCACTTCGCGCAGCGCGGCATCGACGTCCGCCTCGGTCAGCGCGCCGCGGCGCGTCAGGCGATCGAGAATGCCGCCGAGCCTTTCGGAGAGCGAATCGAACATCGTGCCGTTGTCCTGCGGCCTCGTCCCTCAAGACGCGCCCTTCGGGCGCTCCTCGGGATGAGGGCTTACCAAACACCTATGGCGCCCGAGGGCGCATTGCGCTGTCGGGCGGTGGCCTCCGGCCTCCGGGGCCGGTCGGCGGGTTGCATTTCGGCTCTTGGCGAGAGCGCGCGGAACCTATGGATGCGGCGGCCCGAAGTCAAGAACGCCGAGGAGACTGCGAACCGCACAGCAAAGCTCCGCTCGTTCCCGCCCCCCGCTTTCGCGGGGGTGAACTCCAGCGGGAATCCAGAGCTTGGGGCTGCGTCTCCGCAGCCGCTTACTCGCCGCTCCGTCTTTCGTTACTCTCAATCACGAACTCGCAAAGCGGCCGGTCGCCAACGGGAGGATCGCCCATGCAAATCATGCGGGTGCTGTTGATCGCGCTTGGACTGATCGGCGTTTGTGCCGATCGGGCATGGTCGCAGCCGTCGGCTGCCGATTATCCCAACCGTCAGGTCAACTTCATCGTGCCGTTCGCCCCCGGCGGCGGCACCGACATCCTCGGGCGGTTGATCGGCCAAAAGCTTTCCGACCGCTTCGGCAAGGCGTTCGTGGTGGAGAACCGCCCCGGCGCCGGCACGGTGACCGCCGCGGTCCAAGTCGCGAAAAGTGCGCCCGATGGCTACACCATCATGATGGCGACGAGCGGGACCATGGCGATGAATACGACGCTCTACAAGAAACTGCCCTACGATCCGGGAAAGGATCTCGTCCTGGTCGCGCTCGTTTGCAACGTGCCCTTCGTGCTCGTGGTCAACCCGGCGCTGCCGGTCAACTCCGTCGCCGATCTCGTCAAGCTCGCGAAGGAGCAGCCGCTGAGCTACGGTTCGGGCGGCGCCGGCGCGTTCCATCACCTCATGGGCGAGTTGCTCAAAACCACGCTCGGCATTCCGATGACCCACGTGCCGTACAAGGGGACGCTGCCCGCGCTCAATGACGTCATTGCCGGTCACATTCAATTGATGTTCAGCGACCTCGCGCCGGCTTATCCGCTGATCCAGGCGGGCAAGCTGCGCGCGCTCGGCGTGACGACGGCGCAGCGCGCCGCCGCGGCGCCGGACATCCCGCCGCTCGCCGACGTCGGCGTGCCGGGCTTCGACTGGGCGGCCTGGCAGTCGGTCGCAGCGCCGGGCGGCACGCCAACGGAGATCATCGCCAAGCTCAACGGCGCGGTGAACGCGGCCATCGCCGAGCCCGAGGTCGAAAAGCAACTTGTCGGCCTTCAGTTCATTCCGGTCGGCAAAGGCTCGCCCGAGGCGCTTGACCGCTTCGTCAAGTCGGAAACCGTGCGCTGGGCCAAAGTCCTGCAACAGGCCGGAGTGGCGGGCTCGGAATGACGGGGTTCAACGGCGCAGGACTCTCTCGGCCTCATGCTGAGGAGCATCGCAGCGTGAGGCAGGCGCATGCCAGCCCACAAACAGGACGACGCTGCGATGCGTCTCGAAGCATGAGGCCGCCCTTCTCCTTCGAGACGCGCGCCGCGCGCAGACGGATTATCGGGCCTGCACCGTTCTGCGCGCGCTCCTCAGGATGAGGGCGAAGCGGTTGACCTAATTCCCCGGCATCACCCGCCTTGCCACCGGCGTCCATCTGTCGATCTCGCTCGCCACGAACGCCGTGAACTCGTCCGAAGTCATGACGCGCGTCTCGACGGCGTCACGGTCGAGGCGTTTGCGCACGTCGGGCAGCTCCAACATCTTGGCCACCGCCGCGTTGAGGCGCTGCGTGATATCGTTCTGCAAGCCCGCCGGCCCCGACAGGGCGAACCACGTCACCGCCGTGAGGTCGTCGTAGCCCAGGTCCTTGAACGTCGGCAGGTCGGGAAACTCGGCGAGCCGCGCGTTCGCGGTGACCGCGATCGGGATGACCTTTCCGGCGCGGATTTGCGCCAGCGCCGAGGTCCAGGTCATGGTGCCGACGTTCACGTTGCCGCTGATGAGGTCCATCATCGCCTGCGAGCCGCCTTTGGTCATGATCTGCTGCAGCTTGATGCCGGCCTTCTGCGCGAAGACTTCCGCCACCAGATGTCCGAGCGTGCCGACGCCGGGCGAGACGTAATCGATCGCCGCGCCGCGCCGTCCCAACGCCACCAGCTCCGCGAGCGAATGCACGTTGAGCGCGGGGTTCACCACCAAGACGTTGGGCGGCCCGCCGATATAGGCGATGTGGGTGAAGTCCTTCATCGGATCAAAGCCGGGATTGGGGCTGACCGCCGGCGCGATCACGTTGTAGGCGATGCTCGACGTCGCGAGCGTGTAGCCGTCGGGCGCCGCTTGCGCCGCAGCTGCCATGCCGATCAAGCCACCGGCGCCCGCCCGGTTCTCCACGAAGCAGCGCTCATGGAACGCCTCGCTGAAGTGATCACACAGCAGGCGGCCGAACAGGTCGGCCGCGCCGCCAGGCGTCGAGGGCGCGATGATGCGCACCGGCCGCGTCGGCCAGTCGGCGGCGCAGATCGCGTCGGTCGAGCCACAAATGACGGCGACGGCGAGCGCAGCGGCAACACGACTGACGACAAGACGACTGACGACAAGACGGCTCATGGCGTGCTCATGCGGATGCATGATGCGGGCTTTGCCACGCGCCCGCAAGCGGCGGCCAATTATGACGAAGTAGGTCCGTTGCGAGGACCTTCGATTTCCGCTTAGGTACTAGCGCCGATGTTTCGCCGCATCGGCGTTGGCCGGAGATCGCGCATGGACGCGGACTTGCTGACGGAAGGAGATGACACGATCGAGCTCAAAGGCTCGTCCATCATCGCCGCGATCAAAGCAAGCGGCGTCGAGTTCATCCTTTCGGTGCCCGATATCGTGACCAGCGGCGGCCTGCTGCGGCCCATTTCGCGCGATCCGGCATTCAAGCTCATCCGCGTCTGCAAGGAGGACGAATGCATCGGCATCGCGTCCGGCCTCTCCTATTGCGACAAGCGCGCCCTGACGCTCATCCAATACACGGGCTTTCTCGACTCCATCAACGCCATCCGCGGCGTCGCGGTCGAGTATCGCCAGCCCATTTGCATGATGATCGGGCTGCTCGGACACGATCCCTCGACCACCCCGCGCAATTCGCCGCGCTATGGCGTGCGCATCATCGAGCCGATCCTCGACGCCATGGGCATCCCGCATCACCTGATCAATGAGGAAGCCGACGTCGCGGAAATCCGTCCCGCGATCGAAGATGCCTACACGACCTCGCATCCGGTGGCGCTGCTGATCGGCCGCAGGCCTTCCACGTCATGATGAAGCGAGACCAGTGCTTCCGCGCGCTTGCGCGACACGTGAGCGACGAGATCGTGGTCGCGACCTACAGTTCCGCCGTCGACTGGCTCGCACTCGGCGAGCGCGCGCTCAATTATTTTTCAGTGGGCGCGATGGGGCTCGATTCCTCGCACGCGCTCGGACTGGCGCTGGGCCGGCCGGACAAGCGCATCATCTGTCTGCAGGGCGACGGCAGTCTGCTGATGAACCTCGGCTGCTTGGTGACCATCGCCGCGGCGGCGCCCAAGAACCTCATCCATATGGTCGTGCAGAACGGAACCTACGAGGCGAACGGCAGCCACCCGATCCCGAACGCCAAGGTCGAGTTCGCCGCCATGGCGCGCGCGGCCGGCTATGCGCACGTGCACGAGTTTTCGGAACTGGCCAATTTCGAGCAGCAGGCCGCGCACGTCCTCAAGCAGGACGGCCCGGTGTTCGCGACGCTTTATGTGGAGCGATCGAAGCCGCTCACCTACGACTATCCAAACCTCTACAATCCGGCGCGGCGCGCGGCGCTCAAGGCGGCGCTGCGGGCGTCGTAGATCGGCGTCCCCCCTGGCTCCCTGTAAATAACAGGGAAAATACAGGCCTGCAGCGCAGATCACCCCATATTTACGGGCTTTCTTCGAGCCCGCTGCGGCAAATAACAGGACGATAACAGGAGAAAAACAGGAAAAAGCGCGACAGTCATTTTTTCAACGGATCACACAGCGCGCGATAAAAACCCCGCAGCGGTGTCCCGCCCGGGTCATCATGCGCAGTTTTGGTGAATACGCTTTTGTGAAAGATTCTCGTTACGCGAGTCAACAAAAATCTTCGGGGCTTGCTAATTCGCCGCCGCGACTTGGCTTGCGCCCTCCGGCACCACCAGGCGATATCCCACCCCGAGCTCGGTCAACAGAATCCGCGGCTGGGTCGGGTCGACCTCGATCTTCTGCCGCAGCTTGCGCACGAAGATACGCAGATAATGCGTGTCGTGCAGATGCGGCGACCCCCAGACCTCCTTGAGCAGGAACTGGTGGGTGACGACGTTGCCGGCGTGCTGGGCCAACAGCTGGAGCAGCCGATATTCCTTCGGGGTGAGCATCACGCGCGCGCCGTTGATGGTCACGATGCGCGCGGCAAGATCGATCGCGAGCGGTCCGACCTTGACCACCGGCTCGCCGGTGGAGACGCGCACGTGCCGGCGCATGGCGGCGTGCGCCCGCGCCAGAAGCTCGGCCATGCCGAACGGCTTGACCACGTAATCGTCGGCGCCGCTCTCGAGCAGGCGCACCTTCTCTGCCTCGTTGGAGCGAACCGACAGCACGATGAGCGGAACGCTCGACCAGGCGCGCAGGCGCTCGAGCACCTCCGCTCCGTCCATGTCCGGCAATCCGAGATCGAGGATCACGAGGTCGGGCGGCTTGAGCGTCGCCCAGCGCAGCGCATCGGCGCCGGTCTCGGCGTCCTGCACGGCAAAGCCGTCGAGCTCGAGCCCGGCCCGCAGAAAGCGGCGGATCTGCACTTCGTCGTCGACAACGAGAACAACCGGATTGGCTTCATTCATCGGGACCGACCTCGGGTTGGCTCGCAGGCGTTGCAAACGGCAGATGGATCGACACCGTGGTGCCTTGATCGGCGCCCGCGCTCGCGGCCTCGATCTTGCCGCCGTTGGCGGTGACGAAGGCCTTCGCGATCCACAGGCCAAGACCCGACCCCGAGGTCGTGGCCGCGTGGCGGGCGCCGCGGAAGAATCGCTCGCCGAGCTGCGCGTTCTCCTGCGCGGTGAGCCCGACGCCCTCGTCATGCACCGAAAGCACGACGTCGCGGCCGTTGCGCTTAGCGGCGACGGTGATCGGCGAGCCCGGGGGCGAATATTTCGCGGCGTTGTCGACGATTTGTCCGAATGCCTGCTCGACCAGCACGGGGTCGACGTAGATGAACGGCAGGTTCGAATCCACGTCGAGCGAAAGGGTGTGCGCGGACAGGCGCCGACGTCGGCGCTCGAGCGCGGAATTGACGATGTCCTGCGGCTCGATCCATTCCTGCCGCGGCCTGATCTGTTCGCGGCTGATGCGGGTCGCGTCGAGGAGATTCTGGATGTCGTTGTTGAGGCGATCCGCCTCATCGCGCACGACGCCGGCGAGCGACGTGAGCCGCTCGTCCTTGGCGATCACCGCGGACTTGCTCAGCACCGTCGCGGCGCCGAGAATCGAGGCGAGCGGCGTGCGCAATTCGTGCGAGACCGAGCCGATCAACGCCTCGCGCAGCAACTCGGTCTCGGACCGCATTTTCGCGTCGTTGAGCGCGCGCGCGACGTCGAGGCGCTCGAGCGTGGCCGCGGCATCCGAGAGCACGTCGTCGACGCGCTTGCGCACCTCCTCGATGTCACTTGGCGGGACGCTGCCGAGATCGATGGCGATGACGCCGAAGTCGGCGTTTTTCTGCGACACGCGGCGAATGAGCCAGATGTCGCCGGCGCCGTCGTCGACGGTGGTCGCGAGCGTGCGGCCGGCTTGAACCTCCGCAATCGCGACATGCACGCGCTGCGACAATGCGCTCTGGTCGGACTTGGCGTCGCGATCGCCGCCGTCACCGGTTCCGAACAGCACCACCTTGCGCTGAACGAGGCTGGCCAGATGCTCCTGGATCGCGAGGTAGATGTCCGCGGCGGATGACGCCCCCGCCAGCCGGCGCGAAAAGGCGTAGAGATCACCCATTTCCTTTTCGCGTTTGCGGGCGATTTCGGTTTGCGTCTTCATGGAATTTGCAAGGTGGCTCGTTACCCCGGCGACCACCATGAACAACACGAGATTGAGGATTTCGTTCGGCCGCGCGAGGTAGAAGCTGTAGTTCGGCGAAAAGAAGAAATATCCCGACCACAGCACGCCCGCGACCGCCGCGACCAGCGCCGGGATCAGGCCGA
>Ga0306922_10004306_pt1 | contig 13472 bp, 9 predicted proteins | sample sta12Cox44000082_FD_203758 | JGI IMG/M metagenome (GOLD analysis project Ga0306922, IMG submission 203758) | Lab enrichment of tropical soil microbial communities from Luquillo Experimental Forest, Puerto Rico - statoxic.12C.oxic.44.000.082 (v2)... | ecosystem: Environmental > Terrestrial > Soil... | reverse complement strand
TCTCCCTGGCTCGCATGCGGATCGCCGACTGAGAACAGAGCACCCGGGACCGCCACCGGGTAGTACATCACGGCACCCTTGCCGATCCGCCAATTGTCGACGTTGCCGCCAAAATAGCCTGGCGGGACCGAATCGACGAACTCCGCCTCCTTCGGCGCCAGTGCGATGACCCCAAAATGCGGCCGCACGGGGATGCGCGCGTCCTTTAGGATGCCGTGCTTTTCCTCGACTAGGGCGTGGTCGACCGGCACTCCGGGATAGTCGATGATCCGGTGCACCACTCCGAAAGGATCGGTCTGCGGTACCCAGCGGTAATTGTAGACCGCCCGCGCCCAAACACGGCCCTCCGCTGCATCGATCTCGTAGATCGTGATCACCTCGCGCGGCTTCGGCTCGGTCAGCAGGTCGTTGTAGTGGAAGCCCCACCATGCCGCCGCATTGCTGCCGAAAGCACTGCCTCCGAAAGCGGGATTGCGGCAGCCACGCGGCCCCACATCAATAATCCGCACCTCGAGCACGTCACCGGGTTCGGCCTCGCGCACAAAGACGGGGCCTGTGCAGATGTGAACGCCGAACCCTTCGCCGGCCCCGCGCCCATGGATCGACGCATCCATTGGCCCGGCACCGCGCCGGTCGACATTCTTGATCTCCTTTGTCCACAGAAAGACGCTCTCGGCGCCTGGGTCGCCCGCAATCATACGCGCGTGGTCGTCGTAGGCGTGGTGGGTCAGCGTTTCGATGGTGACGAAATCCCCTGACCCGACAGAGAGGACCGGTTTCAGCGACCGACTGAAATAGCCCCAATGGACGGTCGCCACGCTAGCAGGGAGGATATAGTGGTTGATGCGATCGGTAGTGCCGGTGCGGCCGTCTGTTACTGCCATCGTTGCCTCCTCCCGTCAGCCTGTTCCCAGAGTAGCCGCGCCGACGAACTCGCGCGGCACCACGGCGTCGGGAAGCGGGTCGAGATGGCAGGCGATCGCGTGAGAAGGGCTGAGCGCCCTGAGCGGCGGCGTCGTATCGCAGAGTGGTCCCAGCTTGTGCGGGCAGCGTGCTGCGAAGACGCAGCCGCTATGGGCCGCCGCAGCGATACCGCCACCAGCCGCGGGTTCTTCCGCCGCCTCATCATCTTCGGCGGAAGCGAGCAACATGCGGGTATAGGGGTGGTGGGGTGGCGCCAACACCTCGGCGGCGGTGCCAATCTCGCAGATCCGGCCACGGTACATCACCGCGATCCGGTCCGAGAGCTGCGCCACGACGGCGAGATCGTGCGAGATAAACAGGTAGGACAGGCCAAACGCGTCACGCAGGTCGGCCAACAGATTGACGATTGTCGCTTGCACCGACACGTCGAGCGCCGAGACGGGCTCGTCGCAGACGATGAAGCGCGGTTCGGTGGCGAGCGCCCGTGCAATCGCGACCCGCTGCCGCTCGCCCCCGCTCAGCTGATGGGGGAAGCGCTTTCGATATGTGGCCGGCAGGCGCACCATGTCGAGCAATGTCTCGACGCGCCTGGTGCGGTCGCGCGGCTTGGCCAGCCTGAAGAGCGCGAGCGGCCGCTCCAGCGCCTCGCCTATTGATAGTCGGGGATTGAGCGACGAACCGACATTCTGGAAGACGATCTGCGCCTCTTTGCGGAATGGGCTCAGCGCCTGGGCGGGCAACCGGGCAAGATCGTCCCCATCGAACTCGACGCTGCCGGCGCTCTGCCGCAACAGCTGCAGCAGCAGGCGACCGAGGGTCGATTTGCCGCAGCCGCTCTCGCCGACCAGACCCAAGACCTCACCGGGCGAGATCGAGAACGAGACGTCATTCACTGCCGGAACGCGTCTCGGCTGTCGGTACACGCGCGGTCGGCCGCCAGCGACCGACAGCCGCCAAGTAGTCAGGCCGCTGGCCGCGTCGAAGGTCTTGCTGAGTTGCGTCGCGTTCACCAGCGCGTCGCCGCGGCGGAATGCCGGCTTAGTGGCGGCCGTGACTTGCTGACGGGGCCATGGCTGCAACGCGTCCGGCTTCCAGCATCGCACCCAATGACCGTCGGGGGTGATCGTCATAGGCTGTGGGCCGTCGCTGCACTTCGGCTCGTGGAACGGGCAGCGCGGCGCGAACACGCAACCAGCGTCCGGCTCTGGTGTCGCCGGGATCTGGCCCGCGATGGCAGCCAAGCGACTTTGCCGCGAGGCCGCCACGAGCGGAGGCCGCGAGGCTAGCAATCCCTTACTGTAGGGGTGGGCGGGCCGCTCCAGGACGCGATGGACGTCGCCGAGCTCGACGAGTTGGCTCGCATACATCACCGCGACGTCGTCACAGAGCCGTCGAACGACACTGAGATTGTGGCTGATGAACAAAAGGGTGATGCCCTTGTCGCGTCTGAGGCGCGACAGCAAGCGCAGTATCTGCGCCTCGACTGTGACGTCGAGAGCGGTCGTCGGCTCGTCGAGGATCAGCAGCGGCGGTTCACAGGCGAGTGCCGCGGCGATCAGCGCGCGTTGCTTCATCCCACCCGAAAGCTGGTGCGGAAAGGCTCGTGCGACTTCGGCAGCGCGATCGATCCCCATTTCTTGCAACGCTGTCTCGGCGCGTCTGAGCGCCTCGGTCAGCGGCAACCCGAGATGCTGCACCATCGGCTCGGCGATCTGCCTGCCGATACGGATCGCCGGGTTGAGCGACGTAAACGGATCTTGAAAAACAGCACCGATCCGCCGGCCGAGCATGTGCCGGCGCTGCGCCGGCGCGAGGCCAGCAATGTCCTGGCCTTCGAACAGAATCGCGCCGCTGATCTCGGCCTCGGGGCCGAGAAAGTTCAGAATGGCGCCGGCCACACTGCTCTTGCCGGATCCAGATTCGCCAACAATGGCGAGCGAGCCACGGGGCTTCAGTGCGAAGCTGACGTCGCGCACGGCGGTGATCTTGCTCTCGCCCTCGCGGTAGCGGATCGTCAGATTGCGGATCTCGAGCAGCGGTTGTGTGGGCGGCGACGGCAGAGCGTTCATCAGCGAGTGCGGAGCCCCGGGTCGAGCACCTCGCGCAAGCCGTCGCCGACCAGGCTGATGGCGATAACCGTTATGCTCATCGCGATCCCAGGCGCCAGAGAGATCCATGGCGCGGTGTCGACGAAGGCGCGCCCGTTGCTGATCATCAAGCCCCAGTCGGCGGCGGGCGGCTGCACGCCAAAGCCGAGAAAGCTCAGCACCGCGCCCAACAGCACCGCGAACACGACGCGCAGGCTAGCCTCCACCATCAGCACCGGCCAAACATTGGGCAGCAGTTCTCGCATCAACATGTAGCGCAGCCGCTCGCCGCGGGCGCGCGCCGCCTCAATGAACTCGCCGCTCATCAAGTCGAGCGTGACGCTGCGGGTAACGCGCGCGATCGGTGCCACTGCTAGGACGCCGATTGCGATCGCGGTCTTCATCAGGCTGGGCGGGGTCACCGCCAGGATCAGTAGCACCAGCATGATCGGCGGAAACGCCATCATTACGTCGAGGGTCCGCGTGATTAGCTCGTCGGTGACGCCCCGGCGATAGCCGGCGATCAGTCCCAGCGGCACGCCGATCCCCATGCTGATCAGGGTCGCGGTAACGCCCAGCGCCAGTGACAACTGCGATCCAAACAACAGCCGACTGAACACGTCGCGGCCGTACTCGTCGGTGCCGGCAAGGTAATGCAGGCTCGGGGCCAAGAAGCGATCGCGAATATGCATCTGGTCGTAGGGATAAGGAGCGATCCATTGCGCCAACGCCGCGACGACGAGCAGGGAGAGCACGAGCGTGCCCCCGACCACGAGAGACGCAGGAAGACTTCGGGGGCGGATAACCGGCGCCGCCGCCAGCTCAGTCAATGGAGCCGCCATAGCGGATGCGCGGGTTCGCCACACCGTACAGCATATCGGCCGTTAGGTTAGCGAGACAATAGACCCCAGTCAGCACCAAGATCGCCGCCTGCATCATTGGCAAATCCTGGCGCTCGAGCGCCCCGACCAGCATTCGACCCAGTCCCGGATAAGCAAAGACTGTCTCGACCGCGACGATGCCGCCGATCAGAAAGCCGAAATCCTGCGCCAATACAGTGATCGAGGGGATCAGCGCGTTACGCAGTGCGTGACGAACGATCACCAGCCGTTCCGGCAACCCGCGCGCGCGGGCCACCTTCACGTACATGCTCTCGAGCGCCTCGACCATGCTAGAGCGCGTCAGCCGCGCGACATGCGCGAGCAAGGTCAAGGTCAATGTAGCCACCGGCAGGACGAGATGGGCGACGAACGCGCCGAGCCCGTCCGAAAGATTGGCGTAACCGGAAGAAGGCAGCAGGTGAAATGTACTGCCGAACACCAGGATAAATACGAGGCCCCAGTAGAACTCCGGCAATGAGACACCAAAATAGGTGAAGATCGAGGCGGCGTGGTCCGGCCATCGGCCGCGCCACACCGCCGCGACTACGCCGAGCGTCAAGCCCAGGGTCGAAACCACGGCCATCGCCGTCGCCGCGAGAATAGCAGAGCGACCGAGCGCATCCCACAATATCGGCGCCACTGGCCGCTCCATCTCCAGCGATTGCCCCATATCGCCTACGAGCATCCCTTTCGCCCAATGCCAGTATTGCACCGGCAGGGGCAGGTCGAAGCCCAGCTTGTGCTCGAGTGCGGCCAGGGTTTCGGGCGTCGAATACTGACCGAGGATCAAAGCAGCGGCGTTGGACGGCAAGGCGTGGGCGGCAAGGAACACCAGCATCGACATTGCTACCATAATGACCATGACTGTGGCCAGCCGCTGGATTACATAGGCGGCCATCGCGGCCGGCTTTCAGGCGGTCATCGATGCCTTGCTGATATCGAGGAACATCAGCGGCGAAGGTGCCACGTTCTGCACCTTGTTGCTGACGCCGCAGGCAAAGCCCTGCACAAAGATGACGCTGCCCGGGCCCTCGTCCAGCACCATCTCCTGGAACCGGCCGTACAGCTCTGCCTGTTTGGTCGTCGAGGTGGTGGCACGGGCCGCGTCGAGAACCTTGTCGACCTCTGGATTGTGATAATGCCACAGCGTGTTGTTCCACGATCCGGTGCTGTGATACCAGGGATAGACCATCAAATCGGGCGTCGCCCGGCCGTAGAAGCCGTCGGCCGAGAACGGCACTTTGCCCTCCATTTCGGCAAAGAACTTGTCCGCCGGTACGACGCGCAATTGCACATTGACACCCGCCTGCTTGGCGTTGTCGCGGAACGCAGTGGCCAGCCTCTCGCGCGGGGGATTGGCGCCCGGGACATACATTTCGATCGTGAAGCCCTCCGGGATCCCCGCCTCCGCCAGCAGCTTCTTCGCGCCGGGGATGTCCGCACCGGCGATCGCAATGTCTTTGCGGAAATAGGGGTGAAACGGCGGGATCGGCGTCAATGTCGGCGCGCCGTGGCCGAACATCGCGATTTCGGTAAAGGTTGGCTTGTCGACCAGCTTGTTGAAGGCGCGGCGCACCCGTGGGTCGTCGAACGGCTTCATCTCGCAGTTCCAGATGATGCCTTGCCACCGCCCGGTCTGGACCTCCTCGACGCGCGCTACCGTGCTGCGCTTCAGTTTGTCGACCTGCTCCGGCGGCAGATCGTAGACGACGTCGACGGCACCGCTCTCAAGCGCCGCCACGGCGGTGGTGAATTCGGGGATTATACGGAGGATCGCACGATCGATTGTCGGTACGCCGGGCAGGAAGTAGTCGGGGTTGCGTTCGACCACCATCTGGTCGCCGGGGCGGTATTCGACAAAGCGGAACGGCCCGGTGCCGATCGGACGGGTCGTCAGCGTGTCCATTATGCTCTCGCTCACGATCATCGCCTGGTAGCCGGCGACGGCGGCGGGCAGGTCGGCATAGGGCACCGACAGCGAGAACCTGACGGTCAGCGGATCGACCGCCTCGATGTTGCTGACGATGCTGAAATTCACCCGCAATACCGAGGCGACTTCCTTGTCCAGAATCCGCTTGAAGGTGAACAGCACGTCCGCGGCATTGAACGGCTTGCCGTTGTGAAACTTCACATCAGGGCGCAGATGAAAGGTCCAGGTCTGGAGGTCCTCGCTCGCCTCCCAGCTCGTCGCCAGGTCGGGCAACACCTTGAGTTGCGCGTCCTGCATCGTCAGCCGGCTGAAGCAATAGGCCGCATAATTGTATTCGAGACCGCCGACCCGCATTTTCTGCGGGTCGAGCGTGGCCGGCTGGACCGCGAAGGCGACCCGAAGGACCGACGGGTCTGCCGCATGTGACTTTCCGATCAGTGTCGGCAAGGTTGCCGCGCCCGCTGCCATCTTTAGGGCATTGCGGCGGGTGATCCGCGGTTGCAACGAAGCGTCGCGCATCGAGAGCCCCCTGGTCCGGGATTTATCGTCTATTATTGGGCAGCAATTTCCGTGCCATCTATCGCCGCAGGAGCCGACGTTGCCGAGGCCGGAATGCCCTGCTATCCGTCACCTACTCCCATTGTCTCAACACCTACCGATTCGGAGCACCCCATGGGTTCGATGTTCAACCCGGATACACGGTCCATCGTTGGAGCGGGATCCTGGGGCGTGGGTCCATCGCCGGGCCAGCGGCGCTATCATCATCCCGATTTTGACAAGAAGGGCCTGCAGGGCTGGCGCGCGGTCCACCGCGAGGCCTCGCTGCCGCAAACCGCATGGAAGACGGAGCGGGAGTGGGCGATCAGGATGGGCCTGGCGGGGGCAGACAGCATCGAAGACCGAGGCATCTCGACCTTCGCGCGAGGTGAATTACCGCATTATGCCGGGATCAATACCTTCCTCAAGGCGCCCTATGTCGAGAACGTTCGCGATGTCGGCAAGTACGATGCGGCAATCCTCGGCGTACCCTTCGACGGCGGCACTACCTTTCGCCCCGGCACTCGCTTCGGCCCACAGGGCATCCGCCGCATCTCCGCGCTCTACACCCCCTACAATTTCGAAATCGGGGTCGATCTGCGCGAGCAGATGACGATGTGCGACCTCGGCGACGTGTTTACGATCCCCGCCAATCTCGAAAAAACCTTTGATCAGATCAGCCGCGCCGTTGCCCATGTATTCTCGCAAGGGGCGCTGCCGATAATTCTCGGCGGCGATCACTCGATTGGCTTTCCGACAATGCGCGGCATTGCGGAATGCACTTCCCGGCGCATCGGCATCATTCATTTCGATCGCCACGCCGACATTCAGGAAAAAGACCTCGACGAGCGGATGCACACGACGCCGTGGTTTCACGCGACCAATTTGCCGAATGTCCCGGCCAGCAATCTCGTCCAGATCGGCATCGGCGGATGGCAGGTTCCGCGCGACGCGATCGCCGTTGCACGCGAGCGCGACACTACGATCATCACGATGTCCGATGTGGAGAAGCTCGGCATCGACAAGGTCGCCGAGATTGCGCTGGAAATCGCCTGGAAGGACGCGGACGCGGTCTATATGAGCTTCGACATCGATTCGGTCGATTGCGGCTTCGTCCCCGGAACGGGATGGCCAGAGCCAGGAGGCTTTCTGCCGCGCGAGGCATTGGGCCTGGTCGGGAGGGTGGCGAAGGAAGGGCTGTGCGGAATAGAGGTCGTAGAAGTATCGCCGCCTTACGATACCTCCGACATTACCGCACTCTTTGCCACCCGCGTCATCGTCGACGCGCTCGGCGCGCTCGTGGCAAACGGCAAACTCGGCGTGCACAAACCTGTCATCGACAAGCCAGTGGTGTTCTGAAGATGCGCCCCACAGCACCCGGGCCGGGTCACAATGCCGGTTTTCGCGGAGCCAGCCAGTGGCAGGACACCACTACGAATGAACCGCCGCAGGCCCGTCCGGCGGAGCATGACCTCGACCTCGTCGAGCAGGAACTCTACCGCTCGGCTTTGACCTCCACCGACCCGACGAGCCTGTTGCGCCTCGCCCGGATCCCGTTCGTCGTCGATCTCGGCGATGGAAAGGTGATGCGACTGCTGTCGATCAGTGTTTCCGACGAGATCGAAGTTGGAGCGATTTCGCCAGCCTATGACGGCGGCGACGTCGTCTACCAGCCGATGCCGGCATCCCGGGTGAAACACTCCCAAAATCTGCGTTTTATTTACCACACGCCAGATGGAATTCGAGCCTTCACTTATGCCGAGATCCGCGACATTCCCGACCTCGCTTGAGGACTGGGGCGCTTCGGCGCTTTCGGTTGCCCCCCACCTTCCCGCGTCGCGGGTCCCTCCCTCTTCCCGCTCGCGGGGAGAGGGCTGGGGTGAGGGGCCGTATTCGGAACCATGAGTTGCATGGCTTCTTTCTTGCAATGAAATGGCGGGCTCGGCTTCGAATTCATTAGGCCGCCGCCCCCGCGAGAGAGGAGCGGCTCGATGTCGGCTACAGCGGTTTTTCCGACCAAAGTTATGGGGCTCTACAAGTCGCGATTTGCTCAAGTGGTTGTCGGTTTGTTGCTCGGCATCGCGCTCGGAGTATTAACCCCCGATTTTGCGACCGCACTGAAGTTCTTCAGCGATGCATTCCTGAAGCTGATCACGATGATCGTGGCGCCGATTGTCTTCTGTGTCGTCGTGCACGGCATCGCCGGCGCCGGCGATTTGAAAAAGGTCGGGCGGGTCGGCGTCAAAGCGCTGATTTACTTCGAAGTAATGACGACCGTCGCGTTGATTGTCGGAATTGCCCTCGCGTTTCTAGTCGGGCCGGGACACGGAATGAATGTCGACACGTCGACGCTCGACCCCAAGGCGTTGAGCACGCATGCCGAAAACATCCATCAGCTCAGGGGCGGCGGCGTCGGCGGGTTTATTCTGAATATCATTCCGACGACGTCGTTTGACGCGCTGGCGCGCAACGACGTGCTGCAGGTCCTGTGTTTTGCCGTTCTGTTCGGCATCAGCTTGGCGCTGGTGGGCGATGTCGGCGCGCCAGTCGCGGCGCTGATCGAGAGGGTCTCGACCGTCCTGTTCAAGATGATGAGCCTGATCGTTAGGCTCGCGCCACTGGGCGTGCTTGGCGCGGTGGCTTACACGGTCGGCCGGTACGGTGCCGGTTCGTTGAAGCAGCTGATTTCCCTGGTCGCGCTCTACTACGCTTCAGTGGCGTTTTTCGTGCTGGTGGTGCTCGGGGCGATCATGAGGGTGGCCGGGCTCAGCATCTTCAAGTTCCTGGCATATCTGCGCGAAGAGCTGACGATCGTGCTCGGCACCGCTTCTTCCGATGCGGTATTGCCTCAGATCATGCATAAGCTCGAGCGTATGGGGGTAGACAAGTCGGTAGTCGGGCTCGTGATCCCGACCGGCTATTCCTTCAACCTCGATGCCTTCTCGATTTATTTGACCCTGGCGGTCGTATTTCTCGCTCAGGCGACGAATACGCCGCTGTCGATTGGCGACCTGTTGCTTGTTCTGGCGGTCTCACTCGTTACCTCGAAGGGTGCGCATGGCGTGCCCGGATCGGCCATCGTCATCCTTGCCGCGACTCTCAACGCCGTACCGAGCATCCCGGCGATCGGCTTGGTGCTGGTTCTTTCGGTTGATTGGTTTATCGGCATGGTCCGGGCGCTCGGCAATTTAATCGGCAACTGCGTCGCCACAGTTGTTGTCGCCGCCTGGGAAAAGGAACTCGATCTGCCTCAGGCTGAACATGTGCTCGACGGCTACGTCATGGTCGAGGCAGAGGCCGCTTGAGGCAAAAATCCCTGCTCAAAATTCGCGCAGTGTTTCACGCAATGTCGCGCGCGTATAGGCTTGGCGCACCAGGCCACGGCGCTGCAACGCCGGCACCAGCCCTTCGCATATCTCGTTGATGAATCGGCGGCTGGTCCGCTGGAACGGTGTGCTGATCAGGAAACCGTCGCCGCCGACCTCTTCCATCGCTCCAGCCATTTTGTCGGCCACCTCGTCAGGTGCGCCGATCAGGTCGAGTTCGCTGTCGAAACGCTCGGCGGCGAGTTGCCGTAAGGTCTTGCCGCTGCCCCATTGCTGGAACTTGTCAAGAGAACCCTGTTCGCCGTTGGTCGTCAGCCGACAAGGCAACGGTTGGTCGAGATCGAACTGGGAAAAATCGATGTCGGAAGTGGTGCCGCTGGAAGCCAGCGAGGCTTCGACAAAGGCCGGCGCAGTAACCATGCGCCGATGCTTTTCTTTCGCTTCCTCGCTGGTCTCCCCCAGAGTCGGATAGACCAAAAATAATACTTTGATGTCATCGGGGTTGCAGCCGAACTTAACCGCGTGCGTTCGGACGTCGTCGCGGTACTCCTTCATGCCCGCCAGCCGATAGGCAGGTGCGATGATCGAATCGGCGTGTTTGGCGGCAAAGGCGCGGCCGCGCGGCGACCCGCCGGCCTGGACAAAGGTCGGACGCCGCTGCGGCGACGGCACGGTGTTGAGCGGGCCGCGGCACTTGAAGAATTCGCCCTCGAAATGGATCGGATGGACTTTGCGCCAATCGGCATAAATGCCACGCTCGCGATCCATGACGACCGCATCCGGCTCCCATGAATCGAAGAGCTGGTTCACCAGCTCCATATATTCGTCGGCCATTGCGTAACGCAGTTCGCGCGGCGGCAGATTGTCGAGGCCGAAATTCTGCGCGGCGGCATCCTCGCCGCTGGTGACGATGTTCCAACCGAAACGGCCGCCGGCGATGTGGTCGAGCGTCGTCGACACCCGCGCCAACATGAAGGGCGGCCACGCCATCGTCGACATCGTGGCGACGACACCGAGCCGCGAGGTGGCGGCGGCGATCATTGCTGCGAGCGGTATCGGATCGTGCTTCGGCACCTGCAACCCATATTTGAGCGTTGCTTCCGCACTGCCGCGATAGGCTTCGGACACCATCAGAGTGTCCTCGAGCATGATGTAATCGAAGCAGGCTCGCTCCAATGCCAGCGCAAACTCGACATGGAATTTGCCGTCCCACGGCGAGCCGCCGTGGGAAAACGTCGTGTCCCAGCTCCCCGCAGTGAAATTGGTGAACCAGGCAAGATGGAACCGCTTTGGCACCCCCGGCCCTCCCTCATTCCTGACGCGAGCACAAGGAGCAAAAATTAGGCCAACTCCCGTCGCGCGCGCCTTCGCTTGGGTCGCCAAATCGAGGCGGATCGCTGGCCCGAAAATTGCTTGACCTACCCGGCCGACCGATAGCGGGGAGACTCGTCATGACAGTAAGGCTTGTTTGGATCCGCCGGTATGCCGCGTCCGCCTTAGTGGTGCTCGCCCTGTTCGCAAGGACGGGTGACGCAAAGACCTTTCGTTGGGCCAATGACGGCGATCCCACGACAATGGATCCTCATGCGCGCAGCGACGGCTTTGTCAGCTCCTTCGACGGAAACATGTACGAGCCGCTGTTGCGCCGTGACCGTCAGATGAATCTCGAACCGGCGCTCGCGACCGAATGGTCGAACATTGATCCCTTGACGTGGCGCATAAAGCTCCGGCAGGGGGTCGCATTCCATGACGGAACGGAATTAACCGTAGACGACGTCCTCTTTTCGTTTAAGCGTGCGGTCACCCCAGGGACAGATGTTGCCAGTCAATTGGCGATGGTCAAGGAGATCAAAAAGATCGACGACAGTACCATCGACCTAGTCACCGACGTGCCGACCCCGATCGTGCCGAATTACCTCGTCGCTGTCGCGATCATGAGCAAGGCGTGGTGCGAAGCGCATAATTCCACTCTCCCCACCAATATCGCCACGAACGAGGAGAACTACGCAACCCGCAACGAGAACGGGACCGGCCCTTTCATGCTGAAGGACCGCCAACCCGGGGTGCGCACCGTACTGGTCAAGAACCCCAATTGGTGGGGCCTCAAAGAACAGCCGGTTGATCTCGACGAAGTTGTCTTCACCCGCATCGAGAACGCAGCGACCCGGGTCGCCGCTCTCCTCTCCGGAGAGCTCGACATGCTCTACAACGTTCCGCCGCAAGACATTGAGCGGATTCAGAAGACGTCGGGAACAAAGATCTGGGAGACACCTGAGCTGCGCACGATTTTTCTCGGCATGGACCAGTCGCGTGACGAGCTGCTTGAGTCGAATGTCAAGGGCAAGAACCCCTTCAAGGACAAGCGCGTTCGCCAGGCCTTCTACCAGGCGATCGACGAGGATGCGATCAAGACCAAGGTCATGCGCGGCTTTGCCCGGCCGACCGCGTTGATGGTCGGGCCCGGCGTCAACGGCTATGACTCCACGCTTGACAAGCGCTATCCCTACGACCCGGCGGCAGCCAAGAAGCTGTTGGCCGAAGCCGGTTACCCCGCCGGTTTTGAGGTCGGCTTCGACTGCCCCAACGATCGCTACTTCAACGACGAAGCGATCTGCCAGGCGGTCGTCGCCATGCTTGCTCGCATCGGCGTCAAGGCCAACCTTCTGGCTCAAACAAAAGCCAAATATTTCGTCAAGATCAACGCGCCTAGGTTTGCGACCAGTTTTTACCTGTTGGGTTGGACCCCGGGCCCAATGGACGCACTGCACATGCTGGTGAACCTTGTCGAGACGCGCAGCGAGGATCTGCGAAAGGGAACGTGGAACGAGGGTGGCTATTCAAATTCCGCCGTCGATCAGTTGATCAAGGACATCGCGGTCGAGCTCGACAACGAAAAGCGCAACGATCTGATCAGCAAAGCTCTGAGCATCGTCAAGGACGACTTCACATACCTGCCGCTGCATCAGCAGATCGTGGTATGGGCCAGCCGCGACAATGTCGATCTGGCGCAGCTTGGTACGAATGACTTCCAGCTGCGCTACGTGAAGCTCAAATAGCTGGCTTCGTGGCAGCGCAATGCTCGCCTTTCTCCTGCAGAGGCTCTATCAGGCCGTGCTGGTAATGCTGGCCGTGGGTTTGATTGCCTTCGCACTGTTCAATTTTGTCGGCGATCCGATCAATGGGATGGTCGGAGTGGATACCAGCCTCGCCGACCGTGAGAAGTTGCGGCAGGAGCTCGGGCTGAACGACAGCTTTGTCTTGCAATTTGCCCGATTCATCGGGAATGCAGTACGAGGCGATTTCGGCTTGTCCTATCAGGAGGCGCGGCCCGTCGGTCAAATCATCCTCGAAAAATTGCCGGCAACCCTCGAACTGAGCACGGTCTCTGCTGGCCTCGCACTCCTGCTCGGTGTGCCGATGGGCGTCTTCACAGCGCTTTATAGACGATCGTGGTTGTCGCAACTGCTGCTGGCAGTCTCGTTGGCTGGTGTTTCGCTGCCGACGTTTCTAATCGGCATTTTGCTCATTCTGGTATTTGCAGTGGTGCTCGGTCGGCCGCGGAAGTGTCGTCCATTTCGGCTGGTGGAGCTCGGGCCTCGTGACATTGGAAGGCTGCCGAGCAATCATCCTGCCCGCGGTTACGCTGGCCCTGTTTCAGACGAAACTCTAATTATGCGGCTGGTGCGGGCCGAGATGATCGAAGTGCTGCGCACCGATTACATCAAGTTTGCCCGCGCCCGTGGACTGACCAACAGGGCGGTCAATTTCGGACATGCGCTCAAGAATA
>Ga0306922_10004305_pt1 | contig 13478 bp, 9 predicted proteins | sample sta12Cox44000082_FD_203758 | JGI IMG/M metagenome (GOLD analysis project Ga0306922, IMG submission 203758) | Lab enrichment of tropical soil microbial communities from Luquillo Experimental Forest, Puerto Rico - statoxic.12C.oxic.44.000.082 (v2)... | ecosystem: Environmental > Terrestrial > Soil... | reverse complement strand
GGTGTAACTGGCACCGGCGATTAACACTCACCTCCGCTCGACGACAGAGCAAATTACGAAACGAAGTGTAAATGGAAGGGCAGCGGTTTACAGGGTTTAGGGTTTGTATTTACAAACCCTGAGAAAAATAGGTCGTGTTTGTAAACCCTGAGCTGAAAAAGTTCTGCCCAGGTGCCACCAGAGGTGGGACCAAAGGAATGAATCATGTCAGAAAATAATCATATCCCGGCGCCATACCAGGTAACGGTAGAGGTCGGCGGGCGAGTGTTGACGCTGGAGACCGGGAAGGTTGCCAAACAAGCCAACGGCGCGATTGTGGCTCGCTACGGCGACACGGTGATCCTGAACACGGCGTGCATGGCCAACAAGCCAAACGACCGCGACTTTTTGCCGTTGACCGTCGACTATCGCGAAAACACCTATTCAGCCGGAAAGATTCCCGGTGGATTTTTCAAGAGGGAAGGCCGGCCGACGGAAAAAGAAATTCTTACCTCACGCCTGATCGACCGCCCGATGCGACCTCTGTTTCCTGAGTCCTGGCGTAATGAGACCCAGATCAATTCGATGGTGCTATCGGCCGATAGCGACAACGATCCGGACGTGATTGCGGTTACTGGCGCTGCTGCGGCTGCCTTTTGCAGCGACCTGCCATTCCCAACGCCCATCGCCGCGGTGCGCGTGGGTCTGGTGAACGGCCAGCTAGTGGCTAACCCGACCGTAGCCGAGCAGAAGATCAGCCTGATCAACATCGTGATTGCGGGGAGCTACGAGGCCATCATCATGGTGGAATCCGGCGCGCTCGAAGTTTCCGAAGAGACCGTGGTGGAAGCGTTGGAATTTGGCCATGCCCAGGTAAAAAAGATTGTCGGTGCGATCAAGCAACTGCACGCGCAGCTTAAGCCGAAGAAGGTGGAAGTGGCGCCGTGGCCGTTCGATCAAGGCATCTACGACTCAATCAAGAAGACCTACGGAGCGCAACTCAAAGACGCTCTGGACACTGAAAAACATCCGAAGAAAGAGAGCTACCAGCTGATTGACGATCTGAAAGGCAAGATCGTCGAGATCATTCCCGAAGAGGAAGAAGAAAAGCTGGCGCTGACCAAGCGCGCCTTCGACCGGCTTAAGGAAGATATTTTCCGCGACGAAATTTTGAATAACCACCGTCGTCCGGATGGCCGCGCTTTCGATAAGATCCGTAAGATTACCTGCGAAGTTGGCCTGCTTCCCCGTGTGCACGGCTCCGCGCTGTTCACTCGCGGTGAAACGCAGGCCCTGGCCACCACCACGCTTGGCACCAAGGAAGACCAGCAACGCCTGGACCTGCTTTTCGCTCAGGACCAGCACAAGCGCTTCATGCTGCACTACAACTTTCCGCCGTTCAGCGTCGGCGAAGTAAAACCGGTGCGCGGACCGGGCCGGCGCGAAATTGGCCACGGTGCACTCGCAGAGCGCGCTCTGGTCAGCTTGCTGCCACCGGAAACGGAATTCCCGTACGCCATTCGTTTGGTCAGCGACATTCTGGAATCGAACGGCTCCTCCTCTATGGCCACTGTCTGCGGCGGCTCTCTGGCCATGATGGACGCGGGCGTTCCGCTCAAGTCTCCTTGCGCGGGTATCGCCATGGGTTTGGTCGTCGGTGAGAACGGGAAGTACGCCGTCATGACCGACATCGCTGGTGCCGAAGATCACTATGGCGACATGGACTTCAAGGTTGCTGGAACCCGTTCTGGCGTCACCGCGCTTCAAATGGACATTAAGGTCAGCGGCATCAGCATTCCGATGATGCGCGAAGCTCTGGCTCAGGCGAAAAAAGCTCGCCTGGAAATTCTCGATATTATGGACGCGACTCTCAGCACTGCGCGCGCGCAGATTTCCGCGTATGCGCCGCGATTGTTCAAGTTGTCCATCCCGACAGACAAGATCCGCGACCTGATCGGTCCAGGCGGCAAAAAGATCAAGTCCATCATCGAAGCCACCGGCGTGAAGATAGACGTTCACGAGGACGGCACGGTACATATCTTTGCTACCAGCGGTTCCGGCGGAGATGCGGCCTTGCAAATGGTTCGCGACGTTACAGCCAGCGCAGAAATCGGCAAGACCTACCTCGGCAAAGTCGTTCGACTGGCGGAATTCGGCGCGTTCGTCGAACTTTTCCCCGGCACTGACGGTTTGTTGCACATCAGCGAAATCTCCGAACAGCGCATTCGCGACGTCCGCGACGAGCTGAAGCTCGGCGACCAAGTGCTGGTCAAGGTGCTCTCGATCGAGGGCAACAAAGTTCGCCTCTCGCGCAAGGCGCTGATCAAGGAAGCTCGCGAAAAGGCGCAGAAGAAGGAAGCTGGCGGGGCAGCAACAGCGGCAACCGAGTAGTCCCCGATGCAAACCCGAAACGCAAAGGCCTCCGGTTCTGGAGGCCTTCAGCTTTATGGTGTTCTTGTTTTTCCTGGCGCTTAATTTCTAGCGCAGGAACCCGAATGCACGGCGTCGAGCGCGCCCCAGAGTGCGTTCAAGGCTTCGTTGGCTGAAGCTAGAATCGCAGTTTCATCGCCGGAAGCGTTTTCCGCCAGCCAGTTGCGCCACGCGGCGCGGTGCGCCTTGTCGGCTTCTTGATGAATGGCAAAGTAGGCCGTGCCTTTGCCATTGGTGACTCCGTAGAAGCGGTTGAGTCCGTCGATCTTGGTGGTGGCGATTTCGGGCACTTGGGCTTCGTAGGCGTAGAGTGCGGCCACCGCCTCAGCGACCGAACGATTGGCGCAGATATCGCGGAACGTGTGGACGACGTGCTGGGTGCCCGGCAACGACGGCGAATCAAGAATATCGTCTTCGCTCACGCCCAGAGCCTCGGCAAATTCGCGCCATAGTTTCGGGTGCGGCCCGTCGGGATTTTCTTCTTCCGCCAGATTCTCCAGCACAACCGGTCTCAGCGACTCATCGGCACGCGCGGCGAGCACGCGCAGATGTTGCGGGAACGCTTCTACGTGGCGGTAATACTGCGCGGCATACAGTTGCAATGATTCGCGCGAGAGTTTTCCCGCCTGCCAGTCCTGATAGAAAGGATGCTTGAGGAGATTTCTTTTAGCGATAGCAGCGTCGATGTTTTCCAGTAACCGGACCATAGTCATTGGCAAGTCCTCGCGGGGCAGCGATCTCTCATCAAGAGAAGGCTGAAAATAATGAGCAGAATTGTAGCAGAGACGGTGCTAGAAGCAAAAACCATCAAGAACCGGAACCGTGGATGCGCGAAATGTTTGCCCCCAGCGCGCTGAGCTTTTCAACAATCTGTTCATAACCGCGATCGATGTGATACACGCGCTCTATGGTGGTTTCGCCGTTGGCCACAAGCGCGGCCAGCAGCAGGCCGGCGCTCGCGCGAAGGTCAGAGGCCTGTACCGTGGTGCCGCTCAGTTGCGATGGGCCGTGGACCAGAGCGCGACGGCCGTCGATGGAAATGTGCGCGCCCATGCGCTTCATTTCACTGGCGTGCAGGTAGCGATTCTCGAAAATAGTTTCGGTGATGGCGGAAGCGCCTTCGGCTTGTGTGGCCAGTGCCATGTACTGGGCCTGCATGTCGGTGGCGAAACCCGGATATTCCTCCGTAGTGACGTCGGCGGCGACCAGCTTTTTGGCGCCGCGCACACGCAGGCTCCCCGGACTGGCTTCTTCGATCGAAGCCCCCACCTGGCACAGTTTATCGATCACCGCTCCGAGGTGCCGTGGTTCGCAGTTTGTGATTGTGATGTCGCCATTGGTGATGGCGCAGGCGACCAGGAAGGTGCCGGCTTCTATGCGGTCAGGAATCACGGAGTGTTCTGCACCATGCAGCGAGGCAGCTCCCTGAATGCGCAGCGCGGATGTTTCATCGCCGGAAATCTGCGCGCCCATTTTGCGCAGCAGCACCACAAGGTCGCTGACTTCCGGCTCGCGCGCGGCGTTCTCCACGATCGTTTCGCCGTCGGCGAGCGCGGCGGCCATGAGAATATTTTCCGTGCCGGTTACCGTGATTTTCTCGAATACGATGTGCGCGCCCTTCAGCCGGCCACCCTTTGGCGCGCGGGCCTCGATGTACCCGTGCGAGGTCACGATCTCCGCGCCCATTTTTTCCAGAGCTGTCAGATGCAGATCCACCGGCCGAGCTCCAATGGCGCACCCGCCGGGAAGTGAGACGCGTGCAATTCCGGTGCGCGCCAGGGTGGGGCCAAGCGTAAGAATGGAAGCGCGCATGGTTTTCACGAGTTCATAGGGCGCGACGGCATCGCTGATGGTGTGCGCTTGAAAAGCGTAGTCGGCGGCGGGGAATTCGCTGGTTGAGACGGAAGCTCCCATGTAGGCAAGCAGCTTGCCCATGGTGATAATATCGCGCACTTTGGCCACGTTGTGCAGCGCCACGCGGCCGGCAGTCAGCAGTGAAGCCGCCATGCAAGGCAATGCGGAGTTCTTCGCGCCGCTGATCGCAACGGTTCCATGAAGAGGTGGGCCTCCGCTGATGACAAATCTATCCACAGTTCTTTCTCGAAGCCATGACCTCTATGGCTCTTCCAGCGCATTGCGTAAATTGTTCGCTGACTCCTTCAATCGTTGCCTGGCAGCCGCCGCATCGACGCCCTTTTTTAGCATGACCAGTGCCACTCGCAGATTGTGTCCGGAGTTCCGCAGAGCGTGTTCCGCCGCGGACAGACTTTTGCCGCTGGCTTCCGCGAGGATTCGTTGCGAGCGCCGGGAAAGCTTTTCATTTGTGCTGAGCAAATCAATCATCAGGTTTTCATACCCATGTCCTAACCGTACCATCGCAGCGGTTGAGAGCATGTTGAGAACCATTTTTTGCGCGGTCCCGGCTTTCAGTCGTGTGGAACCGGTTAAAACCTCTGGGCCCACCTCCGGCGCAATCAAAATGTGTGCCACCCGGGCCACTGGCATATTGCGATTCGCGGTGACCGCTACCGTCGTGGCCTTGCGTTTTCTCGCATGTTTCAGCGCACCTAGGACATACGGGGTGGTGCCACTGGCGGCAATGCCGACGACCACGTCGTTGGCAGTCAGCTTCCTGGCGTGCAGATCGCGCTCGCCATTTCTTGCAGAATCTTCCGCGCCCTCTACCGCGTTGGTCACGGCGCGTTTTCCTCCAGCGATCAGCGCCTGCACCAGGCTGCGTGACGTCCCGAACGTCGGCGCGCATTCGGCGGCGTCAAGCACGCCGAGCCGTCCGCTCGATCCGGCTCCCACATAGAAGAGCCGTCCGCGATTGCGAATCCCGCGGACAATCGCATCCACCGCGCGAGCTATCGCAGGGATTTCTTGCGCCACCGCCCGCGCGATCTTGCCATCCTCGCGATTCATCAACCGGACGATTTTTTCGGCGGACATCCGATCCAGATTCATTGAATGGGGATTCCGCTGTTCGGTGAGTCGCTCGTCCGATGTCCATGCTGCTCTTGGGCGGTTGGTCACGCTTACATTATATATGGACACAGAAATCAGCCGGGAGCCAGCGAAGTGGACCAACGGTCTTCGCGCGGGGAGCGCGTCACTACGGTCATTCCGTGAATTGTCTGCTGGCCGCCAGATCGGGACTAATTCCAAGGACACCATCCCCTGCGACGAGCGGTCTGTTCGGGCAGAATCGGCTATTCTAGAAACGCGCGGCGCCCGGCCTTCGCGACTCCCGTTTTAGCGGATAATCATTCGATGGAAGTATTGAAAAGACTTTTCGAGCGGCATTTCCATACCGCGGCGGACAAGGTGCAGCCCCTGCAAGGCGAATTGGGCGGTTCCGGGCGCAAAATTATCCGTCTATCCAACGCCCAGGCAAGCGCCATAGGCATTCTCTATAGCGTGCGCGAAGAAAACACCGCGTTTCTGTCCTTTTCCAGACACTTTCACAAACACGGATTACCGGTGCCAGAGATTTACGGCGAAGAACTGGCCCACGGGGCGTACCTCGAAGAAGATCTCGGTGATTCCACGCTATTCGATTTTCTGTCGAAGAACCGCGCCAGCGAGCAAGTTTTTCCCCGAGTCGTCGATGCTTACCGGAAAGTGGTGGAGGTTCTGCCGCGGTTTCAAGTACAGGCCGGGCGCGATCTGGACTACAGCGTGTGCTACCCCTGCGCCAGTTTTGACCGGCAATCCATCAGCTGGGACCTGAACTATTTTAAATACTATTTTCTGCGCCTGGCTAACATTCCGTTCAGCGAATCCGCTCTGGAAGCTGATTTCGGGCGGCTGACGGATTTTCTGCTCACCGCCAACTGCGATTATTTTCTGTACCGCGATTTTCAATCACGCAACATCATGCTGCCTGGCGACAAGCCGTATTTTGTTGACTATCAGGGCGGAAGAAAAGGCGCCCTGCAGTACGACGTTGCCTCGCTGTTGTACGACGCCAAGGCCGACTTGCCTCCGGAACTGCGCCAGCAGTTGCTGGAACACTACCTGGAAGCGCTTGGCGGCTATATCAAATTAGAACCCGAAGAGTTCCTGCGTCACTACTACTCCTACGTGTATGTGCGCATTATGCAAGCGCTCGGGGCTTACGGATTCCGCGGGTTTTACGAACGCCGCGCGCATTTCTTGCAGAGCGTGCCGTACGCACTGAAAAACCTTCGCTGGTTGCTACACAACGTTGAACTTCCCATCGCGCTGCCTACTCTTATGGGCGCGTTCACCAATATGCTCTCTTCGGAGAAGTTGCTTAGTCTTGCCGGCCAGGCTGACCAGCTAACCGTGCGCGTCTTCAGCTTTTCGTATCACCGGGCAATGCCCAAAGACGACGCGGGAAATGGCGGCGGATTTGTCTTTGACGCCCGCGCACTGCCCAATCCCGGCCGTGAAGAGCGCTTCAAAGCCTTGACCGGCAAAGATCAGCTGGTGATCGACTATCTGAACCAGCAGGAAAGCGTCCACCAGTTCCTGGCCGGCGTGATGTCGCTGGTCGATGCCAGCGTAAACGCTTATCAGGAGCGTGGCTTCAAGAACCTGATGGTTTCGTTTGGATGCACCGGCGGCCAGCATCGCTCAGTTTTTCTGGCAGAACAGTTGGCAAAACGCTTGCGCGCCCGAAAAGGTGTTCGGGTTGCCCTGCAGCACCTGGGCTTGGAAGCGCTGGAAGAAGAAAGCCTTTCCGCAAAGAGCTCGCGATGAAAGCGCCAAACGTGAAGTGCCTCAAATGAAGGCGATGGTGCTGGCTGCGGGCCTTGGCACGCGCCTGCGGCCGCTTACCGATAATAAGCCGAAAGCATTAGTCGAAGTCGCCGGCCGCACCCTGCTGGAAATCACTCTTACCCGACTGAAGTCTTTCGGAGTTGGAGAAGCGATCGTCAACGTCCATCATTTCGCCGACCAAGTTGTGGACTACCTAGAATTCCACAACAATTTTGCGATGCGCATCGAAGTGTCGCGCGAAGACGTCTTGCTCGACACCGGCGGGGGATTGAAGAAGGCCGCCTGGTTTTTCCTCGAGAATGGAACCGATCAGCCGTTCTTGCTGCATAACGTGGATGTCCTCAGTTCGATCGACCTCGCACAGATGGTGAAGGCCCACCAGGAGAGTCAGTCGCTGGCCACCGTAGCTGTCCAGAAACGGGAAAGCTCCAGGCAACTGCTTTTTGATGAGCGCGGCCAACTCTGCGGTCGTCGGGCTGGGCGTGATGAGAAACCTGAGATGGTACGGCCAACTCAAATTTCTGAACCTCTGGCCTTCAATGGTATCCACGTGATCTCTCCGCACCTGCTGAAATTGATCACCGAGGATGGGTTCTTTTCCATCGTCAATACCTATTTGCGTCTTGCAGGTCAGCACGAGAAGATTTCCGCTTTTCGTGCCGATGCGTTTTATTGGCGGGACTTGGGCAAGCCGGAGGGCATCCGAGAAGCTTCGCTGGATCTGGCCCAGCGCGCGTTTCTTTCTTAGTTCTTTCTCATCCTGCGCTACTTTGCGAACCCCAGCGCCTGCATCACCGCATCATGGAGTGCCGGACGGACCTTGATGTGTTTCTGGTTTTCGCGTGTGGGATAGACGCGGTTGGTAAGAAAAACCACGAAGGTCTGGCGGTCGGGATCGATCCACATCGAGGTTCCCGTAAAACCAGTGTGGCCGAACGAATGCGGGCCGAAGAAGCGGCCGCTCGATCCGCCTTCGGTGGGCGCTGCCCAACCGAGGGTGCGCGTTTTGCCCGAAAGTTCCTGCGCTTGTGTGAATTCGGAAATCGTCGCGCGCCGCAAGATTCGCTGGTGGGCATAGACGCCGCCATTCATCAACATCTGGCAGAATGCCGCCAGATCCGGCGCAGTGCTGAAGACTCCCGCATGGCCTGACACTCCACCGATTGCTGCGGCGTTTTCGTCATGGACTTCGCCTTGAATCAAGTGGTGCCGATACTGATTGTCGATTTCCGTGGGCGCGATGGCCGGCCAGACCTTTTTCGGCGGCCTGTACATGGTATTGGCCATGGCCATCGGCGAAAATAGGAATTCGCGCGCCAACACATCCAGCGGTTTGCCGGTAAGTCGCTCAATGATTTCAGCCATCAAGATAATGCCTAGATCGGAATACACTTCCCTGGTCCCGGGTTCGTACTCAAGCGCTTCCACGAAAATCTTGTCCAGCACCGCCTGCTTGGATTTCGATGTGCGCCAGTATTCCTTGAACGGCGGCAGTCCGGAGGTGTGCGTCAACAAATGGCGGACGGTCACGCGATGACGCCACTCCAGTTGCGGGCCGCCAGCCCATTCGGGCAGATAACGCTCGACCTTGGCATCCAAATCCAGCCGAATCGGGAAGTCACCCTCCGCCAGCTTGGCCACCATGGTGGTTGTCACCACCACTTTCGTCAGCGACGCAATGTCGTACATCGTGCTGATCGCAATGTGGGGCGATTTGGCGTCGTAGGTAAATTTGCCGAACGCATGCAGCGAAACCTTGCCGCGGTATCCGATGGCCAGCGTCGCGCCGGGAAAGGCTTGGTCTTTGATCGCAGCTTCCACCACGTCGAAAGCCGGTTGCAGTTGCGCTTCGCCAGGCACATCCATGGGCTGCAATTTCATCGGATCAGCCGGCACTTCGATTCCGGAACCGGCTTTGAGCTGGACGCCGGGAATCGTTACCGGCAAATGTCCGCGTACGGGAATCTCGCCGAACAACGCTCGGGCCATGGAAATCTGCGCCACGTCGCTGATGCCGAACGCCCCGAGCCATGTTTCCGCTTGCGGAAACCGTTCGATGAGATAGGGACTGCCAAACGCGAGGGTGATCACCGGTTTGCCCGATTTGTACAATTCCTCGGCGACCGCTGCTTGCTCCGCCGGAACATCCACGTTGCCCTTGCGGTCGCTGACGCGCACAAACAGCGCCAGGATGGCCACATCGTATGAATCGGGAGCAGGGAGCTTCAGATTCGCCGCGTCTCGGAAACGCGTATCCGCGCGGAGCGTTGCCACCTGATCAAATCGCCGCCGAAGTTCGCCGTCGAGATCTTCGCCGGGACTTGGCTCAGGATCGGCATAAAACGCCAGCAACAGCGCGCGAGACGGCTTGGTGCCATCGAGAGGCAGCCTGTGCGGCGAATCGCGCAGCAGCGTGATGCCGCGATCGGAAATATCCTGCGCTTGCTTCTGCCAGGCGGCCTCGGCGAACTGCGCATTGATACCTTTCACGTCCACCAGGCGATGGTTGTTCAGCTCCAAGCGGGCTTTCGCTTCCAGAATCCGTAGCACCGAAGCGTCAAGGCGCTCCCGCGAAATTCTGCCGGATTTTACAGCATGTCGTAGCGCTGCAAACGCCGCATCGGGAAGCGGCGGCATTAGCAGACAGTCCGCACCGGCAAGCACCGCGCGAACGGCGGCCTCGCCTGGAGCGAAGCGTGCGGTAATGCCGCCCATATCCATCGCGTCGGTCACGACCAGTCCCTCGAAGCCAAGATCTTTGCGCAACACTCCTGTCAAAATGTTCTCCGACAGAGTTGCCGGCGTATTGGGGTCCGGCTCCAGGGCGGGCACATTCAGGTGCCCGGTCATCACACTTCCAACACCGGCGGCGATGGCGGCGCGAAAGGGAACCAGTTCGAGCGACTCCAAGCGGGCACGATCAGCGCGAATCACCGGCAAGTCGATGTGCGAATCCGCCGCGGTGTCGCCGTGACCGGGGAAATGTTTTGCCGTCGCCAGCCCACCGTTTTCTTCCACGCCTCGGACAAAAGCGGAAACAAATTCCGACACGCGCGCGGGATCTTCGCCAAATGACCGGGTGTTGATGATGGGATTCCCCGGATTGTTGTTTACGTCCGCTACCGGCGCATAAATCCAGTAAACGCCAGCCTGCCGCGCTTCGATGGCCGTGATTTTCCCCATCGTATACGCGTCACGCGGATCGCCTCCCGCGGCGATGGCCATCTGTGTGGGGAACGACGTTCCTTCATCGAGCCGCATCGCCGAACCGCGCTCGAAATCCGCGCCGATCAGCAGCGGCAACTTCGATTCCGACTGCAGTTGATTGTTCAGCACCGCGGTTGGATAGATCTGGCTTTTCTCAATTCCCAGCGGAGTCATGTGCGTGATCAGAATGAATCCGCCCGCGTGCAGATCCTTCACGTCGTGCAGCATTTGCTGATAGGCAGGCGAATCGGTCGAGGTGTACGTGCCGTGATAGGTGGTGAAGAGCAGTTGGCCGATTTTTTCATCCACGCTCATCTTGCGTAGGGTCTCGTCCACCCATTGCCGGGAAGCTATTGGCAAGGCGGGCAAATTCGATTTGCCCCGCTTTGCCGTGGATTTACCTGGCGCAGGCTTCGCCGCGGCACCTCGGTTCTGACTTCGTAATTTTGTCGCCATAGGAAACAGGATCGGCAGCAGAAGCAGGAACAGCGCAGCGCGTTTCATCAAATCGGACACTCCCGGAAAACGCCCCGCTTCTTCTGTTGATAACACACGCAACTCGGCGCGACAACGCGATTTGCCACAGGGCGTTCCAGAATATCATTTGAAATTCGGGGTTGGTAAGTATAAACCCTGCAGCCCGCCGTCAAATGTTAGGGCGGAGCAGGGCAACTTCTTCAACCCTGAGCACTGGAACTCAGAACCGAGGAGCAAGAATGTTGCCGCACTTAGCCCCGGCAGTCCGTGGTATCTCGCTTTTGCTGTTCGGTTTGCTTGTTGGTGTCGCGATCCAGGACGGCGTAGCCGCCACAAGCTCCTCCCCGCAGAAGCGCGCCGCACGAAAATCTGCGCCGCGAGCCGGTCGCGTGCAGACGGGCCTCGATGTCTTGGAGAGCGAGAAGTTCGCGCCCCTGCGCGGCAAGCACATCGGAATCATCACCAATCACACCGGCCTGGACTTGCAGGGAAAATCCGCCATCGAATTGCTGGCGCACACACCAGGCCTGCAGGTTGTGGCGATTTTCACTCCCGAGCATGGATTGGCGGGGCTGACGGACGAACGTGTCTCCTCTGCAAAGGATCCGTCCACCGGCCTGCAGGTCTTCAGCCTTTACGGCGAGACGCTGCGGCCTACCGACGAAATGCTGAAAGGAGTGGACACGCTGGTTTTCGACATTCAGGATGCCGGAGTCCGCTTTTACACTTACACCGTGACGATGGCCTACGCCATGGAAGAAGCCGCCAAACGCAACATCGCGTTTTACGTTTTGGACCGTCCCAATCCCATCGGCGGCGAAATCGTGGAAGGCCCGATTCTCGATTCTGACAAGACCAACTTCGTCGGTTATTTTCCGATTCCCGTACGTTACGGCCTGACCATCGGCGAGCTCGCGCAGTTCTTCAATTCCGAAAATCACATCAACGCGGATCTGCACGTTATCACCATGAAAAATTGGCATCGCAACTATTTCTTCGAGAGCACCGGAGTGCGTTGGATTCCGCCCTCGCCCAATCTGCGCACCATGAAAGGCGCGATTCTTTACCCCGGACTGGAAATCTTGTTGAATGCCGGCGTTTCCGTCGGCCGCGGCACGGAAGCGCCGTTCGAGGAGTTTGGCGCGCCGTGGATGGATGGGAGCAAAGTAGCCGCCGCGCTTAACGAACTGCACTTGCCAGGTCTCAAATTTGTGGCCCAGCCGTTCATTCCGGTGAGCGGCTTATATTCAGGCAGGCGTTGCGGTGGTGTCTCGGTTCGCATTGGGGACCGCGCCGAGGTTCGCTCCATGCGCCTGGGTTTGGAGATCGCTGTTCTCCTCGAAAGACTGTATCCGCAGAATTTCGACGCTTCCAAGACCGTCACTCTCCTGGGCAACGATGAAACGGTTCAGAAACTAAGAGCCGGCGCGTCAGCCGCCGAAATCGTCTCATCCTGGCAGCCCGCACTTGCGCGGTACGACCAAGCGCGCCGGCGAAATTTCCTCTACAAATAACTCGCGACAAATAGCCCGCTGCCACGCATTGTGCTAAAGTCCGCGGGTGCCGGAAATGCGCATTGTCTCTTTGCTGCCCTCCGCGACGGAGATTTTGTTCGCACTCGGAGCAGGCGAGCAGGTCGTGGGAGTCAGCCACGAGTGCGATTTCCCTCCCGCAGCTTGCGAGAAGACGACGGTCATCCATTCGCGCATCCCAAAAAGTGCGTCGCCCTCCGAAATTGACCGCCTGGTCAGGGAATTCAGCGCACGCGGCGAAAGCCTCTATTCCGTTGATGCGGAAGCCTTGCGTTCTCTTTTACCCGATCTCATCGTCACGCAGGATCTATGCCAGGTCTGCGCTGCATCGCCCGAGGATCTCGCCGCCATTCTTGCGGATTTCCACCCGCGTCCCGAGGTACTGTGCCTTAATCCGCTCGATCTCGGCGATGTTTGGCGGGACATCTTGTGGGTAGGAGAACAATCCATCCGGGCGCACGCGGCCGAAAAGCTGCTGGAGTCCATCGGTGAAAAATTGGGCGCCATCGAACAGCAAGTCAATGACGCCAACGAACGGCCGTCGGTCGCGTTTCTCGAATGGTTGCAGCCTATCTATGTTGGCGGTCACTGGGTGCCGGAAATGATTGAGCTTGCCGGCGGCCGCGATGTTTTTGGGAAGCCTGGCACGCCTTCTTTTCGCGTCGCCCCTGATGAGGTTGCTGCCGCGCAGCCCGAGGTTATCGTCGTCGCGCCGTGCGGTTACTCCGCCGATCAGGCCCGCGAGGAGTATCGGTCGATGCAGTTCCCGAGGGGCTGGCAGGAGACTCCGGCCGCTCAGAATGGCCAGGTCTATTCGTTGGACGCCAACAGCTACTTCTCCCGTCCCGGACCACGCCTGGTCACCGGCCTCGAAATCCTCGCCAAACTGTTTCATCCCGAAATCGAAGTGAGTCACGAGGCAGCGGCCGCTATCCGGCCGCTCGGTCTCGCCGCGCGCTCTGTGACTGTTTAACATAGGATTTCTGAACCCGGTCCTTGTGTCCAGCTGATATGCACGTTTTTTGATACATAAGACTCCTATACGGCGCACTTAGGTGCTCCTCACTTTACCATTGGCTGTAATTTTCGATGATCGTGTCGCTC
>Ga0306922_10004303_pt1 | contig 13482 bp, 10 predicted proteins | sample sta12Cox44000082_FD_203758 | JGI IMG/M metagenome (GOLD analysis project Ga0306922, IMG submission 203758) | Lab enrichment of tropical soil microbial communities from Luquillo Experimental Forest, Puerto Rico - statoxic.12C.oxic.44.000.082 (v2)... | ecosystem: Environmental > Terrestrial >... | reverse complement strand
CCCGGCCAAGAGGCCACCGTCGGCACCCCTGATCGAGCACCGCCAGTACCACGCGTTGAGCGGGTTCTCCGCCGGATCAGGGCGGTACCCGCCCGACCGTGCGTAGACCTGACGAGGTGAGGGCTCAGGCAGCTGGTCAAGCCTCGCGTAGGAACCCAAGGGGTCGGCCATCAGTGCTTGGTACGCGCGCAGATCCTCGTCAGACAATTCCATATGGTAGATGCGGGCGATGTGCTCGAGCTGACGCAGCGTCGGCGGTGCGACGGCCATTGCTTACCTCCGGTACATAGCGGATTCGTCTGCCGCTTCGTCATGGAAGGGCGGCGACGTGCTGAAGCCGCCCGCCGATGCGGCCACGTGGTTTTGGAGAAACGTGACGATCAACGCCGCGATCTCCGGGCTGTGCGTCGCCGTCGCGAAGTGGCCCGTGTCCAGCAGATGTAGCTCGGCATCGGGCAGATCCTCGAGATACGCCGGAGCAGCGCCGGCGGCGTGTACGTGCGCAGGTATTCCTGCCACTCCGGGTACAGCGCGACGTTGTTCCGGTAGTCGTAGAGCAGATCGAGCATCACTTGGTCACGACCTGGCATGTCCAGATAGCGTTGGTCGAGTTCCCACAGATCAGGGTTGAGGCGTGTTGGGTCCGCGACTCCATCGACGTACTGTGAGCGCGTCGCTTCCAGGGTGAGGAACTCGCGGATCGCGGCTTCGTTTGTGGCCCGATCCGTCCAGTAACGCTCGAGCGCCTTCACGCCCGGACCTAGGCCCACCGCGTATGCGTTACCGTTCTGCAGCACCAATGCCTGGACGCGCTCGGGATGACGGGCGGCGATTCGAAATCCAACCGGCGAGCCGAAGTCGAACATGTACAAGCTGTATTGCTCGAGGTTCTTGCTTTCGGTGAACGAGTCGATGACGTCGGCAAGACGATCAAAGGTCGTGGTTCCTGCAAGCGTTGGGCTTCGACCGAATCCCGGATAGTCGGGTGCGAGCACATGACAGGTGCCGGCGAGCCGCTGCATGAGCTGGTCGTACTGAGCCGATGAGCTCGGAAAGCCGTGCAGGAGCAATAGCGTTGGCGCCGCCGGATTGCCGGCTTCCCGGTAGAAGACCTCAGTTCCGTTGGCGTAGATCGTACGATATGTCGTCATCTTCACTCCTGTACTGCGTCTCTGAGGACGATCGTGCGAATTTCCTCGCGCTTGGGCCATGTCGTAGCGGACGGTGGGCGAAGGTCACCATTTGCGTCGCCGCAGATGAATGTCTCTTGGAGACTGTACGAGTGATGTTGATGATTAGTGGAGACCGAGTGGATCCGTGAGCACCTGGCCACGCTGATCGCCGGCCGCGTCCAAGCCGGGTGTGATCCGTGGCCGGCCTACCCAGCGTTGAGCTCTGCCAGGAACTTCTCGGCGCGGCGGGCGAACAGGTGAGCCTCGCGCTCAGCCGACAGCGCGCGGGCTTTCTCGCCGGCGGTCCTGACGACCGCGACTGGTTCGCCACGAGCCTGCAGCACCCGCGCCCGCAGCAAGAGGATCAGGCCCTCTGGGTAGCGCTGGCCATAGGCGTCGAGGCACGCATCGGCCCGATCGAGCGCCGCGACGGCCTCGTCTGGCGCGCCGGCCGCCAGCCACATCTCGCCGAGCAGCCCGTACCACGTGGCGACGCACGACCGCGGGGGATCGAGGAGGTTCGTGGCGAGGATCCGCTCCGCCTCGCGAGCGGCACCTCCGGGATCTCGACCGGTAACCGCGAGCGCCCAGCATCGGGCTAGCCGCTGGTAGGTGCCGAGGAAGATGAAGGAGAACCCCGGGTCCTCGGCTATCCCCCGCTCCGCGGCGCGAAGCGCCCGGGCCGGATCGCCGACGATCGACGCGATCCTTGCTACAAAGGTGGCCCAGACCGTGATCGCGTAAGGGTCATCGCCGGTGACGGCCTCCAGCGCGTCGAGCAGCACCAGCGCTTGCTCGACATCACCGTGCAACGCGGTGGTCTCCGCGAGCATCCCGGTCATCAACAACCTCAGGTCGTGGCCGACGGGATCGTCCTCGCGCTGGGCGAGGTCGTCGAGCATGGTTCGGTTGGACTGGCTGAGGTAACGGAACGCCTCGCCGATGTTGCCAACGGCCCACTGGTGAATGCCCCAGGCGTTCAAGCCGTACGAGCGGACGATTGGATCGGAGGAGGCGTTGCCCTGCGCAAGCAGCCGACGCGCCAGCGGGCCGCTGCGGTCGAGCTCGATGGCCTGAGCGTGAGCGGCCCACCGGGAATACAGGAATCCGGTCGCCTCCACTTCGCGGCCAAGGTCACGAGCCAGGTGCTCAGCGCGCCCCAGCAGGTCGGGCATCGAGCCGCGGTACATCGACTCCATCCCGACGATCGCGGTGAGCTGTGACAGCGCCGAGAGCTCCAGTTCAGCCAGGCTCGCCGCCCGCGCCGTATGGGCGGCCGTTTGCAGGTGCCGTGCTGCGGCCTGGAATGCGAACTTGTTCGCCGCGAAGCGGCCTGCGCGCAGCAGCGCTCCCGCGGTCCGGGCTTGGTCGGAGAGCGGGCCCGCGGCCCAGACGTGGTAGGCGAGGCGCTCGGAGACGGAGTCGCCGTCGGGGGCAGTGCGCTGCAACGCATCTGCGATGCGCAGGTGTAGCCGGGTCGCCCTCCGTGGTGGGGTGGTCTCGCAGATCGACTCACGGACCAGGTCGTGCGCGAAGCGGAACGAGAATGGGTCCCCGGGTGCCGGCCCGAGCACACCGAGCGCGTCCAGCGGCTCAAGGCGGTTGAGGCACGCAGCGATATCGAGGTGAGCGGCAGCGGCGAGCAGCCCGAGGTCAACGTCACGACCGATCAGCGCCGCTATCTGGAGTACGCCCCTCGTGCCGTCGTCGAGGCCCGCCATGCGGTCGCGGACAACGTCACGCACGGTAGGAGGTACCCCCGCGCGAACAGCGGCGTCTTCGGTGAGCTCACCTACGTCCGCGAGAAGCCGGGACAGCTCCCGGATGAAGAACGGGTTGCCGGCGGTACGCGCGTGGATGCAGCGTGCGATGTCGGCGTTGGGATCCTCGCCGGTCTCGCGGCGCACGAGCTCAGCCACCTCGGTGACGCCGAGTGGGCCGGGCCGGATGCGGCGGTGCCCGGGCGCCCGGCTCAGCGCGGCGAGCGTCCGCGCCAGCTCGGGGCTGGGCGCGGGCGCACGGTCACGGAGTGCACCGACGATCACGGTGCCGCACGGCAGCGCGGTCCCGACATGTCTGAGCACGTGCAGCGAACCCACGTCGGCCCACTGCAGGTCGTCGATCACGACTACCAGGGGCCGGTGCGCGGCAACCTCGCCGATGACAGCCACGACCTTTTCAAACAGGCGGAACTGGGCATTGTTGTCCGGTATCACCCGTGCCGTGAGGGCCTCGCCCTGCGGCTTCAGAAGCTGGCCAAGCTCGTCGCCGAGCCACTGCTCCCGCACGTTGATAGGCAGGCTCGCCAGGACGGCTTCGACGACCTGCACCCAAGGCCACATCGACGGCGTCCCGTCACCCTCCAGGCAGTGGCCCCAGACGACGAGCGCGTCGCGCCGATCCATTTCGTAGGCGATCTCCTCGAGCAGGCGGCTCTTACCTACTCCCGGCTCGCCCTCGATGAGGACGACCCCCGTGCCACCGGCGAAGGCGGGCTGCACGGCCCGACGCAGCGCCACGAGCTCCACGGCTCGGCCCACCAGATCACAGGCAGGTGGCGTCGCGGACTCCGGCGCAACCGGCGGTGGTGGCGTCGATTGCCCGATGCGCGGGGCGACGGCCGGCGGCCCGGACACCGGCGTCAGAGCCTGTGTCAGCACCCGTTGGTGCGCGGCCTCCAGGGCTTGCCCGGGATCGACACCGAGGTCTTCCACGAGGCGGTTGCGGACCGTGCGGTACACCGACAGTGCCTCGGCCTGCTGGCCGGCGACGCCCAGCGCCGAGATGAGGCCTGCCTGCACAGGCTCGTGTAGGGGCGCCAGCGAGGCGGCCAGATGCAGGGGTGGCAGCAGTCGCTCCGGCCGGCCTAGCGATACAGCGAGCTCGGTCGCCGCCACACACGCGTCGAAGAACTCATCGTTGAGCCCGGCGAACACCGACATCGCCGCAGGTCCGTCATCCAGCCCGTCGCCAGCGGAGCCGTTCCAGAGTCCCAGCGCTTCCAGGAAACAGTTGAGTGCCGTATCGTGGCGCTGTTCCGCGAGAGCGGTCTCGGCGGCCCGTACCAACTCCCGGAAGGTGACGAGGTCTAGCGTGCCGGGACCGGCTGCGAACATGTAACCGCTGCCCCGCCGCAGGAGGTATGCGCCGGTTTTCCGCGCCGGGAGCGCGGGTTGCAGCAAGCGACGTAGCGTGCCGACGTACTTGTGGATGACGTTGTGCGCGCTGACCGGAGGCTCCACCTCCCACATCAGGTCGATCAAGTCACGCATGCTGGTCGGGCGCCCCTCGCGGGCCAGCAGCAAGGCAAGCAGAAAGGCCTGCTGCCGGGGACCGGCGTCCAACTCCACCTCACCGCGCCAGAGCCGCAACGGGCCGAGAATCTGCAGACGCAAGAAGCTGCCGGAGGCGGCCCGGGCCGCGGAGTTGACGGGACCGAAACGCACGTCCGCGTATGAGAGAGCCACGGGGTGATCTGACGCATCGGCGCCGGCGCGGACCATGAGTACCTACTGACCGGAGGCGGAGTCATAATCTCATGCCGCCTCCCGGAAGTCTCGACTCAGCGAGGTTTCGTGGGCGAAGGCCAGGCAACACCCCGTCGGCCCGCGTTGCCACGGCTCTCACGGTACCTATGCGAGCCGGTGAAGTCACGCGTCGGCTGGCTACAACGAGCGCAGAGCGGCAAATGGAGCGTTATGCAGATGAGGGGGATGCCGAGCCGAACGGCCGCGGCAGAAGCGGCAGAAGTGGAGCGACGCTCGGCGTTGCTTACTGCGGTGCTCGCGAGCAAGCCCTTGCTGAAGCGCCGGCCTGGTGTGGCGGACTACGGCGCCTTGGTCAAGCGAGAGCCGCTGCTGTAGATGTCGCCGCAGAGGAATGGCGCGCGACGAAGGGAGAATCGTTGATGACCGGGGCTCGGGCGATTGAGTGATCGTGTCGACCGCTCTCTGATTCTGTCGCCGGCAGGCAGCTTCGTGCGCGGCGGGGGTGGTGTAGGCGGGCCCGTCGGTGATCCCACTGTCGGTGGTTGAGCCAATCGACGTAGCTCATCGTCGCGAACGACACTTGCGGACGCGTATCGATCTCGATGGCCAGCGACCAGTTCCTGAGGCGCGTGACCACTGGCGCGTGGTCACTTTCTGTACACCGTCTGTCAAGTCTGAGTCCCTACCGTCTGAGTCCGTACCGGCCGAGGAGTTCGGAGGCCTTACCGCGTGTTCACCGACGCCGGATACGAGGTCACCGTGGCTTCAATCAGAACGAGGGAGATGACATGAAGATGCAAGCAGCCAGGATGTACGGATACAAGGAACCGCTTCGGATCGATGAGGTTCCCGTGCCCAAGCCCGGGCCGGACGAGATTCTCCTGAAGGTCGCCGCGTGCGGCATGTGCCGAAGCGACTACCAGCTCCTCGACGGCTACTTCAAGGACCCGTTCCCGGTGGAGTTCCCCTACATCCCCGGCCATGAGGTCACCGGCCGAGTGGCGGGACTGGGCAGCGCCGTGCCCACGACGGTGGGTTACTCAGAGGGCGACATGGTCGTGGTCAATCCCGGCTGGGGAGACGGCACGTGCCGGCAGTGTCGCGAAGGCAACGAGCAGTTGTGCAGCGGCAAGGGCAGGTGGGTGGGCTTCGGCCCTCCGGGAGGCTTCGCCGAGTACATGGCCGTGGAGAGCCGCCATGCGGTCCCGGTCTCAGAGGACGCCGCGAAAGCACCTGAGCTCCTGGCCCCAATGACCGATGCGGGCATGACTCCGTACCGGGGGATGAGGAAGCTCCGGGACGCAGGCAAGCTCGGCCCCGGTCGCACCGTCGCAGTGACGGGCATCGGCGGGCTGGGAAGCTACGCGGTCCAATACGCGAAGCTGCTCGGCAGCGGCGCGACCGTGGTGGCGCTGGCACGCACGGACAGCAAACTGGACGTGGCCAAGGAGAACGGCGCGGACCACGGGATCAACGTCAGGGACAAGTCCACCGAGGCTATCCAGGACGAACTGGAGAGGGTGACCGGCCGGAGAACAATCGACGCCATCCTCGACTGCGTCGGCAGCGAGGCATCTATCTCCATGGGGTTCGATCTGCTGGGCGCCGAAGGCGCACTGGCAGCAGTCGGCCTCATGAGCCAACACGTCGAGCACCGACAGTTCCCCTTCGTGGGCACGGAGCTGTCCTACCTCGGTTCCTTCTGGGGAAACCAGCTGGACCTCGTCGAAGTGCTTTCCCTCGCCGAAGCCGGCCTCATCAAGCACAACGTCACCAAAGTCAAGCTCGAGGACATCAACGAGAACCTGGAAGCCCTGGCTCGCGGCGACGTCGTCGGACGCCAGGTCATCGTCTTCGACTGAAAGGAGGCTACTTCGATGTCGATCGCAACCGTCAATCCCGCCACCGGCGAGACGGTGCGGACCTTTCAGCCGCACGACGCCGCCGAGGTCGAACGCCGGATCGCCCAGGCCGCCGGTGCCGCCGCCGTGCTGCGCTCCGCCGGCTTCGCGCAGCGGGCGGCGTGGATGAACGCCGCGGCCGACGTCCTCGAGTCCGAAGCCGTCTCGGTGGCGAGGCTGCTCACCCTGGAGATGGGCAAACCCGTCGCACAGGCCACGGCGGAGGTCACCAAGTGCGTGCACGGAATGCGCTTCTACGCCAGCAACGCCGAAGCATTCCTCACCGGCGAGCCGCTCGACGACCCGGCCTCGGTGGGAGCAGCGAGAGCCTGGACGGTGTGGCAGCCGCTTGGCGTGGTGCTTGCCGTCATGCCGTGGAACTTCCCGCTGTGGCAGGTGATGCGCTTTGCCGCCCCCGCGCTGATGGCGGGCAACGCCGGGCTGCTTAAGCATGCCTCTAACGTTCCCCAAGCCGCGCTGTACCTCGACACCCTGTTCGAGCGGGGCGGCTTTCCGCCCGGATCCTTCAGGACCCTGCTCATCGGCTCGAAGGACGTTCCCGCGGTCATAACCGACGACCGCGTCAAGGCCGTGACCCTGACCGGCTCGGAACCTGCCGGCCGCTCGGTCGCGTCCACCGCCGGCCAGCAGATCAAGAAGACTGTGCTCGAACTGGGCGGCTCTGACCCGTTCATCGTGATGCCAAGCGCGGATCTCGACGCGGCATCGTCCACGGCCGTCCGGGCCCGCGTGCAAAACAACGGCCAGTCCTGCATCGCGGCCAAACGCTTCATCGTGCACGCCGACGTCTACGACGAGTTCGCCCGCCAGTTCGCCGACAAGATGGCCAAGCTGGTGGTCGGCGACCCAGCCGACGAGGCCACCGACGTCGGACCGCTGGCCACCGCATCGGGCCGGAACGACCTGGCCGAGTTGGTCGACGACGCCGTCGCCAAGGGCGCGCAGGTGATCATCGGCGGATCCGTACCGTCACGGGTTGGCTGGTACTACCCGCCCACGGTGCTGGCCGGACTCACCGCAGACATGCGCATCGTGTGGGAGGAGGCGTTCGGGCCGGTCGCGTCGCTCTACCGGGTCGCCGACCGCGAGGAGGCCGTCCGGATAGCCAATCAGACGACCTTTGGCCTGAGCTCGGCGGTGTGGTCCGGTGACGCCGCCGAGCAAGAGTGGTTCGCCCGCAACATCGACGCGGGCATGGTGTTCCTGAACGGCATGTCGCAGTCCTTCCCTGAGCTGCCCTTCGGCGGGGTGAAGAACTCCGGATACGGCCGCGAGCTGACCCGTTCCGGGATCCGCGAGTTCTGCAACCTGAAGACGATCTGGAAGTCATGACAGACAAGAGAAGACAGGAGAAAGAGAGGAACGTCCTATGGTCAAGATCCTGTTCGTGCTGACCGGCGCGAGCTACTGGACCCTGAAGGACGGGCATCGGCACCCCACCGGGTACTGGGCCGAGGAGTTCGTGGCGCCCTACAGCATCTTCACCGACGCCGGACACGAGGTCACCGTGGCAACTCCGCGAGGGGTCGTCCCCGTTGTGGACACGATGAGCCTGGAGCCCCGCATGGCGGGCGGTGAGGAGAACTCCCTCCGGGAGGAGGCTGTCATCGAGAAGGCGGATGAGCTGCGACACCCCATCTCCCTCAACGCGGTGCGCCTCGAGGACTACGACGCGGTCTACTACCCCGGAGGTCACGGCCCGATGGAAGACCTCTCGGTTGACCCCGACTCCGGGTCGCTGCTGCGAAAGGCACTGGCTTCCGGCAAACCACTCGGCATCGTCTGCCACGCCCCGGCTGCTCTCCTGGCGACCCGTGACGCAAACGGCGACACGCCCTTCGCGAACTACCGTGCGACGGGTTTCTGCAACGAAGAGGAGGCCGGCGTCGGTTTCGCCGACAAAGCCAAGTGGCTGCTGGAGGACGAGCTGAAGAAGTTGCCCACCCAGTATTCGCGGGGTCCTGCCTGGGAGCCCTACACGGTCGTGGACCGCAACCTATTCACCGGGCAGAACCCCGCTTCCTCGGGCCCTCTCGCCAAAATGCTCGTCAGGGCCCTGTCCTGACCGGAGGCGAGGCCAAGGGGATGTCAACCGCCCTCTACCGGAGGTAGGTCATGAATCGGGTCGTCGCTGGCCCCAGGATCACCGGAGTCCACCACCTTTCTGCCCGGCCCCCAGGGGCGGCCGTCACCGAAATGGCGGGACAGCACTGACCCCATCTAGTGTTCCGGAGGATTTTCCATGATCAAACCTTATGGCCCCTATGATTTCATGCCGCCGATCAGGACCTTCTCGTTGACCTCGGAGTCCGTAGCAAACGGCGAGCAACTGGCCCGTGAGCAGGTAAGTGGCATCCTGGGAGCGGGCGGACTGGACATCTCACCGCAGCTGAGCTGGTCCGGCTTTCCCGAGGAGACCCGGAGTTTCACGGTGTCGATGTTTGACCCCGACGTCCCGACTGCCTCGGGCTTCTGGCATTGGGCTGTGGCCAACGTGCCCGCCTCCGTGACCGACCTTCCGGCTGGGGCAGGAGACGGCAGGGATCTGCCTGGCGGCGCGGTGACACTGGCCAACGACGCCGGCTACAGAAGGTACCTCGGTCCGGCGACGCCTCCAGGCAATGGCCCGGACCGCTACTTCCTCGTGGTGCATGCCGTCGAAGTGGAAAAACTGGAGGTGTCCGAGACATCGACCCCTGCCTACCTGGACTTCCTCCTGTTCAGCCACGCGATTGCGAGGGCAACCATGTACGGCACCTTTGAGCGAGCCTAACCTTGATGTGATCGGCCGGCCGGCTGGTCGCCCACCACTCCTGCGCCATCATCGAAGCCGGAGAACGCGGACTCGCCGACGTCCTGAGCTACGAGTTCGAGCCTGCGCCGGACGCGCTTTCCAGCGTGCTGACCTTCTGCGACATGAGTACTAGCCCGAACGGCGAGATTGTGCCGGTCGAGCAGCGGCTCGCCGAGATACAGCACCGCTATGGCCGAGGGCACCTAGTGAGCCGGTCCATCCAGCGCGCCACGCCAATGATCATCAGCGCGGTCAAGCAGGTCCACAACAGAGCCGCCCGTACCGCATAGCGCCGCCTACCGAGGCGGACCGCATCCCGGTAATCCGATGGCAGACCGATGCCTCGCGTGGCCCCGCGTGCTTGAACTTGGCCCCCGGAATGGCCCCCATGGGCCGTTTACCGCAGGCCAGGCTGGCCAGCGGCCCTAGCCCGGCTAGGTGTCAGCAAACTGACGGGAACCCTGTCAGCTGGGTGACCGACAGCCGCATCGCGGATCCGGCACGCTGACCACAGCTGGTCAGTCCAGGCCGGCAACGGCCCTGCAGTCAGGCCACTGGCCTGCCATCCAGGCCGCCCTCACACACAGGAAGGTGATCGCAAATGACAACCCTCAGCGATGTGGCGGCCCGGCAACCTGCTTTTCCAGTGGGCGATTACCGCTCTGAGCCGGGCGATCAGCACCCTCTGGCGCCACATCCCGCCCGCAGGCAGGCCCGTGGTTAGCCATGAGGGCACTCCTGGTGGAGAACATCCACCCCGACGCGTCGGCGCGGCTGGCCAAGGACGGTTACCAGGTCGAGACGCTGCCGCGCGCGCTCGGCGAGGACGAGCTCATCGATGCACTAGGCGGGGTGAGCCTGCTCGGCATCAGGTCGGGCACGCACGTCACCAGGCGGGTCCTGGACGCCGCACCGGACCTGGTCGCCGTCGGCGCGTTCTGCATCGGCGTCAACCAGATCGACCTGGCCGCGGCGAGCAGGCACGGGGTCGCGGTGTTCAACGCGCCGTTCTCCAACACCCGCAGCGTGGTGGAGCTCGCCGTAGCGCAGATCATCGCGATGGCGCGGCGGCTGCCGGAGAAAAACGCGCAGATGCACGCCGGAGTGTGGGACAAGTCAGCGGCTGGGAGCCACGAGGTGCGCGGCCGCACGCTGGGCATCGTCGGCTACGGCAACATCGGCACCCAGCTGTCGGTGCTGGCTGAGGCCTTGGGCATGACCGTGTACTTCTACGACATCGCCGACAAGCTGGCGATCGGCAACGCGCGGCGCTGCTCAACGCTGACCGAACTCCTGCAGCTGGCGGAGACGGTCAGCCTGCACGTGGACGGCCGGGCCGACAACCGGGGTTTCTTCGGCGCGGCCGAGTTCGCCGCGATGCGGCCGGGGTCGCTGTTTATGAACCTGTCTCGCGGCTTCGTGGTGGATCACGCGGCGCTGCGCCGCAACGTCGAATCCGGGCACATCGCCGGGGCGGCCATCGACGTGTTCCCCGACGAGCCGAAGCGCCGGGGGGAGGAGTTCGTCTCGCAGCTGCGCGGGCTGCCGAACGTCATCTTGACCCCGCACATCGGCGGCTCGACCGAGGAGGCCCAGCAGGATATCGGCGCGTTCGTGGCCGACAAGCTCGCCGAGTACATGGCCTCGGGCGCCACCTCGCTGAGCGTGAACCTGCCGACGATCGCACTGCCGGTGGCGGCCGGCACGCACCGGCTGGTGCACCTGCACCACAACGTGCCCGGCGTGCTGGCCTCGATCGACCGGGTGCTGGCCGAGCACGGCGTCAACGTAGAAGGTCAGCTGCTGCGGACCAGGGACGAGTACGGTTACGTGCTGACCGACATCGTCCCCGCGTACAGCAGGAACGTGCTGGCCGAGCTCCGCGCCATGCCCGTCACCATCCGGCTGCGCACCGTGCATACCTAGACCTGGTGCGGTTCCACAGCGGGATAGGGGCTGAGCCGCGGGTGCGCTCGCCGTCCACGATCGCGGTCCCGTCGGCGACGACCGCCGCCGCGAGGTCAAGGAAGGACGCGGCGTCAGCGGAGCACAGTGAACTCAGCCATCTGACCGTCTTTTCCCAGGCGGCTGCGGCAAACCTGCCGGGCGGCTGACACCTGGCTCGTTCGGAATTAAAGGACCCGAAGACCGAACGGATCTGGCACGTGCCTTGCCGACGGACCGGACCTCGAGCGGGCACCGCCCTGACCCATGCGTGCAGGCCTTCGCTGCTGCCAGGAGTTGCTTCCAGCTAAGTACCGCCCCCACCTGATCAACGGCTGCCTGGCCGGCACAGGCCTGAGAATCGAACCCTGGTAATCCCATGCACGACGAGTGCCTTCTGCGGTCTTCCCGGTGTTCTCTTATCGCGGTGGCCGCTGCGGGCCTGCTGTTACCGGAGGGGTTCAGCCGCCGCGGGGTGGCGCAGGCCCGACCGCACGCCGGTGACCATCCTCACGACCGAGAAAGCAACGTCGTACCGGGCGTACCGCGATCGCTGGCGGGCGCCTGGCGGCAGGGCGATGGTCGCGCGCATGACAGATGTCACGCGGGCAGTTTCGATCCCGCCTCGGCGAGGAGGCTGTGCCCGGATGGCGTTCGTTCCCTGCAGCCGGTGACGGTTTCCATCACGTGACGGGACGCGGCACGGCCGCGGCGTCGGCGCATGGCGGAGAGCCACAGGCCGACGGGCCGCCCCTGATAGTAGGCAGGAGCGCCGTTCGGGCGGGCAATGTCCCGCCCGGGCCAGGCGCGGAATGCAACACCCGCAGAGCTTTCCCAGGTGAGGGATTCGATCGCGCCGTTAAACCAGTGCCCGGCCGGGCATCGGATCTTGGCGCTTTCGGCGGGCCCGTCGCTTGAGCTCATGGTGTACTGGCGCTCAACTTCGGCGGGGAGCCCGCATCTGACGGCGCCATAATGGTCGAGGTAGGCCGGACAGTCGAGGAACATCATCGTGGTCTCCGGTAATCACATGGTCTGGGTCGTGGCGGGGCTGCGGCTGCCGGGCGTCACCCGGCGGCCACGGGGAAGGCGTCGAGGCCGGCCAGGTGCGCGGGCAGGCTGAGGGTGACCACGCTCTCCTGCTCCCGGGGGTCGGTGCGGGCGACCACGGCGACCGTCGTGACGTCGCTGCGGTTCACCGGCAGGTGCGGGGTGCCCGGCGGGACGTACAGGAAGTCGCCGGCGGCCACGACCGCGCGGTGCCGCAGGCCCTCGCCGTGCCACACCTCGGTCTCGCCGCTGACGGTGTAGATGGCGGACTCGTGCCCGTCGTGGACGTGGGGGACGCCGCGGGTGCCTGGCGGGATGGTCACCAGGTGCAAGCACAGCCCCCGGGCGCCCGCCGAACGGCTGCTCACACCGGTGGCCAGGCTCATCCCCTGCCTGCCGTCGTAGCTTCCGCCTGCGCGAATGATAATGACCTCACCGGGGGCGTCAGCGGTCATTGCGGGTGTGCTGAATACCCGCTCCCCGTCGGTTCCTGCTTCAAGCATGTGATCGTCTCCTATCCGTGATGTTTCCTGAGAGGGTGAAGCGGCCTGCGCCGCGGATGCTGACCCCGAGTCCGAGGCCCCGTGGCCTTATCAGCTGCCGCTAGCGTGCCAGACCCCTGGTCCGATGGTCAGTCACCCGGCTGACACGATTCCTGTCGGCTTGCTGCTATCTGGATCTCGTCGAAATTGCGGCAGGGCGCTGTCCCGGTCGCCATCGGCAATTGCTCGCCCATGAAGGATGTATGGCCGCGCGGCGCCGCTCTGGCGGATGTTCCTGCTTACGGTACGGTGGTCGCGTCTGACCGGTGCACGGAGAAGCCCCGGCAAGATCGGCGACATCAGCAAAGCCATCTTTGCCCTAGTCCAATTCGAGCACAAAATGATCGGCTAATAGCCGCTGAGAAATTAACTGTGCAAGCTCGTTAATCGGTGATCTGGCGATCTTTCGCCCTGGTACCGGGTAAGTCGGTTTGGATTGGCTCCCTGCCCGACTTTGTCGACGCCAGGCGCGATCTGCCGGGAGCAAGCGGGCCAACGTTACGATCCCTGTGGTCCGGCCAATCCAGATAACGCTATCGTCATATCCAGGTCTTAAACGGTTATAACCGG
>Ga0306922_10004302_pt1 | contig 13485 bp, 7 predicted proteins | sample sta12Cox44000082_FD_203758 | JGI IMG/M metagenome (GOLD analysis project Ga0306922, IMG submission 203758) | Lab enrichment of tropical soil microbial communities from Luquillo Experimental Forest, Puerto Rico - statoxic.12C.oxic.44.000.082 (v2)... | ecosystem: Environmental > Terrestrial > Soil... | reverse complement strand
GTCGGCGCCAAGTTCTTGCAGCGCTACCCGAATTCGCGGCTGGATATCCGCTTGGTGGACAACGTCGTTCACCCCGTCAAGGACGGGTTCGACGTGGTTTTCGGAACCGGGCCGCTGCAAGACTCGACACTGATCGCGCGAAAGGTCTTCAGCCTCGAACTTTTTCTGTGCGCTTCGCCTGACTTCATGCGCCAACTAGCGGAGCCCATCACCGCCCCGCCGCAATTGAATACCCTGCCGTTCATCGATTGCGGCATCTGCGAAGGACCACGGAAGCTCACGGTCGCGAAGAACAAGCGGAGGTATGAGCTGTCACCCATGGTCCGGGCGCGCGCCAACAACTTTCAGGTCTGCAAGCAGTACATCCTGCACGGACTCGGCATCGGAGCGATGCCCAACCAGATCATCGTCACGGCTGAATTGCGCGAAGGCAGCATCGTGCCCGTGCTGCCGGATTGGAACCTCGAGCGGATGGATGTGTACATGATTCATCCCTTTCAGCTTTCGTTTTCCACGTTGATCAGCGCGTTTTATGAGACGGCGTGCGACATCATCATCGAGAACTCGGCACGAAGCTGAGAGGCACGGATCCTACAAAGCCGGACAGATCGACGCGAGGAACTCCTGCGTCCGCAGCCGCGATTGAGTTCTCGTCGTCGCGTCGTCCCCCAGCGGGACGATGCGAGCCGCTAAGTCGGTGACACCCGCCTCCTGATAGCGGCGCAACCGCGCGAGGACGGCCGACTCATCGCCCGCCGCCATGGTGTCACCCACATCCCGCGCATCGCCGTGTTCAAGCAGGCGCACATAGTTGGGCGAGAAGTCCGCATGGCCGAGGACCTCGCTGGCGTAGGCGCGGGCCTCGTCTGCATCGCTCTTTGAGCACAGGGCGACGGGAACCCCCGCGACGACCCGTGGCGCCGGTCGTCCAGCGAAGTTCGCCGCGGCGGTGATGCGCGGAACCACATGGTCGTGGATAGCTCGTTCATCTGCCATCCACAAAATGGTGCCGCGAGTTCGCTCGCCGGCGAGGCGCAACATCGTCGGTCCGAGGGCCGCCAACAAGATCGGCATCTCGCAGGCGTCGGCGACGTCCACGGTCCCGCGGACCCGGTAGCTTTCGTTCTCTACGTCGACGGATCCGGCCCCGGCAAAGGACGCCTCTAAAACGTCGAGGTAGTCACTCACCAGATGGGCTGGCCTGTCATATGGCAGCCCGAGTTGACCATTGACGATCCAATGGTGTGACGGCCCGATGCCGAGAGTGAACCGCCCCCCGCACACCGCCTGGGTAGTCAGTGCCTGTTGGGCCATGATCATCGGATGGCGCGTCTGGATCGGCACGACCGCAGTTGCCAATTCGATACGGTCTGTTGCCTGCCCCAGCACCGTGATCGCGGTCATGGCATCGAGGTAGCCGGGAACCTGTGGCATCCAAAACGAAGTAAAGCCAGCGCTTTCCGCGTAGGTGGCGTCATCGACGAGTCCGGCCAACCGGTCCGCGCGCGAGCGCTCCTTATCGGAGCCAACCATCAGACCAACGCGCACGGCATCCACCGGTCAGGGCACATAGCGGTCCCAATCGTAGGGCACCACGACGCGAAACGGGGCGGTCAAGCAACCAAGGCCTCACTCCCGACGCGCTTTCTTAGCATTCCCAAACAGCCGACCGATGGACCGCCGCGGATCGTATCCCGCAGTTGCCGTCTATGTGAGCCTGGCACCAACGCGGTCAATCGCACGGGTGCTACCCGGCCGCGGTCATTTCTTTCGCCCCTGCAGCGATGCCGTGTTCCCGGAGTAGGGCTTCGCCAGCAACGCAGGTTTCAATGAGGGCGTATTGGTCCTCGGTGGACAACCGATTGGCGGCACCCACGAACCTCGGATCGATAAGGCTGGCACCGAATTCGAGCCAATTCGGGTCGGCTTCGACATCCAGGAATGCCGCCAGCCGCGCGAGACACGACCTGGGTTCTGCGACAAGGTCCGCATAAGACAACGGAAGGAATCGGTCCGCCGGCAGGCCGGCGAGCGCGGCTTCGCCGTTGACGATCAGCTCGCTCCACATGCGGGCGAATCGGGCGACGGGAAGGTTCTGACTCATGAGATAGTCGATGTCGCAGCGATCACCGACCAAGGGTGCGAGCTCGATCGGGATCGCCGTCGGATCCAGCCGCAGACCGGGGGTTCGGCGCTCTGGGTCAAGGTCGAGCAGCTCCAGGGCGTCCTGAATAAGCGCCATCAGGCGGAAACCGGTGTGCTGACTCATCGAGACCGCTGTGTCCGGACCGTCCCGGAATAGGTGCACGAACTTCGCGTCAGGGAACGTCTCGCGCAGCCACGGAACGCTACTCAACGACATGGCCGAGCGCTCAACCACGACACTCCCGCCGAAATGTGCTGCGAGCCAGTCGAAGAGCCTCTCGTAGTGTAGACGCGCGGTTTGTTGGGGCCAAGTCGGAACTTCCTCGGCAAGGGCGTCGAACACGCCATCGGGGTCCGATGACAGATGCGGCAGCGTCATCATTGAGATCGCGGGAATCCCGGTCGTGTTTGCATCGAACCGGGTTCCGTGCAAGCGGGGATAGACGAACTCCGGCATTGCCGAGCCGCCCCGGATCATTGCGTCGAAGACCGGGTGCGGCTCGGCCAGTGTCTGCCAGAACTGCTCGCCTGACAGTGGACGGTCGACCGCGGACGAGGCGCGCACCGAAAGGTAGAACTCGTTGAGGCTGAGCACATCTCGGTGACCGCTGAGGATTCGCGAGAGCGCGGTCGATCCGCTTCGTCCGACGGTGACAATGAATGTCATCCCTCTCGTCGGGCGGACGGTATCGGCGCTGCGCGCAGCAGCGTCGAATCGAGGCCCGACACGGGCCACGGTTGGACCCGCATGCACCGATTGGCTCGATCGCCGGTGTGCGGGTTTGACCGCGAGGTATCGCTTGTACCGCCCCACGCTTCCGAGCAGATAGTTCAAGTCGACAACGGTCTGGCTGTGCGGCTCTCCAATCACTGCTCGTGTGCCTGTCGTGTCGAAAGTCCGGCTGTGGTGCAGGTAGGGCATGAAGCCCTTGGCCCACCGCAGGCGTCGTTCCAACAGGTTCGGGTTCTCGATCGGACCATCCACCAGCGTCACCGGGATCGGCGACACCGCGTTGAACAGGTCCGCCAGAGTTTGCACTGCGACGTCGTGATGGTGAACGACGTGGTAGGTACTCAGGCCAGCCGGGGCCAGCCGCAACAGGTGGACCATCGCCTCAGCGGCTTCGCCGGCCGGCATGTAGTTCAAATGCCCGCTCAGGTCACCGCTGAGTCGCAGCGACAGGGAAGTGCGCAGCGGACGTCCGGATACGCCGAGCAAGCGCATCGCGCCTTCGGCCGACGTCGATAGAAACGAAAGAGGATGCAGCGGAAACTCGGGATGCGGCGGCCGACTGCTGACCAAGGCGCTCGGCCGAAGCACCACCACCCGGCGCCCCGTGCGCAGTGCCCAGTCCCGCACGAGCGACTCGGCCTCGAATTTCGACCGCTCGTAGTTGTTCTCGAATCCTTCGTCATCCCCGAGTTCGGTCTCGTAGATCATTCCCGTCCGGCGCCGGCCGGCAACGAACGCAGTCGAAACATGGAACAGGTCCGGCGCCTTCGAGCCAGCCTGGGCCAGTTCGAGGATCCGCGCGGTCCCGTCGACGTTGGTGCGGCGAAGGTCCCCAAGGTCGGCGTCCAACTCGATGCTTCCGGCGCAATGCAAGATTGCGTCCGCACTGTCGGCAATTGCCTGGAACCGCTGATCCGGTAGTCCAAGGTTGGGTTTGGCGAAGTCGACCGGCACCACCGCCAACCGTCCGCGCAGCTGCTCATCGGTCCACACCTGCCCATCAGTGGCGGTGAGTGCAAGCGCCTTCTGTATGCGAATGATCGGGTCGGACGGCGGCCGGGTCAGCAGGGTAAACGTTCCGCTCCCCTGTAGGAGTTCGCCGAGGAGGTGGATCCCGAGAAATCCGGTTCCGCCAGTGATAATCCAATGCATTCAGATTCCAGCCTCGCGATTTCCGCGCTCAAACAGCCCGTAACAGCCCTGCGGTTAAGATACGTCTCCGGTATGGCTCGCCGCCGACCGTTTTGCAAATTGATACCGCCGTCGCTGGTTGACTTGCGGTAACCCCCGGGTCGTCGCACCCATGGGCGTAGGTGCTACGACGCCGGGAGCGTCTGATCTCCGCGATCGGCGTATCGTCGCGTACCCATCAGTGACACACTCCGAAGGCGTTACCTGGACGCCTCCGGCTATCGCCGCGGCATGACGGCACCAGCCGACGATACGAGGCGCCACTGACCGTAGAAATGTCCCACGTCGTGCGGGTGTGCCGCCTGTGGGTGGGCCGCGCCGATCCCTAATTGATCACGTTCGACGCTTTGGACCGGACGCCGACTCAAGCTGTGGGAGGATACCTGGCGCAGGGCGATAGTGACGGTATCGGCTGCCGCAACATTCTGGACGGTGAGTTCAAAGGGGCGCATGGACGACGATTACATGGGCAACGAACAAACCAAGCCACCATTTATAGCCCGGACGATCCATCGATTTTCCGTACCCATCATCTTGGCGTGGTTGGCGATCACCGTCATCGTGAGTGTCGGCGTCCCCTCACTGGAGCAGGTCGAGAAAGAGCGTTCAGTTTCGCTGAGTCCCAAAGATGCGCCGTCGATCAAGGCGATGAAACGCATGGGTAAGGACTTCAAGGAATCCGATTCTGACAGTGTGGCGATGATTGTCTTAGAAGGGCAGCAACCCCTCGGCGACAATGCGCACAATTACTACGATCGTCTGATTCGTCAGTTGGAAAACGATCCGAAGCACGTGCAGCACGTCCAGGACTTGTGGGGTGATCCGTTCACGGCCGGCGGCGCGCAAAGCGCCGACGGTGAGGCCGCATATGTTCAAGTGAACCTCGCCGGTGACCAAGGCACTTCTTTGGCGAACGAATCGGCCGAAGCCGTCCGAAGCATAGTGGAGCGAACGCCGGCACCGAATGGAGTCAAGGTCTATGTGACGGGCCCGGCGGCGCTGATTGCAGATATGAACCGCAGCGGCGAAAAGACGGTCACCAAAGTCACAGTGACGAGCGTCGCGGTGATCTTCATAATGTTGCTTCTTGTCTACCGGTCGATTACCACCGTAATTCTTTTGTTGCTGATGGTCGGCATAGAATTGCAGGTGGCCAAGGGAATCGTCGCGTTCCTCGGCTATCACCAGCTTGTTGGTCTTTCTACCTTCGCCGTTAATCTACTGGTAGCACTCGGGATCGCGGCTGGAACGGACTATGGGATATTCTTTATCGGGCGGCATCAAGAGGAACGCCAGGCCGGCGCAAGTCGGGAAATGGCTTACTACGCCACTTACCGCGGGGTCGGCAGCGTTGTCTTGGCCTCCGGTTTGACGATCGCAGGAGCGACTTTCTGCCTCAGTTTTACCCGGATGCCCTACTTCCAAACGATGGGTGTCCCTTGCGCGGTCGGCATGCTCGTTGCCGTTGCGATTGCTCTCACGCTGGTTCCGGCAGTTCTCACTGTCGGAAGCCGATTCGGCCTGTTCGAGCCTAAGCGAAAAATCAAGGCACGTGGATGGCGGCGGGTAGGCACGGCGATCGCCCGTTGGCCCGCGCCCATTCTCATCGCAACGTGCGCGGTCGCCGTCGTCGGCCTATTAGCACTGCCAGGATACAAAACCAACTACCACGACCGGGTGTATGCACCCAAAGACATCCCCGCCAACATAGGATATGCGGCCGCAACCCGACACTTTGCCCTGGCCCGGATGTTGCCCGAGGTGCTGTTGATAGAGGCTGATCATGATATGCGCAATCCGGCGGATTTTCTGGTATTGAACCAACTCGCCAAGGGCATCCTCGCCGTTCCGGGAGTTGCCACGGTGCAAGGCATAACTCGGCCCCAGGGGACCCCGATCGAGCACACGTCGATACCATATATGATGAGCATGCAAAATGCTCTCGTGCGACAAAATATGGTGTTCCTGAAAGACCGCCTGAACGACATGCTCAAGCAGGTTGACGCGTTGACGGAGATAATCAACATAACGCAGCGCACATATAATCTGATCCAACAGCTCGCCGACACGACTCATCATATAGTCGGCAACACGCACGACATCCTGGCGATCACGAACGAGTTGCGGGATCACATAGCGGATTTCGAGGATTTCTGGAGGCCGATCCGCAGTTACTTCTATTGGGAAAAGCACTGCTATGACATTCCCATCTGCTGGTCGCTGAGATCCCTATTCGATTCAATCGACGGCGTTGACGAGCTTAGCGAGAAGCTGCGCGACCTGGTAAGGGACCTCGACCAGATAGACGTGCTCATGCCGCAGCTGGTCACCCAGTTTCCACCGTTGATCGCGACCATGCAGACCGTGCGGACCCTGATGTTAACCACGCATAGCACCATGTCTGGGATCTCCGACGAGATGGACGTCGCAAGCGATAACCCGACAGCCATGGGAAAGGCTTTCGATACTGCCCAAAACGACGATTCTTTCTACTTGCCGCCGGAGGTTTTCACGAATCCGGACTTCAAACGCGTCATGAAAGTGTTCTTGTCGCCGGACGGGAAGGCGGCGCGTATGATCATTTCGGATAGGGGAGATCCCGCGACGCCCGAGGGGATTTCACACATCGATCCGATAAGGACCGCGGCTGAGGAGGCGCTCAAGACGACGCCGCTGAAGGACGCCGAGATCTACATTGGCGGCGTCTCGGCGACCTACAAGGATCTAAGAGACGGTTCCAATTACGACCTAATTATCGCGGGAATCGCTTCGCTCTGCCTCATTTTCGCAATCATGGTGATCATGACGCGAAGTTTTGTCGCAGCCCTGGTGATCGTAGGTACGGTATTGCTTTCGCTGGGCGCGTCCTTCGGGCTGTCTGTGCTCGTCTGGCAACATATTGTCGGATTAGAACTACACTGGATCGTACTTGCGATGTCCGTGATCATACTTTTGGCGGTGGGATCTGACTATAATCTGCTGCTGGTATCCCGGATAAAAGAGGAAATAGGCGCTGGGATAAACACGGGGATCATTCGTGCCATGGGCGGTACCGGCAAGGTCGTGACGTCCGCGGGCTTGGTGTTCGCTTTCACGATGGCCTCCATGGTGGTCAGCGATCTGCGCGCTATCGGTCAAGTCGGGACCACCATCGGTCTGGGTTTGCTGTTCGACACGTTAGTCGTGCGCGCATTCATGACGCCGTCCATCGCCGCGCTGTTGGGACGCTGGTTCTGGTGGCCACAACGAGTGCGCCCCCGCCCCGCAAGTGCATTACTTCGGCCGACAGGACCCCGTCCGTTGGTACGTGCATTGTTGCTCAGACAACAGCGGTAAGTGCGGATATCAGTTTAGGACAGGGCCGGCAATCGTGGAGAACGTTGTGGCGCAGGGCGATAGCGGCAGCACCGGATGCCGCATCCTGGCGGAAAGTGTGGTCAAAGCTGCGAGGATCTCACACAAAGTCAACGCCCCTGCCTTCTGCCTGTTGAAGCCCTCATGAGCAGCGAACGCCCTCAGATCCCCTTCGCAGCGCGGACGATCCGCAGGCTGTCGCTGTTCATCATCATGGCTTGGGTGGCGCTGGCGCTGATTGTGACTCTGGCAGTTCCTTCGCTGGAGCAGGTAGGCCGGGAGCATTCCGTACCACTGAGTCCAAGAGACGCGCCGTCGGTGCAGGCCATGATGCGCATGGGCAAGGACTTCAAAGAATCCGATTCGGACAGTTTCGCGATGGTCGTGCTGGAGGGGCAGCAGCCGCTCGGAGACGACGCTCACACGTACTATGCCCGATTGGTTCGTGAGTTCCGAGAAGACCCGCAGCATGTCGAGCATGTGCAGGATTTATGGGGAGATCGACTCACGGCGGCGGGCGCGCAAAGCGCCGATGGTATGGCCGCATATGTGCAATTGAATCTGGCCGGCAACGAAGGCACGACCTTGGGGCACGAATCCGTGGCGGCGATCCTAGATATCGTAAACCGGACGCCGCCGCCTCCCGGGGTCAAGGTCTATGTCACCGGCCCCGCAGCACTCGTTACCGACATGGTCCACATTGGTGACAAATCCATTCTGAAGATCACCGTGCTAAGCGGCGCGATTATCTTCGTGATGCTGCTTCTTGTCTACCGTTCGGTTATCACGGTGGTCCTGCTGTTGGTCATCGTTGGGATCGAGTTAGGGGCGGCACGGGGAATCGTTGCGTTTCTCGCCCATAACAATATTCTTGCGCTCTCGACATTTGCCATTAATCTGCTGGTCGCCCTCGGAATCGCGGTCGGAACCGATTACGGGATATTCTTCTTCGGTCGATATCAAGAGGCACGTCAGGCGGGCGAGGACCCGGAAACGGCCTACTACACCACCTACCGCGGGGTTGCTCCCGTTGTTTTGGCTTCCGGTTTGACAATCGCCGGGGCAATCCTCTGCCTGAGCTTTACCCGGATGCCCTACATCCAGACCATGGGTGTCCCGTGTGCGGTGAGCATGCTTGTCGCGGTTGTGATCGCGCTGACATTGGTTCCGGCGGTTCTGGCCGTCGGAAGTAGCTTCGGCTTATTCGATCCCAGACGCAGAATTAGAGTTCGTCGATGGCGCCGGGTGGGCACAGCGGTTGTCCGCTGGCCCGCGCCTATTCTCGTCGTGACATTATCAGTCGCGTTGGTCGGTCTAGTGACGCTGCCGGGCTACAAAACGAGCTACAACGACCGGCTCTATCTGCCCCAAGGCATTCCATCTAATTTGGGGTATGCGGCAGCCGAGCGTCATTTCTCCCAAGCGCGAATGATGCCCGAAATTCTAATGATCGAATCGAATCACGATATGCGCAATCCGGCAGACTTCCTCGTCCTGCACAAATTGGCCAAGAGCATTTTCCGGATTTCAGGAATTTCCCGGGTGCAGGGTATAACCCGGCCCGAGGGAACACCAATTGAACACACTTCGATCCCTTACCTTCTCAGGATGCAGACTGTGGACCAGTTACAAACGAGGAAGTATATGGAAGACCGTATCAAAGACATGCTCGAGCTGGCCGACTTGATGGCAACACAAATCGCATCTCTGAAGCGCATGTACGAATTGTCGCTCCAGCTCACCGCGGCTACTCGCCACTCGATCGGCGTGACAAAAGAAATTACCGCCATTGTGGATGGGTTAAAAGATCACCTTGCGGATTTTGAAGACTTCTGGAGACCAATTCGAAGTTACTTCTACTGGGAAAAGCACTGCTACGACATCCCAATATGCTGGTCCTTGAGATCGGTGTTTGACCTGCTCGACGGTGTCGATACAGAAAGCGATAAACTTCATGATCTTGTGAAGGATCTGGACAAACTGAATTTGCTGTTGCCGCAGATAATCCAGCAGCTCCCGCCGGTGATCGCGACCCTGGAGTCCACGCGGACGATGACGCTGGCGGCTCACAGTACCGTCTCCGGGTTCATGAGCGAAATAGACGAAACGAGCCAATACGCTAACGCCATGGGACAGGCGTTCGACGCCGCTAGGAACGACGATTCCTTCTATCTGCCGCCGGAGGTCTTCAAGAACCCGGACTTCCAGCGCGCGATGAATTCCTTTCTGTCTCCGGACGGAAAAGCGGCTCGATTCATCATTTCGCATAGGGGCGACCCCGCGACGGTCGAGGGCATAGCGCATATCGATCAGATAAGGACAGCGGCCGAGGAGGCGCTCAAGACGACGCCGCTGAAGGACGCCAAGATCTATATCGCCGGCACCGCGTCGGACTTTAAAGACTTCCGAGACGGCTCTAAATACGATCTATGGATTGCGGGAATTGGTTCGCTTTGCCTTATCTTCATCATCATGCTCATCATGACGCGAAGTTTTGTGGCGGCACTAGTTATCGTAGGTACGGTGGCGCTTTCGTTGGGCGCATCGTTTGGGCTGTCGGTGCTGGTCTGGCAGTATATTCTCGGCATCAAATTGCACTGGCTGGTGCTTCCGATGTCGGTGATCATCCTTTTGGCGGTGGGATCTGACTACAATTTGCTGCTGGTATCCCGGATGAAAGACGAAATAGCCGCCGGCATTAACACCGGCATTATCCGCGCAATGGGCGGTACCGGTAAGGTCGTGACGAACGCGGGCCTGGTGTTCGCTTTCACCATGGCCTCGATGGTGCTCAGCGATTTGCGGATTATCGGTCAGGTCGGGACCACCATCGGCCTGGGCCTGTTGTTCGACACCTTGGTCGTGCGCTCGTTCATGACGCCGTCCATTGCCGCGCTGCTGGGACGCTGGTTCTGGTGGCCGTTGACCCTGCGGCCGCGCCCAGCCAGTTATCTACTTCGGGACATCGGACCCCGCCCCCTGGTTCGAGCTCTTCTTCTAAACTCGCAGACGTCCAGACCGACGATGTGATTTCACATGCCGGCGCGGCGACCAGTTGAAGTAAGGAATGGGAACTTGCAGTCGACTCGTATATCGGAGCTGCCGCTGCCGCCCGGGCCACGATTGCCCAGCATCGTGCATACCGCGTTGTTCCCCTACCGGCACCGCGTCACGCCGTGGATGCGCAAGCGCTACGGCGACATCATCGCGATTTCGGTGCTGGGCCGGCCCGCTGTGCTGCTCTGCAGTCCTGAACTCAATCGACGCGTGTTCTTCGGCGAGGCGACCACGTTCCACGCCGGCGAAGGCAGAATCCAGGGGATACGCCGCGTGATGGGTGACCAGTCCGTGGTGACCACCGATGAGGCTGTCCACCAACGGCTTCGCAGACTGCTGATGCCGCCCTTCCACGGCGCCGCGCTGCGCAGCTACCGCGACATGATGAGCCAACTCGCCGCCGAAGAAGTCAGCCGATGGCCGCTCGACACCCCTTTCGCCGCGCAGCCGCGGATGAACGCAACGACACTAGAGGTGATTTTGCGAGTGGTCTTGGGTGTCAGCGAGGGATCACGGTGCGAGGAGCTTCGTCGCACGTTTTCGCGGCTCGTTTCCGCGCCCACGGCGGTGTACGTCGGCGAAGTGGTAACGCCGCTGCAGCGGTTCGGGCCCTGGAAACGATTCGACCAACTGCTGACGCGCATCGACCAATTGCTCTACGCGGAGATCCGCGAGCGTCGCAGCGCGGCGGACACCGCAGAACGCAGCGACGTGTTATCTCGGCTTGTAGCCATGCAAATCGATGAGGACCGACTCTCCGACGCCGAGCTGCGCGACCAGATGGTCACCCTGCTGCTGGCCGGCCACGAAACCACCGCCACCACGTTGGCCTGGACGCTGCACGACCTGGCACATGATCCGGTGCTGCAAGACAAGGTCATTGCTGCCGTCGACACCGACGACGACAGATACCTCGAAGCCGTGGTGAAGGAGTCGATGCGACTGCATCCGGTGTTCTACGCCGTCGCCAGAATACTCACGCAGGATGTCGACTTAGGCGGCTACCGTATCCCTGCCGGCTACACGGTGTTTGCGGGCATCGGCCCGGTGCATGACGACCCCGGCCAGCACGCCGATCCTCGAATCTTCCGACCTGAACGGTTCCTAGATGGTTCCGCTACCGCGGCGAACTGGCTACCGTTCGGCGCCGGTGTCCGCCGTTGTCTCGGCGTGGGATTCGCGATGATGGAAGCCAACATAATCCTTCGCGAGGTCCTAGGCACCAACCGCATCGCACCCGGCCGCACCCGGCCGGAGAAGGCCCGCGCACGTCAAGTTGTCTACGCACCTTCCCACGGCGCACGCATCAAGGTCCGCCCACGCTCCATGGCGACATGAACGGCCCCGTCCGCCGGTTCGTTCTGTGCTTCTGAACCGGCGCGCGCCCTAACCTTGAATGCGATCCAAGAATGGCCGCCGAAAGGAGACAGTCTGTGCAGACGAGCCTCTGGATTCGCTGGATGGCGAGGTACGGTGTGCCGCGCGGGGTCTTGGCGGTGCAGGCACGCCGCGGACAACCCCTGGCCCGGTTTCTGCTGGGTCGGGCCCGCGGAGATGAGATGTACGGCCTGGTCGAACAGATCAGAAGGCGTGGCGGTCTGGTGCGAAGGCCGTTCGTGTGGGTGAGCGCCGATCACGAAATCTGTCGGTTGGTATTGCGCGATGACCGGTTTGGGGTCACCAACCCGGTGAATATCACACTGCCGCAGCCATTCCCGGCGTTGATGAGGCGAACGGATCCGGGCCTTCCCAATCCGGTGGAGCCGCCGACGATGCTGATGGTGGATCCGCCCGATCACACGCGTTATCGGCGCCTGGTCGCGCAGAGCTTCACGCCGCGGGCCATTGACAGGCTCCGCACCCGAGTCGCCGAGATCACGACGGAACTGCTCGATGGCCTAGAGTGCGACCCAAACCCTGACCTGCTCGGCGACTTCGCGGCTGAACTGCCGGTGGCGGTCATCGCCGAGCTCCTCGGGCTGCCGATTGATGCGCACCCGCTGGTGCGCAAATGGGGCTGCAGCCTAGCCCCGCTGTTGGATTTTGGTACTAGCTGGAAGACGTATCGCCACGCCGTCGCGGATATGCGAGAGGTCGACCACTACATCGCTCAACAAGTCGAGCAGCTGCGCAACGGTGACTCGGGCGACAATCCGTTTAGCCGCCTGGCCGTCAGCGGTGACCTGACCCACCGCGAATTCGCCGCGAACGCCGCGTTGCTGGTCGGCGCCGGGTTCGAGACGACCGTGAACCTGATCGGCAACGGGATCGTCCTGCTGCTTGAGCATCCCCAGCAGTTGCTGCAATTGCGCGACAACCCGGGGCTGTGGCCCGCGGCGGTCGAAGAGATACTGAGGTTCGAAAGTCCATTGCAGATGGTCGTGCGCACCGCACGCTGCGATGTCGAGATCGCCGGAGGACGTATCGGCGCAGGCGAGATGATCGCATTGTTGTTGGGCGGCGCCAACCGCGACCCGCGCGTCTTTACCGACCCCGGCCGGTTCGACATCACCAGGCCCAATGCTCGTGACCACCTGGCGTTCGGCTCGGGTATACATGGTTGCCTCGGGGCGGCCCTGGCCCGAATAGAGGGCGCTATTGCCCTGCGCGCGCTATTCGAGCGGTTCCCCAATCTAAGCCTGAGCGAGCAGCCGAAACCACTCGAGCTGGTCACCTTGCACGGGTTCAAACAGCTAACAGCCGAACTGCGAAGCAGGCCGGCCGGAGAACCGCAGCCCAGTCAGCCAATCCGATAACCCTTATCCGCGGCCAGAAGTGTGCGGGATCAACGCCCATCAAAGAACCTGCCTGCCAACAACTTCGAGGTAGTGCCATGTCGATACACGTGCTACGTCCCGTGCTCGTGGCAGCGCTCATCTCGTGTGTGCTCGCGATAACGCTCGTCGGGTGTTCCACCTCCCGACCTTGGTGGCACGGGCTCAAGCCGGCTGAGCCTGGCCCCTGCCCGACAATCGCGCCGCCAGCGGGCGCCGCAGGCAAGGTCA
>Ga0306922_10004301_pt1 | contig 13486 bp, 14 predicted proteins | sample sta12Cox44000082_FD_203758 | JGI IMG/M metagenome (GOLD analysis project Ga0306922, IMG submission 203758) | Lab enrichment of tropical soil microbial communities from Luquillo Experimental Forest, Puerto Rico - statoxic.12C.oxic.44.000.082 (v2)... | ecosystem: Environmental > Terrestrial >... | reverse complement strand
CTAGAACGAGATCTTAGCGCGACACGTGCGATTTAAAGTACAAGTGCATCTGCGCCGTGGTATAGTGATGGCTTCGAAGTTGGCATGTTCGCCGACAAGTGGCCCGATCCCAGTTGGCACTCCCACACCAGCAATCTGATCGCGGACAAAGTCCGCATTGCGTGAGGGTGCTCAGTCATGGCCAAAGCCAAACTCCTATTCACCGAACGCGACGTTTCACGCGCCATCCGCGCGGCCTCGAAGGCCGGCGTGCAGGTTGGGCGCGTGGTCGTAGACACGACCGGCAACATCGTCGTGATCGCTGCCCAGCCGGGCGATGACGCACCCCTCACCGCTGGCGATACCGCCCGCCTTGCCTACCCGAAGGCCACGCCATCATGAGCCGCAAGCAAACCCCTTTCACGCAAGCGCAGATCCGCCGCGCCGTGAGAGCAGCCGAAAGCTCGGGCCTGCGCGTGAGGCGGATCACCATCAATCCAGATGGCTCGATCGCCATCGACGCGGGGGAAAACACACCCATCGTGGTTGACAGCACAGAGTCGAGCCTCGCAGCATCGTGGGATGACGTGTGATGGGGCGAGACATGGCGAAGCTTAAGCTGAAGTACGTCAACGAATACATTGATCGCACCGGCAAATTGCGCCGTTACTTCAGAAAGAACGGCAAGCAGCTAGGCCCCCTCCCCGGCGACGTCGGCTCAGAAGAATTCATGACGGCATATGCCGCCTATATGGCGGAGAAGCCCGCTGCAGCAACTAGGGTGCTCCATGCGGACTCGCTGCATAAGCTGGTTGTGGACTTCTACGGCAGCCGGATGTTTACCGACCTGAAGCCGTCAACTCGGCAACTTTATAAATATGCCATTGAACCATTTGTGAGGGACCACGGCCACCGTTCGGCAACGCTGATGACGGCGGCACATGCCGAGAAGATCATCAACGCCATCGGCGAACAACGTCCCGGTATGGGCAATCTCACCCGCGCCGTTATGCGTCGAGTGATGGCATTCGCCGTCAAGACCAAGCGCCGGAAGGATAATCCGATGTTGGCCGTCGAGCCCTTCAAAGTCGGCGAGCATCACACCTGGACCGAGGCTGAGCTAAAGCAGTTCGAGGCCAAATGGCGCCTGGGGACGCGCGAGAGGCTTGCCTACGCGCTGTTACTCTATACGGGTCAGCGCGTCGGCGACGTTGCCAAAATGAACCGGAGCGACGTTTCCGAGGGCCTGATCCATGTTGTGCAGCAAAAGACCGGTGTCGAGCTATATGTTCCGATCCATCCCGAGCTTGCCAAGGGCTTGAAGGCATACCCGGCCAAGGGGCTCACTCTGTTCGGCGATCAGAACGGCCGCCCAATCAAGCGCGCGGCCCTCTCCGCGCTGATGCGTCGAGCGATCAAGGACGCTGGCTTGCCTCCGCGATGCGTCTCCCACGGACTCCGCAAGGCCGCCATGCGGCGCCTGGCTGAAGCCGATGGAACGGCCAAGCAGATCGCGGCGATCTCCGGTCACAAGACACTGAAAGAGGTCGAGCGTTATACGAAGGCAGCCGACCAGAAGAAGCTCGCCCGCGCCGCGATCGACAAGCTCGGAAAGTGAACAGAAAGTGCCTAACGGTTTTGACAAAAGTGCCTAACGGCACAAGAAACCGGCATAAAATGGGCATTTCTCAGGGCCTAATCTTTAAGACGCGTAAAGGTTAAGCAGCGACCTTTCGCAACCGGTAAGGCGCACCGTTGGAGGCAGGCGAAAACACGCCATGGTGAGCACGGCCCCCGGCCTTCCTGACACCGCCTCAACCTTCTGCTAACCATAACGAACGGGAGAGCCACCGAGGAACAAATGACAAAAGAACCCATCAACTGGATGCTGTCGGAGGCCATCGGCTCGCTTGCCCGTGCGGAGCGGCTGCGTCAGCAGTTTTTCAACCTGCAATCGACGGGCGGGCCGTGCTGGGAACCGCCTATCGACGTCCTGGAAACCGACGGGGAACTGCTCATCTTCGTCGCGCTGCCGGGGGTTGATCCCGATCAGGTCGAGGCACTGATCGATAATGGCGTGCTCGTGATCAGCGGCAACAGGACGCTCCCCGCGGAGCTGCGCAACGCCCGTATCCATCGGCTCGAACTCCCGCAAGGCCGGTTCGAGCGCCGCATCGGGCTGCCTCCGGGACGCTACGCGATCAGCCGCCATTCCGTGAACGGTTGCATCGTCTTCCGCTTGGCGAAATCAGGTTAGTCCCATGACGACTGACAACGAACAATCAAATGCTGCTGCCAGCGCAACCGGTCAAAAACCCGTTCAGCTTCCGGACGATAGTTTGATCATTGTTGCAGTCCGCAACATCGTGCTGTTTCCCGGTGTGGTCGCACCGATTACCATCAACCGGCCGAAATCGATTGCGGCCGCCCAGCAGGCGCTGCGCGAACAACGGCCGATCGGAATCCTTTTGCAGCGAAACGCCGAAGTGGAAGATCCCACGCCGGACGACCTCTATCGTGTCTGCACGGTCGCCAATCTCGTGCGCTACATCACCGCACCGGATGAAACCCATCACATCGTCTGCCAGGGCGTCCAGCGCGCCCGCGTTCTCGACTTTTTTCCCGGTACGCCGTTCCTCGTTGCGCGCATCCTGCGGATTCCCGAACCGACGACAAGCTCACCCGAGATCGAAGCGAGGTTTCTCAACCTGCAACGGCAGGCAATCGAGGCGATACAGCTTCTGCCGCAGACGCCACCTGAGCTTCTGGCCGCGTTCCAGTCGACCACGTCTCCCGCAGCGCTCGCCGACCTCGCCACCTCCTACATGGACATCAAGCCTCAGGAGAAGCAGGAAATCCTGGAGACGGTCGACCTTTCCAAGCGAATGGAGAAAGTTTCACAGTACCTTGCGGAGCGACTGGAAGTCCTGAGACTGACGAATGAGATCGGGCAGAAGACCAAAGCGGCATTCGACGAGCGCCAACGTGAGGCCATCCTGCGGGAGCAGATGGCGACCATCCAGCGCCAGCTCGGCGAAGGCGACGGCAAGGCCCAGGAGGTCGCGGAGCTGACCGAAGCCATCGCCAAGGCGCAGATGCCTTCCGAAGCTGAAAGCCAGGCACGCAAGGAGCTACGCCGTTACGAACGGATGCCCGATGCCGCGGCCGAAGCCGGTATGGTCCGCAGCTATCTCGACTGGCTGATCGAACTGCCCTGGGCACTGCCGCCGGAAAAGCCGATCGACATTGCCGCGGCTCGCCGCATTCTCGACGAGGACCATTTCGGGCTGGAAAAAATCAAAAGCCGGATCATCGAATATCTGGCCGTGCGAAAGCTGGCGCCGCAGGGCAAGGCGCCGATCCTCTGCTTCGTCGGCCCGCCCGGCGTCGGCAAGACGTCACTCGGACAATCGATTGCACGCGCCATGGACCGGCCGTTCGTCAGAGTGAGTCTTGGCGGCGTCCATGACGAAGCGGAAATCCGCGGCCATCGTCGCACCTATATCGGTGCGCTACCCGGCAACATCATCCAGGCGATCAAGAAAGCCGGCGCGCGCAATTGCGTGATGATGCTCGACGAGATCGACAAGATGGGGCGCGGCATTCAGGGCGATCCGTCGGCGGCGATGCTCGAGGTTCTCGATCCCGAGCAGAATGCGACCTTCCGTGACAATTATCTGGGCGTGCCGTTCGACCTGTCGCGTGTCGTTTTCATCGCGACCGCAAACATGCTCGATACCATTCCGGGCCCTCTGCAGGATCGCATGGAGATCATCAGCCTGCCCGGCTACACCGAGGAAGAAAAGCTCGAGATCGCGCGCCGCTATCTGGTACGACGCCAACTCGAGGCCAACGGGCTTTCCCCCGAGCAAGCCGAGATCGATCCCGAGGCGTTGCGGCTCACTATCAAGGGTTACACGCGCGAGGCCGGCGTGCGCTCGCTCGAGCGCGAAATCGGGCGGGCGCTGCGGCATGCGGCGGTGCAGATCGCCGAGGGCAGCACCGCGAAGGTGGTCATCGCGCCGAAGGACCTCAGTGCGATCCTCGGGCCGCCGCGCTTTGAGGGTGAGATCGCCTTGCGCACCAGTGTTCCAGGCGTAGCAACCGGGCTCGCCTGGACGCCTGTCGGCGGCGACATACTGTTCATCGAGGCGACACGCGTTCCCGGCAAGGGCGGACTGATTTTGACTGGCCAACTCGGCGACGTCATGCGCGAGAGCGTACAAGCCGCTCTCACGCTGGTGAAGAGCCGCGCCTCCCAGCTCGGCATCGATCCTGCGGTCTTCGAAAGGAGCGACATTCACGTTCACGTGCCGGCGGGCGCGACGCCGAAAGATGGTCCGAGCGCGGGCGTTGCCATGTTCACCGCGCTGGCTTCGCTGCTGACCAACCGCACCGTGCGGCATGATACGGCCATGACCGGGGAAATCTCGCTGCGCGGCCTGGTGTTGCCGGTCGGTGGCATCAAGGAGAAGGTCGTTGCTGCCGCCGCCGCTGGCCTGAGCCGCGTCATGTTGCCTGCACGCAATCGCCGGGATTTCGAGGAGATCCCGAAAAGCGCGCGGGAGAAACTAACATTCATCTGGCTCGAACAGGTCGACGATGCGATCGCCAACGCCCTTGCGGAGGCCAAGCCGCCGGCTGCAGCCGCCGAGTGATCGTGGCGGGCAGTTTCGCGCTGATCCTGACTTGAACGCCCCTTTCTGCTAATTCATCCTCGCAGCTCGCTGCTTCATCTGCTGATACATGGCCCGTACCGCTGCGCTCGCGACCGTTCTCGTCACCACCCTGCTCGCTGGCTGCTGGAGCACCGATCGTCCCGTGGCGGAGAGCGCGAGCATGGGCTCGGTCGCAGCCGCGCCTCCGATCAATCTTGCAGGCCGCTGGACGCTGTCATCGACGGGTTCGGGATCATGCACAATGACCTTCGGCGCGCAGCCCGAGGCCAGCGAGGGCACGATTGCGCCGGCAGGCGGCTGCCCTTTCAATTTCTTCACCAGCCGGAAATGGAGCTACACCACGACCGGCCTCACCATTCGCGACCACAATGCGCTGGCGCTGGTTCAACTCGTTCCGGCGGGGTCCGACCGTTTCGAGGGCAAAACCAGCGCGGGCCAGGACGTGGTGCTATCCAGATAGCCCGGTCAGTTCGAGGCTAAGCCTGCGCAGCCGTCGGCGCGCCTCAGCGTCATAAGCCTGCGGGTTGGCGCGCGTCTCATTCATGCCGTTGAAGAACAGCCCGCTCTTGCCCGCGACATCGTCGCCGGTCGCCAGGTGCAGGATCGCCGCCCCACCCTCCTCGACCGTCGAGATCGGCGTGATGCCGCCGGCGCGCACCATGGTGGTATTCATGTAAGTCGCCGGATGCAGCGAATTGACGGTCACGCCGGTTCCCTCCAGCTCGTTCGCCAGGTCGATCGTGAACATAATCTGCGCGAGCTTGCTCTGCGCATAGGCGCGCGAGCCCGAGTAGTTTTTCACGATCATCACGTCGTCGAAATCGATCGGGTGTTGACCGAGCGAAGCGACATTGACGATGCGCGCGGGCGCGGCCGCCTTGATCAGCGGCAGCAGGAGATAGGCCAGCAGGAAACCCGAAAGATAGTTCACCGCAAAGCGCAGCTCGTAGCCGTCGGCGCTGACTTGTCGCAGGGGCCCGCCGTTCATCGATCCGATGCCGGCATTGCTGATGAAGACGTCGATCCGCTTGTGCCGGGATGCAATAGTGCTCGCGAGCTTCCGCACGCTGTCGAGCGACGACAGGTCGGCCTGATAGAAGGTTGGCGGGGCATGGCCGCTTGCAGCTATGTCGTCAATCAACGACTTTGCGCGTGGCGCATCACGGCCGTGAATCAACAGCTCCGCGCCCAGCTTTGCGAGTGCGCCTGCGACGTAGCGGCCGACGCCGTCGGTCGAGCCCGTGATTAGGACCGTCTTACCTGCCATGTTCATGGCTTTGAACCATCGCACTAATGGATTTCAGCCGAGCGCTTGAGTGCCTCCTTCAGCTTCTCCAGCGAAAAATCCTTGGCTCGCGCAATCTCGAGAATCGGCGTCTCGCGCCGGCCGCAGAGTTCGCAAGCCTCGGGCAGCTTGGCTGCGAGGTCGTAGGGGATCACGATTGCACCGTGCCGGTCGGCATGGATCAGATCGTCAGACTTCACAGTCATGCCGGCAACCCGAACCTCGCCGCCAAAATTTTCAGCGTGCACCCAGGCATGCGACGGCCCGATGGAGCCGGCGAGTGCCTGAAAACCAACCGCCCATTGCGGAATATCACGGATCGAGCCGTCGGTAACGACTCCGAGGCAGCCGAGCGCCTTGTGCACGTTGCTCTGCACCTCACCCCAAAACGCGCCGTATCCGACGTCCGCGCCGTCGATGTCCTGGATAACCGAGATGCGTGGCCCAAAACCGGTGCCGACATATTCGTAGTAGGCGATGCGCCGCGCCGCCTGTTCGGCCAAAGAAAGGCCGGACTTGATCACCGAGCGGATCGCTACCGTGCGAGCATAGCCGACTATCGGCGGCAGATCGGGAAACGGGCAGACCAAAGGTTTTGTCGTGTAGCCAATCAGCCGTCGCTCCGGCGCCACGACCTCCATGGCGTTGCAGATGGTCGGGGTATCGTATCGCTTGAGCGCTTCGAGGACGGATGCGGGAAGCGGCGCAGCAGCGGAAGTGGTCACAGGCGTTTCTCCGGATTTTGGTGTGGCGAGACAATCGTCGCCCATTGACAGCCCTATAGCGGAGTTCTCGCGCGAACCCAACTCACCAGCAGTCGCATCGGAAAAAGATCGCGCTCGCAGGCTTCAGTGCAGCCGTTCCGGCCGGTCATCCTCAGAGCTATCGGTGACCGCCGACGTGAATGCCGGCGCCGACACCGGCGGCTGAACGTCATTCGCGGCCGGTACGGCCGTCAAGCCTGCCGCGCGCGCCTGGTCGCGATAGGATTTCCACCCCAACGGCAGGCTCAGGAGATAGAGCACCGTGCCGATGGACAGGATGTACCAGGGATAGCCGACCAACAGCGCGATGAAGAAGATCACGCAGACGAACAGCGGCAACACCAGCTCCGGCGGTACGCGCATGCGCACGCTCTTGCCCGAAAACACCGGCAGCCGCGACACCATCAGGAAGGCGATCAAAAGCGTATAGGCCGCCGTCAGCGTCGCCGGCGACTTGAACACGCCGAGGTTGGCGAGATAGATCGGCAACAGCGCGGTCACCGCACCCGCCGGCGCCGGCACACCGGTAAAATAGTTTGCCGCAAACGACGGCTTGTTCGGATCGTCGATCGATGCGTTGAAGCGCGCCAGCCGCAAGCCGCCGGAGATCGCAAACACCATCGCGGCGATCCAGCCGCCATTGTGCAGCTCGTGCAGTTGCCAGAAATAAAGCATCAGGCCGGGGGCGACGCCAAAATTGACGAAGTCGGCGAGGCTATCGAGCTCGGCACCGAATTTCGACTGTCCCTTGATCATGCGCGCGATGCGGCCGTCGATGCCATCGAGCACGGCCGCGAACACGATCGCGGCCACCGCGAGTTCCATTCGCCCTTCGGTGGACAGCCGGATTGCCGTCAACCCCGCGCAGATCGCAAGCAGCGTGATGACATTGGGCACCAGCATGCGCACCGGAATCGGACGAAACCGGCGGCGGCGCAAGTCGGCGTATCGGGGATCGAAGGGCATGCGCTCAATATAGCAAGTGCTGTCGGCTTGCGCCATTGCGGCGGCGCGACGCGACAGAGCACATTACCAATGGTTAATTCGTGCGGCGCGGCAACGCGTCATGCGCTTCGGAAGGCTGGCGTCAGGCCATCGTTCAGGCGGAAATCCGCCAGGATGGTTTCGCCCGCGATCGCGGTCTGGCCTTCGCAGACCAACGCCTTGGTGCCCTCGGGCAGATAAACGTCGAGGCGCGACCCAAAACGGATGAGTCCGAAGCGCTCGCCTGCTCCGATCGACTGTCCCTCCTTCACGAAGGACACGATGCGCCGTGCCACGAGGCCGGCGATCTGGATCACGCCGATCCGGCCGTTCGGAGTGTCGATGACAAGCGAATTGCGCTCATTGTCTTCGCTCGCCTTGTCGAGTTCGGCATTGATGAACGCGCCCGGCCGATAGGCGATGCGATCGATCCGGCCCGCGACCGGGGAGCGGTTGATGTGGCAGTTGAAGACGCTCATGAAGATCGAGATGCGCGGCAGCGCCTTGTCGCCGAGGCCGAGTTCGGGTGGAGGGATCGCCTGCGTGATCATCGATATGCGTCCGTCCGCCGGCGCCACCACGATGCCGTCGCGCACGGGGGTGACCCGGACCGGATCACGAAAGAACAGCGCGCACCAGACGGTCAGCAGGGTGCCGATCCATCCAAGGGGTCCCCAGATCCAGAACAAGATCAGACTTGCCAGCGCAAAGCCGCCGATGAACGGGTACCCCTCCGGGTGGATTGGCGGAATTTGCGCGCGGATGGAATTGGCAATGGACATCAGGTTTTGCTGATCGACGTTAAAGTTCTAGCTCACTCTTCGCCCTGAGGGCGGCGCGACGCGCAACGGCTCGCCGCGGCAACTCATTATTCCAGAAGCGTCGCGTGCGAAACCCCTGATCTCGCAGCTTCCCCCAAGGCAGCAATCACTCCGCAGCCGCCGCAACCGGCGTGTCATCGACCGGTGGCGGCAGCTCACGGTTGGGCGCATCGTTCGTGTCGTCGACCAGCGCCAGCCGCTCGCGTGCTGCCTCGGCCTCGCGCTGCCTGTTCCACATGCTGGCATAAAGCCCGCCTTTTGCCAGAAGCTCACCATGGGTCCCGCGCTCGACGATCAGACCCTGGTCGAGCACGATGATCTCGTCGGCGCTGACGATGGTGGAGAGCCGGTGCGCGATGACGAGAGAGGTGCGATTGCGCGAAACCCGATCCAGCGCCTCCTGAATCTCGTGCTCGGTATGGCTGTCGAGCGCCGAGGTCGCCTCGTCCAACACCAGGATTGGCGGTGTCTTCAAGACGGTGCGCGCGATCGCAACTCTCTGCTTTTCCCCGCCCGACAATTTCAGGCCGCGTTCGCCGACCTGGGTCTCATAGCCCTTCGGCGACATGCGAATGAAGCCGTCGATCTGCGCAAGCTGCGCGGCCCGCTCGACCTCGGCATCGGTTGCGTCCCAGCGGCCATAGCGGATGTTGTAGCGTATGGTGTCGTTGAAGAGCACGGTATCCTGCGGCACCATGCCGATCGCGGCGCGCAGCGAGGCCTGCGTGACGCTCCTGACGTCCTGGCCGTCGATCGAGATCGTCCCGCTCGAGACGTCATAAAGGCGGAACAGGAGCCGCGAAATGGTCGATTTGCCGGCGCCCGAAGGACCGACGATCGCGACCGTCTTGCCGGCCGGCACCTCGAAACTCAGGCCTTTGAGGATCGGCCTCTCAGGCTCGTACGCGAAGCGCACGTCGTCGAAGCGCAGGCTGCCTGCGGTGACGACGAGAGGTTTCGCGCCCGGGACATCCTTGATGTCCGGGCGCTGCTCCAGCACGTTGAACATCTTCTCGATATCGATGATCGCCTGCTTGATCTCGCGATAGACCATGCCCATGAAATTCAACGGCTGGTAGAGCTGAATCATCATGGCGTTGATCAGGACGAAGTCGCCGACCGTGTTGCGTCCCTGGCGCACGCCGATCGCACACATCAGCATGGTCGCGGTCAATCCAAACGTGAAAATCACCGCCTGTCCGGTGTTGAGCACCGCGAGGGAGGTATAGGTCTTCACGCTTGCCTGCTCGTAGCGCTCCATCGAGCGGTCGTAGCGTTGGGCCTCGCGCGTCTCAGCGCCGAAATATTTGACCGTCTCATAGTTCAGAAGCGAGTCGATCGCTTTCGTGTTCGCTTCGGTGTCGGAATCGTTCATCTTGCGGCGGATGGCGATCCGCCACTCGGTCGCGGCATAGGTGAAGTACATGAACACCACGACCGTGATCAGCGTTGCCAGCACGTAGCGCCAGTCGAACTGCCAGAACAGCACGACCATCAGCAGCGAAACCTCCACGATGGTCGGAATGAGCTGCAGGATCACCATCCGCACGATGGTTTCGATGCCGTTGCGGCCACGCTCCAGGATGCGTGTCAGTCCGCCGGTCTTGCGTTCGAGGTGAAAGCGCAGCGACAATTCGTGCATATGCACGAAGGTGATATAGGCTAGCTTGCGCACTGCGTGCATGGCGACGCGGGCGAAGATGCCGTCGCGCCATTGGGTCAACACCGCCATCAACACGCGCAAGGCTCCGTAGCTTGCGGTCATGATCAGGGGTGCTGCAACAACCCATACGAGCCAGTTCGAAGGCTCGATCGGCGCCGTTCCCTTGCCGGAAAGCGCATCGGTTGCCCATTTGAAGGTGAACGGCACCGCCAGCGTCGCGAGCTTGGCGACCAGAAGCAGCACCACCGACCACACCACGCGCATCTTCAGGTCGATGCGGTCGCCGGGCCAGATGTAGGGCCACAGATGGATCAGAGTGCCGATCAGGGTGGCCTTTTCGGCGGATTGGCGTTCCGAGGACAATTGGCCGACGTGCGTAGACGAATCGGAGTGATGAGCCATCAATCGGGAGCCTGAGGAACCGCCGGCGCTTGTGCCGCTTTTTTCATCGTTCACGAGCTCATATAGAGTGTTTGGATGTCACGTACACCCTTGGTCGTAGCAATTCTTTCGCGATTAAAGGCTATTTGCGGTTAGATTGAGCCATTATGCCGAATCATTCTCCGCTTGACGCCTTTTACGCTGCAGTGCCACATGCACCCGATGAACAAGATTAGAACTGTCTGTGTCTATTGCGGCTCCGGCCCCGGCACCAATCCCCGCTTCATTGAGTCAGCGAAAGCACTCGGCAAGATATTTGCCGAGAGCGGCATTCGTCTGGTCTATGGCGGCGGCTCGCTCGGCATGATGGGCGCGGTCGCAACCTCCGTGCTCGATCACGGCGGCATCGTGACCGGCATCATTCCGGACTTCCTTACCGCACGCGAAAACGCCCTCACCCGCGTCCAGGAGATGATCGTCACACCCGACATGCACGAGCGCAAGCGGCTGATGTTCGAGCGCTCGGATGCCTTCGTCGCGCTACCCGGCGGCATCGGCACGCTCGAAGAACTCGTCGAGCAGCTCACCTGGCAGCAGCTCGGCCGGCATTCCAAGCCCGTGTTGCTTGCCAATGTCGACGGCTTCTGGGAGCCGCTTCTGGCGCTGCTCGCGCATATGCGTGCCACCCAATTCATCCGCTCCGGCCTGTCGATCGACATTCTGAAAGCCGAGCGGGTCGAGGACATCCTGCCGCGGCTGCGCGCGGCCGCAGCACGCACGCCCGAAAGCGCCAAGGAAATGGCGCCCGAGATCGCACGGCGCCTGTAGGCCACCGTCCTACTCGATCACCTCATCCGCGCGTGCAACGACCGTCGCGCTCAGCTCGGTGCCAAGCGCTTTCGCGGTCTTGAGGTTGAGGATGAGATAGTATTTCGATGCCTGCTCGACCGGCAAGTCGGCGGGCTTTTCCCCCTGCAGCACCTTGCCGATGTAAGTTGCGGCGTGTCGATACATGTAATCGAAATCGGCGCCGTAGCTCATAAGTCCGCCAGCCCTGACGTTGTCTTTATTTCCGAACATGCCGGGCAAACGATGCTGGAGTTCCAACTCAGCCAAGGAAGCGACTTGCGAATTCGTGAGCGGAGACGGCGGGACAATGAAGCCGTCGGCGTGCTCCTGCCTCAAGACCGCGAAAGCGTCGCTCAGGTCCGCGGTCTCGCGCACCGGAGTCATGATGAGTTGCAAGCCGAGCGAGGTGGCTGCGATCTTGAGCTGATTGACGACTTGGAGGTGCGACGGTGCCGTTGGATTCCAGAGAACACCGACCCTCATAATTGATGGCACCGCCTCTTTCAAAATCTCCAAGCCCTTGGCTGCAAGCTCGGTCAGCACCATCGAAACCCCTGTCACATTTCCTCCGGGATGCGCGAGGCTCGCGACATCCCCTGTCCCAACGGGGTCCGCGTGCTGGGCAAAAATGATCGGGATGCTGCTGGTCGCCTTGCGTACCGGCGCAACCTGCGTCGATGCCGGTGCCACGATCACATCGACGTTCAGCTCGACCAGCCCCCTGGCAAGCGCGGGCATGTCGCCCACGCTTGAAGCCCAGCGAAACTCAATAGCGATATTCTGTCCCTCCATATATCCAAGATCGCGCAGCCCCGCCCGCAGCGCTTCGATTTCGCTGGACCAGGCGGACGCTGGAGCAAGGCCCAGAAAGCCGATCGTGCTGATTTTCGTCGTCGATCGGGCGCGCGAGATGTCAGGCCAGGCGACCGCTGCCGCAAGAGAAGTCATAAAGCTCCGGCGATTCATTGAAACCACCTGCTCACACGTCGTGACCGTGACTCCCAATATCCTACTCAAGTCTGCGGGAAGGTCACGGCCTCGATGCGATTGCCGTCGGGATCGATGACGAAGGCTGCATAATATTTGACGCGATCATGGGGCCGCAAGCCCGGCGCGCCGTCGGATAACCCGCCGGCACTCAGCGCCGCAGCATGAAACGCATCGACCTCCCCGGCGGTCCTCGCACGCAGGCAAATGTGCATACCGCTTGCGTGCGGCACTTTTGCCATGTCTGTACGCAGGTTGACCCAGAATTCCGGATAGGTCTTTCCGAAGCCGACCGTTGCCGGCCGGGTCACCAGACGCGAGAGCCCAAGCGCGGCGAGCGTCACCTCATAGAAGCGCGCCGCGCGATCGAGATCGGCAACACCGACTGACACGTGATCGATCACAGGTGATTACCTCCAAGCACACCGTCATTGCGAGGAACGAATGCGACGAAGAAAAATTTCTGGATGCTTCGCGCGCAATGAGGTGCCTCACGCCGGCGCGCCGGACCTTACGAGCTTGTAGACCACCGAATCCATCAGCGCCTGGAATGACGCATCGATGATGTTCGGCGACACGCCGACCGTGGTCCAGCTTTCGCCGGCTTCATCCTCGCTTTCGATCAGCACGCGCGTGACGGCTTCGGTGCCGCGATTGAGGATTCGCACGCGATAATCGATCAGCTTCAGACCCTCGATATATTTCTGGTATTTGCCAAGGTCTTTCCGCAGCGCGACGTCGAGCGCATTGACCGGACCGTTGCCTTCGGCCGCCGAGATGAGCCGCTCACCGGCGACATCGACCTTCACCACGGCCAGCGCCACCGTAACGCGTTGACCGTTGGCGTTGTAACGTTGCTCCACATTGACGTCGAACTGCTCGACCCGAAAATATTCCGGCACTTTCCCGAGCGTGCGGCGCGCCAACAGCTCGAACGAGGCGTTGGCGGATTCATAGGCGAAGCCCACCGCCTCGCGCTCCTTCAATTCCTCGACCAGGCGCGCAAGCTTCGGATCGTCCTTGTTGTAGGTAATGCCGGCGCGATCGAGCTCGGCAATCACGTTGGAGCGGCCGGCCTGGTCGGAGACCAGGAC
>Ga0306922_10004299_pt1 | contig 13489 bp, 12 predicted proteins | sample sta12Cox44000082_FD_203758 | JGI IMG/M metagenome (GOLD analysis project Ga0306922, IMG submission 203758) | Lab enrichment of tropical soil microbial communities from Luquillo Experimental Forest, Puerto Rico - statoxic.12C.oxic.44.000.082 (v2)... | ecosystem: Environmental > Terrestrial >... | reverse complement strand
AGCCCGGCCAGCGTCGGGCGCCCGGCGGTATGCCCGCCGGTCGCCTGGTCGTCTGGGAACCCGGCCAGGATCCGCGCTGCCTGCTTCCAGGTGACCAGGCGCGGCGCGCCGCGGCTTGGCGCGATGATCTCGAAGCCGTCAATGTCCTGGCCGGCTCGCAGGCCGTCGACCAGTGCCCGGGCCGACGCGGGGGTCATATTGTCGAAGAACTCCCAGTTCACCATCACCACCGGCGCGTAGTCGCAGCCGGCGTTGCACTCGACGTGCTCCAGGCTGACCTTGCCGTCCGGGGTGGGCTCGTCGTCGGCCACGCCGAGATACTCGCGCAGGTCGGCGAGAATCTCGTCGCCGCCCATGACGGCGCAGAGCGTGTTGGTGCACACGCCCACGTGGTACTCGCCGACCGGGCGGCGCTTGTACATCGTGTAGAAGCTCACCACCGCGCTCACCTCGGCCTCGGTCAGCCCGAGGTGAGCGGCGCAGAAGGCGATGCCGTCGTCGGAGACGAAACCCTCCTCGGCCTGGACCAGGTGAAGCAGGGGCAGCAGCGCCGACCGCGCGCGCGGGTACCTGCCGATGATCTCGGCGGCCTCCGCGTCCAGCCGGGCCCGCGCCTCACCGCTGACCGGTATCAACGATCCACCCCTCCCAGGACTGGGTCCAGACTGGCCACGGCCGAGATGACGTCGGCGACCATGCCGCCCTCGGCCATCGCCGAGAGCGCTTGCAGGTTGTTGAAGGACGGATCCCGGAGGTGCACCCGGTACGGCCGCGTTCCGCCGTCGCTGACCGCATGGCAGCCTAGCTCCCCGCGCGGCGATTCGACGGCGGTGTACACCTGCCCGACCGGAACCCGGAAGCCCTCGGTCACCAGCTTGAAGTGGTGGATGAGCGCCTCCATGGACTGTCCCATGATGTGCGCGATGTGATCCGCGGAGTTGCCCAGGCCGTCGGGGCCGACCGCGAGCCGCGCCGGCCAGCCGATCTTGGGGTCGGAGATCATGACCGGGTCATCCTTGGGCCGCTTGGCCGCGAGCCGGTCCACGCACTGCGAGATGATCTTGAGGGACTCGTCCATCTCGTCCATCCGGACCAGGTACCTGCCGTAGGCGTCGCTGGTTGCCTGGGTCGGCACGTCGAACTCGTAGGTCTCGTAACCGCAGTACGGCTGGCTCTTGCGCAGGTCCCACGGGAGCCCGGTGCCGCGCAGCACCGGGCCGGTGACGCCGAGCGCCATGCAGCCGGTCAGGTCGAGGTAGGCGACGTTCTTGGTGCGGGCCAGGTAGATCGGGTTGGCGTCGAGCAGCGCGCGCAGCTCGCCGAGCAGCCGCGGCATGACCCGCAGGAATTCCCGGAGCGCCTCGAGCGCGCCGTGCGGGAGGTCCTGGGACACCCCGCCGGGGCGGATGTAGGCATGGTTCATCCGCAGCCCCGTGATGAGCTCGAATAGGTCGAGCACCTTCTCCCGTTCCCGCATGCCGTAGAGGAAGACGGTGCTCGCCCCGAGTTCCAGCCCGAACGTGCCGATCGCCGTCAGGTGCGAGGAGATCCGGTTGAGCTCCATCAGGAGCACCCGCAACACGGTGGCCCGCTGCGGCACCTCGCGCTCGATGCCGAGCAGCCGCTCCACGGCCAGGCAGTAGGCGGCCTCGTTGAACAGCGGGGCCAGATAGTCCGCCCGGGTGCAGAACGTGACGCCCTGCGTCCAGGTGCGGAACTCCATGTTCTTTTCGATGCCGGTGTGCAGGTAGCCGATGACCGGGCGCAACTCGGTGACCGTTTCCCCGTCCAGGGTCAGGATCAGCCGGAGCACCCCGTGCGTCGAGGGGTGCTGCGGCCCCATGTTGACGACGAGGCGCTCCTCGGCCGTCTCGACGGCGGCCGCGACGACCTGATCCCAGTCCTGCCCGCCGACGTCGTAGACGCGGCCCTCAGCTTCCGCCGTCACGAGTACGACCTCCGATCCTCGGGCGGCGGGATGGTCGCGCCGCGGTACTCGACCGGTATTCCGCCGAGCGGGTAGTCCTTGCGCTGCGGGTGGCCCTTCCAGTCGTCGGGCATCTCGATCCTGGTCAGCGCGGGGTGCCCCTCGAAGACGACGCCGAAGAAGTCCCAGGTCTCCCGCTCGTGCCAGTCGCAGGTCGGGTACACCCCCACCAGCGACGGGATCCTGGGGTCGGCGTCGGGCGCCGTCACCTCGAGCCGGATGCGCCGGTTGTGGGTGATCGACAGCAGCGGGTAGACGGCGTGCAGTTCGCGCCCGGCGTCCCACGGGTAGTGGACCCCGCTGACGCCCAGGCACATCTCGAAGGCGAGCGAGGGCTCGTCGCGAAGCAGCCTGGCCACCGCCACCAGGTGCTCGCGCGGCACGTGCAGGGTCAGCTCACCCCGGTCGACGACCACCTGGCTCACCGCCTCGGGGAAGGTGCCGCCGCCGCGCTCCAGGCCCGCGGCGAGTTCGTCGGCGACCTCGTCGAAGTAGGACCCGTAGGGACGGGGGGTGGCGGGCTGGTCCGGGCGCCGGACCCGCAGCCCGCCGTATCCCGAGGTGTCGCCGGTGGTGCCGGTGCCGAACATGCCGGTCCGCTCGACCTGCTGGGACAGGCGGTGCTCGCCGGCGACCGCGGCCGGATCCGGCTGGCCGTCGGTCACGTTGTCGCTGGTCACGACCGCTCTCCTCGCTGGGGCTCACCGTGGTCCGCGCCCGTCTCCGGCTCGCCGTGATCGGTGGGCAGCGGCGCGGGGAGCGCGCCGTGGGGGCCCTGGTCGCCGATGCCGGTCTGGCCTGTCCCCTGGACGACGAGGGGCAGCCGCCGGAGCCTGGCCTGCTCCAGTTCCTCGATCTCCGCCTTGCGGTCGGCGCCCAGTTTCATGTTCTGGATCTTGTCGTGCAGCTTGACGATCGCATCCAGCAGCATCTCCGGGCGGGGCGGACAGCCGGGCAGGTAGATGTCCACGGGGACGATGTGGTCCACGCCCTGCACGATGGCGTAGTTGTTGAACATGCCGCCGCTGGACGCGCAGACGCCCATGGAGATGACCCACTTGGGATCGGCCATCTGGTCATAGATCTGCCGGAGCACCGGCCCCATCTTCTGGCTGACCCGGCCCGCCACGATCATCAGGTCGGCCTGGCGCGGCGTCGCGGAGGCCCGCTCCATGCCGAACCTGGCCAGGTCGTGGCGCGGCCCGCCAGCCTCGAAGAGTTCGATCGCGCAGCAGGCCAGGCCGAACGTGGCAGGCCACACCGAGCTCTTGCGCGCGTACCCGGCGACCTTCTCCACCGTCGTGAGGAGGATCCCGCTGGGCAGCGCTTCTTCAAGTCCCATGGCTAGTCCCAGTTCAGCCCGCCGCGCCGCCACACGTAGGCGTACGCGACGAGCACCGTGGCGATAAACAGCACCATCTCGATCAGGCCGAACACCCCGAGGCTGGTAAAGGTGACCGCCCACGGGTACAGGAAGATGATCTCGATGTCGAAGAGGATGAACAGCATCGCTGTCACGTAGTACTTGACCGGGAAACGGCCGCCGCCTCGCGGCTGCGGGGTCGGCTCGATCCCGCTCTCGTAGGCCTGCAGCTTGGCCCGGTTCCACCGCTTGGGGCCGGTGACCGCGCCCAAGACGAGTGAGAAGACCGCGAAAAACGCGGCCAGCGCCGCCAGTACCAGGATCGGCACGTACAAGCTCAGCACCGGATGCCTCTCCTTTCTCCTGTCGTTCGTGGCCCGCGGCCGGGTCAGGCCGCGGGCGTCAGCCGGGACAGCGCGTTGATCACGCGGTCGGCCGCATCACCGCCCCGGGACTCGGTCAGGTTCGCCAGAAGTTTCAGCGTGATGCGCATCAACGCCGGGCGGGGCATGCCGTGCCGGGTGGCGAACTTCATCACCCACGGATGCCCGATGGCCCCGACGAACTTACGCCCCAGGGTGTAGTAGCCACCGTAGGCGTCCCGCAGCGCCTGCGGGTAACCCTGCAGCACCCGCTCGGTGCTGGCCAGGTCCGGGCGCGCCAGCGCCTGGGTGATCAGCCGCGCGGCGATCTCGCCGGATTCCATCGCGTACGCGATGCCCTCCCCGTTGAACGGGTTGACCATGCCCCCGGCGTCGCCGACGAGCAGCAGCCCGCGCGTGTAGTGCGGGGTGCGGTTGAAGCCCATCGGCAGCGCGGCGCCACGCACCGGCTCGGTCCGGTTCTCTTCGGTGTAGCCCCACTCCGCCGGCATCCCGGCCAGCCAGCGCCGCAGCAGGGCGCGGTAGTCGGTGTGCTGGAACGCCGCGCTGGTGTTCAGCAGCCCCAGCCCCACGTTGCTGGTTCCGTCGCCGGCGCCGAAGACCCAGCCGTACCCGGGCAGCAGCCGGTCGCCGTCCCACAACTCGAGCCAGGACTCCAGGTAGTCGTCGTCGTGCCTGGGGCTGGTGTAGTACGTGCGGACCGCCACCCCGAGCGGCCGGTCGTCCCGCTTGGCCAGGCCCATGGCCAGCGACAGCCGGGAGGAGTTCCCGTCCGCGGCGATCACCACCCGCGCGTGGTAGGTGCGCTGCGCCCCGTCGCCTTCGGGCGCGCTGGCCCGCCCGGTCACCCCGGTGATCCGCCCGCTCGCCTCGTCCAGCACCGGGCCGGTGACGTTGATCCCTTCGAGCAGCCGGGCGCCGGCCTTGGCCGCCGCGCGGGCCAGGGTCTCGTCGAAGCCGCGGCGGCTGCGCATCATCCCGTAACCCGGGTAGCTGGCCAGCTCGGGCCACTCCAGCTCGAGGCGGACCCCGCCGCCGATGATGCGCAGGCCCTTGTTGGGGAACCAGCCGTCCTCGGCGTTCAGCGGGATCCCCATGCCGACCAGCTGCTTGACCGCGCGCGGGGTCAGCCCGTCGCCGCACACCTTCTCCCGGGGGAAGTGGCTCTTCTCCAGCAGCAGGACGTCCAGCCCCGCCTGGGCCAGGTGGAAGGCGGTGGACGAGCCGGCCGGCCCGGCGCCTACCACAATGACGTCAGCCGAATCTGCGGGGGAAATGTGCTGGTGCATCCGAACGTGTCCCGACTGTCTTGTGAAGCTGTTCACAAGTCTTCTTGGAGGAGTCTAAACCGTTGCCCATGGCGCCCCCGGGCCCGGCCCCGGCACCACGGCCATCCGTCGCGCCTAATCCTCCGGGCGGCGGGCCGCATGGGCTACCCCGGGCGGCGCGCCGCATGCACGGTCACCACCCCGAGCGTGAGGTTCCGCCAGCGTATCGCCGACCATCCCGCCGCACCCATGCGCCCGGCCAGTTCCGCCGGGAGCGGCCAGTCCTTGATCGACTCGGCCAGGTACTCGTAGGCGTCGCCGGCGGGCGACAGCCGCCTGGCCACGGCGGGCAGCGCGGCACTCAGGTAGCGCCCGTACCAGGCGTCCAGCCGGGCCGCGGGCAGGTGCCCGAACTCGCAGATCACCAGCCGCCCGCCCGGCCTGGTAACCCGCAGCATCTCGGCCAGGGCGGCGTCCGGGTCAGCGACGTTGCGCAGTCCGAAGGAAATCGTCACGGCGTCGAAAGCGCGGTCACGGAACGGCAGGGCGAGCGCGTCGCCGGCCGCGAACCGCACGGGACCCGGGGCCGGCCCGTCAGGCCGGCGCCCGCTGACCGCCCGGCGCGCGCCTACCTGCAGCATGCCAAGGGAAAAATCACAAGCGACGCAATACGCTCCAGTCGTGGTGAACGTGCGCGACGATGTGCCCGTGCCCGCGGCCAGGTCAAGAACGCGCTCGCCGGGGCCGGCCGCCACCGCCGCCGCGACGACCCGCCGCCACAGCCTCACCTGGCCCACCGAGAGGACGTCGTTCAGCAGGTCGTAACGCTCGGCAACCGCGTCGAACATCGCCGCGACGTCCGCTGGCGCCTTATCCAGGTCAGCCTTCGCCATCACGCTAACTCCGTACTCAGATCCGGCTTATCATCCGTTCCGGCACGCCATCTAGCAGCGACTTCGTGTGCCAGAACGGATGATAAGCCGGAAAGTGGGATCACGGTTGCCCTGGTTCCAGAGTTACCCCGGGTCCAACCGGAGTTACCCCTTTTCGGCGATCATGGCGGCACCAACGGTGGCTCCTGTCGCCTCGTCCACCAGGATCAGGCCGCCGGTCTGCCGGTTCCGGGTGTAGGGGTCGCAGAACAGCGGGTGGGTCATCCGCAGCGTGACCCGCCCGATCTCGTTGAGGGACAGGGCGCTGACCCCCTCGTGCCGGTGCAGCGTGTTGACGTCGAGCCGGTAGTGGAGGTCCCGCACGATCGCCTTCACGGTGCGGGTGGTGTGCTTGACGATGAGCCGGTCGCGTGGCGACAGCCTGCGGCTATCCGACATCCAGCAGACCATGGCCTCCACGTCCTGGGTGAGCGACGGCTGGTTGTGCGGCCGGCAGATCATGTCCCCGCGGGAGATGTCGATGTCGTCGTCGAGCACCAGGGTCACCGACATCGGCGGGAAGGCCTCCTCGACCGGGCCGCGAGCGGTGTCGATCCGCTTGACCGTGGTCGTGAAGCCGGACGGCAGGTGCATGACCGGGTCCCCCGGCTTGATCACCCCGCCCGCCACCTGGCCCGCGTAGCCGCGGTAATCGTGGAGCCGCGGATCGGTCGCCTGGTGCGGGCGGATCACGTACTGCACCGGGAACCGCGCGTCGATCAGGTTCCGGTCCGAGGCGATGTGCACGTGCTCCAGGTGGTGCAGCAGCGACGGGCCGTCGTACCAGCCCATGTTCACCGACCGCTGGACCACGTTGTCCCCGTGCAGCGCCGAGATCGGGATGAACGTCAGGTCGCCGACTTCCAGCTTCGTGGCGAACGCGGAGAATTCCTCGATGATCCGCTCGAACACGTCGGGGTCGTAGCCGACCAGGTCCATCTTGTTGACCGCGAGGACCAGGTGCGGCACCCGCAGCAGGGTGGCCAGGAACGCATGCCGCCTGCTCTGCTCGGTCAGCCCGTTGCGCGCGTCCACCAGCACGATGGCCAGGTCGGCGGTGGAGGCGCCGGTCACCATGTTGCGGGTGTACTGGATGTGGCCCGGGGTGTCGGCGATGATGAACTTCCGTCGCGGCGTGGCGAAGTACCGGTACGCCACGTCGATCGTGATGCCCTGTTCCCGCTCGGCCCGCAGCCCGTCGGTGAGCAGCGCGAGGTTGGTGTACTCCTCGCCGCGCGCCCGGCTGGTCCGCTCCACGGCCGCGAGCTGGTCCTCGAAGATGGCCTTCGAGTCGAACAGCAGCCGCCCGATGAGCGTGCTCTTGCCGTCATCCACCGAGCCCGCGGTCGCGAACCGCAGGATGTCGGTGTGATGGCCCGTCCAGGAACTCACCACGGCCTCGGCGCTCTCCCCCGGCATTAGAAGTACCCTTCCCGCTTGCGATCTTCCATGGCGGCCTCGCTGGTGCGGTCGTCGGCGCGGGTCTGGCCGCGCTCGGTGATGCGGGTCGCCGCGATCTCCGCGATGACCTCCGCGACCGTGGTGGCCGTGGACTCCACGGCCCCGGTGCAGGACATGTCGCCCACCGTCCGATACCTGACCTTGGTCTCGAGTACCGGCTCGTCGTCGCCCCGGGTGACGTAGGGGCCGTCGGCGAGCAGGATGCCGTCGCGCTCGAACACGCTGCGCGTGTGCCCGAAGTAGATGGACGGGATCTCCAGGTTCTCCCGCGAGATGTACTCCCACACGTCCAGCTCGGTCCAGTTGGACAGCGGGAACACCCGGATGTGCTCGCCGCGGTGGATCCGGGTGTTGTACACGCCCCACAGCTCCGGGCGCTGGTTCTTGGGATCCCACTGGCCGAACTCGTCGCGGAACGAGAACACCCGTTCCTTGGCGCGGGCCTTTTCCTCATCCCGCCGGGCGCCGCCGAACACCGCGTCGAACTGGTGGTCGGCGATGGCGTCGAGCAGCGTCGTGGTCTGCAGCCGGTTGCGGCTGGCCCACCGGCCGGTCTCCTCGACGACCCGGCCCGCGTCGATGGACTCCTGGACGGAGGCCACGATGAGCTGCACCCCCGCCTCGGCGACCCGGCGGTCCCGGTAGTCGAGCACCTCGGGGAAGTTGTGCCCGGTGTCGATGTGCATGACCGGGAAGGGAACCCGGGCCGGCCAGAACGCCTTCTCCGCCAGCGCCAGCATGACGATCGAGTCCTTGCCGCCGGAGAACAGCAGCACCGGGCGCTCGAACTCGGCCGCGACCTCACGGATGATGTGGACGGACTCGGCTTCGAGCGAATCCAGCTGGGACAGCGAGTAGTCGTTACGCACAGGGGCCATCGAGTGGTCTCCGAGTGTTGATGCGGCAATGGGGTGGGGTGGCGGGGTCAGGGCTAGCACTGTGCACGGCGCGCCAGAACCTCACTGGGAGCGGGGCGCCCCGGCAGCGCCGATGGCTTCCAGCAGCGACTCCGCGAGCACCACCGGACAAATCAGGATATCCGGCAGCACCGGATCTGGCTGGTTGTATCGCAGGGCCGAGCCATCCAGCCTGGATGCGTGCAGCCCCGCTGCCAGCGCTACGGCGGCGGGCGCCGCGGAGTCCCACTCATACTGCCCGCCCGCGTGGATATATGCATCCGCCTCGCCGCGCATCACCACGGCGGCCTTCGCCCCGGCCGAGCCCAGCGGCACGAGCGTCACGCTCATTTCCTGGCTGAGCCGCTCCAGGAAGGCCGGCGGCCGGGTGCGGCTCACGACCACCCGCAGCGGCCCCTCGGACCCGTTCACCGCCGGCACCACCGGCGGCGCGGTGGTCGCCAGTACCTGCCCCTGGGCGGGGAGCGCTACCGCGCCCGCGGTCAGCGCGCCGCGCTCCCAGAGCGCGACGTGGACCGCCCAGTCCGTGCGCCCGGGCTCGCCGAACTCCCTGGTGCCATCCAGCGGGTCCACGATCCACACCCGGCCGGCCGCGAGCCGCGCCATGTCGTCGCGGCCCTCCTCGGACAGGACGGCATCACCCGGCCTGCGCGCGGCCAGCTCGGCGGCGAGGAACTCGTGCGAGAGCCGGTCCCCCTTCTTGCGCAGGTCACCGGGATCGCCTCCCTCGGCGCGCAGGTCAAGCAGCAGCTTGCCGGCTTGTTCTGCGAGCTCAGCGGCGAGGCGGTCGTCATCGGTCATGAATAGGGCTCCATCTACGGGCCGGCCGGGGACACACCAGGGTAGGCCATCGCGGCGGGCGCCAAGGAACCGGATTGCCTGTCCCCCAGCGTTATTCCCGGATACTTTCAGTGAAATTCGTTCTGCGCGGCGGCCAGGCCCTTGTCCAGGAGTATCTCCACGGCGTCCGCGGCACGCTCCAGGACCAGGGGCAGCTCCGCCCGTTCCGGGGCGGCGAAGTCCCTGAGCACATAGGCGGCGGGGTCCATCCGCCCGGGGGGCCTGCCGATCCCCATCCGCACCCGGTAGTAGTCACTGCCCAGGCGGGCGGTCACCGACCGGAGGCCGTTATGCCCGTTGTCCCCCCCGCCAAGCTTGAGCCTGATCGAGCCGAACGGCAGATCCAGCTCGTCGTGGATCACCACCACCTGCTCCGGCGGAAGCCGGTAGAACCCGGTGACCCCGGCTACCGGAGAGCCCGATTCGTTCATGAACGTCAGCGGCTTGATGATGGTCACGATCCGGCCGGCCAGCCGGCCATCCGCGGCCATCGCGCGGAACTTGCCGGCCCGGAACCGTGCGCCGGCCCGCGCGGCGAGCACATCGGCGGTCAGGAACCCCGCGTTGTGCCGGTTGGCCGCGTAGGAGGGACCGGGGTTGCCGAGCCCGGCGATCAGCCACCTGTCACCGGGCATGCGCAGGGCCCGGCGGTCAGCCAGCCGGCTCGTCCGGCGCGGCGGCCTCGGCCCCCGGCACGGACTCCGGCACAGCAGCCTCCTCTTCGGCCGCCGGCGCCTCGCCAAGCTCGGCCTCGATCTGCTCCGCGGTCGGCGCCGCCAGCACGTGCAGCACCAGCGCCTCGGGCTCGGCCGCCAGCGTGACCCCGCTGGGCAGGTCCAGGTCCCCCGCGTGCACCGCCGCGCCGATCTCCATGCCTGAGACGTCGACCGCGATGCCCTGCGGGATCTGCGTGGCCTCGGCCTCCACGGCCAGGCGCACCATCTGCTGGTCGAGCAGGCCGCCGGGCTCCACTTCGCCGGTGACCTGGACGGGGACCTCCACCGTGACCTTCTCACCACGACGGACCAGGATCAGGTCCACGTGCTCGATGTCCCCCCTGATGGGATCGCGCTGCACGGCCTTGGGCAGGGTGAGCTGCGACCTGCCGGACAGGCCCTCCACCTGGATCAGCACGTTCGGCGTCTTTAGCGCCAGCAGCAGCTCATGGCCGGGCAGGGTGACGTGCCGGGTTTCGGTGCCGTGGCCGTACAAGACGGCGGGTACCCGGCCCGCGCGGCGCACGCGGCGCGCGGCCCCCTTGCCGAACTCGGTACGCGGCTCGGCGACGATGCGGACCTCGGGCACGGTAGGACTCCTTCATAAGAACCCGGGCTAAGCGGGAATCTTTGGCTCACCGGCGCGGCACCCGGCCGCAACGCCAGGTGACCGGCTCACCCGCTCCGGCGCAAGCCGACGGGCGCAGGTGAAAGCGGCATGAGTCTACCCGACGGGACCGGAGCACGCGGCCGCGCGCCAGGGCACCGGGTGTCACCGCCGCCGAAGGGGCCGGCCCGGGCCGCGCAACCACCCATTGGCACGCACACGACGGCGCAAAGTCTCGCTAAACCGCGACGGCTGGCAATTCCCGAAGAATACGGGCGTGCTGGTCAGATGTGACACAATCTGTCCCTGTCTGGCGCCCGACGGCAGGGTGCGCCCGGGGTTTGCGGCGCAAAATGGACCCGGCCGTTCGTTGGGTAGTCGACGCGCACCCGATCCCATGAGCAGAAGGCGGGATGGAGCAAGCACCCAGATTGACCGTTGGCGCCGCGGCGCCGGCCCCTCGTGGCGCCGACGGCCAGGGGAGGGCACGGTGAGCCAGCAAGAGGCCAAGAGCCCGGCGGCCGGGACCGGCCCCGCACCGGCCCCGGCCACCGGAACCGGGCCGGCCGCCGCCGCTGTCCCGGCGGCGGTCGCGGGCTCCGGTCACCGGGCGCCCCCGCAGGCCGGCCGGGGCGTCTTCTCCCGGCCGTGGGTGCGGGAGGTCGTGGTGCTGGCGGCCTACATCGCCGCCGGGATCGCCGTCACCTGGCCGCGGGCGGCGTATCTCACCGGCAGGCTGCCCCCTGGCGCGGACCAGGCGGAGTACGTCTGGAACATGTGGTGGATCGCCCACCAGGTGGTGCACCTGGGGAACCCGTGGTTCACCGGGACACTGGCCGCCCCGGTCGGCGTCCAGCTCGGATTGGACACGCTCACTCCGCTGCTCGGCCTGGTGATGACGCCGGTGACGCTGCTGTTCGGGCCGTCGGCGTCCTACACCCTGCTGGCCATCGTGACGCCCGGCCTGGCGTGCTACGCCATGTGGCGGGCGGCGCGCCTGTGGCTGCAGAGCACGGCAGGCGCGATCGCGGCGGGCGCCTTCTTCGGACTGTCCGGCATGCTCGCCTTCCAGGACTGGTACCACCTGCACACCGCCGTGGGCTGCGTGTTCTTGCCGCTGACCCTGGAAACGGCCGTGCGGCTGCGCCGGGACCCATCGATCCGCCGCGGGGTGATCCTCGGGCTGGTGCTCGGTACTTCGATGCTGGTGGACCAGGAGCTGTCGGTCCTGGCCGTCATTCTCGCCGTCGCCGTGCTGATCCCCTGGCTGTTCCACAGGCCGGGCGCCCTCGCCTACCGGGCGGCGGCGGCCGGCGCGGTGACCGGCCTGGTGGTCGCCAGCCCGCAGCTCATTGCGATGGCGCAGGCCCTGGCCTTCGGGCACAGCCAACCGTTCAGCGGCCAGTACGCGGAGTTCGCCGCCGAGCTGCCCAGCTTGTTCGCGCCCTCACCGAGGCTGGCCCACTACGGGCTGACCGGCCTGGCCAGCATCTACCGCCAGCACACGACGAACGAAGGGCTCGCCACGTTCGGCCTGGTGCTGACCGCGCTCGCGGCGTTCGGCCTGGCGGTGAGCTGGCACCGCCGCGGTGCCCGGGCCCTTGGCGTGCTGTGGCTGGGGTGCGCCGCGCTGGCCCTCGGCCCCACCCTGTCCCTGGGAAATCGCCAGTTCATCCCGCTCGCACAGACCTGGCACGGGCAACGGGTATCGCTGCTGATGCCGGACACTTGGCTGATCCGGCTGCCCGGGATGTCCTCGTTCCGTGAACCGGACCGCCTGGCGCTGCTCGGCCTGGTCGGTGCCGCCATCTTGGCCGGAGCAGCCATCGACTGGCTGGCGCGCCGCAGCCGCCTGGCCCTGATCCCCGTCGCCCTGCTCGCCGCGCTCGAGGCGGGCTGGCCGGGGCCACCGGGCAGCATGCCCACGGCACTCCCGGCGGTGGACCGGCCGATCGCCGCGGACCGGTCCGGCTCGATCGTGGTGGACGTGCCGTTCGGCATCCGTGGTATCCCGTGGTACGGGAAGGGCGTCTCGCCGCTCGCGCTCGTCCTGGCCACCGCCGACGGGCACCCTCGCGCGGACTCCTATACGTCCTGGGTGCCGCGCCCCACCCTCGCCGGCATCCGCAGGCACGCCTTCTACACCGGGCTGGCCGCCGCCCAGGAGGGCCTTCCCGTCTCCCCCGCCCACCTGGCCGCCGCCCGGCAGGACGCGGCGGCGCTGCATATCGGCTGGTTGCTGGTCTGGACGAAGCAATGGATGGCGCGGCACCGGCCGCAGCACTACCACCTGCCCTACGGCGCGATCTACCACTACCTCGCCGCGACGGGCTTCCGGCTGGGCTACCAGGCCGACGGAGTCAAGGTGTACCGGCCGGGACCGGGCCAGTGACCGCTATCAGGCCAGGCGAGGCCCGGGTAATGCGCGCGTCAGCGGTGGGCATGGCCACGGGTAGTATGGGCCATTCTCCGGCTTGGGCGGGGAAGCGCCGATTACACTGCCCATTGCCCACGCTGGCCAGACGCGCAGATCCGGGAACAAAAGGTTGAAACTGTCGATCCTGATGCCCGCCTACAACGAGGCGGCAACCGTCGGTATCGCCGTCAAGCGGGTTCTCGATATCCGTTATCCGTGCGATATCGAGGTGGTCGTTGTCAACGACGGCAGCGTCGACAACACCAACGAGATCCTGGCCGGCATCGATGACCCGCGCGTGGTGATCACCGAGCACCGGGTCAACCGCGGCAAGGGTGCGGCGGTGCGGACCGCGGCGTCCCTGGCCACCGGCGACTACTTGCTCATCTTCGATGCCGACCTGGAGTACTCGGCCGACGACATCCTCGGCCTGCTCGCACCCGTCTCGCGCGGCGACGCCGAGGTCGTGTACGGGGTCCGCAAGTTCGGAGCGTCGACCGCGCACTCGTTCTGGTTCGTCATCGGCAACCGGGTGAACACCTTCACCGCGAACGCGTTGTTCAACACCTGGATCAGCGACCTACACACCTGCCTGAAGC
>Ga0306922_10004294_pt1 | contig 13497 bp, 13 predicted proteins | sample sta12Cox44000082_FD_203758 | JGI IMG/M metagenome (GOLD analysis project Ga0306922, IMG submission 203758) | Lab enrichment of tropical soil microbial communities from Luquillo Experimental Forest, Puerto Rico - statoxic.12C.oxic.44.000.082 (v2)... | ecosystem: Environmental > Terrestrial >... | reverse complement strand
CGCATAGGTTTGTGTCCAGCCACCAGGCCAGTCGCCCGCCAGCCCGATACCTGGGATACCGTAGACGCGGCCCTTATTCATGGGACTCTTCACCGTGCCCTGGAATCCGCCATTGACTCCGGGTTCTACATTGCCGGCCTTGACGTCAATCCGTGGCCAGTGATTGTCCATCGCCGCTCTCGCGATGGCGTCGACGAGCCAGATATTGTTGTTGTGGACATCCATCAAGCTCGTAATGACGCCGCCGTTTTCCGGCAGTTCGCTGGAGTAGACGTATCGGTTGCCGCCCGGCCCCACTTCGATAGTTTGCCGGCCACCCATATGCTCAATACCCATCGTCGCTACAATCGGCTTCAAGCGCTCGGGGTGGATGGTGTAATAGTCAAATTGCGGCCAACTGCCTTCACCGCCTGGCATGAAGTGCCGGCAGTCGAAGTAGAAGATCAGCGTTCGCGGCCGTGCCGACCGTGGAAGGTGATTGAAGTAGGACAGAATGCCGAGCATGCCCAGGCCGCCATTCTCTTCAATCAACGACATGGCATCGGTGTGGGTGGCGAGCAGGACCTGTTCGTCCTGCGGCGTGCCATAGTTCCTGCCGGGCAAATGCGCGACGATGGCTTTCCCGGTGTCACGCTGGAAGCGGGCGGCGAGCGTCAAGGTGGCCCTCTTGCCGGCCTTCGCGTCCGCCACCACCTTCGCTCCGTTCACTCGATCGAGCGTGAGCGTGGGACAGTTGGTGTATTTCGCGCCGAGTCCAGCCTTTCCGTCCGGCGTGTAGACGCTCCTCTGCGCCAGCCCGAAGGCTGCGTCCGGCGACAGGTCGTACACCACGACAATGCCTGCCGCGCGCCCGTTGATGCCGATCGCGGCGAATCGGTTCAGCTGGCTCCACACCCAGCGGCAATGATACGAGCTGGTCACACTCGCCGGAGGAGGAGTAAATAGCGGTGGCCATTTGCCGAGTGAGCGCCACTCGTAGTCTGTCAGCGTGTAATTGTCCAGAAACGAATCCGAATAAGGAGGATTCGGGTAGGGCACAGTCTGGAACACCAGAATCTTCCCGGCAACGTCCCCGGCGGCCGGAGGCCGGGAGGGATCGTAATACAGCAGCGGTGCCGTCACGCCCTCGGGCGGTGTAAAGCCAGACGTCATGCCGTAAGAGGCCACAACTGGCACGGGCGTCCCGTCGGTGACGAGCTTCTCAACCGCTACACCCGAATCGTAGAGGTGAGTGCGCCGATCCGGCCAATCCTCTACGACGTAATGGTCGTAGGGGATCTCGACGAAATCGAGATCGACGGCGCCGAACTCCTGGATCTTGGAGATTAGGAAGTCCGTAAAGCGTTTCCAACCCGCGCTGCCGGCGTAGGTAGGACCGCCCCTGCTCTTGAACAAGTTCCAGTCCCACGCCTGCTCAGGCGTGATCGTGAACGGCGGATGGACCTTAGGAAATGTTGCGGCGCGAGTGCGGCTCTGGGCCCACCCCGTCCCTCGGGTCAACATCGTAGCGGCGGTGACGCTACCAGCAGCCTTCAGGAAGCTTCGCCGTGGAGAGCTGGCAGTCCATTTCCGCGATTCCTTCATCATGAACCCCCGCTGATGAGGTACCTAGGCCAGAACTTCCATTCCCGAACCCCGACTCGGGCAGTATACACCCAAAATGGAGATTCCAAAGCCTCCGAGGGGGGATAGCTATTGGAAGGGGAAAACTGCTACACCCCCCTCGGTTGATGCGCGGGGGGCGGGCGCGGGCGCGGGGCGACGCGGGCCGGGCTGGGCGCTAGGGCGCTTAGCCCGGGCCTAAGGCGCACGGGGGGACACCGGAACAAATGGTGCGTATTTTGGGGTGAGCCGATCGCGCGGGGCTCGGGGGCGGGCTGACAAGGGGGGATGGAGCGGGGGTCGGGCGCGGGCACGAGCATTTTTTGGCTGGCCGAACGGGCGCGTGGGCGGGCGCTATTTTGGGGGCGGAACCGGGCGTGGGCGCGGGGCTGGGCATCTGAAAATCGCGAGGAAAAACCGTTTTCGTAACCATTTCGATTTTGCTCAAGGCGATTTTTCTCAAGGGCATTTTTTTCGAGACTGATTTTTCGCTAGGTGTGTTCCAGATTCGCTACGGCGTGACAAGGGCTTAGAAATGTGCAGGTTACAGGTTCTTCGGTGCGGGCCATCAGTCTTTTTTGCAATGGTTCCCGACACGCGATATCCACAATTGCTCGGAAAACGGGGCCTGCTGGTTTGGGAGCGGCGGAACAATGGGGAAACCGGGGGGTGTTTGCAAGAACACCGGGGTCGAGCTTTCTTATAGTTGCCCGTAACTCAGGACGTTTATTCCCAGAAAGCTGTACTGGGTTGCAAGCATCTCGTTCAGCACGTAGTTAGAAGTGTCATCCAGGTTCCTGGTGCAATTCGGCCTTAAGCCAAGCTCTTGCAAGCCTCCAGTCGCGGAGGACCGTATCCTGCGAAACGTTGAGCACGGTCGCCGTTTCCTCGACGTTCAGTCCGCCGAAGAAGCGTAACTCAATCACACGAGCCTTGCGTGGGTCGATTCCGGCCAGTTGAGTTAACGCCTCATCGAGGGCGATCAGCTCCCGCGAGCGCACGGAAGACATGTCCGGAACCTCTTCCAGGTCGACGCGGCCCGCCCCACCCCCACGCTTGGCGGTAGCCCTCTTTCGGGCCTCTTCTAGCAGGATGCGCCGCATCACCTGCGCCGAGACGGCGAAGAAATGGGCCCGGTGCTGCCAATCGACATTGCTGACTTCGATCAGCTTCAGGTATGCCTCGTGGACCAACGCCGTGGTCTGGATCGTCCGCCCAACTCGCTCGTTTTTCATGCAGCGGGCGGCAATCCGTCGAAGCTGCTGATAGACTCGCGGAGTCAGCCGGTCCAGGGCGGCCTGATCGCCCTTCGCCCAGTCACGAAGAAGGCGAGTGGTTTCAGAGGTTTCCTGCTCGTTCATCCGCTGAACGCGATTATAACTTCGCCCCGTTGTATGTTCAAAAAACTTTCGGCTCCGTTAAAGTTTCTTCCCTCAAATCTCACCTCCCGGGCGAAACCAGAGGAGGAGACGATGAAGACGACAGCGTTGGCGTTGATCGCGATTGCCGGGACCAATGGAGCGTGCCCGGGGGCCGTCCACAGTTCGCCTGAACGCGAGGTGACCGTCTGCATAACGTCTCCTGTTGACCTTGACGTACCATTTGCCAAAATTGAGGCGCGAAGGATGTTCGCCAAAATCGGAGTGGAAATCGACTGGCGTTCCTTAGGAACCTCTTGCCCTGCCCGAGCGTTGGTGGTGAGCCTGGAGACCCAAGAACCCGACCGCTTTTTTCCACACGCGTTCGCCTACGCGCAACCCTATGAAGGAACGCACATTCACGTGTTCTACGATCGCGTTCAGAAAGCTGTGGGGCCCAGCCGAGTCCGGTACCTGCTTGCCCATGTTCTCGCTCACGAGATCACACACATGCTCGAAGGGACCGTTCGCCACTCCGAGACTGGGATCATGAAGGCGCATTGGGATGTGGAAGAGTACACTGACCTTCACTGGAAGCCCCTTGAGTTCGCGCCCGAGGACATCGACTTGATCTATTTGGGATTGGCCAGCCGGGCACGGACCGTGGCGCTCGAAACACCGCGGAACGGCGGTAGAATTGGGATTGACACCCGAGCACTGGAAGCAAATTGACCGTCTGTTCCACTTGGCGCGCGACCGCGAGTCTGGCGAGCGCCCGGCGTTCTTGGACCAAGCTTGCCAGGGCGACTCAGATCTGCGGTGCGAGATCGAACGGCTTCTGGCAGAGGATTCGTCAAGCGGCAACATAGTGAACTTCAGCGCCCGAGACCTGTTGCCCGATTCGACTGTCACGCGGCTCGCAACTGGGACGCTGCTCGGGCCCTACCGGATCGAGCGGCAACTCGGCGCCGGCGGTATGGGTGACGTTTTCCGTGCCACGGACACACGCCTTGGGCGTGCGGTTGCCATCAAAACTTGTAGCGAGCAGTTCAGCCAACGTTTTCATCGCGAAGCACGCGCGATCTCGTCGTTGAACCATCCACACATCTGCACGCTCTACGACGTTGGTCCCGACTACATCGTGATGGAGTTGATAGAGGGTGAAACCTTCGCGGCCCGGCTTAAACGCGGAAAGCTCTCAATCGAGCAGACCATCCAGTACGGTTCGCAAATCGCAGACGCCCTTGCCGCCGCGCACGCAAAGGGGCTGATTCATCGTGACCTGAAGCCGGGCAATATCATGCTCACTAAGTCCGGCGTGAAGGTGCTAGATTTTGGGCTTGCCAAATCGCAACAAGATGAAGACCTGACAGGCAGCCAGGCGATCCTGGGCACCCCGGCCTATATGGCTCCGGAGCAGCGCGCCGCGAAAGAATGCGACGCGCGCACGGATCTATACGCGTTAGGCTTGGTGATATATGAGATGGCCACCGGCAAACGGGTCCCGGAGACGGGGCGGCAACCGCTGCAACCATCCCAGCTCGACGAGGTTGTAAAGACGTGCCTGGCCGAGGACCCGGAAGACCGGTGGCAGACGGCCCGTGAGGTTCGGATTGCGCTTCGGGCGATACCGCTGGAGCCCCCGCAAGCGCCATCGAGGAGGAAGTGGTCGTGGCTCGTTGCCTCGGCCGCCGTCTTCCTGGCGGTCGCTTTTGCGGTGTTATATTTGCGGCAGATCCGGAAACCTGTACCCGCCCAGGGAACGACCCGCTTTTTCGTCTCACCACCGGAAAGAGTAGTGCTGACAGCCCGCCCCTTGCCGGCGATATCTCCCGATGGCGAGCTACTCGCCTTCGGTGGCGTCGAACCGGATGGAACCACGCGGATTTGGGTTCGCCCCATGGCTTCGCTCACAGCCGAGCCGGTCCCAGGCACGGAAGGCGCATCTTCCCTTTTTTGGTCTCCTGACAGCCGCTCTATCGGCTTCTTCGCGGGCGGGAAGATAAAGACAGTACTGTTACACGGAGGTCCTCCGCGAGCGATCTTTGACGCATCCGATGCACTACGGCCCATCGGCACTTGGAACCGAGATGGGGTGATCCTGTTCAACAGTTCTGACCGTCGCGGGCTTTACCGCGTCGCGGTAACCGGAGCGGAGTCTACGCCGGTGACTACGCTCGATCCGGCACGCCACGAAGTCCAGCACCTTTGGCCTCAATTCCTTCGGGATGGCCGTCACTTCATCTACCTAGCGCAGAGCACGCGCTCGGAGAATACTGCAATCTACGCCGCTTCCCTGGATTCCAAAGAACGCAGACTGATACTAAGAACCAGTTCCATCGCCGCCTATGCCGGATTGGATCCTGGGATTGGTTATCTACTTTATATGCAGGGGGCCACGTTGATGGCGCAGCGGTTCAATGACCGAAGACTTGAATTGGAGGGTGAGGCATTTCCGATCGCAGATCAAGTATGGTTGCCACCCTCTCCAGCCCAGGGATTCGCGGCATTCTCGACGTCAAATAACGGGGTGTTAGTCTACCGGACCCTTCCCACAGCAACCACGGAACTGGTCTGGTTCGACAGGCGGGGAAACCGCCTGGGGACGGTTGGCGCGCCCGCGAATTACTCCATTCCCGCTCTTTCGCCCGATGAGAAGAAGCTCGCTATCACCCGCATCGACCCCAGAATAGGGACGAAGGACCTTTACCTGATTGATCTGGCTCGCGGGACGCCGGCTGCCAGGTTCACCTTCGATCCGGCTGAAGAAACAAATCCCGCATGGTCCCCGGACGGGAACAAGATCGCTTTTACCTCCAGCCAAAAGGGGATTATGGACCTCTATCAGAAGGCGACTTCGGGGGCTGGCGATGCCGAACCCCTGCTGGAATCAAGTGAGCCTAAGACTATCGAAAGCTGGTCTCCGGACGGCCGGGTCATTCTCTTCGACGCAGGGGATCGTCTTTGGGCGCTGCCGCTGACTGGCGACCGCAAGCCAGTGAGCCTGTTCGCCACAAGCGGAGAGACCCGGGCAACCATTTCGCCTAACGGGAGACGGGTTGCTTACCAATCGAATAAGTCTGGCCGAGAGGAGGTATACGTTCAAAACCTCCCGCCGTCCGGCAGCGGATGGCAGGTTTCTACCGCAGGGGGCGAAGAGCCATACTGGCGCCGGGATGGGAAAGAGCTCTTTTACCTATCCGGTAGGACGCTGATGGCCGTCGATGTGAACTCGGACGAGCCTGCCTTCAGGTTTGGGAAGCCAACGCCTCTCTTTGAGGTGCGTCTGGAGGTTGACGGCCGCCGAAGCCGATATCAAGCTGCCGGCAACGGCCAGCGCTTTCTGGTCAACGTGCCCCTGGAATCAGCGGCGTCGGAACCGATCACGGTCGTGACAAATTGGGCATCGGGAGTGAAGAAATAAACCTGAGCGATTAGCTTACCCGACCCGAGTGAGTGCCCAACTGGTATCGCTGACCGCCAATCCATTGAGTTATAGTGGCCGTTCCTTCCGGATTGTCGCAGTTGACCGTGCACCTTGGCCATGCCAACGCCTCCGAGATTCGCCAGTTCCCCCTTGGAGGCGGCTCCAATCAGCGATGGGCCATCAGAAAAACGGGCCGAAGAAGCTATAGATTCCCGTTGCCACCAATGACCAAAACGCAATAGAAAGAGTCTGGGAATTCGTTGAGCACAACGAGACAAAAGCTACGCCGGCTATCCCGGATACTTGGCTGTATCACGCCCAAACCGCTGATCAAACGGGTCTTCCTTGTTACTGCGTGGATTAAGAACGAGAAACGAGCAGCCAACTTCCGAGTGGCGTGTCGTCCGCCCGAAGCTTCCCAGAACCGGACTTAACCGGGAGTTACGGACCAGCTGAGAGATGGCCGGTTGATTTAGTGATTGCCGGAGGCAAGGATCTCGTATGCCATTTTTGGAGTCGGCCGACGGCAACTCGCCATGAGTGTTCTAAGGAGTTGCGGGACGTAGCTCTTCCGGGTGTTTGCGGAGGTAGGCGAGTAATCGCTGCTTTTTTCTTTCCCGCGTTCGCCGCCCTCTTGCGCGGCAAAACGGTCGGAAAGAAACATGGGCAGATGGTTGGAAATCTGCTCGTAGATCGGAAGCCACGTCTTCTTGACGGTGGACAAAGAAATCCCTAGCCGGCATGCGAGTTCCTGGTCTGTTTCGCCGCGGAGGGCGGCGAGCAAAAGCCGCTGCTCGCTGCGCCGGAAACCGCACTGGGGCGTCTCGTATGCGAATAAGGAACTTGCCCAAGTACCGACTCGAGATAGAGCTAGTTCTCGCGTCAGACCGAAAAGGTGAGTCCTTTTGAAGACCTCATCCAACGGTCTGTCAACCGAGTCCACGTATCGGCCGTCTGTGGAGAGAAGCACGCCACTGCTTCGTAGGGCGGCGTCTAAAGCATCGCGGCTCATGCTAGCGATCATTTCCTTCAATAAAAAATCACTTGTTTATAGCATAAGAGTACCCTACAATGCTTACCTGAGCCCGAACGCAGCGTCTTTGCGCTTATTTGAAGGTTAGGACTGTAGCTTGCTGCTGGGATTACGAACAATCTGGAGGATGAAATGACAAAGAAATTGAAAAAGCTTCTTTGGTTGCTGAGTGCAGCATTCTGCTTTGGCTCACTTACTTCACCTGCGCACGCATTGGACGTCACGGTAGGCTGTCCTGGCGGAGGCGGGGGCACGTACGCGAGCATCACCGCGGCGCTGGGGGCCCTTCCTCCGAACGGGCCCAATTCCATTACGGTGACGGGCACGTGTAATGAAAACGTATCCATCAGCGACATGCGGTCGCTGACGATCCTGGGCGGCGCCAAGATTGTTCAACCGCAGGATTCCAACACATTCGATATTGCTCGTTCCCAGAACATTACCCTCGTGAATCTGGAGATCGCCGGCGTTCCCGGCTCGACGGCGGGCTCCGGGGGAGGCGGGGTGAGCATTAGCGAAGCATCAGATGTGCAAATCACCAGATGCGATATTCATAACAACGAGGGTTTCGGGGTTTCTGCAAACCACGAGTCAGTCCTTTCCGTCATCAACACGAACATTCACAACAACACTCCCGGAGACGGCTTGGACGTGGGCGGTAATTCGATCGCTGACGTGCGAGGAACCACGATCCAGAATAACGGCTGTGCTGGTTTTTTGGGGGGAGCCTGTGGCATTGGCGTCTTTGTTGCGCGCAACTCCGTCGTCTCTTTGCGGGGACACCTCCAAGACGGGGCGCCCCGGAACACTTTAATTGAGAACAATGGAGACATTGGAATCTTGGCGCGGCTCCTGAGTACGGTGGCCTTGGATTTCGGCCCCCCTAACCCGGTGACTACTGTCCAAGGACACAATATCGTCGGGATATATATCATGGAGGGAGCCCATTTGCAGGTCAACGGTCCTTCTCTTATCCAAGGAAACGGCGGCGGATGTCCACCTCAAACTCCCATTCCCTGCGGCGGCATCTTCGCCTCTGGAAACGCGACTCTGGAGCTCAACGGTTTTGGTACGATCAGCGGTAATCAAGGAGCCGGTATCTGGGTGGAACAGGGCACGAATCTGCATCTTGGCGGCGGCGTTACAGTCTCCAACAATACCGGAGACGGCGTCGACATCCGGAAAATCTCCATCGGGGACTTCACACCGATTCCAGCTTCCGGCTCCAACACCAACACGATAACCGGCAATGGGGGAACCAACATCTTTTGTGACGCGAGGTCATTGGCGGTCGGTAACCTGAGCGGCTTCTCCAAAGTCAGCTGCGGACAACAATGAGCCGTCGTCGCCTTGACCAAATGTGGGGCTTGCTGTCGGTGACAACACAGTAGCCCTTTGTTGGATTTCTATAGGCAGAGGGCGATCTGCCGCAAAGAGGGGCAGCCCTGATGCGTCGTAGTACAAGCTAGCTCCCGCCAAACTCTATCGGAAGTGACGCGGCGCAGCAGGGAGACGATCCTACACCCTGCACGCCCTGCAAAGCAAGGCGGTTTCACCTTTGACTACACCGGACCCTCTAGGCACGCGTAGCGTCCGTCGCGCCAGCGACTCCGTTCAAACGGCGTTCTGGGAAACTCGGGCCCGGCTGCTCGGGGCGGATGGTCGGCTACTCGGAGAAAGGTCGGTGGATTCCTCCAGTAAGTCCCTGTCACGGCATCTTACTTGCTGTCTCTTTTCCTCGTTCAAGACGTTGCTCACATCGACGGAGGGTATCGCCCTTGCGTCGGATTCAACGTCCCGAGTGCCTGGCCTATTGGCCGGTTTTCAAGTGATTATGTATGGCCGGTTTTGGGTGATTACCGAGGACGAGCCATGAGGGAAATCCTCACATTAAGTGTTTTCCCGATCCTCCGAAGGAGAGGCAGCTAGAGCTTTTGTCGAACTCAGCCCCGAACCTTGTTTGCATATACCCGTCGCGTTCGTGTTTGAAACATGCGGTGGAACGGGCACAGTACAAAGGAAAGCCATTCACCCTCGAATTGGCGCTCGGAGAAGCACAACTCGCGTATCGCGTATTCGATCTATCGGTGTTGGAATTCTATCGTAACGATCCGCGTTATCGTTACTACTGCGACGATATAGCCGGTTCGATTAGCGTCCAGGACCGGATGCGGGATTCAGACAAGATCTACTTGAGGAGCTTCGGTTTCGCGTATAACACAAAACATCATCGAGCCGTTGCCGTGTACTTGCGCGACCTCTCGCGATTTCGGCCAAGACATCAGCAGATGTGGCATTCGAAACAGCTTCGAGGTCAATGGAAGTTACACCCTGACTATTATCGCTCAACCATTATGGGCCACTGGCCCACAGGAATATCAATCTTCGAGGCAACTCTCGGAGAAATGAAGTGCGTGAACGACATGTGCGAGCTCATCGGCCGTCCCGCCCTGTTCAGAGATGATTTTCGTGATGGGCGCCGCCCAAATGGTTTTGGCTTTTTGATTCGTCCAACCTTGAAAGAGTTTAACGACTTCATTCAACTTCTGGACAAGATGCTGTCGGACAATATCAACGCGAAATTCTTCATGGGAGACTTGAAGCCGCAATACGAGCAGCCGCGCAGCGATGGAAAGGTTGAGGTGCACCAGAAAGGAACCATTCAACTACTCGAAGAATGGATCTCACTTAATTTTCGCCCGCTCGATGCAAGTCCGATTGAAGCGATGATTCGGACGCTGAGGCGTGTCCGGGGCATGCGGAGCAAGCCCGCCCATGGGATCAGCGAGGATAGGTTCGATCAAAAGTATCTCGTTGAACAACGAGACGTAATGATTGCTGTGTGTGAAGCGGTGCAGACTCTCCGCCTGATGTTTGCGAGCCACCCAAAGGCAAGAAACTACTCAGTTCCGAGGACTCTTACCGAGATGGAGATTTGGATGGAGTGAATGTGCTCGAAACCTTGGTCAGCGCCGTTCGCCGCCGGTAGTATCGGTGTGGCGATCCGTTAGGGTAACTCTGGGCCAGCGCGAGCATCGTGCCGCAATTGAATCCAGCGCTACTGCGCGGGATCACTGCGGAGCGAGGCTGTAGAGAATCCCATTCTCCCGCCGCGCCCGCCCACGCGCCCGTTCGGCCAGCCAAAAAATGTCGTGCCCGCGCCCGACCCCCGCTCCCTCCCCCCGTGGGAGCCCGCCCCCGGGCCCCGCGCGATCGGCTCACCCCAAAATACGCACCATTTGTTCCGGTGTCCCCCCGTGCGCCTTAGGCCCGGGCTAAGCGCCCGCCCTAGCGCCCAGCCCGGCCCGCGTCGCCCCGCGCCCGCGCCCGCCCCCCGCGCATCAACCGAGGGGGGTGTAGCAGTTTTCCCCTTCCAATAGCTATCCCCCAAAGCCTCCGAGGGGGATAGGAGATAGAGCTCTCCAAAAGTGCACCCCCCTCCCCGGACGAGGGTCGCGCGGGAGGTCGGAGGTGGCAGCGGGGGACACGTCAGCCGGGGCGTCGCGGTCTCAACCTGAGCGCGAAGGAATCTTGACCGGAAATTCTAGCACCGGCGCAACGAGAATCCGAGGTGCAAGGGGCTGGAAAAATAAAAAACGGGGAATTGGTCAAGGCGACAGCATTTTCGATCGAGGGCCTAGCGGGTCTTAAGAATCTGCAGGTTACAGATCTTGAGGCCTGTCTCCTTTTTTGCAACGATTCCCGACGCGAGATATCCAAATTGGCCCGCCAGCGGTTTTTTGGCCGCGCGGGTGAATGATCGCGCCCGCGCGGGCACTGCGATAGTGCTGGTGATCCATGACTGGGCGATGGCTCCGCTCTCCGAAACCGAGCGCCGTGATTTTTGGGAAATATGTGAGGACCGCTACCAGATGCGCTCGACGATCCTCAAGATCGCAGTTGCCCGGCCTCGCGCTGGCACGAGCAGATTGGAGATCCGACGCTCGCTGATCGTATCGTCGACCGACTGGTTCAAAACGCTCGTTATTTGAGATGCGTGGCGATTCGATGCGCAAGAATCGGAGCAAGCCGAACGCATAAATCTTTCGACAAACCAGAGCTACTTCTGCCCTCTGTTTTTTTACGCATGCTATTCTTTCCGAATTAAGGCAAGCTATTCAGGATGGGGCGCGAAAGGCTGTTCCCTATTTTGTGCGCGAGGGACGCAGCCGCAAACGATACAAGGCGGGGTATATCAACGACCCTGGGCGGGTCGTCATCCCGCCGGTCTATGATCACGCTCACCCATTCCGATACGGACTTGCTGCTGTTCGCCAAGGAGATTTATGGGGTGCCATCAATGGGCAGGGGGAATTGGTGATTGCTCCTTGTTCCGAGACAGCTATTCATTTCATGGAGGGGTTAGCGCCCTTTACGTCGCGAGGATTGCAAGGAGTCATCGACTCCGATGGAAAACGTGATTATTCCGCCGAAACTACGCTACGTGAGTCATTACAACAGCGGCTTGGGAAGCTTCGCTTCGGGCGAGCTCTACGGATATATCGATATGCGAGGGAAACAGGTAATCCCTCAATTTTTCGAAGACGCGAAGCCATTTTCAGAGGGGCTGGCTGCCGTCAAGCTTGGAGGCCGTTGGGGCTATATCGCTCCAGACGGAGCGTCGGCAATACCCGCACAGTTTGTCTGCATCCGAGGGATGGCCAGGCCGTTCAGACAGGGCTTGGCAGGGGTTGCCCAAAATGGCAAATGGGGCCATATCAATCGCGATGGAGAGTTCTTGACCGCGCCGCGCTTCGACATGGCGTTGGAGTTTTCAGAGGATTTGGCTGTTGTGGAGCTCGATAAACGGAGCGGTTATGTGAACCCTTCGCATTCCAGTGTCCTTTCTGAGAGCGGGACCTTTCTCGGAAGGTTTTGCTGCGGTCCACGTCGGTACCGGAGAGGCTCACAAGTCGGTTGCTGACGCTTGCGAAACCGGCTTTATCGATACCGAAGGCCGCTTTACAATCTCGCCGCGCTTCCTCGCGACCGGAATCTTTCAGGCTGGAAAGTGCGCTTGGTTGAAACCGAAAAGAGCCTCGCATATATCGATCGCTCTGGCCATCCAGTTTGGAGTAGCGGCTGGGTCCAGATCTAGGAATTCGATCCGTTTTCCCTATTACCACCGGAAGTTACACATTAGGTCAGAATCTGAATCACTTCAAAAGCATCGACAGAAGTGAATAGATGTGACTCTCTCGAAGCGCTCCTCGCGCTTCGGAATTTTGCGCGCTGAAGTGGGGACAAGGGCAGCCGCCCTTTGCCCCCCTTTCTCCGCTAGGTGGCGCTAGTTCCGATTCTTTTCAGCCAATCGACAGCAGCGGGCATAACGGAACGACTGAACTCCTCGTTCACAGGAGTAGCTCCATCAGGCTCGATGCTTGGGAGTCGAAAGAGCGGCTTCAAGTTGTTCAGGTTCCCCCTGGTGTAAATCGCATAAAGTTTCGCGGTAACCCTCATAGGGATTTCGGCGACGATCCAGAATTGACTGCGACAATTCACCCGCTCGGTCAAGGGCCTGTGCCCTTGGGGGACACTCAAAACCGGCCAATGAGGGACGGCTGAAAACCGGCCAACGGAGTTGAAGCAGGACATTGACCGCGGCGGGGGGATTACCCTCCGTCGATGTGAATGTCTTGAACGAAGAGAAACAACAACAGGTCATTGCGCTGGGGCGACTGGGCTGGTCGTTGCGGCGCATCCAGAAAGAAACCAAAGTTCGGCGAGAGACGGCTGCGGCCTATCTGAAAGCCGCGGGCATTACTGTCCGGCTTCCGGGCGCGTGGGGACGCCGTCCACCGGCAAAACCGGCCAACGAGGTGTCCCCCGACTCTGGGCCGGCGGGTTCAAAACCGGCCAACGAGGTGTCCCCCGACTCGGCACCGGTTGTCGAGCTCACCCGAAGCCCGACGGCGAGCGCATGCGAACCCTTCTTCGATTTCATCGAACTCTCGCTCAGTAAAGGCCGCAATGCCAAGGCCATCTACCAAGACCTGGTGGACGATTATGGCTTTACTGCGCGCTATCAGAGCGTAAAGCGCTTCGTCCGCCAGTTGCGCGGGCCGATTAGTCCGCAA
>Ga0306922_10004292_pt1 | contig 13502 bp, 12 predicted proteins | sample sta12Cox44000082_FD_203758 | JGI IMG/M metagenome (GOLD analysis project Ga0306922, IMG submission 203758) | Lab enrichment of tropical soil microbial communities from Luquillo Experimental Forest, Puerto Rico - statoxic.12C.oxic.44.000.082 (v2)... | ecosystem: Environmental > Terrestrial >... | reverse complement strand
GCGACACGGTGAAGTTGGCAGTGAACACATCGAACCAGGTACGCCGCAAGAATGTGCAATACAACAGCTATGTGATGTTGACGCCAGGCAAGTATCACTTGAAGGTCGTGGTGCGGGAGAACCAGACGGGCCGCATGGGCTCGTTCGAGACCGACTTCACCATTCCCGATCTCAGATCGACACCGCTGAAGATGAGCTCGATCGTGCTTGCAAGCCAGGTACAGCCGGCGAACAAGCGGGACGCAGGCAGCCCGTTGGTGCACGATGGGTCGGAGATCGTGCCCAGCGTCACACATGTCTTTTCCAACGGGCAGCATCTTTACTTCTATTACGAGGTGTATGAGCCGGCAAAAGCCGTGGGCGGGCCCCCGCTATCGATGGGTGTTGCGAACAGCGTGGGAGCGAGGGTGAATTCAACTGGAAGCCCCCCGCCCGTGTCGCGCAGCGACAGGATGGGTTCAGACAACGGGAAGGAAAGTGCAAAGGGCAAAGCTGGTGTGCGCGTGTTGAGTAGTGTCGCGTTCTTCAAGGGCGACGTCAAAGCCTATGAGACGCCGCTGGTGGAAGTACAAGACATAAGCGAGCCGAATCGCAAGGCGGCGGTGTTCCAGCTCGACGTGCCGCTCACCGAGCTTAAGCCCGGCTTTTATACCGCCCAGGTGAACGTGATCGACGATGCTGGCGGCCACTTCCTGTTCCCACGTGTAGCCATGCTGGTGCGTGCAGAACAGCCGGTGGCGATCACTCCAGCTCCTGCGAGCAAGGGGAAGACGGGCTGAACTAAGGGCACATTCCGGGGAAATCAGACCGACTCGCATGGTCATTCCGACTGGGCGGCCTGTTTTGCCGCGAGTGGGAGAACCTGCTGCCGGCAGGCAGTTCCCAATCTTGGGGAGCAGCAGGTCCCTCGGCATCGCCGTTGCTGCCGCAGGTCTTGTCGCCCCGATGGCGACCTTGCAGGTTGGCCGCCTTGATCTCGCAGCAGTTCTGTCCCTCATGCTTCCATGCAAAATTCCCTTCTTTTTTCGCTATCAATCCTTGACACTGCGCGTCCAAAGCATGAATATACATATTACTGTATATTTATGCGATGTCGAAACTTTCACGACATACCGTCATCCGCGACCTGGTCGGCAACCAGCAGGTGGGCAGCCAGGAAGAGCTGCGCCGGCTGTTGTACAGGCGCGGCCACAGGGTCACGCAGGCGACACTGTCGCGCGACATCCATGAACTTGGCCTGGTGAAGACTGCCGAAGGCTACGAATTGGCGCAGGGCGAAGCAGCCGAGGCGTTTTTGCCGTCCACCGAGCGGCTGATTCACGAGTTTGTCTACGACGTGAAAACCGCGCAAAACCTGGTTGTGGTGAAGACCAGTGCGGGCAGCGCGCAGCCGGTTTCAGCGGCAATTGACGCGGAAGAGTGGGAAGAGGTTGTCGGGACTATCGGTGGCGACGACACCATCCTGGTGATCGCGCACAACCTGAAAGGGGCGGAAAAGCTGGCTAAGAAGATTCGAGGATATTTCACCTAGTGAATACGAAAATTCAGCCTGCGGTCTTTGGTGCCACCGGCTACTCCGGCTTTGAGTTGGTGCGCCTGCTGGCGCATCACCCGGGAGTGAAGAAGCCGCTGTTGTTTCGCAACGGAGAAGGCGGCGGTGTTGCCGATCTGAGCGAGGCCTATCCGCAACTGGCCGGCAATGGCGGCTTCCCGCTGGAGAGTTTCTCGTGGCAGCGAATGAAGGACGCCGGGGTGGATGTTGTATTTCTGGCGACGCCGCATGAGTTCTCGCGCGAATGGGTTCCTGAGGCGGTCGCGCGTGGCTTTCGCGTGATTGATCTGAGCGGCGCCTGGAGATTGAAGGATGCGGCCCATCGCAGCGTATACGGCTTCAATGGCAATGGCGAGTCCCCGTTGGACGCAGTTGCGGTTTACGGCTTGCCGGAGTTGCACACTGAAGAGATCAAGGGTGCAAAGCTAGTGGCGAATCCCGGATGTTATTCCACGTCGATCATCCTGGCACTGGCGCCGTGGATTCGCGCCGGCCACATTGACGTGGAGCACGGGATCATCTGCGACTCGAAATCGGGCGTGTCCGGAGCCGGTAAGACGCCTTCGGCGAAGACGCACTTCGTGGAAGTAGATGGAGACTTCAGCGCATACAAAGTCTTCGGGCACAGGCACACGGGCGAGATACTGGAGCAGCTTGGGCTGGACGACGGCTCGCTGCAGTTCACGCCGCACCTGCTGCCGGTCCCGCGCGGCATCCTTTCAACCATCTATGTGAAGCTGGCGAAACCGGCATCGGCTCGAGCGCTGGAACAGTGCCTGCGCAAGTTCTATGCCGGCAAGCCGTGGGTCCGGGTCTTTGGCGCCGCGCGGCTTCCACAGATCAAGTTCTCCTGCCATACCAACTACTGTGACGTTGGTTTTGCACTCGCGCCGGATGGCAAGCGGGCGGTACTGGTGTCGTGCATTGACAACCTGCTCAAGGGCGCTGCCGGGCAAGCCGTCGAGAACATGAACCTCATGTTCGGATTCGATGAGAGAGAGGGACTCGAATGAAGTTGGTGATCAAGATTGGCGGTGCAGCCCTTGATAACAAGGATGTGGTCGGGAAGTTTGCGAAGGCAATCCCGAGCTTGGTGCACGAAGGTCACAAATTGGTGATCGTGCACGGCGGCGGTGCGGCGCTGAGCCGCACCTTGAAGCAGCTCGGCTGCGAGACGACGTTTGTCAATGGCCTCCGCGTGACCGACGCGCAGACGCGCGATGTGGCGGTGATGGTGCTTGCCGGCCAGCTCAACAAGCAGCTGGTGGCAGCGATTGGCGGGGCTGGGCAGCCGGCGCTGGGCATCTGCGGCGGCGACCTGGGCATGTTCCGCGCTGCGAAGAAGAGGCAGCCCGAGCTCGGCTACGTGGGCGAGATCTGCTCCGTCGACGCACAGTGGATCGAACGGCTGTGGGATGCCGGTGTTGTGCCAGTGGTCTCGAGCCTCGCGTTGGGCGTCGATGGTGAGTACTACAACGTAAATGCCGACCACATGGCGTCGGCGTGCGCGGTGGCGTGCGGTGCGCATGCGCTCATCTATCTCACCGATGTTGCTGGGGTAAAAGACTCCGCGGGAGCGGTAATTCGCTGGCTCGACGTGAATGCCATCGCCGCGATGGTTGAACAGGCGACAGTGAGCGGCGGCATGCTGCCCAAGCTCGATGCCTGCACCCGGGCGCTGAAGAAAGGTGTGACGCGGGTGCGGATTCTTCCCGCCGATCAAGCGCAAGTGCTGCCCGGCTTCTTCACGCAACCCATTGATTGTGGTACGGAGGTCATCGCCTCATGACCTACAACTTCGATCGTGCGCTCGAACGACGTTGTTAGCACGTCGCTTGCTGATTTGAATCCCAGACATTTCCCGTTTTGCTGCCATGGAGTCGAACCCAGGAGGTACGACATGATTGCTACTTCAATTCCAACGGGCGCCAGCCTGAGCCCATACGCGCAACGCAGCGTGACAGGCCGTGACCTGATTTCGATACAGGACTTCATGCCGGAAGAGCTGGAATGCGCTCTGGACCTGGCGACGGCGATGAAGGCGCGGCCGGCGGACTACCGCGGCACGCTGACTGGCAAGCAGATCGTGCTGTTCTTCGAAAAGCCGTCGCTGCGCACGCGGCTGACGTTCGAGGCCGGTATCAGCAGCCTGGGGGGTGTATCGTTCTTCGTCGATCAAACTCAGTCGCGGCTGGGCGCGCGTGAGAGCCTTAGCGATGTGGCGCACAACCTGGAGCGCTGGGTCGATGGCGTGGTGCTACGCACCTTTGCGCACGAGACGGTAATGACCATGGCGATGCATGCCGCGATTCCGGTCATCAACGCGCTCAGCGAGCTGGAGCATCCTTGCCAGGCGATGGCTGATATGCTGACGCTGCAGGAGCACTTTGGCAATCTTCGCGATGTGCACCTGGCGTACCTCGGGGACGGCAACAACGTAGCCCACTCGCTGATGCTGGCCGCGGCGAGCTTGGGAGCGAAGATCTCGGTGGGCACACCGAAGGGCTACGAACCGCACGAGGATATTACGCTTGCCGCGCGAGAGCTGGCGACGGTTTCGGGCGGACACGTTGAGGTAGTCAACGATCCTGTGGAGGCGGTCGCCGGCGCCAATGCGGTTTACACCGATGTGTGGGCAAGCATGGGTCAGGAGGAGGAAGCGGCTGAGCGGCGCAAGATTTTCTTGCCATTCCAAGTAGACAAGAAGCTGTTGTCGTATGCTGCGAAACATGCGGTGTTCATGCACTGCCTGCCGGCGCATCGCGGCGACGAGGTCGCTGCTGCCGTGATTGATTCGCCGCGTTCGGTTGTGTTCGATCAGGCGGAAAACCGCCTGCACATTCAAAAAGCCATCATGGTTTTATTGCTGGAGGGTGGGGTCCATCGTTTCCCGCCGAGGAGTGCACATGCGTGAGAAAGTTGTTCTTGCTTATTCCGGAGGGCTGGATACCTCCATCATCATTCCGTGGTTGAAGGAAAACTATGACTGCGACGTTATCGCCTATGTCGCCGATGTTGGTCAAGGCGATGACACGGATGCCGTCGTCGAGAAGGCCTATAAGACCGGCGCGAGCAAGGTGATTGTCGAAGACCTGCGGCAGGAGTTTCTGACTGATTACGTCTTCCCGGCAATCCAGGCGGGCGCGGTGTATGAGCACAAGTATCTGCTGGGCACATCGCTGGCGCGACCCATCATCGCCAAGTACCAGGTGCAAGCTGCCTTGAAGGAAGGCGCGACGGCCGTGGCGCATGGTTGCACCGGCAAGGGCAACGACCAGGTGCGCTTCGAGCACGCGTACCAGGCGCTGGCTCCCGAGCTGAAAGTAATTGCGCCGTGGCGTGAGTGGACGCTGCAGTCCCGCGAGGACTGCCTTGACTATGCCGAACAGCATGGGATCTCAGTGGCGGCCAGCCGCGAAAAGATTCACAGTCGCGATCGCAACCTTCTGCATGTAAGCCACGAGGGCGGCGAACTCGAGGATCCGGACAACGCGCCGCTACCGACCACGTGGACCTGGACGAAATCTCCGCAGCAAGCGCCGGACAAGGTCGAAACAGTTTCGATCGAGTTCAAAGGCGGCGTACCGGTCGCGGTCAATGGCGTCGTGCTCGATCCAGTGGCGGCGATTGAGGTCCTGAACGAAATCGGTGCGCGTAATGCGATCGGCCGCGTAGACCTGGTGGAGAACCGTTTCGTCGGGATCAAATCGCGGGGATGTTATGAGACTCCCGGTGGAACATTGCTGCTGACAGCACATCGTGAGCTCGAAGCCTTGTGTCTCGACCGCGATTTGATGCACTTCAAGCAGCACATTAGCCTGAAGTATGCCGAGCTGGTGTATTTCGGCCTGTGGTTCACGCCGTTGCGCGAATCGCTGCAGGCTTTCGTAGAAAGCTCGCAGCACGATGTAAATGGCAGGGTTTCGCTGGCTCTGTACAAAGGTTATGTCGAGATCGCAGGGCGCACGTCGCAAACGTCGCTCTACCGGCCTGACATCGCCAGCTTCACTATGGGAGCCAGTTACAACCAGAAAGATGCCGAAGGATTTATTCGCATCCTTGGGCTACCGGCGCGCTCGCGGGCGCTGGTACACGCGGAGACCGTGAAATGAAGATGTGGTCCGGCCGCTTCAGCCAGCCTCAGAATGGGGATTTCGAACAGTGGCAGCGCTCGTTTCCTTTCGACCGGGTGCTGCTGCCGTACGAGGTTCGAGCGAGCAAGGCGCACGCAGCGGCACTGAAGTCGGCTGGTGTCCTCAACGAGGAGGAGCTGGCGGCGACGCTGTTCGCACTTGACCAGATTGCGCGCGCGGGTGCCCCTCAGCAAGACGACCCTGCGATCGAGGACGTCCACCACTACGTCGAGAAGCGGCTGGTGGAGCTGGCTGGCGAGGTCGGCTACAAGCTGCATACCGGGCGCAGCCGTAACGAGCAGATCGCGACCAATCTGCGGCTGTACGTGCGCGACCAGATCGACGTGATCTCGCAGTTGCTGGTGGAGTTCCTGGGCGAGTGCGTGAAGCAGGCGGAGTCAGCGGGCGAGAACGCGATGCCGGCATACACGCACTTGCAGCGCGCCGAGCCGGTGCTCGTAACGCATTGGCTGCTGGCCTATGTCGAGATGTTTTTGCGGGACCTGTCCCGGCTCGCTGATTGCCGCAAGCGCCTGAACGAATGTCCCCTGGGTTCGGGCGCCGTGGCGGGAACGGTCCTGTCGCTCGCTCGTGAGGCCATGGCGACTCAGTTGGAATTCCATGCGCCGACGAATAACAGCATTGACGCCACCAGTGATCGCGACTTTGCGATCGAGTTCGCACAGGCGCTGTCCTTCGTCGCGCTGCATCTGAGCCGCTGGGCGGAGGAGCTGATCCTGTATTCGACGACCGAGTTCGGTTTTGTAAAGCTGCCGGAGGAGTTCTCGACGGGTAGTAGCGCGATGCCCCAGAAGAAAAACCCCGATGCACTGGAGTTGATCCGCGGCAAGGCGGGGCGGGTCTTTGCCGATGCGAATGCCTTGTTCGTTACCGTAAAAGGATTGACGCTGGCCTACAACAAAGACATGCAGGAGACGCAGCAGCCCGTATTTGCCGTGGTGCAGCAGGTGTCGAGCCTGTTGCACGTAGCCACGGGATTCATGGCGGCGGTCACCTTTGACTACGTACGCATGCACGACGCCGCGAGCACCGGGTTCATGAATGCCATGGCGGCCGCTGCGTACCTGGTGCAGCAGGGAATTCCGTTTCGTCGCGCGCATGAGTTCATCGGCAAGGCGGTCCGCATGTGTGTCGAAAAGAGTTGCGAACTAGACCAGTTGTCGAAGGAAGACTACACCCAGTGTGGCATCGCCGCAGATGGCGGCTTCTATCGCGCGCTGGCGCTGAACAATGTTCTGGCTGTACACGACGTTCCAGGGGGTACCGCTCCGTCGCGAGTGCGGGCGGCATTAGCAGCAGTGAAAGAAAGACTATCGATTTACGAAGGAGCTGCCCATGTTTGCACGTAGCGCAACCCTCCCCGATGCGTTTGCCATCGAGCAACTGATTCAGGTCCATGTAGCGGACGGAACGCTTCTCCCGCGCTCACTCGCCGAGATCTGCGAGAACATCCGCGACTTCATCGTTGTCGAAGATGACGGCGAGATCATCGGGTGCGGCGCCCTGCACCTTTACGGCATGCACCTGGCAGAGATTCGTTCGATTACGGTTACCGCCAAAGCGAAGGGCCGTGGAGCAGGCCGGGTGCTGATCGAGGCGCTGCTGAAGGAAGCAAAGCGCCAAAGTGTAACCTGCGTCTGCCTATTCACGCGCATTGCGGGTTTCTTTGGTCAGATGGGCTTCCTTGTGGTCGAAAAGGAAGCGCTACCTGACAAGCTGCACAAGGACTGCCTGAAGTGTCCGCGCTTGCATGCCTGCGATGAGACAGCAATGTACTTGGGCAAGTTGCCCAAACGGCTGCCAGGACGGCGGTCGCCACGACTTCCGCCTGAGTATGTGCAGATCGCACAGATTCAGAGTTAAGCGCGCCTCGAATGAAATACCGCTGACAGGCCCTAGTGACCGGTCGGAAGCTGCACGGCGAACTCCGTGCGCTCCGGCAGGCGGAGGATGTGTGGTGTGATTACCACCAGCAGCTCGTCCTGGGTTACGTTCTTATCATGCTCTGAGACCCCATACGTCAGTCCCGGCACCTGGGCCAGAAACGGCCATCCGGTCAGGGTGCGGGCATCCTGGTTTCCTATCAAGCCGGCGACGACTGCTGCTTCGCCGTCTCGCAGCGTGATGGTGCCGATGTATTGACGATTGTTGATAATCGGCTGTCCATTGACCTTCTGCGACCCGAACGATTGAATCTGCAATTCCAGTTTGAGAGTCACATCCTTGTCCGCATGGATCAGGGGCGTCGTCTTCAGGTTCAACCCGATGTCTTCATAGTAAAAGGAAGGAAAAGGCGCCACATAACTCTGGTTGCCAATCACATGCGAGATGGCAGCGGTGTTGTAAATCGGCGCGAACGTCGCGTTAACCAGGGGGTAGCGCTCTCCAATTTTCAGCACGGCGGCAGTATTCTGCGTGGCGCGCAAGGTGACGTGTTGCAGCCTGCGGAGATCTGATTCATTCAGGTTGAGGTGGACGGTAAAGCCCGGCAAGGTGAGCCCCATGAGCGTGAGGCCGCCGCCGAAAGTCGCCACAGGCGTCGAGAGAAGTGGGTTCTGCATACTTTGTTGCAGTTGCGCCAGTAACGCGGCAATGGCTTGCGAGTTGGCCTGGTTAATCCCGCCAGAGGCAATCAGCTGGTTGATCAAATTGGAAGATACGCCCGTTAGCGACGCCAGCAACGCGGGTGAAAGATTGTACAGAGTCCATTGTGTGGCGACGTTGTTTCCCAGTTGGCGCAACAGGCTGGAGCTGACCTCGTAGACGTTCATGTCCAGCAGCACCTCGGGGCGGGCTACGTTGATGGTTGCGATGAGCTGGGTCGCGGCCTCGAGGATCGGGCGCTGTGCCCGAATCGTAATGGTTGATTCGGTCGGATTCTGCACAATGTAGCGGATATCCAACAACACGCGTAATGCGTTTTGGAGCTCGACCAATTCCTGTGGCGAGGCGAGGTTATCCAGGTAAAACGTCCGCAGCGACATTCGCTCAAAGGTGCGCCGGTTCTCCGCGGTATCGGCGGCGAAGAGCATCTGCCTGGCTCCCAGAGGCACCCAGAACGTCTTGGTCACACGCGCGGCCAACTCCATCGCAGTGGCAAAGTTCACGTCCTCAATGTCGAAATGTACGCGGTGTTGGACCACGGAATCGTCGAAGATCGGCGTCATGCCATAAGCCTGCGCGACCTGGGTCAACAAGGTGCGGCCATCGCCCCGATAGTGGAAGTCATGCCGCGCGTCACTGGGCTGAAGGTCAATTTCGACTGAGTCATCAACGATACGCAGATTGCGGCTGCGAGGTGAGTCAGCGGCGATCGAGTCGTGCAGCCGCTGCTGGGCGAAGTCGTTGGTCGGGTCGTACTCCAGGGCCTGGCGGAATTCCGCCATTGCAACGATGTCATTGTTCTCGAGCATCGCCGTGTTGCCGCGTTGGATGGCTTCCATCACCAGTTGCTGCCGGGTGATTTCGCGGGCGGTCAGATATTCCACGTTGCGCGGAGCCAAGTCACTAGCGCGTTGAAAGGTTGCGAAAGCCCCCTCCAGCTTGCCGGACGATTTCAGCTTCACTCCCAGGTCGAATAGGCGCCTGGCTTCAGCTGCGCTTTTGGGGTTGTCAGAGGACGGGAGCATGACCGGAGCGCCGGCCGGGGGTGCCGCCGGCTGTGGCTCCGGTCCCGACGGGTTCGGTTGTGAACCGGCTGTCGGCTGAGTCGAATCGGGGTTGTTTGTTACCGGCTGCTGACCAGTGGTGGTGGCGGAAGCCGGTGTGCCAGGTGAACTGGGAGCAGAGCTTGTCCCCTCTGGCGCTGGCTGAATCGCGGTCTGAGCCGTCGTTGCCGGGTTATCTGGTTGGACGGGCGCCGGTTGCGCGGACAACATCGCCGCGCACCCTATGGTGAACAGGACCGCCAAAAGCCATCGCATGAATGCTCAAATTGTAAGCTATTGCGCGTCCGTATGTCGCGTTTGCATCCGTGCCCGAGTCCTCCAATCTGGAGTTCTTTCAGCAAGGAAGCCTTGAAACGAACTGTGCCGCTGGTTGGTGCGGTGGACAGGAAATCTGCATGGAGCAGGCGCGATGTTGATGTTCGGCGCCGGACCGGTCGGCGTAGCGGGCTCGTCGCCGGAAGGTCAGTCTGTAGTTTGCCGCCGATTTTCGCAGGCGGGAGCCGCGATGCGGCCACCTTTTGTGGCCGCTGATTCCAGCAGCACCGCACAAGAACTTACGCAAACGCTGGGCGAGTACCTTTGTAAGTGAGCCAGGGAATGGACGCCGGTGGCCACGGCGATGATCGGCAGTCCGAGCTGCGCCGCGGCGCGAATGTCATTGGGAGTATCGCCGACAAAGCAGATGGAGGCGCGCGAGCCTCGAATGGCCCGCGCAAGACCGACCCCGTGAAAGAAGATGTCTTCGCGCTTTTCGTGCAGATCGCTGAAGGAACCGAAGGAGAAGAACGAGCGCAATCCAGCCCGTCCTAACTTGCACCAGCCAATGCGCTCGAAATTTCCGGTGACTACGCCAAGCAGCTTGCCTTTTTTGCGAAGCAGCGCCAGCAAATCGTAAATCCCAGGGCAGGGCTGAGCCTCGATGCCTTCGGCCTTGAGCTCGACTTCGTCGCACATTATTTCCCGGGCCGCAGGCAGTTGCGCCTCGAAGTTCAGAGGAAGCTGACCATGGTAGGTCAAGGTGTCGCGCAGAATGCCGACATCCGTGTTGCCATGCACTGTCACGGCATCGATGCGACCCTCGCAGCCGTAGACGTCGCGCAACGCCGTGTGAAACGAGTTATAGTGCACCCCTCCCTTGGCATTCAGCAGGGTACCGTCGATATCAAACAGATAGGCGTCGAACTGTCGCCAGTCGAAGGTGTTGGCGTCGGGCACAGTCCGAGTCTAAACGAAGGCAATCACTCATCCACATCTGCTGCCACCCATCCCTGCAGCGCGCGAATTGCCCGGCAGGATGGGCGGCCGACGTCAACCTTGGCGTTGGAGCAGCCCGCCCGACTGAAAATGGCGAGTGGTCGTCGCGGCAACTGACGGCTGCTCCTGCAGCTTCCAATTTTCGTCCTCCATGGGAAAACCCCGCGCAGGCGGATCCTGTTCTAACAACGTTGATAGCAGACCTCTTGTGGACGCAGGGCGCCTTTGTCGGTTCAGGATTTGTTGAGCATCAGAGGCGTTGATCCTGCGACAGGCAACCAATTTGACAAGCGCGAGAGGATCCAGCTTCGGCAAGGAGCCGAAAATGAAAAGCGCAGTTTTCCTCGCATCGTTTCTGCTGTTGGCAGCAAGCCTGGCCATCGCGCAAGACGAACCTTACTCCGGTTCCCAGGATCAAAACGCATCGGCCCCGAGCCGGCGTTCGAGCTCGGTGTTGAGCACGGTCCGAGGCTGCCTGAGCGGTTCGGCGGATAATTACACGTTGACGGACCGTAACGGGGCGCATTACCGACTCGTCGGGCAAGACGAATCGTTGGCGGCTGCTGTAGGACATGAGGTGGAGATCATCGGCTCCGAGGAGCAGCCCAGCGAAGCCGCCAGCGGTGAGAGCGAGCCTGTGATCCACTCTACGAGTACCATCCAGGTTTCGCGGGTGGAAGACAGGGGCAGCTCTTGCAAACCGGCGTCGCCGTCGAAGGTGGGCGAGCCTCCGATGAATGAGCAGCCGCCGCAGCCTCACCTGATGGCGACGCTCAAACAACACCAGCAGGCTTCACCGGACACGAGCGCCGCGGCGACACAGAACAGCAACAGCAGTTCGATGAGCAACTCCGCAAGCATCACCGGTCAGCCTGCTTACAGCGCCAAATCTTGCCGGCAACAGCAACACCCAGAGTACCGGGAACCCAACCCAGACCACGCCGCCGGTATCCCGCCAGACGCCGGCAGGTTCAACTTCGCCGACCAGTCCGAATCCGCAGGCCGGTAACACCCCCACGAATAACGCGGGTACAAACCCCGACACCGGACCGACAGCCGGAGCGGGCGTAAACGGGAGCGCGATTCCCAGCACCAATCCCGATGCGGCACCCATTTCACCGAACCCAACTACACCACAAGCGAATCAAAACAACGCTAACAAGCCGCTGTATGAGCGCCAGGCAACAGATATCCCCTGGGCTCATCGCAGCAGTGACAACCAGAACAATCCGAATCCTGGTAACAACCCTAACAATCAACCAAGCCAAACCACTCCGCACTAGATTGTCGAGTGTGGAATTTTCTGGCCATGGCATCTCAAGATGCCGGGGGCGGCCTATGAGTTCTGCGCACGCCCGCTCCACAGGTCGGGACTCTCAAAACCATGTGCTAAACTTGCCCCAAAAGCCGAGGTGAGGATGAAGCGTGTACTTCGCAAGATGTTGTTTGCTGACCTGGTCAAAGGGCTGAAGGTCACGTTTCGCTATCAGGCTCCGAAGGAAGCGATCACTGAGCAATACCCTCTCGAGCGGCCGCAGGTCGCGGAGCGCTTCCGCGGCGCGCCTCGTCTCAATGTGAATCCGGAAACCAACGAAAGCCTGTGCATTGCCTGTGACCTGTGCGCAGTGGCGTGTCCGGAGAACCTTATCGTTGTAGGCAGCGAACGCAATCCCATAACCCGCCGAAAGGAACTAACTGAGTTCACCTACGATCTCAGCCGTTGCATGTTCTGCGGACTGTGCGAAGACGCCTGTCCAGTGGACGCCCTGGAGCTAACCCAGGACTTCGAGATGGCGCAATACAGCCGCCAAGGATTGATCTGGAATCGGGAGACCCTGGAGAAGGGTCCAGAGCCCAAGGTGTACAAGAGATAGATCCCCCTCACGCCCTCAGAGGCTTTTGTTTTTCTCGTCAGGAGTAGACGTCGGTTTGCGAGGAGCACGCTCTACGAGGGTTGGTCAACAGTCCTCGAAACCGCTGGCTCGCCTCGAGGGTTATTCGAAGATCAAAATCGCGGCCGCAATCACCGTGGTCCACAGCCCGCGCTTGTCGCCCACCGCCGACTGCGTGACGTTAGCGGTACGCACGATTTTGTTCGAGAGCCGGTAGACTTCCTTCTTTTCGTCCCATGATTTGTCGGCGTCGAACTCAACATCGAGGGTAGTTGCGAGCATCTCGGCGGCCAGTTCTTCTGCGTAGTCGCCGGCAAAGTCTTCTGTCTCGCCGAACGAATGATGCTCGCTCAAATAGCCGTAAGTTGCCCGGTCGGCAGGCATTGCCAGACCGATGCTCGAAGCCACCAGACGGTGCGGCTCGCGCGTCGAGTTCTCGGCCACCACGGCAAACACCACTTCGCCTGGAGACAAATACTTCAAACCTTCTTTACGCGGAATCAGTTTGCAGTTCGGAGGAAAGATGGAAGAGACACGAACCAGATTTTGTGCCGCAATGCCTGCGTCACGCAGTGCCAACTCAAAGGATGTAAGTCGTTCTTTGTGCTTACCGACACCTTTCGTCAGAAAGATGCGTCTGGGAACCATGTCCTTGCCCAATGTGAGCCCCTCCAGAAGGGAAGAGTTGAAAGTTACAGAATTTTAAAAAGTAACACACAGCGATAGGCTAAATGTGAAAAGTCGATAAAAGATATTTGGATACGGCGGCCATGCCGAGGAAGCGCTCCTTCGCAAGCCAGCATCGATCCATCATGCCTCGCATGGTCCTGGTGGTAGTTGCTCTGATGGCAGCCAGCCTGATGGTAGGAAACGAGCTGACCGTGGCTCGCTTTCTTCACTCCACACTCACCATGCCCAGTGAGAACGTGCATAGTGAAGCGGTAAAAGCCAGCTCTTTTTCTCGTGGCCTTGCTCTTCTGGA